>ERZ772967.237-NODE-237-length-47429-cov-13.466395_pt1 | contig 47429 bp, 39 predicted proteins | sample MGYA00511677_ERZ772967 | MGnify/ENA primary metagenome ERZ772967 (study PRJEB29015, sample SAMEA2737931) | human oral metagenome | biome: human oral; feature: human-associated habitat; material: dental | place: China | collected 2146 ...
AGTAAACAAGGGATTGACCTACAAGTTTGCCCTCAACTATACGGACAACAACCGTACGAAACTCAAAAAGTTTAAGTCGTCGGCGGAATTACAAGAATTTCTCGAAAAGCAAGACCTGTTTGCCAAAATGATGCTATATGCAAAAAAGAGCGGTGTGGTTTGCAGCAAAGATGAGAAAGACAAGTCCAAGCCCCTCATAGAGCGTCAAGTGATAGCCTATATCGAACGTAATGTCCTGAACGAAAAGGGTTTCTACCCATACATCAACCAGACAGATAAATGTGTACAGAAAGCTCTTAACATTCTGAGTAAATAGTTTCATTCGTTACTATTTACTAACATTATTCGTGCTCACAGAGAGACGTCTCCACCCAGGGGGACGTCTCTACTTTTTTACGATTCGTGCGACCAATATACGCCTAAAAACAAAAAAACGGTGTTACATCACAGAGGACAACACCGTTTTTTACAAGTAGTGTAGTTGTATTTTTATCTCTTTGCGCTTATTTTACTATCACCTTTACGACCCTCGTTTTATCGGCTGCTTTGAGCGAAACCATATAAACGCCTGCTCCGAGACTTACGGGAATTTCCGTAAAGCCTTTATTTACGTTATAAGACGCTAACGTCCGTCCCGATACATCTATCAACGACGCTGTGCCGGCAGATGAGGTCATATTATTCACTACCAGCGTATTGCCTGCTGTCATATATGCGTCGAGTACATCAGAGTACGGATTGTCGGTATCTGTTGCAACTCCATTGCCATTTACTATCATAAATCGACGTTCTATCTTGTTGCTGCCTGCGGCAGTGAAGTTGTACACGGTAGTATCCGACGATAGCGGGATATATTTATTCTCTGCAAGGTCTAAAAGCTGCAGATTGCCGTAATGTTGCAAGTTGGAGGGTACGAGTGTAAGACGGTACTCTCCATCGCCATTGGAGCGGAAGCTGATAACCTGTCCTACGATAGAAGGAGTGGTGCTTACCTGCAATTTGCCGTCTTTGGTATCGGCAAATAGTATAGCCGACGACAGACGGTCGGCACCCAGCTTGTAGCCGTCGTAGCCGTTGTCGAAGCCGTCGGTAGTATTCGGAGCTTCGAACATAAACATAACGTCGGACGATGTCTTACCCGAAAGCCCTATCGTCATATAACTGTGTTTGGCAGGTGCGGGTGCAGCCCCAGCCTCAGTGCTTCCTTCTCCATTATAAGAAGGTGTTTTCTGAGGTTTGCCGTTACGAATTACTCCTAAATCGTTATATTTTAGTCTAACGATAACATCCGGCTTATTGAATTTTGTCTGTTCGTCGGTAAATTTAAGCAAAAAGCCCTGCATCGACGGTATACGTCCATACATTATGGTAGATGCTATATTCTGAGGTATGGCTATATACTGTCCGGGGGTATTGACTTCACTCGTCGGAGCAGGCGTATTATGATGAGTAGCCCACTCGGGAAAACTGCCCGTATTGTATATGTACACGGTTTTCTCCACCTCGGAGGGGAACTCCATTTTTTCTATCACGATAGAGGCAGTGTACGAATTACCGAAAATATTATAACCCAACCCATAATGTTTTAATTTTTGGTCTGAACCTGTATAGGTGGTTATTTCGGCTGCCTTACGTGTAAGTGTCAGGTTCCTGTCGCCAAATACAAGTTTGCCTTCGATATAGTAAGTTTCAGGGTTTTTCTGAGTAAGTTCATACCCTGTAAATGCCGTCAGAGTATCGTATGTACTTATTTTATGCCATTTTTGGTAAAACCTTGTACCGTCGCCGTTGGACGTTTCGTCGTACCTACGCACAAAGCCCTTGTAGAAAGCACCTACGGCAAGTACCGAATCAACAGGCACACCTACATACTGCCACTGGTAAGAGGCAGTAAAATTATCCCCAAAAGTAGGGCTACCTGGGATATTGTCCGTCCAAGTCATAGGGGACGTTTGTTTTGCTTTCGAGTACATCATCACCGTTGCATAGACGGGTGTACCTGCCGGCTGTCCCTTTACTATAAAGGTACCGTTCGGTTGATCCTTAGCGGATTTTATAATTATCCTACCGGCATTATCCTTTGCACTGCTGCCCTCTACCGAGCCGTGAACAGTAAGAGAAATATCCATAGGTATTACCGTTGCTTTGGACGTTTCGTTTATCAGTTTACCTATCTGTCTGTCGGGTCCATCCACAACCATATTATTCTTTACCTCTTTACCACAATTATCGAGTGTGGCAAACTCAACGATACCGTTAGTAGATGGTATCCAACCATCATCCCAGTTATCAGGCGTTCCAAAATCATCATTTAACGTACCTACCCAATAATAGCTGAGCCCTCCACAACCAGGATCTAAGTGGTCTATTCTAATTTTCCAAAGCTTGTCTACTGTCAATTTTGTATGAGCCTGTTTTGCTGTACGGTTATAGTGACGTTTATCTGCTCCCAATATTATGTTATTAGGAGTGTTTACATTAGCAGCCCAGCTTATAATTGTAGCAGAGTAATTAAGACAGTCCATTCCTTCGTCACGCGAAGAATTATCGAGCATATATTCTGCATTTTCTAACGACCTTATATCCCACGCAGCAAGGGATTGATTGAACTTGCGGGCATTTTCAAACAAATGCTTCATATTCTTAACTTTCGATACATCCCAACTGTCAAGCGGTTGGTTAAATATCAAAGCTCCCTTAAACATCGAAGACATATCGGTAACATTAGACGTATTCCAACTGTTTAAGGGTTTATCGAATTTTTGTGCTCCCTCAAAAACAGACTTCATATTGGTGATAGTGCCCACCTCCCATGTAGAAATACTACTGTTCTGATCAACTAAATTAACACAGAAAGCAAACATATACGAAATAGAATCGGCTATACTCAAATCCGGAGCATCGGTAGCAATTAAATCAAGATTACTTGCCTTGTAAAAAGCATGTCCGAGTCTTGTCCATTTGTTATTCCCCCAATTCTCTATTTTCAATAATCTATCGTGGTCATATTTTGTTGCAAGGTCTACCATATAGAATCCGTCCAGAGTTCCTGTTCCCGGTTTTATTTTAACACGATAGGTACCTGTCTTACCAACATTCAGTATATATGGATTACCCAAAGTACTCGTGGCAATAATAGAGCTATATGCACCTTTTTCCGAACCATCATTTGGATCCAATTCTACCCATTCTATCGTATATCCTGTCCCGATAGCGTGTATTGCTATATCTCTACCGCTAGCATGTTTGCGTGTCGTTTCAATTTGCGTATTCCAGACCGAAATGAATGGGTCTTGGGTTTGAGCTTCTAAGCTAAAAGCTCCGAACAGCAGTACTGCTACCGAGAGTAGTAACAATTTTTTCATACTCTTATTTGAAATTAAAAAAATTAAACCAATTATATGTGTATATTGTAAATATTATTTTTGGATTGCAAAAGTAATGAAATTTTTCAATTTGCAAACAAAACGGTTTATTCATATTATTAATTTGTCGATTAAGCAAGAGCAGAACAGAAGCCAAATGTTTTTATGAAGTAAAAAAGACCGGCAATGCGGAGCAAAATACAAATCGGACAGTAAAAGATAAGATTTAAGGAAATGGATTGAATATTGCGAATTATCGATTTTAAATATTGTCGATTCACCATCGACAAGAGACAAAAAAAACAGAAAACCCGATAAACTCATATACACAACCACTAAAATTTTCTAAACATCAAAAAACACAATATCGGGTTTTTTCTGCCAGAGGAAAAAATTCCTCTAATCAATAATCAAATCAAAACTCAAAACAAATAAATTATGAAAAAAAGTCGTTTGCTTCACAGCAATGATATAGGTGTCTGTTTTCTTCTATTAATACGAACCTATCTTTTCACTAAAAGATATCTTCTATCAAGAGAATTAATATACTTTCTTAATTTATTGCAAAATTACTACAAAAAAACACACTGTGCAATACGCAAATACACGTATTTTTATCAGTAATTTCCGAAGCTGTTTTGCGGAATTCCGCAAATTTTCTACGTATTTTCCGACAAAATACAAAAAAATGTTATCTTTGCAGTACGGAAAAAACATATTGGAAGCTAAATATAGAGTATTTTTATGAGACAAATATTTACATTAATAATCTCACTATTAATAGCGAATACAACCGTATACGGACAATCGGCAGAGATGAAAAAATATTTTGCTTCCATAGAAGCCGCCGAGCGAGAACAGAACCTCGCCAAAGCATGCAGTGAATACAAAGCAGCAATAAATTACTGCCGCCAAAACAACGAAGAGCAACACCACCTGACTAACTTACTCTTAGGGTATTGCATAATACTATCTTATGCCGGAGATTATTCAAAAGCCATAGCGACCCTAAACGAAGCAGCAGAACGTAACCATAGACAACCAACTCCCGACAAAGAGATAGAGGCAAAGATTTATATGCAGTTCGGGGTGATAAACTTTTTTCAGAAACGCTTCGACGACGCTCTGTTCTATTACCGCAAGTCGGAGGCTATTGCAGTAAGTACAAAAAACAAAATGGGAATATCGATAGCCAAAAACAACATAGCCAACGTATATCAGAAAAAAGGAGAATATCGACAAGCAATAGATAGTTATCGCAAGTGCATAAAACTACAAGAAGAGCTGCAAGATACCGCTACGCTTGCCAACACTTACTTCAATCTCGGCTCGTGCTACGAAGAGCTGAGCATACAAGACCGTGCCAAAGCCTATTACAAATTGGCGTACTCTTTAGCACACACTATCAACGATATAGAGATATTGTCGCTATCGTTGATACATCTGGCGAATATAGATGCCAAACGGGGCGAATACTCAAAGGCACATAATATGCTCGACGAAGCCGAATTTTCTGCAAAAAAAGCAGGACTGCGGCAGGTGTTGGCGGAGGTATACTCCAAACGTACACAAATATACGAACAAAAAGGCGACTATCGGGCTGCCCTGGAAGTGTTCAAAGAACGACAATTGCTGCTCGACTCCATATTGGACGAGAAACTAAATCTCCGTACCAAAGAGTTGCAGATAGAGCACCAGACCAAAGAGAAAGAGCAACAGATAGCCCTACAAAACGTAAAAATAAAAAACCGCAACAGGCTGCTTATCATAGTGATGACAGTACTTATTGCCGGCATTGTAATGATAATAGTGCTACTGTATCTTGACAAAAAACTAACCCGCCAAAGAGAGAGGCTCGAACAACTAAACGCCACCAAAGACAAACTATTCTCAATAATATCGCACGACCTGAAGTCGCCGGCTGTCGCCCAACAGTTGGCAACAGATGTACTCGTAAACAAGGTAAAAAGGGCAAACTATACAGACATACTTACACTCTGCAAACTGCTGCAAGACAACACTCAACAGCAGGTAGCTACCATAGAAACCCTTATGAACTGGACTCGTATGCAGACAAATAAGATAAAGTATACCCCACTGAATATCGATATAGTGCCTATTATCGAAGAAAAAACAAAACTATACTCGGTAGCGGCACAGAACAAATCGTTGATAATAAACACACGGTTACCCGATTCGTGTATCGTATATGCAGACCCTCAAATGATAGGCATTGTCGTACAAAACATCATAAACAATGCCATAAAGTTTACTCCCGAAGGGAAAACCATCGATATCAACTGTATCGATGGCGACGACGACGCCAATATATCGATTGCCGACAGCGGAGCAGGTATGACACCCGAGCAATTAGCCGCCATAGAGAACCCTAAAGGGCAAGTAGAGGTACGTTTCGGCACAAACGGAGAGAGAGGCACAGGACTCGGGCTGGCATTGTGCCGCGACCTGCTGGAGAAGAACAGAAGTCGTCTGATAGTAGAAAGCAGGCAACAGGTAGGGACAACCGTCGGTTTTACATTGAGAAAAAATTAATAAATACCCAAAAAATACAGTCTGTATGAGTAAAGTAATAATCGTAGACGACCACATACTGTTTCGATTAGGCATAAGAGCCGCTATCGAAGAGAGTTTTGCCGATATATCAATCATCGCAGAGTGTAGTTCTGCACACGAGCTGCTCATTCATCTGAAAAACGGTACCAAACCCGACCTGATTTTACTCGATATAATAATACCCGAAATAGACGGAATAGAGATAGCAAAAATCATTTTGCGAGACTACCCCGATATTAAGATACTCGTGCTTACGACAGATACCTCTACCGAAATAGTTTCGGAGCTTGTAGACCTCGGGGTAAACGGCTATATGAGCAAAACAGCCGCAAAGACCGACCTCGTAGACGCCATAAAATCGGTACTCGGCGGTAAACCCTATTATGGCAAAGACATATCGAAAATAATATACGAAGTCTACATTGCAGGCAGCAAACAGGAAGTATCAGCCGAAGCCAAATTTGATAGTATTAAGGAGACAACCCGACTGACCACAAAAGATATACAAATAATAGAGATGGTATGCAGAGGATTGACGGCACGTGAGATAGGCGACAAACTAAAAATCAGTCAACGGACGGTAGAGAGTCACAAAAGCCATATTATGGAAAAACTCTGCTTTAAAAACATGGTAGATTTAATCAAGTTTGCTCTAAAAAATGGTATCATCAGCTGATGACTCACATTCACCGAAAATAGACCTCTATATTTTTTTTATAAACAAAATATAATTGTGGAAATAAAATTTTTTGTTTACTTTTGCCCCCCAAAAAAAGAAAAAAATTAACACATTCGAAACAAAACAATTAATAGTAATCTCATATCTATGAAAAAAATAGTACTGATAAGGCACGGCGAGAGCATTTGGAACAAAGAGAACCGTTTTACCGGTTGGACAGACGTCGACCTCACCCCACACGGAGTATCGGAAGCAATAGAAGCAGGTGAGCTGCTCCGCCAAGAAGGATTTAAGTTCGAAAAAGCTTTTACCTCGTACCTGAAGCGTGCCAACAAAACTCTGAACGTGATACTCGACAAGATGGACCTCGACTATATACCTGTGGCAAAATCGTGGCGACTCAACGAGAAACACTACGGCAATTTGCAAGGACTAAACAAAGCAGAGACAGCTGCCAAGTACGGCGACGAACAGGTACTTATCTGGCGACGCAGTTACAATATACCCCCTGAGCCTATGCCTCGTACCGACCCGCGTTCGGCAGCGGGCGACCCTCGGTATGCAGACGTTCCAAAGGCTTATCTGCCCGATACTGAATCGCTCGAAGACTGCGTAAAACGTACGATGCCATATTGGGAAGAGGTGATTTTCCCTTCGCTGATTTGTTATGACCAAGTAATAGTAGCGGCTCACGGCAACTCGCTACGAGGCATCATAAAACATCTGAAAAACATATCCGACCAAGACATAATAAACCTAAATCTGCCTACGGCTGTACCGTACGTGTTTGAGTTCGACGACGAGCTGAATATGATCAAAGACTATCTCCTCGGCGACCCCGAAGAGATAAAAAAACGAATGGAAGCCGTCGCCAATCAAGGTAAAAAGCAGTAACCGAGACATAGCAAATAAGTACACACAAACAACAAGATGCACGACATAGAGAGCCTTTACGAGATATTCCGCCAATTCCCGAATATTACTATCGACAGCCGTTGCTGCCCGACCGAATCGCTATTTTTCGCTCTCAAAGGTAAGAATAACGACGGAAATCGTTTTGCCGAAAAAGCTCTGCAAAACGGAGCCGAATATGCCGTGATAGACGACCCCGATGTTGCTGCCGGCGACCGTTATATTGTAGTTCCCGATGTACTGACAGCTATGCAGCAACTTGCCGCACATCACCGCCGACAGATGAAAGCACGTATTATTGCCGTTACCGGTACAAACGGCAAAACCACTACGAAAGAATTGATTGCAACGGTGCTGGCAAAGCAATATAAAGTGCTTTATACCGAAAGAAATCACAATAATCACATCGGTGTACCGCTAACGCTATTGCGACTGACCGAAGAAGACCAATTCGGAGTAATAGAGATGGGAGCTAATCATAAGGGAGAGATTGCCTCGTTGTGTAACATCGCTCAACCCGATTTCGGCATAATAACTAATTTCGGCAGGGCACATCTCGAAGGATTCGGTTCGTTCGAGGGAGTAATAGAGGCAAAAACGGAACTTTTCGATTATCTGCGGGAACATAAAGGACGCGTATTTATCAACATAGGTAACTCCAACATAGTAGAGAAGGCAAAAGGAATAGGCAATATTTCGTACGGCATAAACAACGATAAGGCAGATGTTAGCGGATATATTACAGGACAAAGTCCGTGTATTTCGGTTTCGTGGGCTTCGCAACGTTTCTTTGTAGTGGCACAGAGCGTAAAGACTCATCTGGTAGGCGGCTATAATCTCGAAAACCTCCTTGCTGCTGTGGTAGTAGGGCTGTTTTTCGAAGTCGAGCCAAACGATATCAACGAGGCACTGTGCGGATACATACCCGAAAATCATCGGTCGCAATATATGAAGACCGACCGTAACGATCTGATAATAGACGCCTACAATGCCAATCCGTCGAGTATGGCGGCTGCTCTACGCAACTTCAATTCGCTCCCGTATCCGCACAAGATGGTGATACTTGGCGATATGCTCGAAATGGGCGACACTGCCGTAGAAGACCACGAAGAGATAGTCAATATCATACGCAACCAGCTATCTATCGACGAGGTATTACTTGTCGGCGAAATCTTTGCGGGCATCGACAGCGGTTACAAAACTTTCGTTACGGTAGACGATTTATCGGCATACCTCGAAGCCAACCCACCAAAAGACACGGCTGTGTTACTCAAAGGCTCCAACGGCATCGGCTTGGAACGCATAATAGATTATCTGAAATAAATTACTTAAAGTATTGTTCTCCAAAGCAGATTACAGCCAATGACAAGTGCCATCATCATATCTATCTGCGTGCTACTGCTGATAGCTTACATCTTCGACGTCAGTTCGCCGAAGACCCGTATACCGTCGGTAATACTACTATTGCTCGTCGGCTGGGCTGTAAGGCAGGGGGCAAACTTCTTGGGGTTGCATATCCCCGACTTATCGCCTATATTGCCTGTAATAGGTACGGTAGGACTTATCCTCGTCGTTCTCGAGGGCTCACTCGAGGTGGAGTTGAATCGTTCTAAACTCGGGCTTATCGTTCGGAGCACGGTAGTAGCTCTTTTGCCGATAATACTACTGAGTATGCTGCTGGCTATGGCTTTCGAGCATTTCGACGGAATAAGTTTCCGTACAGGGCTGCTCAATGCTATCCCGCTGTGTGTCATCAGCAGCACCATTGCAATATCGAGTTCGCAGAACCTACCGACGAAAGACAGCGAGTTCGTAACATACGAAAGCAGTCTGTCAGATATCTTTGGCGTAATATTTTTTAATTTCGTAGTACGCAACGAGGTTATCGATCTGAGCTCCTTCACCGAATTCGGTGCTCAAATAGTCATAATACTCGTTGTAACAGTAGCAGCTACACTCGGACTATCGTTTCTGCTGAGCAAAATAAAGCATCACGTTAAGTTTCTGCCCATTATTTTACTTATAATATTGATTTATACAATAGCAAAAATGTATCATCTGCCGGCACTGATATTTATTTTTGTGTTAGGTCTTTTCATAGGCAATCTCGACAAGTTCGAGCGTTTTCGTTTTATGAAAAGACTACGTCCCGAAATTTTGGTAAAAGAGGTAAGCCGTCTACAAGAACTTACCAAAGAGATAACGTTCTCTATCCGTTCGCTGTTTTTCCTGCTTTTCGGCTACCTCATCGAAACATCCGAATTGCTAAACACCAATACGCTCGTATGGGCTATTGCCATTTCGGGCGGTATATTCTTGGTTCGGTTCATATTCCTCAAGCTATCGGGACAAAACGTTTTCCCCCTGCTCTTTATCGCTCCTCGCGGATTGATAACAATCTTACTTTTCATATCCATACCTGTGGGTCAGACCACCAATCTGGTAAACAATTCGCTAATTATTCAAGTAATAATCATTACCGCCCTCATTATGATGATAGGGTTGATGACAACAGGCAACGGAAAAGAAAAAATCGCCTCGGATATGCCCCAAACAACATAAATGGAGGCAAAAATATCCGTATTTCCATTCCCCAAAACCATATTTCTTTATAAAATTATCTGTAGGAAGAGTTCCTACACTTGTAGGAAGAGCTCATACACTTGTAGGAAGAGCTCCTACACTTGAAGGAAAAGCTCCTACATTTGTAGGAAGAGCTCCTACATTTGAAGGAAAAGCTCCTACACTTGTAGGAAAGTCTCCTACACTTGTAGGGGAAGCTCCTACACTTGTAGGGGAAGCTCCTACACTTGAAGGGAAGTCTCCTACACTTGAAGGGAAGTCTCCTACATTTGAAGGAAGAGTTCCTACACCTGAAGGGAAGTATCCTACACCTGAAGGGAAGTTCCCTACATCTGAAGGAAAGTCTCCTACACTTGTAGGAAAGTCTCCTACACGTGAAGGGGGGTTATCCGATATTTGCATATCATCTGCACGAGACGAAACAGCAAACAAATTTGTTTACCGCTCCTTTCCTTTGCCTCCAAACACAGTTTAATTTTATAAAAGGGCAAGAGGTTCGGCAGCCGTTGTAAGTGAATTTTCTTTTGCCATCAAACCGCCTAAACAGAAATGCTTTCCAAATAGTTCTGCAGGATAATAGTTGCCGAGATGCGGTCTATTACGGCTTTGTCGCGACGCTTACGGCGTCCGATACCACTCGCCAAAATGGTATCGAAGGCAAGCTTCGAGGTGAAACGCTCGTCGTATTTTATCACCTCTATATAGGGATACAGCGAGGCAAAACGTTCTATAAATCGGTCTATCTCACGTGTTACCTCTGCCGGCTCGTTTCTGAGCGTCAGCGGATAACCTATCACCAATCTGTTGCAATCGTTTACCGTCAAATATTCATTCAAGAAATCGAATATGCGGGGGGTCTCCACCGTTGCGAGTGCCCCTGCAATCATTCCCAACGGGTCGGTAACGGCTACCCCTACTCTCTTCGTCCCATAATCTATCGCCAAAATTCGTGCCATCTTATTCCCTACTTTATCCTATTACGGAGGCACAAATATAATTATTTTCTCTATATTTGCAAAAAAATAAAGTATCGCACCACTCGTATGGAAAACTCTCTTACGCCTCTCATATCGGACTTAGGGCTTATATTGATAGTAGCCGCAATGGTTACTCTGATATTCAGAAAACTAAAACAACCTCTCGTACTCGGATACATCATTGCAGGTTTTCTGGTGAGTCCGTATATCAATATAGTGCCGACCGTTACCGATATTCACAACGTGGAGACGCTTGCCGAGATAGGTGTCATATTTTTGCTGTTCAGCCTTGGGCTCGAGTTTAGCTTCAAGAAACTGATGCGTGTGGGGGCTTCGGCTTCTATCACTGCCATAGTGGAGATATTGGTCATCGTCGTCGCAGGCTATCTTATGGGCAGGGCATTGGGTTGGAACACTATGAATTGCCTCTTTCTGGGCGGTATGCTGGCATCGTCGAGCACCACTATTATCATCAGGGCTTTCGACGAACTCGGCATAAAGTCCAGAAACTACGCAAAGACCGTTTTCGGGGTGTTGGTGGTAGAGGATATAGTGGTCATCTTGCTTATGGTGTTGCTCTCGACAGTCGCCGTTACTCAGAGCGTAGAGGGCGGCGAGATGCTTTTCACCATACTGAAACTCGGTTTCTTCCTTATACTCTGGTTTCTGCTGGGGATATTCGTCATACCTACTTTCCTGAAACGTGTAAAAAACCTCCTCGACGACGAGGGGTATCTTATCCTGTCGATAGGTCTTTGTCTGGGTATGGTGATAGTGGCGACACAAGCGGGGTTCTCTGCCGAACTCGGAGCTTTCATAATGGGGTCTATACTTGCCGAGACACTCGCAGCAGAACGTATAGAGCATATATTCAAACCCGTCAAAGATCTGTTCGGGGCTATATTCTTCGTATCGGTGGGTATGATGATAAACCCCGCTGTCATCGTACAATACGGCTTACCCGTGTTGCTGGTGGTGCTTCTGGTCATAGTGGGTAAATTCTCGGCAACGCTCCTTGGAGCTTTACTCTCGGGGCAGTCGCTAAAACACGCCGTACAGGTGGCAATGAGTATGGCACAGATAGGCGAATTTGCTTTCATCGTAGCTACTCTGGGTATGTCGCTGGGGGTAATAGACGAGTTTCTGTTCCCCATAGCAGTGGGAGCATCAGCCATCACCACATTCACCACTCCTTATATGATTAAATACAGCGACAGAGTGTATCTGTTTATAGAGAAAATATTACCCGCCAAGTTCGTGCAGAAACTCAACAGCTACTCGGCAAGTTCGCAAGTGCTCGGCTCTCAGTCCGAGTGGCGACAACTCCTCAAAGGCAGTCTGCAGACGATATTGCTCAACGGTACAGTGGTCGTATTTATCATACTGCTGTCGTCGTATCTGATAGTACCTTTTCTGCACAAGACATTCGACGGCAACATATCCGAATGGATTGCAATGATAGGTACTCTGGCTGTGGCAGCTCCTTTCATCTGGGCTCTGATGTACAAAAAGCCCAACTACATAACCCTCCGAGAGCTGTGGGACAGCCCCGAATACAACAACAAGCAGCTATCCGTACTCGCCGTATCGCGAATGATTATCGGTATAATACTGATAGGATATCTGGTAAGTAAGTTCCTCAGCGTCGGGCAGACACTTATATTTCTGCCCATAACGGTGGTGGCAATATTTTTATTGTCGAAATATATGCAGAAGTTTTACAAGCGTATCGAGACCCGATTTGTCACCAACCTCAATGTCAGGGAGGCTGCCGAGAAGAAAAAGAACGAACCCATACAGAACATACGGCAGAGGCTGCGAAACTCCATCGACGACGTATCGGCTTGGGACGCTCACCTTACCGACTTGGAGGTACCCAAGAATGCACAATATGTAGGGCGTACTCTGGGTGAGCTCAACTGGCGGAAAGAGTTCCTCATCAATGTCATTTACATCAAAAGCGGCGACAGTATCATATATTCGCCCGGTCCCGACGCCAAGATAATGCCCCTCGACCACGTGGGAGTATTCGGCACCGACGAGGTGATAGAGCAGTTCAAAAAAGAGTTCCTTAACGAAAAGAAGACCGTCCACCAAAACTTGAATCTGGACGACATCGTGGTACAAAAGCACTTTATCGACCCCGGCAGCCACCTGATAGGCATTACCATACGCAACTCGAAGATACGCGAAAATACCGACGGTATCGTAGTGGCAATAGAACGAGGCAAGGAGCGTATCCTCTCACCTTCGGCAAGCACCGTCTTGCAGCAAGACGACCTGATATGGATCGTGGGCGAAAGACAAAAACTCCGACGCCTCCAAGAATAAACGTTTCGACCCGTAATTCTCCTTCGCACAGCCGCTCTTCATTCCTACATTTTTAATTTTTCATTTTTGGGGCGTGTCCCTCGCCGCAAGCGGCTTCGGGTCGGGCTATCCGCTCTTACTCGCCGCATACATACGGTTGGTCTTGTCTCTCAGCTCCCCCCTTTCCGTAATTCGTAATTGGCAATTCGTAATTGATTCAGCGGCTCGTATCCGCTTCTATCCCTCACGCAGAGCAGGGCGAACACCAAACACCCAATACCTCGATTCAACGATTACACTATTCAACAATCAAACGTGATCAATATTTTTTGTAAAACAAAAAAATATATTACCTTTGCAACCTCGAAAAAAGTACGGATACTATTAGTGTCTGCTGCTACACAAAAAAACTAATTTTTTTAATTAAATCAATTTCAACCTGATAATTGGGTTAGCACTCAATCATTATGCAACTACCCCCTCGATAACGAGTTGCCGTGGGTCGCGTGCAATCTGTTTTATCGCAAATCATTTAACACCATTAGCAACAAAAAAACATTAAATCATAAATATGTATAATATCTTACAGTTGAAAGCAAAGCAGTTGCCCGAGTTACAGGAAATTGCAAAAGAGATGAATATCAAAAAAGCGTCAAATCTCGACTTCGATGCTCTCGTATATGCAATATTAGATCAACAGGCAGTAGACAAAGCTCTAAAACCCGTAGAGCAGGCAGCCAAGCCCAAAAGAGCACGGATAAAACGAACCCTGATAGCCGAAGAAGAGGCTGCCGCTGCCGTAGCAAAAAAAGACAACAAGCCGACTGCAACCGAAGGTGAAAAAGCCAAAACCGAACAAGAACCAAAAGCAAAACATAACAATACGCCCAAAAACAGCAAAAACAAATCCCCCAAACGCTCCGCCACAGAGCAACAGACAAAACAGGACAAAAAACCCGTTGTTCAGACCGCGACAACGACGCCGATACTCGACGACATAGAGACACTCGAAGACAATGACAGCGAAATATACGACGACATAGAGACTCCAAAACCGATGGAGGAGACAGTCGTTACAGCCCAAAACGACGTAGAAGAAGAGGTATCTCCGACTCAGACAGTCACTACACAGACAGACATCATACCACAGGCTACTCCTCAGGAGAGTGACAAGGCAATAACCGAGAGATTCCAGTTCGATGACATAATAATGGGTACGGGAGTTTTGGAAATTGTAAACGAGGGCTATGGCTTTCTTCGCTCGCCCGACTACAACTACTTCTCGTCGCCCGACGACATATACATATCCGGCACACAGACAAAATTGCTCGGACTGAAAACAGGCGATACAATCGTAGGACCAATTCGCCCGCCACAAGAAGAAGAGAAGTATTTCCCTCTTGTCAGAGTACACACCATCAACGGATTGGAACCTGCCGCAATACGCGACCGTGTACCGTTCGAACACCTGACGCCGCTATTCCCCGACGAGAAATTCAAACTCACCACAGGCAAGGGCGACTCGTTATCTATCCGCGTTTTGGATATGTTCGCCCCCATCGGTAAAGGACAAAGAGGACTTATAGTAGCACAACCGAAGACAGGTAAAACAGTATTGCTAAAAGAGATAGCAAATGCAATAACAAAAAACCACCCTGAGGTGTATATGATAATACTTCTCATCGACGAACGTCCCGAGGAGGTTACCGATATGGAACGCAGCGTAATTGCGGAGGTTATATCGTCGACATTCGACGAACCTGCCAGCAAACACGTTCAAGTAGCCAATATGGTTCACGAGAAAGCCAAGCGACTTGTCGAAAGCGGACACGACGTAGTGATACTGCTCGACTCCATCACACGACTGGCACGTGCATACAACACTGTACAACCCGCTTCGGGCAAGATACTCACCGGTGGAGTAGACGCCAATGCACTGCACAAACCAAAACGCTTCTTCGGGGCTGCCCGTAATATCGAGAAAGGAGGTTCGCTTACCATAATAGCAACAGCACTGACAGAGACAGGCTCCAAGATGGACGAGGTCATCTTCGAAGAGTTCAAAGGAACAGGCAATATGGAATTGCAGCTCGACCGACGGTTGGCAAACAAACGCATCTTCCCCGCCGTTGATATCAATGCCTCCAGCACACGTCGCGACGACCTGCTGCTCGACACGCAGACTCTGAACAGAATGTGGATACTGCGTCGTTATCTGTCGAATATGAATCCTGTCGAGGCTATGGAGTTTCTCCTGCAACGACTCGAACGAACGGAAAACAACGAGGAGTTTCTGGCATCGATGAATGATTAGTACTGATTGGATTTGTAATATTCCTCGAAGAAAAACCATTGCTTTACGACAATAAAGAAATAACCGACGATGCACCCTTTGGATAAATTCAAATATTGCCCCGTATGCGGAGCAGACAACTTCACCGAGAACGACGACAAATCGAAAAAGTGTCATAAATGCGGTTTCCGTTACTATCTGAATGCCGTATCGGCGGTGGCGGGCTTCATCGTAGACGACAACAACCGACTGCTGCTGTGTCGGCGGGCAAAAGAGCCTCTAAAAGGCACTTGGGATTTGCCGGGCGGATTCGTCGATATTGGCGAGACAGCCGAAGACGCCATCAGACGCGAAGTAAAAGAAGAGCTCAACCTGCATACGGACAGCATCAGGTATCTGTTCTCGATACCAAACGAGTATCTCTATTCGGGCTTCAACGTACGTACTCTCGATATGTTTTTTATGATAAAAATCAGCGACATGTCTACCCTGACGGCAAAAGACGATGTCGCACAGGCAATGTTCATTCCTTTCGACCAAATAAATATCAACAGCATCGGGCTGAAATCCATAAAAATAGCTGTCGAAAAATTTTTAGCTTCACGCGTCTGAAACAACAATCTTTTTTGTAACTTTGCACTTTGGCTTTTGGCAAGCTATCTATCTATTTTATAACCATATAAAAAGGCAATCGGGCACGAAGGTAAAAGATGAAATTTTTGAAGATACTGTCATCGCTCAAAGTGATATTCGTATTCATTTTGTTGGAGATACTGGCTTTGCTAATAATTGCCAATAAGAGTGTTTTTCAACGAAGCCATTTCGTGCAGTTCTCTATGGACGTCTCGGCTATGATGTACGAAAAAACGAGTGAACTGACAAAATACTTCGGGCTGTACTCCACCAACGAAGAACTCGTACGACACAATACCGAGTTGCAGAAAAAGGTTGAGCATCTGCAAAATATAGTCTCATCTAACGAATATCTGGCTTCCGTAGGACACGACTCGGCAGTGGCTTTCGTGCCGGCTAAGATAGTAAGCAAGACACTGAACGATTTGGACAACTATTTTATCCTCAACAAAGGAGAAAAAGACGGCATTAGCGAAGGTTTGGGCGTGGTCTGCAACGGCAATGTATTGGGCGTGGTACAATACGTGTCTCGTAATTACTCGGCTGTATTGCTTGCTATGTCGGCAAAAATGAAACTCAGCGGAATGATTAAGAACGACGGACACCTGTGTACCGTCATCTGGGACAAGGTATCCACCTCTAAGGCAGAGATAGAAGACATACCCTACCACATCGACGTTAAAATAGGCGATACTATCGTTACAAGCGGGTTCTCATCTATTTTCCCCGAAAATTATGTAATCGGTACCATCTCCAAGATTACCAAAAACAAATCAACCGCCTCCAACGACCTACAGATTAACTATTCGGTCGATTTTATGCGTGCCAAATATGCCGAAATAGTTATCCCCAAAGACATAAACGAGATTAATAAACTAAAAGAACAGACAAACCAATGAAAGATATCTTCGTAAATGCTTTGGTAATAACATTGATGTTGCTCTTGCAAGTACTTTTCTTCAACCAAATCAATCTGTTTGGATACGGATATATTTTTGTCTATCTTATCTTTCTGATAGTAACTCCGCTAAGTGTCAAGACAATACCATTGATGTTGGTGTCGTTCGTCATAGGTTGTATACTCGATATTTTTATGCAAAGTTATGGTATACATACGTTTGCTATCACACTCATTGCAGCCATACGTCGCAGTTTGCTCAATATATTCTTCTCCAAAGAAGATTTGGATTATAGTACGAGTCTATTTGTGCGTTTTTCGTATGCTTACTATAAATACGTAGTTATAATAGTTCTAATATACTGCCTTACAGTCTTTTCTATGGAGGCATTTTCTACTAAACTCATTATTCCCGTTCTACAAAAAACGGGTGTAAGTACTGTCGTCACTACTATCTCAATCTTTTTTGTACAAGCTCTTACACTCAGAAAATACGATGAGAGATAATTACAGGCACAGGAGTTTATATATAAGACTGTTCGTTGTCATCGGAGCTTTGATATTGATAGGGCAACTCATAAACTTACAGATAATCAAGGACTACGGAGAGCAGGCAGACGACAACGCTTTCTTACGAAAGACCATCTACGCTATGCGGGGACTGATATACGACCGCAATGGTAAACTACTGGTATTCAACCAACCAATCTACGATATAGACATTATAGTAAAACAGTGGGACGACCTGAAAAAACAAGATACACCGGTAGACACCACCGAATTATGCCGAGTACTCGGTATCGAGAAGAGCGATTTCATCGAACGGCTCGACAATCTCAAAGACAAGAATAAAAACATCAACTATTCACCCATACTGCCACAAAAACTTATCACACAGCTCACTCCCGAAGAAGCTGCCGTAATACAGGAGGTTATATGGAAGTTTCCCGGCATATCGCTCGTCAGCCGTACTATGAGGCAATACACCACTCCCTACGCGTCTCACGCCATAGGCTCCATTGGCGAAGTGTCGAAAGCCATACTCAAAAAATATGGAGATGAGTATAAACAAGGCGATTACATCGGTGTGAGTGGTGTCGAGAAACAGTATGAAGACATACTAAAAGGGAAAAACGGATTAGAAATATTTCTCCGCGACGTAAAGGGCAGAATACAAGGCAAATACAAAAACGGCAAAGAAGACGTAGCCCCCGTCGGCGGCAAATCGTTGACGCTGAGCATAGACATTGATTTACAGGCGTATGGAGAGATGCTTATGCAGAACAAAGTAGGCAGCATAGTGGCTATAGAGCCGTCTACGGGCGAAATCCTCGCGCTTGTGTCGTCGCCGAACTACGACCTGTCCGACCTTATCGGCAAACAACGCAGCCAAAACTACGCAAAACTCCTCAGAGACCCATACAAGCCGCTCCTCGACCGCCCAATGATGGCATATTACCCTCCGGGCAGTACTTTCAAGACAGCCAATGCTCTCGTATTCGAACATCAGAAAATAATCGACAGAGACACACGTTTCGGCTGCCATTCGGGTTATGTCGTAGGTAGCTTCCGAGTCGGTTGCCACTCGCATTCGTCGCCGCTCGACCTACCCAATTCCATATCAAACTCGTGCAATGCATACTATTGTGCAGCCTTACGAAAGATGCTCGACGACCCCAAATACGGTAATATAAAAAATGCATTCAACGAGTGGAAAAAAAATATCGTATCCTTCGGGTTCGGGCATAAACTCGGAGTCGATTTCCCCAACGAGAATCGGGGACTCATACCGAACACCGACACTTACGATAAGATACACGGCAAAGACCGCTGGCGAAGCCTCAACGTAGTATCGATAGCAATCGGACAAGGCGAAGTGCTGGCAACACCTATTCAGATGGCAAACTTCTGTGCCATCATAGCCAATCGCGGATATTGGATACGTCCGCATATACTCAAAAAAGTAGAAGGATACCCGCTCGATACCGCCTATACCAACAAACGCTACACCGACGTAGAGCCTGAGTATTTCGAGCCTGTCGTTCAAGGTATGGAGTGGGCGGTCAATGGCGGCGGCAGCGGCTCCACGGCACGCATAGCCCGAATAGACAGTATCATAGTATGCGGTAAGACAGGTACTGCACAGAACCCGCACGGCAAAGACCATTCCATATTCATAGCATTCGCACCCAAAGATAACCCGAAGATTGCCATAGCAATAGTGGTCGAAAACTCGGGATTCGGTGCCACCTGGGCTGCCCCGATAGTATCGTTGATGATAGAAAAATATCTGAAAGGCAAAATCTCCGAGAAGCGTCAGTGGCTCGAAGACCGAATGCGTAATGCCAACCTGATGCCACCTCTCCCCCAAGAGGCGTCTGTGCCCGATACCGTTACCCGAACACGTCAATAAACACCTTTTTCGCGTAAGTACTCCCGAAAAAAAAGTGCTCCCTGTTGATGTACAAGGAGCAAAACAAAAGTTTTCACTACGGAATAATCCTTATTGTGAATTGCTCAAAAATTTGTAATGCAAAGGTACAATATTTTTCCCAATCAACAAAATTACAAATGTTTTATAGACATGCCCGCAACACTATCCGCCAAATAGATCTACAATAGTAGAAATTATAAGTGTCTTATAGACTGGCTACCGCATTTGCAAAATCAATCTATCTACAATAGTAGAAATTATAAGTGTCTTATAGACGCCTGACCTATTTTATTTATATGGCAAGATCTACAATAGTAGAAATTATAAGTGTCTTATAGACGACAAGCAGCCTAATACCGAGTTCTTGATCTACAATAGTAGAAATTATAGTGTCTTATAGACCATTACTGCTGCCGCACAGGACGAACGATCTACAATAGTAGAAATTATAAGTGTCTTATAGACGTTTGTGCAGGGGGCATTATAGATTTTTAATCTACAATAGTAGAAATTATAAGTGTCTTATAGACCTGTGCTGTCTGTCAATAACGTTGAGCAATCTACAATAGTAGAAATTATAAATGTCTTATAGACTGTTGTGCAAGGTGAATATATGTATTACTTATCTACAATAGTAGAAATTATAAGTGTCTTATAGACTCGCTTTCTACCTCGTCCGCTAACGCTCATCTACAATAGTAGAAATTATAAATGTCTTATAGACTGTGAGCCTGCCTGCCGCTCTTATCTGCGAATCTACAATAGTAGAAATTATAAATGTCTTATAGACAGCACCCCGCACTATTCGAACAGTACAAATCTACAATAGTAGAAATTATAAGTGTCTTATAGACTGTATAATTGCGAGGCAACTTCCGTATTTTATCTACAATAGTAGAAATTATAAGTGTCTTATAGACCACGAATAATGTGCCATCGGCTATCAGATCTACAATAGTAGAAATTATAAGTGTCTTATAGACCGCGGTTAGGTCTGCGACAGGGCACAAAATCTACAATAGTAGAAATTATAAGTGTCTTATAGACAGCATCCGATAAACTCACCGACCAGATAGATCTACAATAGTATAAATTATAAGTGTCTTATAGACGAGAGTATACTCCGTCGGGAGAAGATAAATCTACAATAGTAGAAATTATAAGTGTCTTATAGACAGTTGTATTTAGCGGTGTCGAGGTGGGAATCTACAATAGTAGAAATTATAAGTGTCTTATAGACTCGACTTAGGCAAAAACGTCAAATTCTTATCTACAATAGTAGAAATTATAAGTGTCTTATAGACTAATTCTTTGACAATGCCACCTATGGTATATCTACAATAGTAGAAATTATAAGTGTCTTATAGACCGCTTCCTGATATACGTCCTGCACTGCTTATCTACAATAGTAGAAATTATAAGTGTCTTATAGACGCCTCATCGCTCGGATTTGACACTCAATATCTACAATAGTAGAAATTATAAGTGCCTTATAGACATATTCGGGACATAGCAATAAAGGCAAGATCTACAATAGTAGAAATTATAAGTGCCTTATAGACACTATAAACGACGAGTAAAACACAACAGCTAATCTACAATAGTAGAAATTATAAGTGCCTTATAGACTCTTAGCAACGTTTGAATATTTTTTTAATCTACAATAGTAGAAATTATAAGTGCCTTATAGACTTTCTCGCAGATAGTCGAGTAAGTCGGATCTACAATAGTAGAAATTATAAGTGCCTTATAGACCGCCGACGTAATACTTCGGGTATAACCTATCTACAATAGTAGAAATTATAAGTGCCTTATAGACTCGATGAGGCTTCGATATTGAGGAACTATCTACAATAGTAGAAATTATAAGTGCCTTATAGACAGTTTAATTAGGGGAATAAAAGCAGCACATCTACAATAGTAGAAATTATAAGTGCCTTATAGACATTCAACCGTAATCCCGCACGGAAGGATCTACAATAGTAGAAATTATAAGTGCCTTATAGACTCGAAGAAACGTCTTGCACTCTGCCAACTATCTACAATAGTAGAAATTATAAATGTCTTATAGACTCTATCTAAAAAATACATTGCAAATGTACAATTAATTATTGGTTTATACAAAGTATTTTACACAAAATGTCAAAGAACAATCACAAAAGAGTATTTTATCCCCCCTGCAAAAAACAAATTTTCATAGTTTATTTATTATCAAGACAATAATCAAACTTTGTATTCTCCATTGACACCGACATTTGCACAAAGAAATCAAAAATACAAAATATCCGTATCCCTATGGATTGCATTACCGTATTTGACAGCGGTTTTCATATCGGTTTCGAAAATAAAAATACTATCTCCACCGTCGAACTCTTTAGCAAAAATGGTCTCGACTTTCACTTTCAGTATATCCAAAATACGTTTGGTATTATTGAACTCATAAACCGAAAATTGCAACCGTATACCTCCATTTTTCAAAAGCATCTTCGAAAAACGAGTTCTCAACTTTGTGTTCGATATGTCGTAACTTACAATAATCATAATTGTGTCTCAAATTAAAAATTTCGGATAATCGGCAACCGTAGCTCCCCGCATAAAACAACGATAATACGCCTGAATATATTTGAAAACATCACCCTTGTACCGTATAAGCACATCGAAAAACAAGCGGCAATAATCTTTATTCTTCTCTGTCCTCAGACGCCATTCACCCTTATTGACCACAAAGTCTTTATCCGTACACTGTTTACGATTGAAAGCCGAACGAACAGTATTGTCTATAATACATCTGAAAGGTTCCATAAGATCACAGACAAGAGATTTGCGTTTGAACCATAAACGATGATAAACACCTGCATAAATATCGAATCCGAACATTCTCACAAAACTTTCTATATAATTAAACAAAATCGTATAGCCAATGTCGAGAGTAGCATTCAAAGCATCGGATTTTATACGTGGGCGGCGTACCGTCCAGTTGTTATTCTGAAAGTATGCGGCAAAAAAGGATTTGGAAACTATTCCTTCAAGCCCCATAAGTCGGTCATAATCCAAAATGGCATCAATCGTATCTAACGCACGAGTACATCGGAATTTGGCAATCGTTGTAAGTTCGTCGCTCATACGGGTATTTTTCAACAGTGTCAATTGATTGGCTATCTTGTTGGCAACAAGTATCTTTGCAATAGATATATCATTCTTGCTCATTTCATACTGTTTACGACGTAGCAGATAATTGGCTTCCGCTGCGTCTGCCCAAAAGAAAACCGGACGAAGACTCGGTTTCATAACAACCAGTGCAATATTGAATTTCTTACATTTTTCTATCAACGGAGTAGTAACCGAGATATGCCCTATAACGAACAATGCCAATATTTTTTGAAACGGAAGTTTGGTCAGAGTTTTGCTACCAATGTCATTTACTTCTTCGAGCAGCAACTCTCCGTTGCTTACCCGTAAATTACGTTTTTCTAAGCAATTTACGACAAAAATCGTTCTGTATTCTATATCTTTATGTGTAAACATTGTCGGATTGTGTTTTGTCGCACAGACTACAATAGATGCAGTGAGCACATTTATTAGGGTTTACAGTAATAGCTTCGTTCGGATTGAACTGCCTGAATTGCCGTATTAAATCATATAATTCACTTTTATTGTTATTATTAGGGATATCGACAGGTATCATTCTGTTGGTGGAAATCTCGTAGAAAGATATGCGCTCTACCTCGTAACCCATTTCGCACAAACAAAAGTATTGAGCCCACAGTTGATAAATCTGTCCGCGGAATATCTGTTTCAGTTGATATTTGCGTTCTATCAGCCATCGTTCCGTAAGGCGATATATATATATTTTTCCCATAACACCCAATTCTTCGGACGAAACCGGCAAAGAGAGCAGGTCGCTCTTTTGGGTACTCGATGTTTTACCGTCGATACCCTTATGAGCCGCCTGTCCCTTTGTTTGAGGCACTGCGTGATATATATCCTCGTCCGTCTCCAGCATATACATTGTGTAGATAGATGGAATACGGACAGAAAATAAAATCATTAAGTGTCGATATAAGAATGAGGTCTTCCAATTTAATCTTCCAAATAAGGTTTTGTTTGTGCAAATTTCAGCCACTCTTTGTTGCTTATGGCAAGACTGATCTTCGCCGAATCATTTTCTTCCTGTTTCATCTTTCTTATTGCCAACAATCCTTTTCGAGCAATATTATATGCTCCGTTGGCATCGGCATTCATAGGCAAGACGGCGTTTTCTTTCAACTCTGCCTGCTTCCGACTGTCGAAGAAGCATCCGGTGTCGTCGGCAACAGGCGATATAAGATAATCAATATCAGAAGAAGGCATACTGTTACGCATCTGCAAAGTCAACCTGAGTAGTCGCAACAATTCTTCAAAAAACTCTTTTTTGTTCTGAGTGTTTATTTGCTCCCTCAAATCTTTGCTTATGTCTACTCCATAAGCCTCGAAGTGTTCTTTGAATGCCTTGGTCAAATCGATTTCTCGTCCCTCCCATTCGTTGTTTCTTTGATGATTACGGCAAATTTGTATTCTCTTGCCCTGCGTACATATTGTCCAGTCTCTGCGAGTCCCCTCTGCCTTGGGGCTGAAGCGAGTGTAGTCGTCGACTACAAACTCAAACCAATCTTTATTGCTGTTGTAGCGTATGCTTTTGAACTTATCGAAAAACCCTTTTGCCTTCTCGATATTTTCGTAATGTGTATCAAACAGATTCACAAAACCTGTAACAGGGTCTATTTTACTGGTATTCCACGCGGGAACATAAAACAAAATACCGCTTTGTTTACCGAGAGTCTTAAAACTTTCGAGTTCGCCTGTCAGTTGATATGCTCTCAGCAAACCACCGGTTTCGGCGACAGGCTTTTTCTTATCTACCAGATAGTTTAGCTTGTCTATCAACATCTTTTCGAATTTTTGATAAACCTGTTTTTCCACTTTCTGTCTGCTACGCATAAATCCGAAGTTCAAATCTTCGAGTACTATAACTGCATTGTACTTTATCGCCAATTCACTGATTTTATGTATTACTTGGCTTAGGTACCCTTCCTTTAATTCACGTATATTTTGTATTGTCTGCCAGTTTCGACGAGCCTCTGTTCGCTCACCTTCACGAGTATCGAGCAACTCATGGTAGTCAGTACGGTAAGTATTACCATTATATTCGTTCACAATCTCATTCAACGAAAACTGCTCTTTGATATTGCCTCTCGAGTCTATAACGGTAAGATACAGCAAATGCCGCTCTCCTCTATCGATACCTATTATATGTAGGTCGGTGGCAGAGCGAATGTGTCGTTTTACGAGTTGGTTTATATTACTGCCACCTACACTCTTGAAATTCATTGTAATCGGTACGTGAAACAGAAATTTATCTACCGTATAGCGACGATCTTTTATCAAATCATATTTAAACTCACTCTCTTTCTTTTGGTTATCTTTGTTTTTATTCTTAATCGGACTATTGGCTGGATGTGTCGGAGACTGTACGGTAATACTCGATTTACGGAAAAAGACCTCTGCCTCACCATTTAGTTTGTATACCACATCCTTCAGATTCTCTTCGTCGAAAAGCATTTTCCAATACAGAGTATGCATATTTGGCGTTCCTTTACTGTGAGCAGAAAAATCTTTGTTATATATCTGAAAAAGATATAGTTTACCTTCTTCTACCAGCGATTTTATGTAGGCAACAGATACTTTGCGAAACGACATTTTATATCCTTGCTGCTCAACTTCACGATAAAATTCACTTATATCTTGGTAAGTACTCGTGTCGGAAAACTTGAAGTCGAATTTTTTCCAGTCGTCGTGCCTCTCAATGGATTTTTTGAAAAAGTCTATCAAAGCCCTACAGTCGCCCAAATCGAAATCTGCACCTTTTTTATGAGTGCCTCTTTCATATTTACCAAGTAATTCTTCGCTTGGGCGAAATCTTTGTATCCCTGTTTCCGAAAAGAAAACTTTCGGTAGCATTTTGTTGGCACCCGGTAGCAATTTGTACTCCATCTTATCATAGCATTCTCCATCGTGAGGCAAATCCTCTCTATCGACAAAAACTCTATTGTACTTCTTGCCCATAATACCCAAATAGTAAAGACCGTCTTTGCAAAAAATTACCGTTGTATTATCGGGTTCTTTATTCAAATCCCAACCGTCCATCAATGTGGAGTTTTCGAAATTAAGTTTTATCTTCTTTGTCGAATACGGTTTACTTGTAAGGTAATTGCGAACCATATTGTAAAGAGGCGTTACTTGGTCGAGTTTTGTCCAAAGAGACGTAAATTCACCGTAGAAAACTCCATCTTTATCGGCTTCGTCTCCTTTACCGAGTAGTGGCTTTATAAATCGCTGTAAGTCTTTTATGGCATCTAATAGAGTTTTTATTTTCTCTACATTGCCTTTGTCTTGCATCAGATTATTGTCTGTAATATTATCTGCATTATTCAATAATTCTTTAACCGACTTATAAGCTCCCTCTATATTCTTTTTGAAAGACGTTGCATCTGTTTGTCCCTCAACCATATCCGACGCTCCCATAGCAACGAAATAATCTTCTACACGTTTTACATACGGTTCTCCGAGTTGAGCAAGACATTCATCGACATCTCCTATCGAAATGCTGTCGATGGCTTTTAATTTTTTATCGATACGTTCCGCAAATTTCTCCAATGACTCTCTACTCTTTTGCGGATTCCTTTTAGCACAATCCTCTCTAATAGCCTTACCTATAATATCCCATCTACCAAACATTTTCTGAGAAATATATGACAGCTGCGAGTCGTTACTGATATAAATCTTACTCAGATCGTATGTAGACAGCGACTTCAATATCGATTCCAATTTATCGAATACTTTTTCTCTTTCCGACAACGCATCATAGCACTCTTTGATTTTTATCAGCAAATCTTTGTCGGAATCAAATTTCGGCGGCAACCACGAAACGGACTCGCGATCACTCAGAATCTGCTTATAGAGTGGCTTGAGCTTGGGCAAACGGTTCGACCTATCAGTTTGTTGCTGATTGTACTCATTGATGTATTGATTCAATCCTTTTATTTGTATTTTGTTGTCTTCTTCTGTCCGTCCCCCGACGATTGCATTATATAGGTCTATCTGTTTTTGTGTGAGTAGTTCATCGTAATAGTCCAATCTAAACACTCTTGATATTTCCTCCACATTTAAATACTCTTTAAAGTCCTCATAAAGTGCGTTTATCTTTTCCGCAAGGGGCGACGAAGCAACCTTTTCGAATGCGGCGATGTTGTCGACGAATTTCGGCAGATTTTCATTTATCAGACGAAACGCTATGGCTGTCGACTTCTCTTCTTTGGAGTACATATTCTTTCGGTTCTTATGAAACTCCGTAAAATATGTGGTAAAATTCTTGAACTTTTCTACGAGTTTCTTTTCGCTTTCATTCGTTAAAAAATCAGGCAAATCCGTTGTTATAAGCTCTTTTTTATCTATTCGTTTGTACTTTTCGGACTGCGTCAACTTATTTACAATTTGCTTACGGAGATTGTTTTGTATAGTCTTGAATGTCTTCTGCTCCTGCTCGTTTCTTTTCCTTAAGTTGTAATACAGATAATATTCCGACAGAGAATTATTACTTCTACCATCTGCCTCAGTATCAAAAGTAAAACCCGATAATGCCTCATCGATAAGGCATTTATGATACTTGTCAATAATTTTTTTGACCTTGACATAATCGTCGGCTCTGACCGCATCATACTCAAGTAATTTGTTTCTTTGTATGTATTCGAGTGTTTTGCCTATCGGTTTCAACTCGAATCGCAATGTTTTGGATATAGGATAAAGTCCCACAAACTCATCAAATTTTCTCATATTATATGTTTTTTTTAAATTAATAAATCTACATTCATACACAATACACTCCATTCATTTACTTTTATTATTTTCGTGTATTCAAACAAATATTTTATTACCCAGCCCACAAATCAACAAAAACAGTCTCACTATACTTAGTTATAACAAATTCAAGCAATTCACAACTAAACAAAACATTTAATTCAAATTCTATTTTTAAACTTTTTTAGTGAGACTGAGAATTTCTGCAAAGGTAATACATTTTTCCAATATGAAGAATGTTTTGTTTATAATTTTATATTATATCACTCTATTTACTACACCAACCTAATAATAAGTATATTTATAATCATATTTCAAAAATTCATTTACAGCAATAAATGCTATTCGGGGACTTATTTGTATTTTTGCAGCTAAAATAGTTTTTTATGAAAAATATTTTAGGACTCGACTTGGGCACAAACAGTATCGGCTGGGCTTATGTAAAACAAGCTCAAAATGACTCGGAAAAATCAGAAATCGTAGAATTGGGCGTAAGAGTGAACCCTCTTACAGTAGACGAAAAGACAAATTTTGAAAAAGGTAAACCAATCTCTACCAATGCCGATAGAACACTAAAACGAGGAGCCAGACGCAACCTACAACGCTACAAACTTCGTAGGCAAGAGCTAATAGAGTTACTAAAAGAGTATCAAGTGATTTCTGACAAAACTATTTTAGCCGAAGACGGCAAAGGGACAACGTTCGAGACACTCAGATTGAGAGCAAAATCTGCAAAAGAACAGGTTTCGTTAGAAGAGTTGGCTCGCATTCTACTGATGATAAACAAAAAAAGAGGCTACAAAAGCAGCAGAAAAGCCAAAAACGAAGACGAAGGGCAATTGATAGACGGAATGGAAATAGTCCGAAGACTATATGACGAAAACCTAACCACGGGGCAATTGTCTTTGCAGCTTCTAAAAGAGGGGAAAAAGTCACTTCCCGATTATTATCGTTCTGATTTACAACACGAATTAGACAAGGTTTGGAATTTTCAGAAACAGTTTCACCCCGATATATTGACAGACGAATTTTATACCTCCATTCAAGGTAAAGGACAAAAAGCCACACGTGAATCGTTTTCATCGAAATACGGGATAGATACTGCCGAAAACAAAGGGAGCCGAGAAGAAAAGAGACTACAAGCCTATCAATGGCGAGCCGATGCTACCCACAAAAAACTCACCAAAGAAGAGTTGGCTTTTGTGATTACCGAAATCAACAATAATATAAACAATTCCAGCGGATACTTGGGAGCAATCTCAGACCGTAGTAAAGAGCTGATTTTTGCTAACGAAACAGTAGGAGAATACCTTTGGAAGCAAATACAGAACGACCCGCATACTTCTCTGAAAAACCAAGTTTTCTACAGACAAGATTATTTCGATGAATTCGAACGGATTTGGGAGATACAATCCGAATTTTATCCCCAAATTTTGACCGAGAGTCTTAAAAACGAACTACGAGATATTTTGATTTTTTATCAAAGAAAGCTCAAGTCACAAAAAGCATTGGTAAGTATTTGTGAGTTCGAAAGTAAAGAAATACCCCTGAAAGACAAGCAAGGAAATCCGATATCGAAAAACGGGATACCCGTTACAAAATTGGTGGGACCGAAAGTAGCTCCAAAGTCATCGCCTCTGTTCCAAGAGTTTAAGATTTGGCAAAATCTCAACAACGTTTTAGTACGACCCAAAGGTAGCAGAAAAAGAAAAGTTACTACAGATCAACAATCTACACTCCTTGAAGGGCAAGAACCTGTTTTCGAACTGAATTTGGAGCAGAAAGAATTACTTTTCGAAGAATTGAATATTAAAGGTAATCTAAAAACAGATTATTGTCTGGAAATTATTGGATACTCTGCAAAGGAGTGGGAAATGAACTACCCTACTCTCGAAGGCAACAAAACAAACAAGGCATTATACGAAGCTTATTTAGAAATCATCGATTCAGAGGGTTATGACGCAAAAAAACTACTGAAAGTAAAAACCGACAAAGACGATATAAATCTTGGCGACATCAAAGTATCTACCTCGGAGATAAAAACTATGATTTCCGATATTTTCAATGAACTAGGTATCAATATAAAAATATTGGATTTCGACGCCGAATTGGAAAGAAAGCAATTTGAGGCACAAGCCTCTTACAGACTTTGGCATTTGTTGTACTCTTACGAGGGCGATGATTCAAAAAGCGGTAACGAACTGCTATACAGGCTCTTGGAAGACAAGTTCGGATTTAAGCGAGAACATTCTAAAATATTAGCAAATATCTCTTTATTAAGTGATTATGGGAATTTATCTACCAAAGCGATGCAGAAAATTATTTCCCATTTAAAAAAGGGATATTCTTTTGCAGGAAGAAGATATAAACCCAATGAAAAAAGTGCATGCGAATTGGCAGGTTATCGTCATTCAAAACTCTCGATTACCAAGGAAGAGAACGAAAATCGTACTCTGAAAGACACCTTGGATGTCCTGAAAAAAAACAGTCTGCGTCAGCCCGTAGTGGAGAAGATTCTTAATCAGATGATTAACCTGATAAATGAATTGATAGAAAAACACAGCGAAAAGGACGAAAAAGGTAATATCGTAAAATATTTCAAGTTCGATGAAATTCACATAGAATTGGCTCGTGAGTTGAAAAAGAATGCCGAAGAACGCCGAGAACTCGACTCAAAAGTAAGAGAAAGTAAAGCCCGTAATGAAAAAATCATAACAATATTAAAATCAGAATTTGGCCTTCCATACCCCACTAAAAACGATATTATTCGTTATCGCTTGTACGAAGAACTGAAATATAATGAATACAAAGACCTGTATACCAATACCGACATACCTAAAGAAAAATTATTCAGCAAAGAAATTGACATCGAGCATATTATACCAAAATCAAGGCTATTCAATGATAGTTTTTCGAACAAGACTATATGCTACAGACAAGACAATCTGAATAAAGGAGAAAGAACGGCATACGATTATATCGAAGGACTGGGAAAAACACAATTGGACGAGTATCTCAATCGTGTAGAAAACTTGTATGTAAATAAAATTATTACAAAGGCAAAATACCGTAATTTACTCAAAAAAGAATCCGAAATCGGCGATGGATTCATAGAAAGAGATTTGCGAGAAACACAGTATATTGCAAAAAAAGCCAAAGAGATGCTTTTGCAAATCACTCGTCACGTAGTATCGACCACAGGCAGCATTACCGACCGTCTACGCGATGATTGGGAGTTGGTAAACGTAATGAGAGAGTTGAATCTGCCAAAATATAAAGCATTGGGGCTAACCGAGATACAGGAACGCAAAAATGGACAAACGGTAGAAGTCATAACCGACTGGACAAAACGTAACGACCATCGCCACCACGCAATGGACGCTCTAACAGTAGCTTTCACCAAGCACAGCCATATTCAATACCTTAACTTTCTAAATGCCCGCAAAGACGAGAAACACAAAGAGTATAGCAATATTATGGGGATTCAACAATTAGAAACCGAGAAAACAACCGATAAAGACGGTAAGGATAGACGGGTTTTCAAAGCTCCTATACCAAATTTCCGCCAAGTGGCAAAAGAACATTTAGAGTCGATTCTGATTTCTCATAAAACAAAAAATAAGGTAGTTACAAGGGCAACAAATAAGATTGCAGGAAGCAAAAAACAGCAGGAAACCCTCTCTCCTCGCGGACAATTGCATAAAGAAACGGTTTATGGCAAATACCTTCGTTACGTACAGAAAGAAGAAAAAATAGGCTCTAAATTCGATTTACAGACCATCGAAAGAGTAGCAAGTCCTTTATACAAAAGGCTATTAACTAAACGATTGGAAGAAAATGGAGGTGACCCTAAAAAAGCTTTTACAGGCAAAAACGCATTGGCAAAGACTCCAATATATTTAGACGAGGCACAGACACAGCAACTGCCCGAAAAGGTTAAGCTGGTTTGGTTAGAAACAGATTTCTCTATCAGAAAAGATATTACTCCCGACAATTTCAAAGACGAAAAATCTATCGATAAGGTTCTAGACGAAGGAATCAAGAGAAGCCTAAAAGACCGACTCAAAAGTTTCGATGGAGATGCCAAAAGAGCCTTCACCGACTTGGAGCAAAACCCGATTTGGCTCAATAAAGAAAAAGGCATTGCCATCAAGCGAGTTACGATAAGTGGAGTAAGTAATGCCGAACCGCTACATACCAAAAAAGATCATTTAGGCAATGAAATTTTCGACGACACAGGCAAACCTATCCCCGTAGACTATGTCAGCACAGGCAACAATCACCATATAGCCATTTATCGCGACGAGAATGGTGATTTACACGATGAAGTAGTATCATTTTTCGAGGCTGTTACCAGAGCAAATCAGGGATTACCTATCGTCGATAAAACCTATAACCGACATTTGGGTTGGCAATTTTTGTTCACGATGAAACAAAACGAAATGTTTGTATTCCCCAACAAAGAAACAGGTTTCGACCCTCAAGAGGTAGATTTGTTAGACCCTAAAAACAAAAAACTTATAAGTCCTAACTTGTTTCGAGTACAAACTATCTCTGTAGTAAAGTATGGTAATAATGTAGTAAGAGATTTTAAGTTTCGACATCACTTAGAGACAACAGTAGAGGACAAAAAAGAACTACAACAAATTACTTATCAGCAAATAAAGAGTTTATCTCCGTTGAATAATATAGTAAAAGTACGAATCAATCATTTAGGAGATATTGTGCATATAGGAGAATATTGATAATCAAGCTATGATTAAACGTACAACATAGATTTCCACATCGACAAGGAGAGGTCGCCAATTGTTTCAGACTACAAAGATACAAACTTTTGAAAGCAATTCACAACGACTTGGTCGCTGGCGACGTAGCTCTTAATGTTGTTTCAGACTACAAAGATACAAACTTTTGAAAGCAATTCACAACTTATCCATATCCTCGATATTAGCGTCGATAGTTGTTTCAGACTACAAAGATACAAACTTTTGAAAGCAATTCACAACTTCGACCTCTGATTACCGCCGACGTACGCCGTTGTTTCAGACTACAAAGATACAAACTTTTGAAAGCAATTCACAACAATCTTGGAAAAATTGATTGGTGGGAGACCGTTGTTTCAGACTACAAAGATACAAATTTTCTCAAAGCAATTTACAACACTATGTCAGAGGAAGTTAAAGTGTTTTTGTTTTTTCAGATAATAATTTTATCTTTGCGCTTTAATTTAAATTTTAAATTTATGGGTATTATTGCAACACTTATTATTGGAGCCATCGCCGGATGGTTAGGAGGAACTATCTACAAAGGTAGTGGATTAGGACTTATCGGGAATATCATTGTTGGTATTCTTGGAGGTATCGTAGGGTATTGGCTTTTAGGAAGTGTATTTCACATCTCACTTGGAGAAGGATGGATCGGTTCTATCTTGACAGGAGCTATTGGAGCTATCGTTATTTTGTTCTTGATAAATTTGATATTTAAAAAGAAGAAATAAGGAAGGAAGAGCAGATATTTTAATGTCTGGTAGTTTTTTCCCATCTAATACATGAAAAGCCCCGAAATATTAGATATTCGGGGCTTTCTTCTTACATTATTTAGAACTATCTTTTTGCGTTAGCAGTCCAGGTCTTTCCATCTGTAGTATACAGAATATTCAATGAAGAGGCATTGATTTTAATTATTTTCACACCATCTTGCAAGTCGATGTTCACCAATGTGTGATCTCCTTCTTTTTTGAATTTAACACCTTTAAGATCAGGAATGCCGTCTGAAAAGCGGAAATAATAGTCTTTTCCTGCCTTAAGAACTGTTACTGAACCATTGTCGGCAGATTTTTTTGTTTCACTATCTGAGTAAGAGATTTTACCCTTGTAGGTTCCTACAAAAAGGTCATTGTCTGCCGGGTCATCATTCTTGCTGCAAGAAGCGCAAGAAAAAGCTACTAGTGATAAACAAATCACTGAAAATAAAACAAATTTTTTTTTCATGTTTGATTGAGTTTAAAAAATTAATATAAAATTTTGCGGCAATAATGCCATGATAAATATTTATTCAAATTGAATAGTTTAAAAATAAGTTTTTAAGTTAGTTATCGAAAAACAAATCTTCTTAGAGATGTTTTTTTATCTATTTTTGTTCAAATATCGTTTCGCTAAAAATCGCATACCATATCCCAAAGCTATATTTATCCTTCGTTTTTTATTAAATAAAAGAGAGGGCCAAGTATTAGCTAATAAATTCTTTGGAGTTAATCTCTCTGCTGAAACTGATTATAAATTCTATATTATACTGTTTCAGACTACAAAGATACAAATTTTTGAAAGCAATTCACAACTCGGCGTCGCGTGGACAGCAGGATTACCCTGTTGTTTCAGACTACAAAGATACAAATTTTTGAAAGCAATTCACAACGGCTGCTTTGAGTGTCCTTTTTCAGGCTTAGTTGTTTCAGACTACAAAGATACAAACTTTCTCAAAGCAATTGACAACAAATCGTAGCTTGGGGGCTGTATGTAGTAATGCTTGGTCACTGCGTAAGCGGGGGCTGTGATAACACTTGTGCCGAAAATAGCCTTAGACTGATAGTCAAATGCAATCATTTACAGCACACCTGTTGCCAACTCGTTAGAACCACAAACGGCTTCCACTCGTCCGAGGTTGTCAATGTCCGTTTCATAGTAGAAGTGATTGACATCCATACAATTCAAATATTCTTCTTTATTCTATCGCTATCGCTTCTGGTATCCTTTTTAACTTACCATCATGATTAAAATCGAACATTATCCATGATTTGTCTGCATTCTCATCAATCTCATTATTTATGCAAATTGATTTAATGTAGTATATTAAAGCGAAACCATCTTGAGTTTTTTGTTTTTTATTGTATTGACCCATGTGTTCTATAAACGCAAGAGTATCTTTACCAACAAGATGATTCTTTGTAATAATACTATCAGCCATCTGAGCTGTTCTCTGTTTCAAACATCCGCAACTATCTCTTTTCCATATATCTTCACACATATTAGTTTTATCATCTATATTAGACATCACTATAGAATCTCCCTGCGTTACAGAATATTGATGTTTAGCATTTTGGCAACTCAAAAATGCACATAGCACAATTGTAAAAAGAACTCTAACAACTTCCATCTTTCTTAATTGGAAATATTTACAGATTTATTGTTTCGATAATTTCACCAATATTACTCCAATACACATCGACAACATTTTCCTTGGTAACGGGAGCAGCAAGGCTATTTCAGACTACGAAGATACAAATTTATCAAAGCAATTGACAACTTATAGCAAGCCATTATCTGTCAATTTAAAGGCTTTATCTCTATACAAAAATCTTTAAAACAATGAGCAACGTCAACGACTCCTTCTTCGAGACCATACTCCCAAGATACATATTTAATCACACCTGAAGGAATTTCAATATAGAACTCATTACCTGCAGCGTCTCTGGCAAATGGGATATGCTTTTCAGCAAAAATCTTCATACTGTCAGAATTTTCCTTAGCCGTTTTCCACATTTTTGCTAAGTGTTCAATACTGTAAATGAATTCTATTTCGAGTTCATAATACCCTTCATCATCAGTTCCTTGGAAATGTTCTATGCTTATTTTTGCTCCCTCCGGGAAATACACTCCATTCTGAGAGAGATAGAACTGTACAAATTCCTCTTTCCCTCTAAAACTTTGTGGTATAACACTTTCGATTATATCGGCTGTTACGCTTTTGTTTTGAACTTTGAGAATCAAGTTTTGGTGTTTAAAGAAAGAACTCTTCATATTCATTTATCCGATTTTATATTCCATTTCGAAAAATCGACCTCACTTTCTGCTTTCTGCTCGATACTATCAGGCAGTGCGGGGAAGAAATCAATATCGGTAATCTTTTGTATCTCTTCGACGCTCATAGCATAAGTCGATAACGGTTTCCGCCCGCTTTGGTTGGGGTACATAAAAGCGATAGCCGACCAATTACCATTTTCGTCTTGCAACAGCACTTTGAAAAAAGCGTCGGGGACAGCCACATTATTGCTACCGATTGTTTGGGGACGTTGCGAAACTATCGGTCCGCAAACGACATAGATTTTGCCTTTCTGTCGGGCTAACGCTCGAACCTGCTCTTCCAAATCTTTCCAGATGCCACTATTTAGTTTTTTGTTTTGCGGGCAGATATTGGAGAGGTAAAAGGACTCTTTCATTGCTTGCTCGCTCCACTTCATATCGCCTGCCGGAGCCATATGTCCTCTATCCCAACCTGTACCCTTGTAGTCGTAAGTCGTCGCCGATTCACCGGAGGGGACTTCGGGGTCAGGCATAAAAACATCGTAACGCTCAACAGCTCCTCCGACTTCTTCTTTTGTGAGTTCGTAAGCGACCCAATTCGGAATCTTCCAATCCGAATTATAACTTACGGTATAACCTGTATGACAGATAATTTGCTCCTTCCGACCTGCTATCTCAGCAGGGATTTCTACCTTCTGAATAACTGTATCTTCTGTCAGGTTTTGCGTTACGTTCGGTTGGTTCGCAAGCAAAAAAACGGCTATCACAAATCCTACGGCTATCAGAATTAAATTGAATTTGATGGATTTCGAATGTTTGCTCATAATTCTCTATTTTTTCTTACATTGGGATATCGATAGTACATATTTCGAAGAGTTTTTCGTCCGTCGAATTGACCTCCTTCGACAAACGGTTTGCCTGTCGCTCTATGGTTTCCTCGAACAATTCGGTCAGAAATCGACAAAACACCTCGTAGATAAACGACACACCGTCTATGGTGTTTCGATACAAAAGATTGCTCCATCGGTTCGCAAAGGTACGAATAAAAAATCAAACAAAGTCAATCGGAAGTATAGAGACAAGGTGTAAACTGCTCGGCATAGAAGCACCTAAACGTGTAGACGTAACAACGGCGGGAGAGAAGATAGAATTTAAGGGATTTAATTTTTTACCGTATACGAAATTGGAGGGCAAGTAATATGAAGGTAGGACAGAGGATATTGAGCGTAAGTGCCGACGGGTTCGAGGAGCTGAGGAGGCTCGGGCTGCTGCGGTATAATGCGGGCAGGGATATAGAGATATACGACTACTATCTGAGCGAGGTGGATATAACGGGCAGCCGTATGCAGGCACAGACGAACTGTGCGATGAGGTACAACCTATCCGAAAAGGCTATACAGGTGATAGTCTATGGGTTTGAGAATAGACTGCGGGGTGCATTTAAGCAAGGATAAAAGGATATGAATGTACTAAGAGATAGTCGGAGGAAAGCCGCCGAGCATTGCCGTAGTGTTTATGAGGTCTCTGTTTTTTTTCTCCGCATCGGAAATATTGTTGCTGTATCGAACTTTGGTTACCATAATCAATACAAGCATAGTAATACCTGTGGCAGTAAAAACGACCTCTGCTCCGTCCCACTCCATAAGGGAAAGAACAATGGTTGATATTGTAGTCGTAATTACTATAAGAGCCAAATATCCGATAGCCGTTTTATTTTCCTTTTTCATAGTGCAAATATATAAATAAATTTAGTAACCACCAAATATTTAACACAAAAAAATACATCAAAAAAATGAGCGACGAAAAGAAGGTATTAATCGATGTAGACATAAAGGCGACCGAAGCCGAAACGCAACTCTCCACGTGGGTGTAAGTTGCAGAAGTCCATCAGCGAGACGTCTGCGAAAAAGTGCTTTATAAAGTCATTTTCTGTCCGTATCCTTCTTCAAAGTCAGTTACGACACATCTCATTTCGTCGGGTAGATAGCTCAGCACATTAGCTTTGATATGCTCGGGTATACCATAAAACGCTTCTGCGATACTTCCCGTTATCGCAGCGATAGTGTCGCTATCGCCACCGATAGACACTGCAAGTCTAATGGCGCTCTCGAAGTCGGCACTTTCCAAGAAGCAAACGATGGCTTGCGGTACGGTTACTTGGCAGGTTGCGTCAAATGTATTTGTCTGCCTTATGGCTTGGCACGATTGCCCTACATTATAACCGTATTGGTCGGCTGCGAGTCGTTTTATGTCGTCTTTCGACGCTCCGCTGCGGGCATGCAATATACAGTCGGCTATACAGACCGCCCCTTTGATACCTTCGGGGTGGTTGTGCGTACACTCTGCCGACAACCGTGCGTATTCCAATACCTTTTCCCTTGTCGACAGCCAACCGCACGGCGATACACGCATTGCAGAGCCGTTGCCGAAGCTATTGTAAGGCTCGGGGGCAGCAGAGTGTGTCCATCGGGCGAAAAGGCTACCATAGCCGCCTTTGGGAGGCGTGTATTTTCTACACCATCTAAGTAGTGACCGCTCGAATGAGACACCCGTCAGAATAGCATCTGCTACAGCAACCGTACAAACAGTGTCGTCCGTAAAATCGCACTCGGACGTAAACAACTCGAAGTCCGTCCCGAGATAGTTGTCGAACTCGAAACGCGACCCTATAATATCGCCTGCAATAGCTCCTAACATATACCCGACACAAAAGTGTTGTCTTCGGATTCGACCCCTATATTCCCAATAATTTCCTTACAGCAAAACGTTCTCATCTCCCTATCATTCTATTACTTATGAGATAACTCAATATGTCCTTTAGCCCCTTTTCTTTTTGGTTCATATCAACACCGAACCAATGTTACGTTGCAAATATAATAAATCTTTTCCCGCTCCGCAAAATTTACTGTTCTTGGCAAAAACTAAATATTGTTTTTTATTTTTGCATGGCGTACCTTTGCATAAACGCTGTGTTCTTTGCGGTAAAAACACACATCCGCTTAAACAATTAAACGATTGAACGAAAAAGGGCGAACACACAGGTTCGACCCTACATTCCTTCATTCCTACATTTCTTAAATTCCTACATTCTCCTCACACACCCAACACCTAAAACCTAACACCCAATACCTAAAAAACATAAAAAAGAAGTGCCATCTATCACAGACAGCACTCCCATCTATATAACATCATGAAAAACAATTTTCCTACGATTATTCCGCCTTTTTGGCCTCTTTTTCTCCCGAATTCATCTGCTCCTTCAGGTCGGAGAGAGCTTCGATATCGCCAAGGGTCGTCTTAGCCTTTTTTACGGGCTTTTTCTTTACCTCTGTGCTATGTTCTCCCCCTTCGGTCGTACTCTTGGCGTTCTGTTCGTCTTCGAAAGTACGGCTATGCGACAAGATAATACGTTTGGCATCTTTGTTGAATTCGATAACCTTGAAAGGCAACTTTTCGTCTATCTTAGCCTGCTTTCCGTTCTCTTTGACGATATGCTTGGGAGTAGCAAAACCCTCTATACCGTAAGGAAGAGCTATGACAGCACCCTTGTCGAAGAGTTCTACGATAGTACCTTCGTGTATCGAACCCTCGGAGAATATGGTCTCGAACACGTCCCAGGGGTTTTCTTCCAATTGTTTGTGACCGAGCGACAGGCGAGAGTTTTCTTTGTCTATTTCGAGCACTACGACTTCTATTTCGGAGCCAAGCTGAGTAAACTCCGATGGATGTTTTATCTTCTTCGTCCAGCTCAGGTCTGAGATATGGATAAGACCGTCTACACCCTCTTCGAGTTCGGCAAATACACCGAAATTGGTAAAGTTGCGTACCTTGGCGGTATGCCTTGTGCCAACGGCATATTTGGTATCGATAGTAGCCCAAGGATCGGGCTTGAGCTGCTTCATACCCAACGACATCTTACGTTCTTCTCTGTCGAGAGTAAGTATGACGGCTTCTACCTCGTCGCCTACCTTGAGGAAGTCGTTTGCAGAGCGTAGGTGCTGGCTCCAACTCATTTCCGATACGTGGATAAGTCCCTCTACACCGGGGATTATTTCGAGGAATGCTCCGTAATCTGCCATTACCACTACTTTACCTTTCACCTTATCGCCTACCTTGAGGTTCTGGTCGAGAGCATCCCAAGGATGAGGAGTAAGCTGCTTGAGACCCAGAGCAATACGCTTTTTCTCTTCGTCGAAGTCGAGTATAACGACATTAATTTTTTCGTCGAGTTTCACTATTTCGTCAGGGTGGTTGACACGTCCCCAGCTGAGGTCTGTGATATGGATAAGACCATCAACACCGCCAAGGTCTATAAATACACCATACGAGGTAACGTTCTTGACGATACCCTCGAGCACCTGTCCTTTTTCGAGGCGCGAGATAATCTCTTTGCGTTGCTCTTCGAGTTCCTCCTCGATAAGGGCTTTGTGCGATACGACAACGTTTTTGAATTCGTTATTGACTTTTACAATCTTGAATTCCATAGTTTTACCCACAAACACATCATAATCGCGTATGGGTTTGACGTCGATTTGCGAGCCGGGCAAGAATGCCTCTATTCCGAATACTTCTACTATCATACCGCCTTTGGTACGGCATTTGATGTATCCGTGTATTATCTCCTGACTTTCGAGAGCAGCCTCTACCTGTTCCCAAGCACGTGCATGTTTGGCGAGTTTGTGCGAGAGTAGCAGCTGACCTTTTTTATCTTCTTGGTTTTCGATGAATACCTCTACCTTATCGCCCACTTTGAGGTCGGGGTTGTAGCGGAATTCGGCGTACGGTATGACGCCATCGGATTTGTATCCGATGTTTACTACTACCTCGCGTTTGTTTATGGACACTACCGTACCCTCAACAACCTCTTGGTTTTGTATCTGACTCAATGTTTTGTCGTAAAGCTCGGTATCGAGCTGGCGGTTCGATTTGATATCATCGCCTTTTTCGTAAGCTTCCCAGTCGAAGTTTTCGGGAGCTACATTTGCGTTTTTTACCGCTTCTTGCGGTTCGTTGGTGGAATTGAATTCTTCCATTTTTTCTTTTTCTTTAAAGGGTTAGACAATATGAGATACTCGCCCCATACAGGACAGTACCTCCGTTAATTAAAATAAAACACAAAGGTAATACTTTTTTTAATATCTTTATTCGTAGCAAAGATAATAAATGAGGCTCAAGATTAGTCGAGCATAAACAATCTCCCATAATCAACTATAAAACAATGGATAACAAACACTTTGGAGGCATTAAGTGTTTCGGAAGAGAAATTTCAGAGCAATATTACAACAGACATTAAATTATCGGAATCAGAATTTATACTTAACTTTGCTCAAAAGTTTAATAAATACCCGCTTAAAGTTTTTATATATTTATTCGACTTATCAATTATACTTTTTTAGCGATGAAAAATATCCATTTATTAATTTTTAGCTTGAGCTATGTGATTGTATTGCAATCAATTCCTCACACAAACAACAAAACAAATTCTAAAGAGGAAAAAGTTTTAGAGAAACAATTACTAAGAGCTCACTCCATATCAAACGAAGTTACCACCATACGATATTATCCCTATGATAAGGAAGACTTAGAAGTCTCTATTGCTTTATTAGACAGCATATTAAAAGAAAACAAGTACACCCATATCGATGATTTTGACAGTAAGGTTAAAGCTATTTTCGGAAATATCAAACGATACGATAACATATATTTTCTGAGACAAGACAATAGATGTTACGATTCTAACGAGATATTATACAATGACTCTGAAGGGTTTAAGCTTAATTTATATTTCTCTATCGATAAAAAATTGATGATAGGACAATATACAATACCCGAACTTATTGATTACAAAACCAAATATCCTACGACATCTAAAATAGAAGACACTATATCTGTAACAAAGAAAAACAGAGATGGTGAAAATATTTATGTAACAAGATGGAGAGATATCTCCGACCTTGACGCTCAACGCAAGGAAAACACAGATAGGCTGGTACATCGTAATAAATACTTGTTTAATGACGACAGAGCTTCATTTGATTGGCTTATAAAGAACGATACTTTTTTTATGGAGCAATTAGTGAAGACGTTTGGCTATACGCAAGATATTGATTTGTTGGAGTGGGTTATAAAGAGGACACATTACGAAAAAAATCGTCCGGAAGATTACGGCAGTTTATTCTGGGTAAAGAACTGCGATGGCTCTATAACACTGCATTCCAACACTTTCAAACTCCTACAAAAACTATATAATATCAAGACTGCCTATCGAATCTTAGAAGATATAAAAGGTTATATCAATTATTTAGGCAATGACGAATTGAGTAATAGCGAAGAACTAACAGAAAAACAGCGAATTGAGATATTGGCAAACATAGCTTACTTTGCAGAACAATATAAGTATACCGATAATAGCTCATATCAAATGATGGGCAGACTTCGGTATTTTTTTGCTCCTTCATTCGATTATTTAAAACAAAAACATTATTTCGGACTCCCAAAATTCAAGGAATGGTGGGATAAGGCAGATTACGATGAATACTATGTAAGACAGTGTGAATATGAAGGCTCTTGCGGTACAGGCTATCACCCTTTATCAGAGAAGGAATGGAAGAAGCGGAATAACAAGTAATAAGAAACGCAAACGACGGATTGTCTTTCGGAAACAGGTATACTCTTACTCAAATACATCTATATATCAACACATTACAGCAAGGAGTATAAAAATTTCACACAATACATATAAATTACTTGTTTCATACTAAAAACTTTTTATTACCTTTGCCCCCAAGATAGGAAAGAGGAGAGATTTGTATGCTTGCAACCTCAGAAAAAAATGCTAAAACCATTAATACTAAGGCTTACAATATACTATTTATCCTGTTTTCTGTCGGGACATCGGTTTTGGGCAGATTTTTTTAGCCAAACCTCATTTATTAACAAAAAAACAAAATACAATATGTATCTATTCACATCAGAATCGGTGTCGAGCGGACACCCCGACAAAGTCGCCGACCAAATATCGGACGCAATACTCGACCAATTTTTGGCAAAAGACAAAAACTCAAAAGTCGCCTGCGAAACATTCGTTACTACCGGACAGGTAATAGTGGGCGGAGAGGTGAAGTCGTCAGTTTATATCGACATTCAAGACATTACCCGCAAGGTAATAACGGATATAGGCTACAATAAGTCGGACTATATGTTCGACGGCAACTCGTGCGGCATACTGTCGGCTATCCACGAACAGTCTGCCGACATCAACCGCGGAGTAGAGCGACTGAATCCCGAACAGCAAGGAGCAGGCGACCAAGGGATGATGTTTGGCTATGCCACCAACGAAACGGCAAACTACCTGCCACTATCGCTCGACTTGGCACACGAAATACTTTACTGTATGGAGAGGATAAGAAAAGAGACCTCGCTGATGCCCTATCTGAGACCCGACTCCAAATCGCAAGTAACAGTCCAATACAACGACCAAGGCACTGCCGAACGCATACATACGATAGTAGTCTCGACACAACACGACGAGTTCGACGACGACGAACATATGCTTGCCAGAATAAAAGCCGACGTAAAGCAAATCCTTCTACCACAGGTGATAAAAGACAATCCGTCGTTTGCCCGCTTTTTCGACGAAGAGCTTATACTACACGTCAATCCGACAGGTAAGTTCGTCATCGGGGGGCCGCACGGCGACACAGGACTTACGGGTAGGAAAATAATTGTAGACACCTACGGCGGTAAGGGAGCCCACGGCGGCGGGGCATTCAGCGGCAAAGACCCATCGAAAGTGGATAGAAGTGCCGCATACGCCGCACGTCATATAGCCAAAAATATGGTAGCGGCAGGTATTGCCGACGAGATACTCATACAGATATCGTATGCCATCGGTATAGCCGAGCCTCTGAGTCTCTTCGTCAACACATACGGCACGGCAAAAGTCGGTCTTACCGACTCACAGATAGCTGAAAAAGTAAACGATATTTTCGACCTTCGCCCCTACTCTATCGAACAGCGCCTCAAGCTCCGAAATCCTATCTATCGACGCACAGCATCGTACGGACATTTCGGCAGAACACCCGTAACCGAAGACGGCATAGAATATTTTACTTGGGAAAAACTCGATTATGTCGAAAAGATACGACAAGTATTCGGATTATAATACAGACAAAACGAACGACCGTATATACGGCAGAAAGAGCAACTTATCACAAGTTGCTCTTTCTGCTCTCCCTCTTGGACTTGAACCAAGGACCCTCTGATTAACAGTCAGATGCTCTAACCAACTGAGCTAAGGAAGAATCAATTAATTATTAACCTTTAAAAACCTTTTTGATTATGAAACAAAAAACTTCTCATTTTTGCGGTGCAAAGGTATAACTTTTTTTTTATCTGTGCAATACTTTTTTAAAATATTTTTTATCCCTATCAATCAGACATTTGCGACGATATTTGGTCTGCGATAGCCGACATCTCATCGGACGAAAACTCCTTTTTGGGGTTCGAAAAATTCATATCCGACTCTTTTTGTAGAGGAATAAGGTGCACGTGAGTATGCGGCACCTCCATACCCAATACGGCTACCCCGACCCGTTGGCAATCTATTGCCTTCTTGAGCGCTTTGGCTACCCTGCGGGCAAAAGCCATAAGCCCTGTATACGTTTCGGTATCCAAGTCGAAGATATAATCTACTTCCTTCTTGGGGATAACCAAAGTATGTCCTTTGGCAAGCGGATTTATATCGAGAAACGCCAAAAAATCTTTGTTTTCGGCTACTTTGTAACAAGGAATTTCACCTGCCACTATCTTAGAAAAAACTGTCATCTCGCCTTTATATTATTATAATGAAATACTTACAACTTCGAACCTCATCAAGCCGGCAGGTACATTTATCTCTGCCACCTCACCTATCTTCTTACCTAACAGACCTTTGCCTATCGGCGTATTTATAGCCAGCTTACCTTCGCGGATATTGGCTTCGTTTTCTGATACGAGTGTATAGGTCATCTCTTGTTTGTTGGCAAGATTTTTCACACGTACAGTATTGAGTATCTGTACGCTATCTGTTTTGAGTTTGCTCTCATCTATGATACGGGCATTTGCCAGGGTCTCCTTCATCTGGGCAATTTTCATTTCGAGCATACCCTGAGCTTCCTTAGCTGCATCGTATTCGGCATTCTCAGACAAATCGCCTTTGTCTCTGGCTTCTGCTATCTGTGCAGAAATAGCTTTACGGTCTACCGCTTCCATCTGAGCAATCTCATCGGCTAATTTTTTGTAGCCGTCTTCTGTCATATAAACAACTGCCATATTTTAATAATTTTAATGTTATTCGATTCAATAAAAAAGCAAAACAAAGAGAATTCCGACCTCAGCCGAAACTCCCGCTGCATTTTAATAACTTCATCTAAGGTGCAAAGGTACAAAAAAATCATATATAAAAAAATTTTCACATCGATATTTTATAGAAACAGAGGCAAATTCAGACATAACACACTATTTCTCAATAAATTTAACACACACGACTACAAGATTTGATTTTACGATTAACGACAGTTCCCCAACTAATCTGAAAAAGAAATCTCCATACTTAACTTATAGACAATCTGTTGTGCGAACAATTTATATCAGACCAATCTCCCAAAAATTTTGTATCGACAAGTCTCCTTTTTTTATTATCTTTGCGAATTAATTTTTTGGATATGTACATTCCATACATCTTAATAATAAAACATTGTTAATTAGTTTTTTATGAAGAAACAAGAAAATGTCGAAAAGACAAGATATTCTGATGCCGAACTCGAAGAGTTTCGCCAGATTATAGAAGAAAAACTCGAAGCAGCCAGACGCGAATACAACGAGCTGCGTTCGTACATAAGCAATACTTCGGGCAATGACGTCACGGATACTTCGCCGACATACAAAAATCTCGAGGAGGGTGCGGCGACACACCTAAAAGAGGCTTCCGGACAGTTGGCACAGAGGCAGATGAAGTTTATCCAACATCTCGAAGCCGCTTTGGTACGCATAGAAAATAAGACATACGGCATTTGTCGCCAGACAGGTAAGTTGATACCCAAAGAGCGTCTCCGTGCCGTACCACACGCTACTCTGACCGTAGAGGCAAAAGAGGCAAGACGATAAGCGCTACCCACAAAACCGTGATACTATACAGATTACAGTATAGTACGAGAATAGATTATGACTAATTAACAAAAACATTTCATTTTAAAATGAGCAAGTCTGTCAAGGTTACCCTTTTCATAATACTTCTACTGACCATAGACCAGATTACCAAAATATTGGTAAAAACCAATATGAATCTGTACGAAGATATACAGATATTCAAGTGGTTTCACATACATTTCATCGAAAATCCGGGAATGGCTTTCGGTATAACGCTGGGCAGCAAGACTATTCTAACATTATTCAGACTGGTAGTCAGCGGATTTGTACTTTATTATATTATCAAACTCGTACAAAACGAATGGCGTACGGGGTATATCTTCTGTGTATGCCTCATCTTTGCGGGAGCCATAGGCAATATTATAGACTGTATGTTTTACGGGCTGATATTCTCCGAAAGTACTCCTTGGGCAGCGGCTACGTTGATGCCCTCGGGTGGGGGCTACGCTTCGTTCCTGTTGGGCAAGGTAGTAGATATGGTATACTGCCCGATATTCACATTCCCTGCGTGGGTGCCTTTTCTGGGCGGTGAGGTATTTTTCAGTCCCATATTCAACTTTGCAGATGCCTGCATTACGGTGGGCTTATTTATTATGATAATATTTTTTCGCAAAGATTTCAACCATAGCTTTGAACAGCTATTTCCTAAGGATAAGACCGCAAAAAAATGATATTCTCAAAAAACAGTAGGTTATGAAAAAAAAGACGAAAAAGAAGTCGAAAATTTTACTTATACTCGCTATAATATTATTTGTAGGTCTATTGTATTATGTTGCTTTATTACCAAATTTCGTAACAAACAACAAAGAAGAACAATACGTCTATATACGCCCGAATACGACTATTGATAGCGTAATGGAGGTTATCGAGAAGGGAGGTTTTCTGAAAAACAGAACGACTTTTGCTTTAATGGCAAAAATATACAAACCTACGAATAAAATAGTTTCGGGAGCATATCTGGTACAGTCGGATATGTCGAACATTCGCTTCTTGAATAATATATATAAAGGCTACCAAAGTCCCGTAAAGCTGAAAATCAACAATGTACGTCTAAAAAAACAGTTGGTTGTCAAGATTTGCAAGCAGACCTGTATAGATTCGTTGCGTCTCTACAATCTACTCAACGACAGTATATTCCTTAGGAAATACAACTTAACCGTAGACAATTGCCTTACCCTGTTCATACCCAATACGTACGAGATATATTGGAGCATATCGCCCGAAAAGCTATTCGACAAGATGAAGGGCGAATACGACAAATTTTGGACGGCAGACAGACGAGACAAGGCGGCAGCTATACCTCTATCGCCGACAGAAGTATCCATACTTGCCTCTATCGTAGACGAGGAGACAAACAAAACACACGAGAAACCTATTATAGCAGGCTTATATATCAACCGACTGAAAATAGGTATGAAGCTGCAAGCCGACCCCACAGCCCGTTATGCTCTTAACGATTTCACTATAAATCAAGTATATCACACATACACACGTATAGACTCTCCTTATAACACATATATGTACCCGGGGTTGCCTCCCGGACCTATAAGAATATCCTCGATAGAAGGGATAGATGCCGTCCTTAACTACAAACCGAGCAATTACCTGTATATGTGTGCCAAACCCGAACTGAACGGAGAGCATAACTTTTCGGAAAATTACGAAGAACACCAACGATATGCCGCCGCATACTACAAAGCACTCAAAGCGTGGAAGGCAAAAAATAATCTGTAAAATATCGGGGTATTATATATCCCGAATCTGACAAACACAAAAAAAGAGGTTGTACTTTTTATCAGTACAGCCTCTTTCAGTTATAACGTTATTCTCAATTGCTTAGATAACACCTTGTTCGAGCATTGCGGTAGCAACTTTCATAAAGCCTGCTATG
>ERZ772967.246-NODE-246-length-46517-cov-9.465370_pt1 | contig 46517 bp, 38 predicted proteins | sample MGYA00511677_ERZ772967 | MGnify/ENA primary metagenome ERZ772967 (study PRJEB29015, sample SAMEA2737931) | human oral metagenome | biome: human oral; feature: human-associated habitat; material: dental | place: China | collected 2146 ...
GCAGCTTCTCGTAGTTCTGCTTGTTGGAGTCGTAGTCGCGGTTGAGCTGGATGTACTCGGCCTCGACTTTCGGGATGGCCAGCGCGATCTCGCGGGCACGCTTGGCCTGCGCCTCGGCTTCGGCCACACGGGCGGCCAGCGAGGCGACCTTGGCGTCAGCCTCGGCCATGGCGATGGACATCTCCTGGTACAGCCGGTTGGGGATCTTGCCCCGACCCGGGCGCGAATCCACCGGCCGCTGCGCTTCCTTCTGCAACTGGACTTCCAGCTCGCGGATGGAGTGGCGGGTGTTGATCACGTCCGGGTGTGCGTCGGTGTAGCGGGTCAGCAGGTCGTCCAGGCGCTTGCGGGCCGATTCCAGGCGGCGCTCGGTCTCGCTGCCGCCACCGTCGGCCTGGCCACCGCCCACCGGCACGTACTCGGGAACGGCTTCCAGGCGGGTGCGGATGGCGGTGCGCGAGTTGACGGCCTGACGGTATTCGAGGCGGGCCGTCTGCAGTTCACGCTGGATGTCGGCCGAGCGGGCCACGTAGTCCTGCGCGAGGTTGGGCATCACCTCGATGTGCTTGATCTTGAATTCCTTGAGCGCGGTCTCGGTCTGCAGCAGCAGGTCCCGGGCCTTGGCGATCTCCTGGTCGATGAACTGCACCGCCTGCTGGGTGTCGGCGGTCTTGCCGGTGCGAGTGGACTTGACGAACAGGTCCAGCAGCATCGTCACCACCTTCAGCGCCGTTTCCCGGGACTGGTTGCGGTACTCGATGCTGTAGAAGTTGGTGCCGCCCGCCGGCTTGAACTGGATGTTCTTCTCCAGCGTCTGCATCAGCGCCTCACGCCCCTTCTGGGTCTGCACATCGTGGTCCATGCCGGTGGCCTGAACGATGGCTTCCAGGTTGGGGCGGCTGACCAGCGTGCGGGCCATCATCTGGATCTGGCCCTGCATGTCGGGCTGCACGGTCATGCCCTGCATCAGCGGCTGCAGGATCGACTTGGTGTCGACATAGGCACGTGCCGTGGCCTCGTAGTTGCCGGGCAGCACCACGGTGATGATGATGCCGAGCACGCCGGTGATGAGCATGGCCACCAGACCCGAGACCCGGTACTTCCACAGGCCGGACAGGTAGGTTTTGTAGGACTTCAGGAGGTCAAGCATGGAATTCTGTGCAGAAGATGCTTTGTCGCTTCGGACAGTATGCGCGGCCGAGGCGGCCGGGCGCCATGCGGGGGCTGCCCGGCGGCCAGCCGGACGTTACAGCAGGCTTTCCGGGATCATGATCGAGTCGCCCGGGGCGATCTCGACGTTGGCGCTGGGGTCGCCGCGCTTGAGCAGGTCCTCCAGCCGGACACGGTACTGCTTGTTGTTCTCGATGGCGCGGATCAGGATGGCCTGGTTGCCGGCCGCCTTGCGGGTGAGGCCGTTGGCCTTGGTCATCACGTCCAGCAGGGTGATGCCGTTCTGATAGGGCACGGCGCCCGGGCTCTGGGCCTGGCCGATGACCCGGACCACCGACAGCGGGTCACCCACGATCTTGGTCACGACCACCGAGACGCTGGGGTCGCGGATGTAGGTGGACAGCTTTTCCTCGATCTCGCGGCCCAGCACCTGGGGCGTCTTGCCCACGGCCACGATGTCCTTGATCAGCGGTGCGGTGATCTTGCCGTCGGGGCGCACCGGCACCTTCACCGACAGGTCGGGGTTGCGCCAGACCTTCAGGTCCAGCTCGTCACCGGGGCCGATCTGATAGACGTAGTTGTGCTTGGGGGCCTTGTCGGGCGCCGGCGGCAGGGAACTCATGTTGGCACAGGCGGCCAGGAAGCTGGCCAGTACCAGGGCTGACAGGGAACGTATCGTGGTCATGGCGAAAAGGGCGGTTGTGTTACAGAAAACCTGTGCCGGTCTGGCGGGGTGCCTGGGGCCGCTGCCGGTCGAAGGGCCGGCCACGCATACGGAAAACGACGGCCAGACTGTTACTCTAGCGTGGACCCGGGGCGCCATTCCATCAGAATGATCGGCTCAATGTGATCTATGGCCGTAACTTTTGATTCAAACTCGTATCCATTTGTGAATGAGTCGTCAGTCTCCTTGTCTGGCGACAGGTGCCACGTGGGCTGCAGGCGTGCGTCGACGCCCTAGCGGCTATTGTGCAAGGAAATGTAGATTCGATTTACACATGTCGTTGAATCGCATCACTGTCGATAATAATTACTAAAATGGCGGGCATCGTGGCCAAAAACGGCCCCGGAGATACCCGAATGAGCACTCCAGGGCCTGTTTCATGGCCCTCGGCCCAGTATCATCGGCCTCTTGCCGAAGGTAAGGCAGCCGCCCGGTCATCGCCAGGCCGGTCCGGATCGTCGGGGCCCGTCCCTGATGTTTCGGGTAGGTCGGGGCGTCGGTAACAAGGGGGCTGTTGCGGGCAGGTGTCGTTTTGTGCAGACAGTCGACAGGGCGCCCGTTCGGGCCGAGTGAAGTCGCCCGGGCCGTGCCCGGCAGGCTGCTGCTCCCTGGGGCCGATGCCCAGGGGCGGGCCAGACAGGGTGATCGAGGAGAGCATCGCGTGACCATGGACAGCATCGAGAAGCTCGCGGCGCAATCTCAGGCCGTAGTGCCGGGGAAGGCTGGGGATGGCTTTTCCGCCTACCAGCGCTTCAGCCGTGCGGAATGGGCCGGCCTGCGTTCCAGCACGCCGCTGACATTGTCCGAGTCCGAGCTGATCGCCCTGCGCGGCGTCAACGACCAGGTCTCGTTGCCCGAGGTGGTGGAAATCTACCTGCCGCTATCCCGGCTTCTGAACCTGCACTTCCGTTCGGCCAAGGCGCTCTCGGGCGTTTGCGATGACTTCCTGGGACGCCCGGTGGGCGCGCGCCCCTACGTGATCGGCATTGCCGGCAGCGTGGCGGTGGGCAAGAGCACCTTCGCCCGCGTGCTGCAGGCGCTGCTGGCCCGCTGGCCCGACCACCCCAAGGTGGCGCTGGTCACCACCGACGGCTTCCTGCATCCCAACCGGGTGCTGCAGGCGCGCGGCCTGATGCAGCGCAAGGGCTTTCCCGAAAGCTACGACCGCAAGCGGATGATCTCCTTCCTGGGGGCGCTGAAGGCCGGCGAGCCGGTGGTGGAAGCACCGGTGTACTCCCACCAGGCCTATGACATCGTGCCCGGCCAGATGCAGCGGGTCGAGCAGCCCGACATCCTCATCTTCGAGGGGCTGAACGTGCTGCAGACCTGGGGGGTGGAGCGCAGTGCCGGCGCACCCCAGGCCAGCGTGGTGGTGTCCGACTTCTTCGACTTCTCCATCTATGTGGATGCCGCCGAGGCTGACATCGAGCGCTGGTATCAGCATCGCTTCCTGTCATTGCAGCAGACAGCGTTCCGCCGGACGGACTCCTATTTCCACCATTACCAGCACCTGTCGCAGGACGAGGCGCTGAAGGTGGCCAGCGACATCTGGCGCGAGATCAATCTGCGCAACCTGCGCGAGAACATCGCGCCCACGCGGGGGCGGGCCAACCTGGTGGTGGGCAAGCAGGCCGACCACCGTGTTGGCGAGATCCTGCTGCGGATGATCTGATCCGGTTGCGGCTGGATCTCCTGCGGCAGCCAGGATGGCCCGGGCGTGAACGGCCCCGGCGGGCGTGATCCCCAAACGGGGGGCGGCATTCAGGCCATCTCCACCGCGATGGCGGTGGCTTCGCCGCCGCCGATGCACAGTGAGGCAACGCCGCGCCTGCCACCCGTCTTCTTCAGGGCGCCCAGCAGCGTGACCAGCACGCGGGCGCCAGAGGCGCCGATGGGGTGGCCCAAGGCGACGGCACCGCCATGGATGTTGACCTTGTCGTGCGGAATGCCGTGTTCCTTCATGGCGGCCATCGTCACCACGGCGAAGGCTTCGTTGATCTCATAGAGGTCCACGGAAGCAGTCTGCCAGCCGGCCTTGGCCAGCACCTTCTCGATGGCGCCTACCGGCGCGACGGTGAACCACTCGGGCTCACGCGAGAAGGTGGCATGGGCCACGAGCGTGGCAACGGGGGTGAGGCCGCGCTTGCGGGCCTCGCTCTGGCGCATCAGCACCAGCGCAGCGGCACCGTCGGAGATCGACGATGAGGTGGCGGCGGTGACGGTGCCGTCCTTCACGAAGGCTGGACGCAGGTTGGGGATCTTCGACGGGTCGACCTTGAACGGGCTCTCGTCGCGCTCTACCACCACGTCGCCCTTGCGGCCCGGGATGGTGACGGGCACCGTTTCCCAGGCAAAGCTGCCGTCTTCATTGGCGGTGCGGGCTCGGCGCGAGGACTCCAGGGCGTAGGCGTCCTGCGCTTCGCGGGTGAAGTGATACTTGCTGGCGCAGTCTTCGGCAAACAGACCCATCGACTTGCCGCCGCCGTTGGGCATCTTGCTGTAGGCGTCTTCCAGGCCGTCGTAGGCCATGTGGTCCAGCAGCGTGCCGTGGCCATAGCGGTAGCCGGTGCGGCCCTTGGGAACGAGGTAAGGGGCGTTGGACATGCTTTCCATGCCGCCGGCCACCACCACGTCCTGGCTGCCGGCCCTGATCAGGTCATGGGCCAGCATCACGGCCTTCATGCTGGAGCCGCACACCTTGTTGAGCGTGGTGGCGCCGGTGGATGTCGGAAGTCCCGCCTTCAGCGTGGCCTGCCGGGCCGGTGCCTGGCCCTGGCCGGCGGGCAGCACGCAGCCCATCAGCACTTCCTGGACCTGGTCGGGGGCGATGCCGGCGCGCTCGACGGCGGCCTTGATGACAACGGCCCCCAGATCGGTGGCCTCCAGCCCCGACAGTGCGCCCAGCATGGCCCCGATGGGGGTGCGGACAGCGGATACGATGACGATCGGGTCGGATTCCATGATGTGTTCCTGTCTCCTGTGTCGGGCGTTCCTGGATCTTCAGCGTCCGGGCTTCTGGGGTGATGCGGGGCGTCCGGGATCCTCGTCGACCCGGGAAAAGCGCAGTCGCCGGGGATAGGGAAAGACATCGTCCAGGATGCCCTGCCGGATGCGGGCCTGCTGGTTCTGCCACCAGACGGGGTCCAGCAGTTCGGCATGGTGCTTCAGGAAGGGTTGGCGAACGCGGGGGTTGCCCAGCAGGAAGGTGCTGAACTCTTCCGGAAACACGTCATTGGGAGCCACCGGATACCACGGCTCGGACGCCATCTCGTCCTCGGGCGTGCGCGGCTCGGGCACCTTGCGGAAGTTGCAGTCGGTGAGGTACTGCACTTCGTCGTAGTCGTAGAAGACCACCCGGTTCTGGCGGGTGACACCAAAGTTCTTGTAGAGCATGTCGCCCGGGAAGATGTTGGCCGCCACCATGTCGCGGATGGCCATGCCGTACTGATAGACGGCATATTCGCGCGCGGCCTCGTCGGTCTGCTGTTCCAGGTAAAGGTTCAGCGGGGTCATCCGCCGTTCGATGTACAGGTGGCGGATGACGATGCAGTTGCCCTCCTCGACCATCAGCGAGGGGGCGGTGGCTCTCAGCTCGGCCAGCAGCTCGGGGGAGAGCCGTTTCTTGGGGAAGGGCACGTCCGAGTATTCCCACGAGTCGGCCATCCGGCCGGCGCGGTCGTGGTTCTTCACCAGGTGGTAGCGGTCCTCGATGTATTCGCGGCTGATGTCCTTGCGGCGCACGTCCTTGATGTACTTGAAGACATACGGGAACGAGGGCAGCGTGAACACGCCCATCACCAGACCCTTGATGCCGGGGGCCACAATGAAATGGTCGGTGGATTCGTGCAGGTGCTGCAGCAGGTCGCGATAGAAGAGCGTCTTGCCCTGCTTGTGCAGGCCCAGCATGGTGTAGAGCTCGGCTTGCGGCTTGGTGGGCATCAGCGACCGCAGGAAGCGCACGTAGGCGGACGGCACCGCCATGTCCACCATGAAGTAGGCCCGCGAAAAGTTGAAGAGCCCCTCGATGTGCTCGGGTGCGAACAGCACCGTGTCGATGAACACGCGGCCTTGGCCGTTGCGCAGCAGGGGCAGCGAGAAGGGCTGCACCTCGCCGTCATTGACGATGCGGCCGATGAGGTAGGCGCCCTTGTTGCGGTAGAAGAGCGAGCGCAGCACGTGCACCTGGCAATCCATGGCCCGCGGTGCCTGCTCGCCGAACAGGGTGGGGGCAGCGTCGATCACCTTCTGCAGGTCATCCTCGATGTCCCGGTAGCCGCAGGCCAGCCCCATGTCGATGAGGACCTGGCGCATGACCTCCTTCCAGGGACGGTTCTCCGGGTAATAGACCCGGAATGAGGGTGGCGTGCCGTCCAGGTGCTCGGTGGAGACGGCCGGCCGCACGAAGATGAAGTCGTTGTGGAGATACTGGCGTTGCAGCAGCCGGGTGCTGACAGTATTGAAGAAGGACTCGGCCAGCTCGGGTTGCTGGTGCTCGGCCAGCAGCAGCACGTAGTACTGCTTCACCTCGGCCCAGACGTCGTCAGCCAGGCTGTCGGTGTTGAACTGGGCGCGCAGCTTCTCGACCGCCTCGTTCACACGCTGGTCGTAGAAGGTGATGCGCTCGCTGGCCAGTCGTCGCATCCGGTGCCATGCGGCATTCTCGAAACAGGTCTTGGCCTGCTGCGCGTTGTAGCGGAACAGGCCGTAGTGCCGATTGAAGCCGGCCAGCATCGTGCGGGCCAGGGTGGCAGGCAGGCTGTCGCCGTCCAGCATGCTGGACGGCGTGGCGGAAGGGGGATGGGGGATGGCGTGCTTGGGCATCAGACAATCTTAACGGTGCTCTGCAGCACGGAGCGTGCCCTATCGGTGAAAACCCGGGGGGCGGGCCCTGGCGATTGTGGCGGTGCACCATGCCGGGCCGCCGGTACGGACGGGGTGGCCGCATATCGGCCAGGAGCATTCAGCCTGCCCGAGAGGGAAGATACTGCCCAATTGGTGGTGCACGTTGCTGCACCGTGAGCAGAAGCAGGTTTTTCCCATGCGTACCGAACCCTACCGCCTGATTACCCGTTCCGACTTCGATGGCCTGGTCAGCGCCGCCATGCTGCGAGACATCGGCGTGGTCGATGCCGTCATGTTCGTGCATCCGAAGGATGTGCAGGACGGCAAGGTGCACGTGGACAAGGACGACATGCTGGTGAACCTGCCCTACGTGGCCACGGCCGGTCAGGTGTTCGACTACCAGGCGCCGGGGTCGCGGGTGCTGCCCAGGGTGGGCTACAGCAACCTGGTCATGGGGGTGGGCGAGGCCTCGGTCTCCCGTGTGATCTACGATCACTTCGGAGGCGAGAGCCGTTTCCCGCACTTCTCGCCGGCGCTGATGGCTGCCGTCGACAAGGCAGGCAGCGCCTCGTACACGCTGGCCGACGTGCTGCATCCGCGTGACTGGACGCTGCTTGGGTTCCTTGCCGACCCGCGTACCGGTCTGGGGCGCTTCCATGACTTCCGCATCTCCAACCTGCAGCTGATGATGATGCTGGTCGATGCCTGCCGCTCCATGGACATCGGTCGCATCCTGGCGCTGCCGGACGTGGCCGAACGCGTGCGCTGCTACCACGAGCATGAATCGAAGGCCATCGAGCAGCTGCGCCGCTGCGCCCACGTGCAGGGCAACACGGTGGTGCTGGACATGCGCAACGAGTCGATCATCTACGCGGCCAACCGCTTCCTGGTCTATGCGCTGTTCCCCAACTGCACGATGTCGCTGCATGTGATGTGGGGCCGCGAGAAGGCCAATACAGTGTTTGCCCTGGGCCGCTCCATCTTCAACACGGCCTCGACGATCGATATCGGCGACCTGTGCACGCGCTTCGGCGGTGGTGGTCACCAGTATGCCGGTACCTGCCAGATCGGCAACGAATGGGCCGAGCAGCGTCTGGCCGAGGTGCTGGCCCGTATCGAGAGCGAGAACGCATCGCCCAGGACGTCGAAGGTGAGTCAGACGGCCTGACTCTTAATTTGCGCATTATCAATTTAGAAGGCGCAAAATCGATCGACAGCCGTGGAGGCAATCCGATGGCCCGTTCCGAAAAGGATCGGGCCTTGCTTTTTCTGGCTTGTGCGTCCGTGACGGAATATGCCCGAGCGGACGCTTTTATTTTGTGCGCCTCTCTTTCGGGGAGGGCGTGCGGGTCTGTCCTGCAAGAGGTTTTGGGGTACGAAGCCTACGGGTTTACCCTGACTTTTTTATCGATAGGGTGTCGAACCGTTTTTCATTGCCAGGATTTTCGTGACATTCTTCGGGCGTTTTTCTGTCGCCCGACCCGAAACGGATGTCATTATGAATGGCGGGCTGGTGCAAGTTCATAAGCTGTATATAATCTTTCACATCAGAAGGCTGGTATGTTGTATCCAGCTTTCGTCCAAGGAGGCTCATGAAAGCTGTCATGCCACGTCAAGGGTCTTGACGCATGGCCATGTCACATGGCTTGGCAGGCAGTGCATCGTTCAGGTATTGCAGGCTGGCCGGGCGCCCCGCGTCCCGCGCCGTTTCCATCGGCATCATCGGCATGAACCGTCGCGGCTTTTGTCATCGTGGGCTGGTCTGGCTTACCCTGTGGGTCTTCGGGTTGGCCCTGCTCGCGCCTACGGTGTCGCGCGCCTTGGCAGCCCATGAAGCCAGTCAGGGCCTGTCCCACCCGCATGCCGTGCAGGCCGCGTGGATGGATCACTGCATGCCGCACGAAGCATCCGGGCAGCCTGCCGAACCGCCGGATGCTCCCTCCGATCATCGGGCTGCACATGGCCCGGTAAAGCCCGTTTCCCAGGGTTCACATGAGAGCGGGCTGCATCTGGATCACTGCGCACTGTGCGTGGTCCTGGTTCATCTGCTGGCGCCACCCATGCCGGTGGCTGCCTTCGACGCCGTCATGGCACCTGCCATGGTGCAAGTGCCTGCCGCCCGGGTGACGCTCGTTGCCCGTCAGATCGCGCCCGCGCATCCGCGTGGGCCTCCCGCCGGGCAGCCTGCTTCGGCTGCCTGAAGCATCTGCACCCTTTTCGGGGCATGAGCACCGCCCCGGGCGTGCCTTGATCGCCTGTCTGTCGTTTGGTCGGATTCCGGATTCGCAAGCGCGAAACGGATCATCCGCAGGCTGTTGCCATTCTCGCTCGCATTGCTTCCATCCATTCTCATCCTTCCAAGGAAAGGAGCTTCTTCATGAAACGCTTTGCCAAGACCCCCGTCTACGCCGGCTTGCTGCTGGCCTGCGCCGTCGGCCTGACTGCCTGCGGCGGCGATGACAACAACAACAGCACCGCCACCAGCAACAGCGGCACGACCGGCACCACCGGTACGACGGGCACCACCGGCACGACCGGTGGCGCCTGGCAGACCGGCACCACGGGTGACGTGAGCATCAAGTTTGCCGCCTACAACGGCACCGAGAAGATCGATTGCAACAGCACGACGAAGCTGGGCACGAAGCAGCGTGCCGTGCAGATCGAGGACTTCCGCTTCTACATCTCCAACGTCAGCCTGATCAAGGCCGATGGCACCCGCGAGGCCCTCAAGCTCAAGCAGGCCAACGATTACAACTACACCAGCAACGACGGCAAGAACACCGTCAGCCTGATCGACCTGGAGCAGAAGGGCGTGGGTGAGTGCGACGGCTCCGCCGCCACCAACGCCGTCATCGAAGGCACGGTGCCGGCAGGCAGTTACACCGGCGTGGAAATGACGCTGGGCGTGCCCTTCGAGCTGAACCACCTGAATGCGGCTGACGCAACCACGCCGCGCGTGCTGCAGAACGCCGTTCATCCGTCCATGTCCTGGAACTGGCGCGGTGGCCGCAAGTTCACCAACATCCAGTTCGACCAGAACGAGAACGTTGATCCTGCCGCCTGGGAATCGGCCGAGGTGAAGGACGGCAAGGCCGAAGAGGGTTCCGTGCGCCTGCACCTGGGTTCCACCGGCTGCGTGGGCAACCCGGCCGCAGGCACGCCGATCTCCAGCTGCAAGGCCCCCAATCGGGTCACCGTCACGCTGGCCGGCTTCAACCCTGCCAGCCAGGTCGTGGCTTTCGATGCCGGCGCGCTGTTCAACTATGACATCGCCAGCAAGGCCGAAGGCGCTGGTGGCTGCATGTCCGGCGCGACCGATGCCGGTTGCGCCAAGCCCTTCGATGCTCTGGCGCTGGACTGGAAGGCCGATGGCAGCGGCACCGGTGTGGCCGTGGCCGGCAAGACGCAGAAGGTGCTGAAGGCCGTCACGCCCTGAGCGTCGCTGTAACGTCATGCGGGCATGCTCACCCCGGCGGGGGCATGCTGCATGAGGGATGAGGGGAAGCGAAGGGCTCGCTTCCCCTGTCCGGGCTGCCTGCGGGGTGGCCCGTGTCACTGAAGGAGGTCTCTCATGAATTCTCTGCCCGTCCGTTTGCCACTGCATGGCAGTCACCGATGTCGGCGTGAGGTGTCCAGATGTGCAGCGGGTGCCATGCTGGTGCTGCTGCTGAGCTGTGGGGGATGTGGAGGAGGCTCTTCGGACAGCAGCCCGACACCGGATGCAGGTAGCAGCCAGGGGAAGGCAGCAGCGCCTACCGTGCTGGACTGGACCTATCCGGCCTACAGCCCGCCCGACGCCTGGGAGTGGAAGCTTCCTTCGCACATGCCCGCACCCCGTGTGCCGACTGACAACCCCATGAATGCTGCCAAGGTGGCGCTGGGGCGCTACCTGTTCCATGAGCGGCGCCTCTCGGGTGATGGCACCATGTCGTGTGCCTCGTGTCACGAACAGGCGCGTGCCTTTGCCGACGGCAAGGACCGTCCGCGCGGCATCACCCACGTGCAGCATCCCCGCAATTCCATGGGGCTGGGCAACGTGGCCTGGCATGCCACACAGACCTGGTCCAATCCGGTGCTGATGTCGCTGGAAGCCCAGATCCCGAACCCCGTGTTCGGTACCGAACCCGTCGAGATGGGCGTGAACGACAGTTCCGTGCAGGATGTGCTGAAGCGCCTGGCCAGTGCCCGGGACGTGGATTATCCGGCGCGTTTTCGACAGGCGTTTCCTGACGCCAAGTCCGATCCGATGACCTGGGAGAACATCTTCAAGGCCATCAGCGCCTTCGAGCGCACGATGGTCACGGCGGACAGCCGCTATGACCGCTACCTGCAGGGCAAGGCCACCCTGTCGGCGCAGGAACTGCGCGGCCGGCAACTGTTCGAGAAGGCCGAATGCACGCAGTGCCATCAACCCCCCAATTTCGATGATCAATTCGTCAGCGTCGAGACCACGACACTGAAGGTCCGGTATCACAACATCGGGCTCTACAACCTGAATGGTCGGGGCGACTACCCGGCCGACAACACCGGTGCTGAGGAAATCACCGCCAATCCGGCCGACATGGGGGCTTTCCGGGTGCCCAGCCTGCGCAACGTGGCCGTGACCGAGCCCTACATGCACGATGGTTCGGTGGCTACGCTTGAAGAGGCGGTGGCCATCATGGCCGGTGGCGGACGCAACATCACCAGCGGCCCGCGGGCCGGCGACGGACGCGCCAATCCGCACAAGAGTCCGCTCGTCCGGGATCGGGGCCTGTCGGAGCAGGACCGCGCAGACATTGTGGCTTTCCTGAAGACGCTGACGGATGAAACGTTCCTGAGCGATCCGGCATTCTCCGATCCTTTCCGGAAAGACGCCGCATCCCGCCCATGACAGGACAGACGAGGAATCGACCAATGACGATGAACAAGAGGAAAGCCGCCAGACGCAGGGGCGATGCAGGACACAGGTTTTCCGTGGCCCGGATGCCCGCGCTGCTGGCCACGGCGCTGGGTGCGCTGGCACTGCCGGCCTGGGCGCAGGACACGGGTCAGGTGGGTGATGCGGCCGTGGAAGAGACCGTGCAGTTGCCGCAGGTGCGCGTTCGTGCGCTGCGTCTTTTCGAGGTGCAGCCCCCCAACATGTCGCTGCCCGGATCGGGCGTGACGGATTCGGGCAAGATCTCGCGCCGTCGTGCCACCACGCCGGACACCACGGGCCTGCTGAAGGACATGCCCGGCGTGGACGTGCAGGGAGCGGGCGGTGTGTCGGGGCTGCCGGTGATCCATGGTCTGGCCGACGAGCGGCTGCGCCTGACGGTGGATGACATGGACCTGATGGCGGCCTGTGCCAACCACATGAACCCTGCGCTGTCCTACATCGACCCGGCCAAGGTGGAGAGCATCCGTGTCTATGCCGGCATCTCGCCGGTCAGCGCGGGGGGCGACAGCATCGGTGGCAGCATCCAGGTGGAGTCTGCGCCGCCAAGCTTTGCCGATCCGGACGGCAAGCCCCTGCTGGGGGGCCACGTGGGCACCCATTACCGCAGCAATGGTCATGGGGTGGATGTCAGCCTGGGCACGCACTACGCCACGGAGCGTCTGCATCTGGAGTATGAAGGCTCCTACGCGCGGGCACGCAACTACCGGGCCGGCAAGGACTTCAAGCCGGCCGAGACGGGCCGCGAACAGGGGCGCGTGCTGCCGGGCGACGAAGTGGGCTCCAGCGGGTTCCGGGTACAGAACCACCGGATTGCAGCGGCCTGGCGCAGTGGCATGCACCTGCTGGAGACCGATTTCAGCTGGCAGAACATGCCTTTCCAGGGGTTCCCGAACCAGCGCATGGACATGACCGAGAACCGCGCCACGCTGGCCGGCCTGCGCTATCGGGGCCAGTTCTCCTGGGGCGAGCTGAAGGTGCGTCTGTGGAACCAGCGCATCCGTCACCGCATGGACATGGGCGAGGACCGCTACAGCTACGGCACCGGCATGCCCATGCGCACCCGCGCCAGTACCGATGGTGCCACGGCCCAGGCCAGCTGGATGCTGAACGAACGGGACACCGTGCGCCTGGGGCTGGAGGCCCTGTACTACCAGCTGTACGACTGGTGGCCGCCGGTCGGGGCCAGCGGTGGGATGGCGCCGAACGACTTCTGGAACATCGACGACGGGCGTCGCAACCGGCTGAGCGCCTATGCTGAATGGGAGCGCAGCTGGGATGCACGCTGGAGCAGCGTCATCGGTCTGCGGCACACGCAGGTGCGTACCGATGCCGGTCCGGTGCGAGGCTATAACGGCCTGCCCACCTGGTCGGACGATGCGTCGGCCTTCAATTCCATCAGCCGGCGGCGGCATGACCGTCACTGGGACTTCAGTGCGCTGGCCAGCTATGAACCGGCCAAGGGCCATCGCTACGAAATGGGCGTGGCCCGCAAGACCCGTTCGCCCAGCCTGTACGAGCGCTATCCATGGTCCACCAACACCATGGCCGCAGGCATGAACAACTTCCTGGGCGATGGCAACGGCTACCTGGGCAATCCGGATCTGAAACCGGAAGTGGCCAACACGCTGAGCGTCAGCGGCAACTGGCATCATCCCGAGGACGAGCAGCGCTGGGGGCTGACGGTGAGCGCGCACCTGACCCGCATCTCGGACTACGTGGATGCCGAGCGCTGCTCGGCCAGCCAGTGCCGCAGTGGCAACACCTCGGCCGACAACGAGTTCGTGCTTCTGCGCTACGTGAACCAGGATGCACGCCTGCTGGGTACCGACGTGTCCGGTCACTGGCTGCTGGCCCGGAGTCCGCATGCCGGCAGCCTCACGCTGAGCGGCAAGCTGGCCTGGCTGCATGGCAAGAACCTGGATACCGGTGGAGGCCTCTACAACACCATGCCGGCCAATCTCCGGATGGGGCTGGAGCATCGGCGCACCGTGGGTGAGGGCGAATGGAGCGGCACGCTGGAATGGGAAGGCGTGCGTTCCAAGACGCGGCGCTCTGCGGTGCGTAACGAGATCCGCACGGCCGGCTACGGTCTGCTGCACCTGCGCACGCGCTACGAGATTGGCCAGCTGGGCATCGATCTGGGCATCGAGAACCTGCTGGACCGTGGCCATGCGCTGCCGCTGGGCGGGGCCTACCTGGGTCAGGGCAGTTCGATGATGCTCAACACCGTGCCGTGGGGCGTGGCGGTGCCCGGACATGGGCGTTCCGTCTACGTCGGTTTCAACTACAAGTTCTGAGGGACAGACATGACGGATTCATATCGTTCCGGTGGCAGCATCCGGACAGTTCATGACGATGGTGTCGGCGTGTCTGAGGGGCTGGATCGGGAAGGCCGTGAAACCGAGCGTCGGCAGAACAGTTTTTCCGTCGGCACGCTCTCCCTGGCCGGAGCTTCCGTGGTGATGCTGGCTGTTCTGGCCGCCTGCGGAGGCGCAGAAGGCCCGGGCGGAGAGCGGGGGCCGGTCATCGGCTCACGTCCGCAATCCTTGCAGTTTGCCCAAGTGCCTGCCCTGCAGCCTGGGGGAACGGCCAAGGTGTCGGCCACGGCCAGCTCGGGTCTGGCCGTGCGCTACAACAGCTCGACCACCGGCATCTGCACGGTGGATGCCGACAGTGGGGAGGTGACAGCGCGCGCCGCAGGCAATTGCGTGATTGCGGCCAGCCAGGCGGGTGACACCACCTGGGCGTCTGTCAGTGCACAGCAGCAGATCACCGTGCAGTCCAACGTGCAGTTTGGTGCCGTACCATCGATGACGGTGGGAGACAGTGCCGCTGTCACGGTCTCGGCCGGCAGTGATCGGCCGATGCGTTACAGCAGCCTGACCGAAACCGTGTGCCGTGCCGACGCCGACAGTGGGCTGGTGACGGCGCTGGCGGCAGGAACCTGCACCGTGGCGGCCGAACCGCGTGATGCCGCGTCGGGCCAGACAGGCACGCGCCTGACGCAGAGCTTCGAGATTGCGGCAGCCGGTGCCGTGACGGTGCCGGTGGCGCCTGAAAAGGTGACGGCCCGTCGGGGCACGCAGGACGGTACCGTGCTGGTGACGGCCGGCCATGTCCGGGGCGGTGGCGCGGTGGCGTCGGGCTATACTGTGACGTCGGTCCCGGCCGGCATCACGGTTCAGGCGCAGACCCTGCCCGTGACGGTTCCGTGTCCGGCCAGTGGCTGTGCGGGACATGCCTTTGCGCTGTCGGTCACCAATGCGGCAGGCACGGGCCCCGCTTCGGAACCGGCTGATGTCATCAGTCGCTACACGGTGGTGGCGAAGTTCCGTGAACCCGACTATGCGCATGACATGACCGAGTTCCACGGCAGCTTCCGCTACAACGCCACCCGCATGACCGTTTCCGACCTGTCGGGTGAGCTGAGCGAGGTGATGGCGGGCAACAACCAGCCGAACCAGCCCTGGCCGGATGGCATGCCGCTGCTGTCGCTTCGGCATCAGCTCTCCAGCATCGCCGCGCCGGCGGGTGATGGCCTGTTGGTGACCAGCTTCCTGCTGGAGCACACCAACACGCTGTCGGACGACCCGCGTGATGCTGGCACCGATGGCTGGACGCCCGGCACGGGAGGCTGGAAATACTGGGGCTACCACCACGGTGAGCGTCGGGCCAGCAATCCGGGCAACGCCTATGCCCGCATCTTCGTGAACACGAAGGATCCGCTGCTGCCGCTGACGCAGGCCCAGATCGACACGCTGGCCTATGCCGACTGCCATGCCGAGGGCATGATGGGCGACGACTGCATGACGGGCACCACAGTGGCCGGCTACGGCACGCGCGGCTCCATGCGCGGCTATCCGGTGTCGCAGGAAGTGAAGCTGGCCGATACGCCGTGACGTTCGGCGTGTGGAAGGAGGCCTGCCGCGATGCGTGATTGGACGAGGGGGCTGCATGCCATGATGCATGTGGTTGGGTGCATGGAGCCCCCGCGGCATTGTCGTGTGGCAAAATGCAGGTGAGGTGGTCACGACGCCGCCGTCCATGAAGGAGAACGACCATGAACGCGACCGTTCAAGTCCCGCAGATCCTGAACATCGGCCAATACCTGAAGGACCGGCCGACAGAGGCAGTCCGTACCGTGCTGCATCAGAGTACGGACATGAATCTCGTGCTGTGGCAGATTCCGCCGCAGGGCAGCCTTCCGCCGCATCGGCACCCGAGCGGTGAGGACATCTGGCTGGTGCTGCGCGGTGAGGCCGATCTGATAGATGATGCGGCTGGCAGTCGGCGCACCATCCATGCCGGTGAAAGCGTGGTGGTCGGCATTGAGCAGACGCACGGTGCCATCAATGTCGGCCATGAGGACTGCGTGCTGCTGTCGGTGATCCGCCCTTCGGCTGGTTTCCAGCCAGCCTGATGGTGCGGCCTCGGTCGCATCTTCTGTTGGCACGATTGATGACCGTCCGGTCATAAACCCCGCCGTGACGTTCGGTGCGCGGCAGGATGCCGTTCAGGCTTCGTGACTGAACGGCTGGTGGAGCCCTCTACGTCACCAGTGTTTCATACACCGGTACGATGCTGTCGAAGTGCCTGCCCTGGTACTGACCGGGCAGGCGCAGCATGGCAATGTCGAAAAGCGTGCGCAGGTTCTCCACCGTTAGCACCTCGTCGGTGCTGCCGAAGCGGGCCGCGGGCTGCGTCATCAGCAGCGTCCTGTCGGCCACGGCAATGGCCTGGTTCGGCTGATGAGTCGTGAACAGGATGGTCAGCCCCCGTTCGCGGGAAAGGCGGCGGATCAGGGTCAGCACCTGATCCTGGTTGCGCACGTCCAGGGCCGAGGTGGGTTCATCCAGCAGCATGATCGGGCATTCGGTGGCGATGGCGCGCGCCACCAGCACCAGTTGTTTCTGGCCGCCCGAGAGCAGCGAGAAGTCCTGACCGGCCAGGGAGCCGATGCCCAGCTCATCCAGGGCGGCATGGGCAATCTCCAGGTCATGGGGTGAGGGCACGCCGAAGGCACGAATGTGGGTGGAGCGGCCCATCAGCACGATCTCCAGCACGCTGTAGGAAAAGGGCGGCGTGAAGAACTGCGGCACGAAGCTGCAGGGCGCCCGCTTTTCCAGGCGGCCTTCCCGGGGTGTCTCGATGTCCAGCAGCACGTCCAGCAGCGTGCTCTTGCCGCAACCGTTGGGGCCCAGGATGGCCAGCACCTCGCCGGCCTGCAGCGACAGGTCCAGGTGCCGGAACAGCCAGCGTCCGGGCACGTGGTGAAAGCCCAGGTCGTTGGTCGACAGCACGGGGGCGTGGGCAGAGGGCATGGCGGGCTCAGTGGGGTTCATTCGGTGATCTGTGTCGTGCGGCTGCGCCGCAACCGGTAGACCAGAATGGCGAAGAGCGGTGCGCCCAGCAGCGATGTGATGATGCTGACCGGGATTTCGCTGCTGGACAGGCTGCGCGCCAGCGTGTCGACGATGATCAGGTAGAGCGCACCCATCAGCATCGCGCATGGCAGCAACCGCTGATGATCGGCGCCCACCAGAAGCCGGCTCATGTGCGGGATGATCAGTCCCACCCAGCCGATGCTGCCGCTGACCGCCACCTGGCAGGCCACCAGCGTGCCGCTCAGGAAGATCACCAGCCAGCGCAGCGGCCGGATGTTCACGCCCAGTGCGCGCGCCTCGCGTTCACCCAGCGACAACAGGTTGAGCCGCCAGCGCAGTCCCAGCAGCACCGCGCTGCACAGCGTTACAGGAACAGCCAGAAAGAGAAGCTTCGAGGGATTGCTGGTGGCGAAGCTGCCCATCAGCCAGAAGACGATGCTGGGCAGCTTCTCTTCGGTGTCGGACAGGTACTGCAGCAGGCTCACGAGCGCCGAGAAGAAGCCGCTGAGGATCATGCCCATCAGGATCAGCATCAGCAGGCTGCGGTGGATGAGCCGGTGGCTGAGCAGGAAGACCAGCAGCAACGTGAGCAGGCCGGCGACGATGGTGCTCGCAAACAGGCCGCTGATGCCCAGCCCCAGGAAGATGGCCAGCGTGCCGCCGAAGGCCGCGCCCGAGGTGACGCCGATCACGTGCGGGTCCACGAGCGGATTGCGAAAGATCCCCTGCAGCGCCACGCCGCTGAGAGCCAGGGCGGCTCCGGCCAGCCCGGCTGTCAGAATGCGCGGCAGGCGGATCTGGAAGATGATCTGCTGCTGGATGGGCTCGATGGGATGGCCCTGCAGCCCGTCCAGCAGCAACCCTGCCACCTTGGGCAGCGACAGTGAATACTGGCCGGTGCCCAGCGCCAGCAGGATGGTCACCCCGAGCAGGATGGCCAGCAGCAGCATCCGGCCCCGGGCGTGTGCGGATGCGTTCACTGGTCAGCCGAATCAGGCTGATACGGCACGCGGTAGAACTTCAGGTAGTAGTCGTTGACCATCCGGTCCAGGTCGATGTCGGCAAAGCGCTTCGGATAGAGCTTTCTGGCCATCCAGAGCTCGCCCAGCGCCACCGCCTCGGGCATGGGATAGCCCCAGGCCTTGGCGTACTGCGGCATCAGGAAGACGCGCTTGCCCTTGACGGCATCGATGTTGGCCCAGCCCGGGTCGTTCTGGATGGCCGGCACCACCTGCGGGAAACGGTTCTGCACGAAGATCACCTGCGGATTCCATTCCAGCACGTTTTCCAGTGACACCTGCTTGAAGCCCTTGATGGTGGCGGCTGCCACGTTGTAGGCGCCGGCATGCTCCATCATCAGCCCGGTGTACTTGCCGGAACCGTAGGTGGTGAGATCCGGGTTGGCCATGTAGGTGCGCACGCGCTCCTGCGGCTTCATATCCTTCAGGCGCTTTTCCACCAGCGGACGGTTGGCGAAGGTGGCCTTGATCAGTTCTTCGCCCTGCTTCTGCTTGCCGAAGACATCGGCAATGATTCGGATGCCCTGCTTGAGGCCGTCGTTGTAGGACTGGTCCTCGTTTTCCAGCGTGGGGTTGAGCTTGGCCTGTTCCTTCTCGGAGCCGGTGCGCAGCGAAATGGCTACCACGGGCAACCCGGTGTCGGTGATCGACTTGATCATCTCGGGCGGTGCGTAGTTGGTGACGAACACCACATCCGGTTTCAGTGCCAGCAGGCTCTCGATGTTCACGGTGGTCAGGTCGCCCGGCGTGCCCAGCTTGGGCAGCTCGGGGGCCAGCCGCACGTAGTCGGCGCCCAGCTGCTTCTTCCAGTTGGACAGCACGCCCACCACCTGCTTCATGGCGTCAAGCTGGTTGGCAATGTTCACCGTCTGGTGCTGCAGGATGACGGCACGCTCGATCCGGTCGGGCAGGGTGACGCTGCGGTCGAGCTGGTCGACGATGGTGCGTTCGGCCAGGGCCTGGGTGGAGAAGATGCCTGCGGCAAGCAGCACGAGCAGTTTTGCGGGACGCATGAGGGTTCCTGGAGGAAGGGGGGGCATGCAGAGGGCGTGGGCGTGGCTGCACGCGCGGGGGAAAGGGAAACGCCTGCGCATGGCCGTCCGATCGGATGGGCTGGCGCGCAAGGGTGAGTCTGGTCATTATATTCCTGTGTATATAACGCTTTGATGGCGTTCGGCTTCGGCCGCGCCCTCGGTGGCACGATTGATGACCGTCCGGTCATAAACCCCGCCGGGGTGCAGGCCCTTGGTCATGGGCTGGTTCCGGATGGGGTACCTTGGCAGGAAAGGCGCCAGCGATCCTGGTGCCATCCGGCCTGCCTGCTGATGGGCAGGGACTGTCATTCACACGAGAAGGAGCGCGACGATGGAACACGTACTGGCAACCCTGTTCGAGGTACCCAGCGAGGCCTACCAGGCCTTCGTGGAGCTGAAGGCCTTCCCGCAGAATGACGACACGCGCATTGCCCAGGCGGCGCTGGTGAAGAAGGAAAACGGTGTCATCACGCCGGTGGATGCCTTCGATCCGCTGCAGAAGGTGGGCGACGACACCATCACCGGCACGCTGATCGGTTCGGTGCTGGGCATCCTGGGTGGCCCGCTGGGCATGCTCTTTGGCGCTGGCGTCGGTGCCTGGGTCGGCAGTACGGGCAGTACCGACCAGGCGCTGGCCCAGGCCACGCTGGTCGAAACGGTAGCCGCCAAGCTCAACGATGGCGACGTGGCGATCATTGCGCTGGTGCAGGAAAAGTCCGAGGCACCGCTGGATCAGTTCTTCGGCAGGTTCAAGTCGCTGGTGGTGCGCTGGGACGCATCCACCATCCAGCAGCAGATGGAGGATGCGCTGGAGGTGCAGGCTGACCTGCACGCCCGTGCGGCCGCCGAGCTGAAGGCGCGGCACACCAAGGCGCGCAAGGAAAAGCTGGAAGAGTTCGCGCAGTCCATCCGGCAGAAGTTCGAGGAGCTGGCGCAGAAGTTCAAGTAAGCGGACTGCGTCTGCCGGGTCTGCCGGCGAGGCGGGGGCTGCCTTCGTTCAGGGGCTGTCTCATTCACCCAGGTGCGGGTGGGCGAGGCGGCCCTGTTCGTTTTTTGGGGGCTCTGCCTCTTGGCCACGGTCTATGCCTGCCAGGGGCCCGGAGACATCGGCGCGAGGGCTGTTCAGGTATCACGGTACTGTCCGTGGGCAGCCAGCGCTGTACGGCGCCCTCGCATCGTCTTCCGTGGGCTCGTCCGGCGTGCTCGATTATCCGGATCAATCCATTTCATAAAAGAATTAAATAATCATTCTCGTTACTGCTTTTCTTGCCATGCCGTTCAGGGGCGAATGGCTGCCGACTGGCGGATGATGCGGGTTTTCAAGGGGTATAGGGGAAAACCATTTGCCACACATGCTACGCCCTGGTGCGGTGCGGCGAGTACAATTTCAGCACTTGCAGAAATAACAGGGCTGCAGGCTGGTCCAGGCCTCGGGCGCTCCCGAGGCAGGGCGCAACCGTCCGGAAAGCCCCGGACATGGCGCACGGCGCGCCATTCGGGCTCCGGCGGGTGACGACTCCTGTCTGGTCGGGCCAGGGCGATTTCCTGCTGTACGGGGCCATCGTGCGCCCCGGTTCCGTCGACCGGGCGGACAGCAGTTGCCGCAGGTGGGGCGCTCTCCGTACCTGGACAGGGCGGAGCATGGCATCCCGGCTTGCGCGGAATCATCCCCATATACCCGTTACGGATTGATGATGGCCTTAGGAGAAGTCCATGCTGAATGAGTATCGCCAACATGTTGCCGAGCGCGCGGCGCTGGGCATTCCTCCCCTGGCACTGGATGCCAAACAGACCGCCGAGCTGATCGAGCTGATCAAGAATCCGCCGGCCGGCGAAGAAGAATTCCTGATGGATCTGCTCACCTACCGGGTGCCGCCGGGGGTGGACGATGCCGCCAAGGTCAAGGCCAGCTTCCTGGCTGCCGTCGCCCATGGTGACATCAAGGTCGGGCTGATCTCCAGAGCCCAGGCCACCGCGCTGCTGGGCACGATGGTCGGGGGCTACAACGTCCACCCGCTGATCGAGCTGCTGGACGATCCCGAGGTGGCCGGTGTGGCCGCCAACGCCCTGAAGAAGACGCTGCTGATGTTCGACTTCTTCAACGACGTGGCCGCCAAGGCCAAGGCAGGCAATGCCAAGGCCCAGGAAGTGATGCAGAGCTGGGCAGACGCCGAATGGTTCACCAGCCGTCCCAAGGTGCCCGAGAAGATCACCGTCACGGTCTTCAAGGTGCCCGGCGAGACCAACACCGACGACCTCTCGCCCGCGCCCGATGCCTGGAGCCGTCCGGACATCCCGCTGCACTACCTGGCCATGCTGAAGAACACCCGCCCCGACGCGGCCTTCAAGCCCGAGGAAGACGGCAAGCGCGGCCCCATCAAGTTCATCGAGGACCTGAAGAAGAAGGGGCACCTGGTGGCCTACGTGGGTGACGTGGTGGGTACCGGCTCCAGCCGCAAGTCGGCCACCAACAGCGTGATCTGGGCCACTGGCCAGGACATCCCCTACGTGCCCAACAAGCGCTTCGGCGGTGTCACGCTGGGCGGCAAGATCGCTCCCATCTTCTTCAACACGCAGGAAGACTCCGGGTCGCTGCCCATCGAGGTGGACGTCTCGAAGATGGAGATGGGCGATGTGCTCGACATCTTCCCCTACGAGGGCCGCATCGAGAAGAACGGCGAGAAGATTGCCGACTTCGCCCTGAAGAGCCAGGTGCTGCTGGACGAGGTGCAGGCTGGCGGCCGCATCAACCTGATCATCGGCCGCTCGCTCACGGCCAAGGCCCGCGAGGCGCTGGGCCTGCCGGCGTCCACCGCGTTCCGCCTGCCCAAGGCACCGGTCGATACCGGCAAGGGCTTCACGCTGGCGCAGAAGATGGTCGGTCGTGCCTGTGGTCTGCCCGAGGGGCAGGGCATCCGTCCGGGTACCTACTGCGAGCCGCGCATGACGACCGTGGGCAGCCAGGACACCACCGGCCCCATGACCCGCGACGAGCTGAAGGACCTGGCCTGTCTGGGCTTCTCGGCCGACATGGTGATGCAGTCGTTCTGTCACACCGCTGCCTATCCCAAGCCGGTGGACGTGAAGACGCACCGCGAGCTGCCTGCCTTCATCAGCAACCGCGGTGGCGTGGCGCTGCGTCCGGGTGACGGCGTCATCCACTCGTGGCTCAACCGCCTGCTGCTGCCCGACACCGTGGGTACCGGCGGCGACAGCCACACGCGCTTCCCGATCGGCATCAGCTTCCCGGCAGGTTCGGGTCTGGTGGCCTTCGGTGCTGCCACCGGCGTGATGCCGCTGGACATGCCGGAAAGCGTGCTGGTGCGCTTCAAGGGCGAGCTGCAGCCCGGCGTCACGCTGCGTGACCTGGTGCATGCCATTCCGCTCTACGCCATCAAGGCGGGCCTGCTCACCGTGGCCAAGGCCGGCAAGAAGAACATCTTCTCGGGCCGCATCCTGGAGATCGAGGGTCTGCCCAAGCTGAAGGTGGAGCAGGCGTTCGAGCTGTCCGACGCCTCGGCCGAGCGCTCGGCAGCCGGCTGTACGATCAAGCTCGACAAGGAGCCGATCATCGAGTACCTCAAGTCGAACATCATTCTGATGAAGAACATGATCGCCGACGGGTACCAGGACGCCAAGACGCTTGCACGCCGCATCGAGAAGGTCGAGCAGTGGCTGGCCGACCCGCAGCTGCTGGAAGCGGATCCCGACGCCGAATACGCGGCCGTGATCGAGATCGACATGAACGAGATCAAGGAGCCCATCGTCTGCTGCCCGAACGACCCGGACGACGCCAAGCTGCTGTCCGACGTGGCCGGCACCAAGATTGATGAGGCCTTCATCGGCTCGTGCATGACCAACATCGGTCACTTCCGTGCGGCAGCCCGCCTGCTGGGCGGCCAGCGTGACATCCCCGTCAAGCTGTGGGTGGCACCGCCCACCAAGATGGACCAGAACGAGCTGATCAAGGAAGGTCACTACGCTGCCTTCGGTACTGCCGGTGCGCGCACCGAGATGCCGGGCTGCTCGCTGTGCATGGGCAACCAGGCCCAGGTGCGCGAAGGGGCTACCGTCATTTCCACCAGCACCCGCAACTTCCCCAACCGGCTGGGCAAGAACTCCAACGTGTTCCTGGGTTCTGCCGAGCTGGCGGCCATTGCGTCGCGGTTGGGCAAGCTGCCCACCCCGCAGGAGTACCTGAAGGAGATGGGCGTGGTGGATTCCGACAAGGACAGCATCTACCGCTACATGAACTTCGACCAGATTCCCGAGTACGTGGAAGTGGCAGAAGGTCAGAAGAACGCGCTGGAACAGCATCCCTGAGATGCCTGTCCGGTGCGCGGGCAGAGCCCCGGTGTCATGCCGGGGCCTGACGGCGTACCGGGCACCCTGCAGCCGTTGATGTAAAAAGGAACGGCCTCCCTCGGGAGGCCGTTCTGCTGTTCAGGTACCCGCTTCAGGTACTGGCACCGCTTCTGGACCAAGGGTCAGGAGCCAGCGTTCAGAAGCCAGGGCTCAGGTGCCAGGCACCAGGGGGCAGGTGCCGGCATTCAGGAACGGTTCGGGCGCCTGGGGGCAGGCACTTGGGCGGCTGCCCCAGTTGCAGGACATCACGCCGAAGACCAGGGCCGGATCTGCACCAGCGCATCGTCATCGGCATGGTCGATGAGGATGGCGCGGACACGCTCCTGCCACACTTCCCCGAAACGCTGCATTTCAGCCGGGGTGGCATAGCCGCTGACCGCCTTGGGCAACAGCGCCTTCATGTCGGGATGGAAGGGGATGATGCCGGCGTTCAGTTCCACCTGCACGGCCGCGCCCGTGTCGCGGCGCTTCAGCACCAGCGTGCCGTCGATGGATGCAGCACCGTACTGCAGCAGATCCTGGCGCTTGAAGCGGTGCGCCGGGCCAATGCCGTGGAAGCCCGTCTCGGCGGCGGCGCCCGTCAGCAGCGTGGCGATGGAAGCAATCACGCCAGTGGTGCCTTCGTGGCGCTCGTCGCGCATCAGCACGTCGATGTTGCCGCGCTCGGGAATGTCGTCACCGTACAGGGCTTTCAGGCCGCGGATGACCATCAGCCAGCTGCCGGCCACGGTGGGGCAGGAGTGGCCGGCCAGCCGCACGGCATCCAGGTAGCGATAGGTGAGGATGCCGTCGCGCGTGGCGCCCAGAAAGCGGGCCAGACCGTCCTGCACCGTCAGCGTGGGGGCCTGATCGAAGAAGGCCGGGTAGCCTGCCGCGTTGAAGGCCAGCGGGTTGGACGCCGGCGTCAGGTGGCCGTTGGTCCGGGATGGCTGTGCAGGCCGAAAGGTAGGGGCATCAAGGGGGGCAGTCGGAGTCAGGGTAGCGGGCATCGTGTCATCTCTTGTAAGCAGGGCCATCATGGGCTGCCTATAGAAATAACACGCAGTGCCGCACACAGACTTGACAACCGGCAATTGCCGGGGCGGATGTTCCGCTCATGCTTGATGCCACTGAAGGTCTCCTCGCCCCCGTCGGGGGGAAGGATGCCGCCCGTCACACGAAGCAGAACTACTGGCCCCGCAGGGGCTGGAAGCCGGGTTGCAGGCCCCGCTTCCAGACAGCCGGACAGTGCCGTCAGAACGCCATCCGGAACGTGGCGCTGAAGAAGCGCGGCTGGCCATAGTTGGCGTAGTCCAGGTTGGCCCAGTATTTCTTGTCCAGGGCGTTCGTGACGGCCAGCGTGAGGCGGTAGGCCTCGGTGAAGTCCCAGCTGGCGTACAGATCCAGCAACGGCTTGCTCCTTTCGGTCACGTATACGCGGCCGCTGGGCGAGGGGACGTTGTACGCTTCAAGCTTGCTCTGCCAGGTCAGGAATCCGCCCAGCTGCAGCGGGCGCAGCTCGCCACTGAAACGGTAATCGCTGCCCAGCTGCAGCTGCCAGGTGGGGAAGTTTGCCCACAGCTTGTCGCTTTCCTGACGGGTGACCTTGGCCCGGGTCAGCGCCGCCTTCAGGTTCCAGTCGGGCTGTACCTTGCCGATCAGCTCCACATCGAAACCCTTGCCCTTGGTGCCGTCGACCGTGCGGTAAGGGGTGGATCCGTCGGGCAGGCTGTTGGGCGCAGCGTCGGCATTGACCACAGCAAAATTGTCCTGCCTGGTCTCGAAGATCGCCAGATTCAGGTCCAGTTCGTGGGCCAGTGCCATCTTCAGGCCCACTTCGCTGTTGCTGCCCACGGCCGGCTTGAGGGGAACGTTGTTCACATCGCGGTAGTTCTGCGGATTGAAGATGCGCGTGTGGCTGGCGTAGGCAGCGAGCGACGGCGTGATGTCGTAGACCACGCCCAGGTAGGGGGACACCTTGTGCTTCACTTCCTGCCGCGCCGAGACACCGGTGAGTGCGCCGCTGGTGTCATAGTTCTTCTGCTTGCTGGTCCAGCGCGTGACGCGTGCGCCGGTCAGCAGCGACAGTGGTTCGGTCAGCCGCCAGCGGGCCGAGGCATACAGGCCGGTCTGTTGCACCAGGGTGTCGTTGCGGGCGCCAGTCTTGCTGACGGCAGGTTTGGGGGCGCTGCCGTCCCAGGTATGGACGTTGGCAATGTCGTGGCGCCAGCTGGACGTGCTGGCAAAGGCATCGCTCTTGCTGATGGTGCGGGTGCTGCTCACCCCCACGGTCAGGTCGTGTTCCCGGCCGCCCAGATGCAGTTTGCCGGCCAGATAGGCGTCCAGACTGTTGCGGGTCTCGCGCGCTTCCCTGGGATAGGCATACAGGGTGACGCCGCTGCCGGTAGCCTTGTCGATGAAGGGCGCATCGGAAGGTGTGGCCCCATAGCCGTAGGTGATCAGGCTGTGAGTCTTGCCGGTGGTATGGTCCAGGTTGGCCTTGAACGTCCAGTCGTCATTGATCTGGTGGCTGACCGAAGCGAATGCCGTGCCCGAGCTGCGCTCCCAGCGTGTCCAGGATGGCGAGAAGCTGGTGGAAACCGGCAGGTTGGCCAGCGTGCCGTCGGTGTTGAAGCGAGGGATGGCCCCCCAGACGGGCGCCTTGGGCGCGTTCTTCTGACGCTGGTAGCCCACGGAGACTTCGGTGGCTGGGCCCAGGTCGGCTTCCACCACGCCCAGGAAAGCCAGCTTGTTCTCTTCGTAGCGCTTGTAGAAGCTGTGCTTTTTCTGCGGCGCCAGCACAAAGCGGCTGCGCACCGATCCATCTGCGGTGATGGGCACATTCACGTCGGCCACTGTGCGGTAGTAGTCCCAGCGCCCGGCGCTCACGTCCACGGTGCCGCCGAACTCGCGGGTGGGACGCTTGCGGATCAGGTTGACCGTGGCCGATGGCGTGCCCACCCCGGTGAGGATGCCGTTGGCGCCGCGTACCAGGTCCACCCGCTCGTAGAGCGCGGTGTCGTATTCCTGGTTGGTCTCTCCGCTGTAGCTGGGCATGCCGTCGACCTGGAAGTCCTTGATCACGAAGCCCCGGGTGTAATAGAGCGGTCGCTGGGTGTCGTGGAGCGAGGTCATCACCCCCGTCATGTGCCGCATCACGGCATCCACACTGGTCAGCGATTCATCATCCATCTGCTTGCGGGTGGTGACGCTGACTGATTGCGGCGTTTCCCGTGCCTTCAGCGGCAGCCGGATGCTGGCGTTCTCGCGCGCGCCCGTGACGGTCAGGCTCTCCAGCGTGGCATGGTATGAGGTGACGGTGCTTTTCTGTGGTGGCCGTGGTCGCGGGGCATTCATGCCGTCGCTGGTGCTTTGGGTCTGCTGTGCCAGTGCGGGCATGGCAAACAGGCTGGCGACCATGATGGCCAGGCCGTGGCGGGCGAAGGGAAGGGGCAGGGTGAAGGAGGCCATGATGCATGTTTTGCCCTGAGTGCGGGCGATGGAAGAAGAGCGATAAGGGCGTTGTGGGCAAAAAAAAGGGTGTCTTGCAACACCCTTGAAAAGTGAGTGTCCCCGCAACAGGGCGGACGACACGGACGGAGATTGATTGCGTGCCAGTCAGGAGCGGGCCCGTGGGACGGGACGGGGCTGCATGGTCCGGCAGGTGCCTTCAACGGGCGGAGGAGGCCTGTGTATCTGGATCATGAGCGGATGAAAGGGTGCTGCCGTGTGATCTTCCGGATGCCTTCGCTTGCAGCGTCTGCGAAAACGTCCGGAGCGTCCGCCATCCCTGGATTGCTTCTGATCGGTTTGCGTTGTTAAGTCTATCAATTGTGATAATCATTATCAATATGTAGGTATGAAAAAAGCCTTCATGGGGAAGGCTCTGGGTGACTCATGGTTCAGGCAGATCTGACAGATTCCGCAGGGCCGGCATGCCTGCGCTGTCCGGAACATGCCGGCCGTCCGGCCGTGTGGAGGGTACGCATACGGCCGGAGACCTTGAACGCAGCCTTACGGCTTGGCAGCTGCCGGGGCGGCCAGCGCCTTGACGGGCGTCATGCCCAGCATGCCTGCCGAGGACGGCCCCTGCACTTCGCCGACATAGAGCTGGATGCGGGCGCGGAAGCGCTCGACGGCATCACGGTCGGCCATGAAGCGCTCGAAATTGCTGAGGTTGGCGCTGCTGTACTCCCAGATGGGCCGGTAGCCGTCCGGGGGCGGAACGTCATTGCGCACCGACCACATGTACCAGACATTCTTCTGGGTGTCCTTGTCCAGCAGCCAGCTCAGGTACAGGCGGGCGGACTCGGGATGGCGCGTGCCCTTGATGATGGCGGCGCGCTGGGCCCAGGCCACGAAGCCGTCGTTGGTGGGAATGGAAAAGCGCACCGGGCTGCCGGCATCGGGCTTCAGGCTGCCGTCGGTCGTGAAGGTGACGGGGTACTTGCCGCTGGCGACGGCATCAGCGGGGGCCTGGGTGCCGCGCACGAAGTGCGGCTCCTGCTCCATGAATTTTTCCATCCATTCCCAGCCGTGGCGGTCGATGGTCTGCTTGTACCAGAAGAGCACCGCATCGTCGTCGTTGGGATAGGTGGAGATGATCTTGCCCTTCAGGGCCGGGTCCAGGTAGTCGTGAGCGTTGCTGGGGGCCGGGATGCTGCCCAGGGCCTTGGTGTTGGCCAGGTTGCTGAAGGCATCCACGAAGACACCGGTCCAGGCGCCGGTCTGATCCTTGAAGCTGCTGTAGATGTGATCCCAGCCGCGCGGCTTGTAGGCCAGCAGGCGGCCTTCACGACGCCAGCGTGGAAAGTCCTGCAGCGTCTGCAGCTGCACCACGTCGGCCACGACCTTGCCATCGGCAAACTGCTGGTCCAGCCGGGCGTTGTGCACCTTGCTGTAATCCACCACCACGTCCAGGGTCATGCCCGGGAAGCGTTTCTCGAAGGCTGCCTTGATGCCGTTCTGTTGATCGGGCGTGTCGCCGCCCGCATAGACCACCAGCGTGCCGCCCTCCTTCAGGGCTTCCTTGTGGATCTGGTCAAGCGATCGGCTTTCGATCTCGGCAGCGCGGACCGACTGGCCAAACAGGGCCAGCGTGACAGCGGCGAGGGCAAGATATTTCTTCATGGGTGGCAGCATGGCTTGCGTCCCGATCCCGGCATATTGGCGGCACCGGCGGGTCACGAGGTTGGGTACAGGGGCGAAATGGCCGGGTGCTGGGTGCGACGACAAGGGCTACCCAGCCACGCGGCATGCGCATCACGACGACCGTTTTGAACGAAATGATGCATTTCTGAAATTTTAGTCAGAACTGTAAGAAAATACCTACAAAACCTGTTGCATCCAGGTATTCCCGTCAGTTCTGCAGCCCAACTGCGTGCCTTGCAGCCTGCCTGTCAGCCTTTGAGCAGGTTTTCCAGGGCACCGTCCAGCGTGGGGTAGTGGAAGCTGTAGCCCTCGGCCAGCAGTCTGGTCGGTTCCACGTGCTGGCCGTCCAGCACCAGATCGGCCTGCTCGCCCATGACAGCGCGCATCAGGCCGGCCGGCAGCGACAGCCACAGCTTGCGGTGCAAAAGCCTGGCGGCGGTCTGCGCGAATTCCTGCTGGGTGGTGTCCTGTGGCGCCGTGAGGTTGAAGACGCGCCAGGGCTGGTCGACCGGTTGCCGGGCGATGAACTGGATGGCGGCCACCACGTCGTCCATGTGGATCCAGCACACCGGTTGCTGGCCACTGCCGATGCGCCCGATGCCAAGGCGCACGGGTTTGAGCAGCTGGGGCAGGATGCCACCCCTCTTGCCCAGCACCACGCCCAGCCGGCAGATGGCCACGGGCACGCCGCTGTCGCGGTGCAGTTCCTGGGCGCTGGCCTCCCACAGCTGGCACAGCCGCGAGACGAAGACGTCCTGCGGTGCCGAGCTTTCGTTGCAGCGCGCCTGCCACTGCTGGCGGCTGCCGTTGCCGTAGAAGCCCACGGCCGAGGCCTGGATGATGAGGCGTGGCTTGTGGGCATGGCGCTTGAGCCACTGGGTGATCTGCTGGGTGGGCCCCTGGCGGCTGGCCAGCAGCGTGCGCTTGCGGGCGGTGTTCCAGCGGCCTTCGCCTACCGAGGCGCCGGCCAGGTTGATGAGCAGGTCGGGCTGGACGCTGGGGTCGAGGTGGGCCAGTGCGGCCAGGGTCTCGATACCGGGGCCGAGCTTGGCGCGGGTCTGGTCAGGGAAGCGGGTGACGACAATGACGCGCCAGTTCTTCTGCGCGAAATCACGGGCCAGATGGCTGCCGATGAAACCGCTGCCGCCCAGAAGGATGACGACGGGCTTTTGTTCCATGAGAGCTTCCTTGCGTGGACAGATCGTCCGCTTCCCAGTATCAATGTGTCAATACTGTCACCAAATATGGTGGACTGTCCAGCGTGAGGCGCGCCCCAGCGGCCGATGTCGGCAGGCCAGGCAGATGGGGCGTGCGATTTGGCCTGCGAACGGACCCGGGCTCTCATGCCGGGTCCGGGCTTCGGGTGTCAGCCGGCGTCGGCTCCGAAGAGGCCGCGCGAGAGGAACACGGCGAACAAGGGAATGACCATGATGATGTGGGCCTCGATCATGATCCACTTGCGGATGCGGCGGATGTCCGCTTCGGCGGGCAGCGTGCCCTTTTCTTCCCAGGTCTGGTACCAGGACTGCAGGGCCATGGACACGCGCGCCGACATCACGCCGACGACGAGGAACAGGAGCACCTTGACGTGCAGCATGGGCTGGGCGATGTACCAGTCGGTGCCCTTGAAGCCCAGGATGATGCGGGTGATGCCGCTGGTGGCCACCATGGCGCCGCAGATCATGTAGATGATGTCCACACGCTGCAGGCGCTTGAGCACGGCCTCGTTGAACCATTCGGGACGGCAGAGTGCGCCTTCGCTGGTGAGGAAGACGACCATGGCCAGGATGCTGGCCAGATGGAAGTAGGAAAGGAGGGCTTCAGAAAGCATGTCGGTTTCTTGGGTTGCGGACTGCGCCCCGACTGGGGCGGCGGTGCGAGGGCGATTCTAGAGCGCGCGGCAGCCGGTTTTCTTGCCCTTGGTCATTTCCGTGGGGCCGCTACACGACGGTCGGATGAACGGGGCTGGTCGGCATGTCGGGGGAAAGAGGCGACTGCTGGTGCCGGGGCTGACAGGCATGCCGGAGGTGAAGCGACGGCCGGGCCAGGGGGCTAAGGTCTACGTGGAGACGGGCAGCAGTCCGTATTCCTGCATCTGCCGGTCCACCACCTCGTCCCAGCCACGGTTGGCGGCAGGGCTGGCCGGACTGGGATGCAGCACGTGCCCGATGTGCAGGCGGCGGGCCAGGGGGCGGTCGTCCAGCACTTCCGAGACCACGTGCTTGAGGCGCTTCTCGGCAAAGCCGCCGATGCCGATCAGCCACTGCGGCTGCAGCGCCTCGATGACGGCCGCCAGGTGACGGTCGCAGGGGGTCTCCAGCGCGCGCTGCTCGGCCGCCGGCAGCTGCACCGGGGTGCGGTTCTTGCCCGAGGCTTCCAGGAACACCAGCGGGCAGTAGTTGATGACGATGGCCTGCGCAAAGAAATCGTCGGCACTGCCGAAGCGGCGACCGATCCATCCCCAAAGTCGGCGACCACTCACTTCCGAGCGAGTGCACGCAAAACCGTCAATCGGACGCTTGGGGTGCTGATGAGGCGGTGCCTGGACCGGGGCCTCGATGCCCATCCAGTCGCGCACGGCCGAGACCTCGCCGAAGGGCACGCCGGTCTGCATCATGCCGAAGGGGCCGGGGTTCATGCCCAGGAACATGATCTTCTTGTGCCCCTGGCCATAGCGGCTCAGATAGGCGGCGTGGGCCTCCCAGGCGTACTGCAGTGGGTTGTAGACGTGCGCCACCGGCGGGGCAAAGCGCAGCGCTTCCAGCTCGTCGCGCAGCCGGGCAGCCGCATCGATCAGGCGCTGGCTGGTGGCATCGGTGGGGTGGGAAGTGCTGGCGGGAGTGTCAGGTGTTTCAGCGTGGGACACGGGTCTGGATAAGGGTCTGGAATAAAGGGCAGTGGCAGCCATCCTACCCCAACTGCCTGATTGGGCGCATGTGCGGAGCGTGTGCCCCGGGGAGGCCCTGCACGAGGGGGGCAGTCGCCCGCTCGGTAGAATCGTGCCGATGATCAAAACCAGGTGCGTGTCCGGAGCGCCCCGAAGGACGGGTTGGCTTCCGGACCTGCCCAGTAACCAGGGATATCTTTCATGAAATACATCGATCACGGCCGGGGCGGCGATGCCGACGTGCTGCAGCTGGCCGAGCGCGACATGCCCGAAGTGGGGGCTGGCGAGGTGCTGATCCGCGTGGCCTATGCGGGCGTGAACCGCCCGGACGTGCTGCAGCGCATGGGCAGCTATCCGCCGCCGCGCGGAGCATCGCCCTGGCTGGGCCTGGAAGTGTCCGGGGTGGTGGCCGCCGTGGGGCAGGGCGTGCCCGAGTGGAAGAAGGGCGACCGGGTGTGCGCGCTGGTCGATGGTGGCGGCTATGCCGAATACGTGACGGCGCCGGCCGGGCAGGTGCTGCCGGTGCCGGCCGGTTTCTCCATGGCGCAGGCCGCCTCGCTGCCCGAGACGGCCTTCACGGTCTGGGCCAACGTGGTCGAGCGTGGCCGTCTGGCGGAGGGCGAGACGCTGCTGGTGCATGGCGGCACGTCGGGCATTGGCGTGATGGCCATCCAGGTGGCCAAGGCGCTGGGGGCGCGCGTGTTCTGCACGGTGGGCACGCCCGAGAAGGCCGAGGCCGCGCTGAAGCTGGGGGCCGATGCGGCCATCGACTACCGGCGGCGTGACTTCATGGTGGAGGTCTCGCGCCTGACCGAAGGCCAGGGCGTGGACGTGATCCTGGACATGGTGGGCGGCCCGTACATCGAGCGCAACCTGAAGAGCCTGGCCGTGGAAGGCCGGCTGGTACAGATCGCCTTCCTGCAGGCCTCGAAGGTGGAGGTGGACTGGATGCGCCTGATGCTCAAGCGCCTGACCTTCACCGGCTCCACGCTGCGCGCCCGCTCGCCGGAAGAGAAGGAGCGGCTGTCACGGGCCCTGCAGGACAACCTCTGGCCGTTGCTGGAGGCCGGCAAGGTGAAGCCCGTGATCGACCGGGCCTTCCCCCTGGAGAAAGCGGCCGAGGCCCATCGCCGCATGGAAAGCTCCGAGCACGTGGGCAAGATCCTGCTGGCGGTGAAGCCTGGCATTGAATAGGGACAGGATGATGGGACTGAAGCAGTTCTTTGATGACGAGGATGGGTATCTGGGCTGGGTCAATGCACACGACAAGGATGGCTATGTCGTGAATCTCTGCAAGGACCGCAAGAGTTTTTCGGATATCTACCCCATGCTACACAAAGCATCGCATAAGTCCCTGTCTTCCGAAAAGATAGGCGATTTCACCACGGGGGAGTACTTCAAGATTTGTTCGACAGACAGGGATGAGCTTGAACGCTGGTCCCAGTCGGAATTTGGTAGGCCGTTGTTCAGATGCAAGATATGCAACCCTTGGCCTACTGAAAAATAAATTGCCGCCCCGCCCGATGCCGCTGCATGGCGTTCTCGTGGGCGATGCACATCAGCATGCCGCAGCCCACGCCCAGCGTCACCAGGGCGGTGCCGCCGTAGGACATGAAGGGCAGCGGCACGCCCACCACGGGCAGGATGCCGATCACCATGCCGATGTTCACGAAGGCGTAGGTGAAGACGATCATCGTCATGGAGGCAGCCAGCAGACGTGAGAACAGGCTCTGTGCCTGGCTGGCGATGATCAGGCCGCGGGCGATGAAGGCGGTGTAGAGCGCCAGCAGGATGCCGGTGCCCACCAGGCCGAATTCCTCGGCGTAGACCGAGAAGATGAAGTCGGTGGTGCGTTCGGGCACGAAGTCCAGGTGGGCCTGGGTGCCTCGCAGCCAGCCCTTGCCCTGCAGGCCGCCCGAACCCACGGCAATGGTGGACTGGATGATGTGAAAGCCCTTGCCCAGCGGATCGTTGGTGGGATCGATCATCGTGAGCACGCGCTCTTTCTGGTAGGGCTTCATGTTGAGCCACAGCAGCGGCATGGCGGCCAGGCCCACCACCAGGCTGCCCAGAATGACCCGCCAGCTCAGGCCCGCGAAATAGATGACGAAGGCGCCAGCCGACCCGATGAGGATGGCGGTGCCCAGGTCGGGCTGGCGGCCGACCAGTGCTACGGGCAGCACCAGCAGCATGATGGCCATCAGGTGCACGTAGCGGCTGCGCAGCCGGTTCTGGCTGATGTGGAAGAACCAGGCCAGCATCAGCGGGATGGCGATCTTCATCAGTTCTGCCGGCTGGATGCGGGTGAAGCCCAGGTCCAGCCAGCGCTTGGCGCCCTTGGCCGTGATGCCCATCAGTTCGACACCGAACAACAGCGCCAGCCCCACCAGATAGATGGGAATGGCCACGGCCCGCAGATGACGTGGGTCCAGACTGGCTACCAGCCAGGTGATCAGCACCGCCATGCCCAGGTTGCGGGCATGCACCACCAGACGTTCGCTGCCTTCACCGGCCGCCGAATACATGGTGACGAGGCTGATGAGCGAGATGGCCAGCAGCACCGTCGACAGCCAGGGGTCAAAGATGAAGACGCGATGACGCAGGAAGCGCCACAGGGCGGCAGCGTTCATGGGGTGGCCTCCACAGGGGCAGGCGGTATCGGCGTGCGCTTGCCCAGCAGGTAGAAGTCGAAGATCCTGCGGGCCAGGGGGGCTGCCGTGCGGGCCCCGAAGCCGCCGTTCTCCACCACCATCGCCAGCGCGATGCGCGGGTTCTGCGCCGGGGCGTAGCCGATGTAGAGCGAGTGGTCGCGGAAATGGTGCGCCACTTTCGCCTCGTCGTATTTCTCGTTCTGGCGGATGCCGATGACCTGGGCCGTGCCGGTCTTGCCGGCCGATTCATATTCGGCTCCCAGGAAGGCGGTGCGTGCCGTGCCCTTGCGGGTGACGTCGGTCATTGCGCGCTGCACCAGCTTCAGGTTCTGGGATGAAACGCGGATTGGCTTGCCGCCGGGGGCGTCACCATTGTCGGGCATGACGGAGCCGACGTGGGTGACCAGATGCGGGCGGTGCGCCACGGCATCGTTGGCCAGCGTGGCGGTGGCGTGTGCCAGCTGCAGGATGGTGAAGGCGTTGTAACCCTGGCCGATGCCGATCGACGGCGTCTCGCCCGGGAACCACGGCTGCTTGAATCGCTGCTGCTTCCAGGCAGACGAGGGCAGCAGACCGGGCTGCTCGTCAGGCAAGTCGATGCCGGTGAGGTGGCCAAAGCCCCAGGGCACCATGAAGTCGTGAATGCGGTCCACGCCCAGATCGTAGGCGGCGCCGTAGTAATAGGTGTCGGACGAGACCACGATGGACTTGTACAGGTCCACGCGGCCGTGTCCTTGCGGCTTGGAGTCGCGGAAGCGGTGCTTGCCCAGCATCCAGTAGCCCGGGTCCTGGATCGTGTCCTCGGGCTTGCGGACCTTGTTTTCCAGCACGGCCAGCGCCATGAAGGGTTTGTAGGTGGAGCCGGGGGGATAGGTGCCGCGCAGCGGCCGGTTGAGCAGCGGCCGATCGGGATCGCCGTTCAGGGCTTGCCAGTTGCGGTGGTCGATGCCATCGACGAACAGGTTGGGGTCGAAGCTGGGCACCGACACGAAGGCCAGGATCTCGCCGGTGCGCGGTTCAATGGCCACCAGCGCGCCCCGATAGCCGGCCAGCAGTTCTTCGGCCAGCTGCTGCAGCGGAATGTCCAGCGCCAGCCGGATGTCCTGGCCGGGCGTGGCCGGCTGCCGTGACAACGAGCGCACCGGCCGGCCGCTGGCGGTGATCTCCACTTCCTCCAGGCCCACCTTGCCGTGCAGCTGGGTCTCGTAGCTCTGCTCCAGCCCCAGCTTGCCGATGTGGGTGCTGCCGGCATAGTCGGAGGTCCGCTCGGTCCGCGCCAGCATGTCGTTGTCGGCGTTGGAGATGCGTCCGATGTGGCCGATGACGTGTGCCGCCGTGGTGCCCAGCGGGTAGTGGCGGTGCGGCCGTGCCTTGATCTCCAGACCATCGAAGCGGAAGCGCACCGCGGCCAGGCGGGCGGCCTCCTCGTCGGTCAGGCGGGTCTTGAGCGGAATGGTGCCGTCGGTGTTCTTGTTGCCGGCGGCCAGTCGCTTGAAGCGGCGTACCTCCAGCGGGCTGATCGGGACGATCTTCGAGAGCTGCTGCACCAGCCGGTCCACGTTGCGCGCCTGGCTGGTGGCGATTTCCAGGGCCGGCGTGTACACATCCTCGGCCAGTACGATGCCATTGCGGTCCAGGATGCGGCCCCGCTGCGGCGCCAGCGGCAGCATGGTGATGCGGTTGTCCTCGGCCAGCGCGTGGTACTTGTCGTAGCTGGCCACCTGCAGATTCCAGGCCTGGGCTGCCAGCAGCCCGAAGCCTGCCAGGCTGCCTGCCATGGCAATCAGCAGCCGGCGATTGAAGCGGGCCGGACTGGGGGGCTGGGGCGGACGACGCATGGCCACGATGCTCTGCGCTCAGTGGCCGTGGTCGTCTGGCGCGTAATGCCAGTAGGCCGGTCGCCGGCGCGCCGCGTGTTGAGGCTGGGGTTGGGGCGAGGCTGCCCCCTGCATGACCAGCTCTTCCGGATCGATCCAGGTCGGAGAAGCGTTCTGGACCTGCGGTGTGGGTGCGGCCTGGGCGGCGTGGTTGTCGCGGGCTGCAACCGGCTCGTCGGCGTGTGCGTAGATCGGTACGCCAGTCGGTGTCGCAGCGTCCCTGCCGGTTGCTTCACTTGCCACCCGCTCCGGATCGACAAAGGGTGCGGTGCGCGGGCCGTAAGCCGCCGCACCGTTTGTCTTGCGGCGGGGGGCGTGGCGCGCCGGCAGCAGCAGGTCGGCCAGCGGCCACAGCAGCGCGGTGCCCAGCCAGGGCAGGAACTGCTCCGGCCCCAGGAAGGGCAGCCCCAGCAGGAAGCGGGCACCGGCCAGCACGGCCTGCGCCATCAGGAAGACGCCCAGCATGTGCAGCATCTGCCCGCCCAGCCGGAACCAGGCAATGCGGCGCTGGAACTGCAGCGTCATCCAGACAATCAGGGTGTAGAGTAGCGCGTGTTCACCCAGCGTGCTTGCGGTGTGCGTGTCCATCAGCACGCCCAGCACGAAACCGGCTGCTAGCAGGCCTCGCTGCGGGCTATGCAGCGCCCACCAGGCCAGCACCAGGGCCAGCACATCCGGAATGACCGGGCTCTGCCCCCAGGGGGCCAGCGCCACCAGCGTAGCCAGCAGCAGTGAACCGGTCATTCGGGGCCAGTCGGCCACACCGTGGGGCGATGGAGGGGCGTTCATGGCAGTGCAGCGCCTGGCGTGGACGCAGTGGGGTCGGCATCGTTCGGGTCCGCGGCGTCCGTCGCGTGGTTCAGTGCAGGCGACATGCCGGCCGGCGTACCCGGGGAGGCCGTTTCTGGAACGGATGTTTTCGGTGTTGGCCGGCCGGGCGGGACGGGATCGTCCTGGGCCGGGATGGCCGAGGTATCGGGCTGCAGCACCAGCACCAGGCGCGGGTCGGTCAGGTTGGCCAGCGGCCGCACCGTCACCTGCGCAAAGGGCTCATCGGCAGGCAGCGTCACGTCCTCCACCACGCCCACCGGCACGCCGGGCGGATACAGGAAATCCAGGCCCGAGGTCTGCAGCACGTCGCCAATCTGGATGTCGGCTTCCTTGCTCTGGAAGCGCAGCTCCATCAGCGCCGGGCTGGGAGTACCGAAGGCCAGCGCGTGCAGACCGTTGCGCCGCACGCTCACCGGCACGCTCATCACGGGATCGGTGATCAGCGTCATCTCGCTGCTGAACGGATAGACGCGCGTGATCTGACCGATGACGCCCCGGGCGTCGATGACCGGCTGTCCGGCGGCCACACCGTGGTGGTTGCCCCGGTCCAGCAGACGACGGCGCGTGCCCGCGTTGCGCGGCTGCATCACGGTCTCGGCCACGATGGCGGCCTGCGGGATCTGCAGCCGCAGGCCGGCCAGGTCACGCAGCGACTCATTCTCCTGGCGCAGCCGGTCGGTGGCGGCCAGCACGCCCGCTTGCTGGATGAGGACGGTGCGCAACATCTTGTTGTCGTTGCGCAACGCTTCCATGTCGTCGAAGTAGCCCTCGAAGGACTCGACCTGCTGCATGGGCCAGGCCAGCGCCGCCTGCACCGGATACAGCGCACCCCCCAGGACCTGACGCACCGGCGCAAGCACTCCCAGCCGGGCGTCGGCAAACATCAGTGCCAGGGCCAGCAGCGAGAGGAGGATGGCGATGCCGGGCTTTGGAGCATCCGGCGCGTGGTAGCGGGCAGTCATTCGTGGGTGAAGATACCACCCAGTTCGTCCATGCGCTCCAGGGCCAGGCCGCAGCCGCGCACGACACAGGTGAGGGGTTCATCGGAAATCAGGGTGGGCAGCCCGGTCTCCTCGGCCAGCAGCCGGTCCAGACCCGGGATCATCGCACCACCCCCGGTCAGCATGATGCCGCGTTCCGAGATGTCGGCGCCAATTTCCGGCGGGACCTCTTCCAGCGCGATCTTCACCGCCGAGACGATATGGTTCAGCGGTGCGGTGAGTGCCTCGCGGATCTCGTTGGTGCTGATGCGGAAGGCACGCGGAATGCCCTCGGACAGGTTGCGGCCCTTGACCTCGATCTCCTTGCTCTGCCCGTCCGGGAAGGCCGACGCCACTTCCTTCTTGATCTGCTCGGCCGTGCTTTCGCCGATGAGCATCCCGTAATTGCGGCGCACGTAGGTGATGATTGCCTCGTCGAAGCGGTCACCGGCCACGCGCAGCGAATTGGCGTGCACGATGCCGCCCAGGGAAATCACGCCAATTTCGGTGGTGCCGCCGCCGATATCGATCACCATCGAGCCGGTGGCTTCGGAGACCGGCAGCCCGGCACCGATGGCAGCCGCCACGGGCTCTTCCAGCAGATACACCTCGGAAGCGCCTGCGCCCAGCGCCGATTCGCGGATGGCGCGCCGCTCCACCTGGGTGGAGCCACAGGGCACGCAGATGACGATGCGCGGATTGGGGGCAAACACCGTGCCCGGATGCGCCATGCGCACGAACTGCTTGAGCATCTGTTCGGTGACCGTGAAGTCGGCAATCACGCCGTCCTTCATCGGGCGGATGGCCTGCATGTTGCCCGGCACCTTGCCCAGCATCAGCTTGGCCTCGCGGCCTACCGCCGTGATGGTGCGCTTGCCGCCCGGGGCCGTGTCGGTCCGGATCGCCACCACCGAAGGCTCGTCCAGCACGATGCCCTTGCCCTTGGCATAGATCAGGGTGTTGGCCGTTCCCAGGTCGATGGCCAGGTCGTTCGAAAAATATTTCTTGATGAAACCGAACATGACGACACGTCGCTTTATGTTTCCGAAATGGCCGAAGGATCATACCGTTATACTTCTGCGCATGTCCGCCCACGGGTTCGGTCGGGGACTGCCGGTCGCTGGCCCGTGGTAAACGTTTCCTTTGCGTTGCAGGCATACCACCGCCCGGGCTCCCTGCGGGTCGCGGGCCTTTCCACGTTTCGTGTACCGGAGCGGGGCGCCGCGCCGTCCACCCGGTTCCGCCAGGGGATCCCCGATGTCACTCACGTCCGACGACATTTCACGTCTCGGCGAACTTGCCCGCATCCGGCTGGATGATGCGGAGCGCGCCCACATGCTGGCCCAGCTCGACGACATCTTCGGCATCATCGAGAAGCTGCGTGCCGTCGACACCAGCGGCGTCGAGCCCATGACCCACGCCGGCCATGTCGGCCAGCGGCTGCGTGACGATGTCGTCACCGAAAGCGATCATCGCGCCGAGAACCAGCGTTCCGCGCCGTCCGTGGCCGATGGCCTGTACCTCGTCCCGCGGGTGGTGGAGTAAGCATGAGCACAACCAAGACCCTGCTGGAATCCGGCAACCTCGGCGCCATTGGCGCTGCCCTGCAGGCCGGTGACGTCTCGGCCCGTGAACTGGCCGAACACTGCCTGGCGGCCGCTGCTGCCAGCGACATCAACGCCTTCGTGGACGTGCAGCCCGAGCTGACGCTGGCCCAGGCCGACGAGGCCGATGCCCGGCTGGCCGCTGCCCGCCAGTCCGGCGAGCGTGCAAGCCCGCTGCTGGGCGTGCCCATGGCCCACAAGGATGTCTTTGTCACCCGCGGCTGGAAGTCCACCGCCGGCTCGAAGATGCTGGCGGACTACCAGAGCCCCTTTGACGCCACCGTCGTGCGCAAGGTGCGCGAGGCCGGTGCCGTCTGCGTCGGCAAGCTCAACTGCGACGAATTCGCCATGGGGTCGGGCAACGAGAACTCGTTCTTCGGCCCGGTGAAGAACCCCTGGGATCCGTCCCGCGTGGCCGGCGGCTCGTCGGGTGGCTCGGCGGCTGCCGTGGCGGCCGGCCTGGTGCCGGTCTCCACCGGGACCGACACCGGCGGTTCGGTGCGCCAGCCGGCCGCCATGTGCGGCGTCACCGGCATCAAGCCCACCTACGGGCGCGTCTCGCGCTACGGCATGATCGCCTTCGCCAGCAGTCTGGATCAGGCCGGCGTGTTTGCCCGCTCGGCCGCCGACTGCGCGCTGCTGCTGTCGGCCATGGCCGGCTTCGACGAGCGCGACGCCACCAGCCTGCGCGCCCCGGCCGACGACCTGGCCACGGTGCCCGCCGCCGACTGGGGTGGCAGCGCCGACATGCCGCTCAAGGGCCTGCGCGTTGGTGTGCCCGACGAGTTCCTGGGCGAGAGCCTGGCCCCGGCCGTGCGTGACGCGGTGCGGGCGGCGCTGGCACGCTTCGAGGCCCTGGGGGCCACGATGGTGCCGGTCTCGCTGCCGCATACCGAGCTGTCCATCCCGGCCTATTACGTCATCGCCCCGGCCGAAGCTTCCAGCAACCTGGCGCGCTTTGACGGCGTGCGCTATGGCCACCGCAGCGCCGATGCCTCCGACCTGAAGTCGCTGTACATGAACAGCCGCGCTGAGGGCTTTGGTCCTGAAGTGAAGCGCCGCATCATGATCGGCACCTACGTGCTCTCGCACGGCTACTACGACGCCTACTACCGCAAGGCCCAGCAGCTGCGCCGGATGATCGCCGACGACTTCACGCGCGTCTTTGCGGACGTGGACGTGATTGCCGGTCCGGTCTCGCCCGAGACGGCCTGGCCCATCGGTCAGCAGACCGATGATCCGGTACGCAACTACCTGGCCGACATCTACACGCTGCCCGCCTCCCTGGCCGGCCTGCCGGGCCTGTCGCTGCCCTGCGGCTTCGATGCCGCCGGCTTGCCCGTGGGCCTGCAGCTGGTGGGGCCTGCGCTGACCGAAGCGCGGTTGCTGTCCATTGGCCACACCTACCAGCAGCACACCGACTGGCATCTGCGCCGGCCGGGGCAGGGGGCCTGAGGCATCTTCCTTCCGAGGGACAGGGCTTTCTCATGACATCCGGCCGCCGGGGCTACCCTGCAGGCAGGCGCATGCAAGCGCGCCATGCCGAGGGAGTCACCCGGCAGTTTCATGGGAAGTCCTACACAACGAGGAATAGTCAATCATGAATGCAGAATTACAGAATCACGCCCCCCGCCCGCGCTGGCTGCAACGGGCGGCCCTGTTGCTGACGGCCGTGGCGCTGGCGGCCTGCACGACCATGCCCATGGTCAAGCGCACGAAGAAACCGGCCGCAACGGCGACCAGGCGTCCGGTGACGGCACAGCAGCCGGCCACCCGCGCGCTACCCGGCGAGGGCACGCTGCAGAACTTTGCCGGCACCTGCCAGCAGACCGACATCGACGGCTTTGGCGAGAACGCCACGCTGCGCGTGACGGGTGGCCAGGTGCAGCAGCTGGACTGGCACGTGAAGGTGGGCAAGCGTGGCCAGTGCCACTTCAACCTGCGTGACTTCCGCCAGACCAAGAACGCGCCGCACATCGAGCTGATCTCGCGCAGCCGGGGCGCCTGCAAGCTGCTCATCTACCAGGACGCCCGGCGCGTGACCCTGGCCCACGCCAACTGCCAGTCGTTCTGCACGCCGCGCAGCGTGGCCGAGGAAGCCTGGCCGGTGATGTTCAATCCGCAGACCGGCCGCTGCGCCAGTCTGAACCGCTGATACGGGAAATACGCTCATGCAATGGGAAGTGGTGATCGGGCTGGAAGTCCATGCCCAGCTCTTGACCCGGTCCAAGATCTTTTCCGGGGCCTCCACCCGATTCGGGGCCGAGCCCAACACCCAGGCCTGCCCCGTGGACCTGGGTCTGCCCGGCACCCTGCCGGTGCTCAATCGGCAGGCGGTCGAGCATGCCATCCGCTTCGGGCTGGCCATCGGCGCGCAGGTCGCACCGGTCTCCATTTTTGCCCGCAAGAACTACTTCTACCCTGATCTGCCCAAGGGCTACCAGATCAGCCAGTATGAGCAGCCGGTGGTGCTGGGCGGCACGCTGGACATCGCCATTCCGGCCGAGAAGGCCGGCGATCCGCCGCGCATCCGCACCATCAACCTCACCCGTGCGCACCTTGAGGAAGACGCCGGCAAGTCATTGCACGAGGACTTCGCCGGCATGTCGGGCATCGACCTGAACCGGGCCGGCACGCCGCTGCTGGAGATCGTCAGCGAACCCGAGCTGCGCAGCGCCGCCGAGGCCGTGGCCTATGCCCGGGCGCTGCACGGCCTGGTGACGTGGCTGGGCATCTGCGACGGCAACATGCAGGAAGGTTCCTTCCGCGTGGATGCCAACGTCTCGGTCCGGCCGCTGGGCCAGAAGGAATTCGGCACCCGCGCCGAGATCAAGAACCTCAACTCGTTCCGCTTCCTGGAGCGGGCCATCCAGTTCGAGGTGCGCCGCCAGATCGAGCTGATCGAGGACGGTGGCCGCGTGGTGCAGGAAACCCGGCTCTACGATCCGGATGCCGACGAGACCCGCTCGATGCGCACCAAGGAAGACGCGGATGACTACCGCTACTTCCCCGAGCCCGACCTGCCGCCGCTCGTCATCGATCCGGCGCAGATCGAGGCCGTGCGCAACGACATGCCCGAGCTGCCCAGCACCAAGCGCGCCCGCTACCAGGACGAGCTGGGTCTGCCGCAGGCCGACGCACTGACGCTGACCAGCAGCCTGGCCAGCGCTCAGTTCTTCGAGGCCGCGCTGGCGGCCCTGCCCGATGCCGCTGCCCAGGCCAAGACCCTGGCCAACTGGATGATGGGCGAGCTGGCGGCCCAGCTCAATCGCGACGGACTGGACATTGCCGACAGCAAGGTCAGCGCCCCGCAGCTGGCTGGACTGGTCATTCGCATTGCTGACGGCACCCTCTCGGGCAAGCTGGCGCGCGAAGTCTTCCACGCCCTGTGGGCCGAAGGCCCCGTGCAGGGCGGACCGGAAGTGGTCGATGCCCTCATCGACCGTCAGGGCCTGCGTCAGATCAGCGGCGACGATGTGCTGGGTCCGATCATCGACCAGGTGCTGGCCAACAACGCCAAGTCGGTGGACGAGTACCGGGCCGGCAAGGAAAAGGCCTTCAACGCCCTGGTGGGTCAGGTCATGAAGCTCAGCAAGGGCAAGGCCAACCCGCAGCAGGTCAACGAACTGCTGAAGAAGAAACTGGGCTGAGATCGACAGGGGCTGCCCGGAACGGGATCCGGGCGGCGCCGATCAGTCTGTGGGTTCCTGCTGCCCCGGCAGGTGTGACAGCAGCTCGGCCAGTCGGGCCGCATTGGCCTCGAAATCGCGGTTCAGGCGCGTGCGCTCGTTGCGCCGCTCCTGGATCAGCGCATCTTCGGCCAGAATGGCGTTGGCAATCGACGAAATGCGCTGCTGCACCGCATAGGGCAGGCGGGCATTGGGGCGATCCTGCTTCTTCTGCCACTCGGCTGCCTGCTCGCGCTCCTCTTTCAGGTTCTGGTCCAGCACCAGGATGCGCCGCATCGCTGCAGAGATTTCCTCGTCGATCAGCTGGATCTGCTGTTCCTGGCGCTTGCGCAGGTCTTCCGGCGTCTTGTAGGTCAGCAGCAGGTGCCGATCATGCGCCTGCTGCGCCTTCAGCGCCCGTTCCTGTTCCTGGCGCACCAGCGCCTGCTGGGCCGCTTCGCGTTCCTGCTGCCGCGTCAGCGGTGGCGGCAGCACCCGGCGCACCGAACCGTCACGGTTCAGCTCGCGCATGTTGCGCCGCGCGCAGGCGTCGATCGGCTGATCCGACGAGATCACCCGGCCATTCTCATCCTTGCAGACGTAGATGGAGGTGCCGCCCCGGGGGGCGTTGTCCGACACCGGCATCGACTGGGCATGCGCCATGGCCATCGTCCCCGACACCAGGGCCAGGGACAAGGTAGACAGCACGAAACGGACACGATCGAGGCTCATAGCCTCCACTGTAGTCAGGGGCGACGCCCCGTGCCATAGCGGCCGCGATAGTCGGCGATGGCCAAACGATGAGTGGCAAGCACCTCGGCGCTGTAGCGCGCGGTTGACGGCCGGGCGTCCGACTCCAGATAGCCCAGCAGATCGTCCAGCGTGGCCAGCGCGTACACCTCGATTCCCCAGCGCTCGCGCACCTCCTCCACGGCCGACTGCGCCGCCACCACCTCAGCGTTGCCGCCGCGCTCCATCCGGTCCAGCGCGATGAACACCGCAGCCGGCTCGGCCCCGGCCGCCCGGATGATCTCCACCGACTCCCGTACCGACGTGCCGGCCGAGATCACGTCATCGATGATGGCCACCCGGCCCGAGAGCGGTGCCCCCACCAGATTGCCGCCCTCGCCGTGGTCCTTGGCTTCCTTGCGGTTGAAGCAGAAGGGCAGGTTGCGGCCCCGTGCCGCGCAGGCCACCGCCATGGCCGAGGCCAGCGTGATGCCCTTGTAGGCCGGCCCGAACAGCACATCGAACTTCGGTACTGTTTCTTCCACCTGCAGCAGCCGGTCGGCATAGAAACCGGCCAGACGGCCCAGCCCCTCGCCGTCATGGAAGAGCCCCGCATTGAAGAAGTAGGGCGACAGCCGCCCCGCCTTCGTCTTGAACTCGCCGAAGCGCAGCGCTCCGGTGTCGAGCGCGAACTGGATAAACTCGTGGGAAATATCTTTCATCATAGGTGCCTGCATGTTGCGAGTCGTATCCCAGAATCTTAACGGTATCCGGTCCGCCGCCCGCAAGGGCTGGTTCCCCTGGGCGGCCACCCTTGGCGCCGACGCCATCTGCGTGCAGGAAGTGCGCGCCCAGCTCTCCGACATGGACGACACCATGCAGGCCATCGGCCCGGCCGTCGGGCGCTTCCACCTGGCCGAGCGGCGTGGCTACAGCGGCGTGGGCATCTACACCCCTCATACCCCCCAGACCATCCGCGAAGGCTTCGGCCAGCCCGAATTCGATGCCGAGGGCCGCTACATCGAGATGGACTTCGGCACCCACGCCATCATCTCGGTCTACGTCCCCTCCGGCTCCTCCTCCGAAGAGCGCCTGCAGCGCAAGTTCGTCTTCATGGAAGCCTTCGCCCGCCACATGCAGGAACTGAAGGATAGCGGCCGCGAGATCATCCTGTGCGGTGACTGGAACGTTGCCCACAAGGAAATCGACCTGAAGAACTGGCGCTCCAACCAGAAGAACTCCGGCTTCCTGCCCGAAGAGCGCCAGTGGCTCAGCAGCCTCCTGGACGACATCGGCTTCGTGGACGTGTTCCGCCAGCTGGACCCCCGGCCAGAGCAATACACCTGGTGGAGCAACCGTGGACAGGCCTGGGCCAAGAACGTGGGCTGGCGCATCGACTACCAGATCGCCACCCCCGGCATCGCCGCCACCGCCACCCGCGCCGAGATCTACAAGGACGAGCGCTTTTCGGACCACGCGCCGCTGATCATTGACTATGACTGGCCCAGGGGGTGAGGGGCATCAAAGAAATTGAGAAAGAAGAGGAAGGGCGGCGCTTGCAAGGGCGCTTCCCGCCGCATTCTCCAGAATCGACTTGAGACTGAGGGCCGCTGCGTTGACGATTGGCCATTTCGGTTTGGGTGATCTGGCTTGAGCTTCCAGAGCTGCGAGTTCTGATTCAAGTTCAAGTCTCCCATCTGAGCTCATGGAGTTGTCTTTGTCCAGGGCCTTGCGTAGTGCTGAAACCAGCTCGCAAAGCTTTTCGGTATCGACAGTCTTTGTCTGGGTTTGGTTTGATCCAGGGGAGCTGATCTGAATTTGTCCGTTATTATTGGTTATAACGACACTTCTGGCAATTTCTTTTTCTTTGTTATTGAAAGTCATCCCGTTTCCTTTTATCCCGTTCTTTTCTAGATCTAAGGCAATGTCAAGTATTTTTGTGCGAACATTCTCGCATATTCCTTGAGCTTTTTTTGTGGATAGGGTGACTGCAAGTCTGTTTCCGAAAGTTGTCTCTATTCCATTGATGTAGTTGATTGCGCCTTGGATGTTTTGTGTCTTGTATATTTTCTTGTTTTCTATATTTATCTCTCGGAATAATTCTTCCCTGTCTTTGATGGATATTTCTATTTCGTGAATTGGTTCTGTTATATTGATTTCAAGTTCTCTGTTGATTAGCCGCAATAATTCTGTGGATGGAGGTAGTGGTCGTCCGCTAGTGGTTAGAAGTTTTATTTCCCCTTTCAGTTTTCTATATTCTGGCGTTGGATTTTCTTTGTACCCATTCAGTTCATAATTAATCCAATTTGAAAAATATGGTAGAGCGAGACGCTCTGAGACGACAAGTGACTTGCGTAAGAGATCTGTGGTTAAAACGGTTCTGCCGGTTGCCATCTCAATCAGTTCCGGGACAATAGCTGGCATGTAGGCACCTTTCGTTTGGATTGAATCCTTGAATGATGCGTGTGATTTCAGGGGGCTGGAAGGGGGTGTATCTTTGTGTCGACAGGGGGGGGTGCTCGTATGTCTGCGACCTATCCTAAATTGGAACATAGATCTCCGTAGACAAAATAGGTTTACGGCTAGGCTATTCCTGTGTGTGATGGTCGTTTATTAAACACCGGCTATGTCAAAAGAATACGCCCGACAGGCGCAAACCCATCGGGCGATCATCGGCAGGCTGTACTGCCGCGGGGCAATG
>ERZ772967.247-NODE-247-length-46512-cov-4.577954_pt1 | contig 46512 bp, 33 predicted proteins | sample MGYA00511677_ERZ772967 | MGnify/ENA primary metagenome ERZ772967 (study PRJEB29015, sample SAMEA2737931) | human oral metagenome | biome: human oral; feature: human-associated habitat; material: dental | place: China | collected 2146 ...
TCAACGAATCAACAATTCACCGCCTCTGCGGGGTTTATAAGGGCTGAAAACCTGACATAATATAAATTGTAAATGGCTACTCTCAACTATTTTGCTACTTTAATTCCATTGTGTCATGTACGTTCAAAAGAATGAAGATCATTCTTAATAAAGTAGTTTATTTTTCGTCCTAAAAACAGGAATCCTGTTTATATTATTTCGGCCGGAGTTAATAAAAAGATATTTATATTTGCGGTAAAAATGAAAAACAATGAAGGTAAATAATCGCAGAGAATTTTTAAAGCAGGCCGCAGTAGCGGGTGTTTCGGCGATGACTGTTCCGGCTTTGTCGGGATGTACGAAACAGTCGCAAAGTGAATCATCCCATGAACATCATGAAGAACAGACGTTGACGCTTGAGAGCCGTCTGATTGTTCCGAAAGCACAGGGATTAAAAATTACCGGTACTTTTTTGGACGAAATTTCGCATGACATCCCGCACCAAAACTGGGGAGAAAAAGAATGGGACAGAGATTTCCGCCACATGAAGGAGATAGGAATCGATACGGTTATTCAAATACGTTCCGGTTATCGTAAATTTATTACTTATCCGTCAAAATACTTGTTGGGCAAAGGTTGTTATATGCCTTCGGTCGATCTGGTGGACATGTTTCTGCGCCTCGCGGACAAGTACGGCATGAAGTACTATTTCGGATTGTATGACTCCGGGCGGTACTGGGATACGGGCGACCTGAGCTGGGAAATCGAAGACAATAAATATGTGATTGACGAGGTCTGGCAGAACTACGGAAAATATAAAAGTTTCGGCGGCTGGTATATCAGCGGCGAAATCAGTCGTCAGACGAAAGGGGCAATCGACGCGTTTCATGCCATGGGTAAGCAGTGTAAGGATGTTTCCGGTGGGCTGCCGACTTTTATTTCGCCGTGGATCGACGGAAAGAAGGCCGTAATGGCCAGTGGCGGCAACCTGACCAAGGCGGACGCCGTTTCAGTACAGGAGCACGAAAAAGAGTGGAGCGAGATTTTCTCCGGCATCTGCGATGTGGTAGACGCATGTGCTTTTCAGGACGGGCATATCGATTACGACGAGCTGGACGCATTTTTTGAGGTCAATAAAAAGATGGCCGACAAATACGGCATGAAGTGCTGGACGAACGCCGAATCATTCGACCGTGACATGCCGATCCGCTTCTTGCCGATCAAATTCGATAAGTTACGGATGAAGCTTGAAGCGGCAGCGCGTGCCGGATACGACAAAGCCATCACATTTGAGTTTTCTCATTTCATGAGTCCGCAGTCGGCCTATCCGCAAGCCGGCCACCTGTATGACCGTTACAAGGAATATTTTGAAATCGGATAAACTATGAGATCGAACGTTCATTTCGGGTATTTGATCTTTTTGTCGGTGGTGGCGGCGCTCGGCGGATTTCTGTTCGGATATGACACAGCCGTGATCTCCGGCACCGTTTCGCAGGTAAGCTTCCAATTTGGACTCGATGCCATTCAACAAGGTTGGTATGTAGGCTGCGCACTGATCGGCTCGATTACGGGCGTCGCATTCGCGGGAGTATTGGGTGATGCGATCGGCCGGAAAAAGACGATGTTGCTCGCCGCCGTACTGTTTACGGTCTCGGCCATCGGCTGTGCCGTGTGTATCGACTTCAATCCATTGGTGATCTACCGGATGATCGGGGGAATTGGTATTGGTGTGGTGTCGATTATTTCGCCGTTGTATATTTCCGAGCTGGCCGTTGCCGAATACCGCGGGAGGCTCGTTTCGCTCTATCAGCTGGCCATCACGGTCGGTTTTTTGGCTGCTTATTTAGTTAACTTCCAACTTCTCGGATATGCGGAAAGTCACTTGCAGGCTGCCTCATCCGCGACATTCTTTGATAAAGTCTTCATCGACGAAGTATGGCGTGGGATGTTGGGGATGGAAACCTTTCCCGCCGCACTTTTCCTTCTGATCGTTTTCTTAATCCCCGAGAGTCCTCGCTGGCTCATTCTGAGAGGGAATGATGAATGCGCGAATCGCATCTTCCGGAAAGTGTACGTTTCGGAAGAAGAGGTGCGGATGCAGGCCGGCGAAACGAAACAATCCGTCGCTTCCGAAGGAAAGTCCGAATGGTCGGTGCTGTTTGCGCCGGGGATCTTTAGAGCGGTCATGATCGGTGTCGGCATTGCGATTCTGGGACAGTTTATGGGGGTCAATGCCGTGTTATATTACGGTCCGACCATCTTTGAAAATGCCGGATTGTCCGGAGGCGACTCGTTGTTCTACCAGGTGCTGGTTGGCCTGGTGAATATGTTAACGACGGTGCTGGCTTTAGTGATCATCGACCGGGTAGGACGCAAGAAGCTCGTTTATTATGGTGTATCGGGAATGATCGGTTCATTATTGCTTATCGGACTGTATTTTATGTACGGTGAAGCGCTCGGTGTTTCGAGCCTTTTCCTGCTGACGTTCTTCCTGCTGTATATTTTCTGCTGTGCCGTTTCGATTTGTGCCGTCGTGTGGGTTTTGCTCTCCGAGATGTATCCGACGAAAGTGCGCGGACTGGCTATGTCGATCGCAGGATTTGCTTTGTGGATCGGTACGTATCTGATCGGGCAGTTGACACCTTGGATGTTACAGAATCTGACACCGGCGGGGACATTCTTCCTCTTCGCCATCATGTGTGTACCTTACATTTTAATTATATGGAAACTGGTTCCGGAAACGACCGGAAAGACACTGGAAGAAATTGAAAAATATTGGAAAAGATAATCGAAGAGATTTCATGAAACGCAGACAATTTTTGACTTATGCCGCATTGACCGGAAGCGGTAGCTTATGGTCTTTATCGAATACTAAATCATTGAATTTTATTAATAAAGTCTATTTTTCGGCTAACGAAGGAGAAGCAGATGAGTTGCAGACGGATGTCGTCATTATCGGCGGCGGATTCGGAGGGTGTGCCGCGGCGCTGGCCGCATGTCGCAACGGTTTGAATGTGGTTATGACGGAAGAGACCGACTGGATCGGAGGGCAGGTATCGCAGCAAGGCGTTCCTCCCGATGAACATCCGTGGATCGAGACGCACGGCGCACCGGCTTCGTATCGTACTTTCCGAAATAAGGTGCGTGACTATTACCGGCGTAATTATCCTTTGACCGACGAAGCGAGAGCTTGTGAATTCCTCAATCCGGGCGACGGACTCGTCTCCCGCCTCTGCCATGAACCGATAGTGTCGGTGGCCGTATTGACAGAGATGCTCCTGCCTTATCTGAGCACAGGCAAACTTAAACTCCTGTTGGGATATAAGGCTCGCCATGCCGAAATGAAAGGTGATTCGGTGCGTGCCGTCGAAGTGTATTGCAAGGAGACAGGGCACCCGATGACGTTGTCGGCTCCTTATTTTGTCGATGCGACCGAATGCGGCGATTTGCTGCCGTTGACCCAAACGGAATATGTGACCGGGGCAGAGGCGAAGTCGGAAACGAACGAACTGCATGCCGCAGCCGAAGCAATGCCGATGAACAACCAGGCATTTACCGTATGTTTCGCGATGGATTATGTGCCGGGGGCCAATCTGACGATTGACAAACCCGCAGACTATGCTTTCTGGCACGATTATATCCCTTCATTGAAACCTGCCTGGTCGGGGCGTCTGATCGACCTGAGTTATCCCGATCCGATTACGCTGAAAACACGACAGACCGGTTTCCATCCCGAAGGGAAGGAGCTCCGCGTATTCAATCTCTGGAATTACCGGAGGATCATTTCCCGTAAAAACTTTACACCGGGATTGTACAGCGGCGATATAACGATTGTCAATTGGCCTCAGAACGACTATCTGCTCGGTAACTTGCTCGATGTGCCTGAGGTGGAATTTGAAAAACACATTGCTCAGGCCAAGCAGCTGAACTTGTCGCTATTCTATTGGTTGCAGACAGAAGCTCCACGTCCTGACGGAGGTATGGGCTGGCCCGGGTTACGTCTGCGTGGCGACGTGCTCGGCACCGACGACGGGATGGCTAAATATCCGTACATACGCGAGGCGCGACGCATCAAAGCCCTGTTTACGGTTACGGAAGAGCATGTCGGGAAGGAAAATCGCAAGCTCGCTACGGGAGAGACCAGAGTCGCCGAATTCTACGACAGTATCGGCATTGGCTACTATCGTATCGATCTTCATCCGTCGTTCGGCGGAGATAATTACATTGATATAGATTCGCTGCCGTTTCAGATACCTTTGGGCGCCTTGATCCCGCAGCGGGTTGATAACTTGTTGCCGGCCTGCAAAAATATCGGGACGACCCATATCACAAACGGTTGTTACCGTCTGCATCCGGTTGAATGGAGTGTCGGTGAGGCGGTCGGAATGCTCCTTGCCTATGCCAAGGAGAAGAAAGTGCTTCCGCGCACCGTGCGTGAGAACAGAACGCTTCTCTCCGACTTTCAGCAACGGATACAAGCGCAGGGCGCGGAAATCGGATGGAAGAATAGTAGCGTGTAAGTAGGATAAACCAAAGATTTCCAGATATGGCCGAAGAACGATTTGTTTTTCGGCTAATATTTTGTCGGTCAAAAAAGCTGATTAATAGTCTGGCTAACATAAAAGAAGCTAAATCACTAATAACAAAATAATTGAAAATGAATGTGAATGTAAAAAAGTGATTATCGAGCGTATTACTTCTATCGTGTTTGATGGGAGTTCCTGTTTCGATATTGCATGCGGAGAAGTTTGCTGGAGTAACGGTCATAACTCAGCAAAAAGAGATCAAAGGGACGGTAAAAGACCGTTCGGGTGAGCCGATTATCGGTGCGAATGTGTATGTAAAAGGCACGACGAATGGTGTCGTAACGGGTGTGGATGGCGATTTTTCCATTCAAGTATCCTCGAGCGACATACTGGTTATCTCTTTTATCGGTTTTAAGAATGTTGAAGTTCCTGTAAAAGATCAACTTGTTATACATATATCGTTAGCTGAAGATTCGGAGTTACTCGATGAGGTCGTTGTGACAGCACTGGGTATTAAGCGCGAAAAGAAAGCATTAGGTTATGCGATGCAGGAGATAAAGACGGAAGGGCTCACGGAAAACCGTTCCGTGAGTGTCGCTAACATGTTGCAAGGCAAAGTGGCGGGAGTGCAAATTAATCAGTCGGCTACAGGGGTTGGCGGTTCTACCCGTGTAGTTCTTCGCGGTACGACATCGTTGAGTGGAAACAACCAGCCGTTGTGGGTGGTAGACGGGATTCCCATCAGTGATGATGTAAACCAGAAAGCCGATCAGTGGGGAGGTCGTGATGCCGAAGGGGGTGCTTCCGAAATTAATCCGGAAGACATTGAGTCGATCTCGGTCCTCAAAGGAGCAAACGCCGCTGCTATGTACGGTTCGCGTGCCCAGAACGGTGCGATCATCGTAACGACGAAGAAAGGACAATCCGGCGATCTGAGAATCGAATACAACGGTAACTTGACCTTCTCTGCTGCTTATGACGCGTTCAAGTACCAGAACACATACGGACAAGGTTCGGCCGGAAAATATGATCCGGCAGCGGTAGGAGGCTCATGGGGACCGAAGATGGAAGGCCAGATGGTGCAGAATTGGCGAAAAACACTTTATGGACAAGTAGATGCGCCGGACTACGCACTCGAATCGCAAGGCAACTACATCGACAAGTTCTATCGTACGGGGGTGAATTATACGAACTCAATCATTGCATCCGGAGGTACGGAAAAAATGCAGTCCCGCTTTTCTTTTACCGACTCACGTAATGAAGGCATCACGCCGAATCATTCGCTAAACCGCCAGTATTACGACCTGAGCTCGCAATGGAGCAGCAAGTATATTGACCTGAGCGCCAAAGTAAATTTTATGCGCCAGAAAGCGTTGAACAGGCCGCGTCTGGGCGAATACGGAGTCATGCAACAGTTTGTATTTATGCCACGCAATGTCCGGTTACAGGATCTGGAAGATTGCATCATAAATAACAATGTGGCGAACTGGTCGGGTACGAGTACGACGATTTTCAATCCTTACGCATTGGTGAAGCCGGAGAATGGGGCAAAAGAACAGCGTAACCGTCTACTCGGAAAGGTACAGGCCGTAGCAAAAATTACGGATTACCTGAGACTGACCGGCCGTGTGGGATTAGACTGGTATAACGACGAATCAACCAGTCAGACATCCTATAATTACACGATTACAGAGACTGGGTATCATAAAGGTATGATCAACTATGAAGAGTTTAATGCAGACCTGATCCTCAATTTCGACAAACATTTCGGCGATTTCAGTGTATTGGCGAACTTCGGTGCGGCAACGACAAGCCGTAAACTCAGTTCGCTGAACGGTTCGTCCGGATATTACACGTTGCCCGGGCTGGCTGCTTTGGCCAACGGTAATAATCAGACTACATCGGAGAATTACTCTAAAAAGCGCGTAAACTCCGTGTTAGGAAATGCTACCATAGGATACAAAAGCATGGCCTATCTCGATGTGACGGCGCGTAACGACTGGTCTTCGACCCTTCCGGCTGATAATCGTTCATACTTCTATCCGTCGGTCAGCCTGTCGGGTATCTTGTCTGAGATGTTCCATCTGCCCGAACCCGTTTCGTATTGGAAGGTGCGCGGATCATGGGCACAGGTAGGTAACGATACCGAACCATACAAATTAGTAAACACGTATGAGCTGAATAAGACGAACGGCAACATCATCAACGCCAATTCTTCTTCTACCTTCCCGTTGTTCGACCTGAAACCCGAAAATACAACATCGTGGGAATTGGGTACGGAGCTACGCGTGTTCAACAACCGGTTGGGACTCGATTTGACGTACTATTCGTCGAACACAACCAACCAAATACTTTCCGTTACCATGCCCGGATCGTCGGGGTATACGACGAAACTGATCAATGCTGGTAAGATGACCAGTAAAGGTTGGGAAATTATGTTGACCGGTACACCCGTGCTAACGAAAGACTTCTCATGGGATGTTACGCTGAACTGGGGACAGAATCGTACCGAGTGTGTTGAACTGGCCGATGGACTGACCCAGTTCGTGATTGGTGAAACACGTATGGGTAAGGTAGTAGCCCGTGAAGGCAGTCGCTACGGCGATATTGTTTCGACTGCGTGTAAACGCGATGCAAATGGCAATATCATCGTGAACGAAAAGAGCGGATTGCCGCAGAAAGAATCGAATCAGGTACTCGGCAATATGACTCCGGACTGGACGGGATCATTCGCTTCGTTACTGACCTGGAAGGGATTCTCACTGAATGCCTTGATCGATGTCAATTACGGAGGCAGCTTCCTTTCGGCTACCAGCTCCTATGCCGATTTCTATGGAAATTCCGAACGTGCAGGACAACGTGATAATGCCTCGGCCGATTTCCCGACAGGACATATCATCGTAGATGGAGTCAACGAGAACGGGAAAAAGAACACGACGAAGATCGGATTGGAAGAGTACTATCAGGGACTCGGTGGCTCTTACGGGCTGGGTGAAGCGCATCTTTACAGCAAAACCTACGTAAAGTTACGTGAGGTGGCCATCGGTTATACGCTGCCCAAAGCATGGCTTTCGGGATTGCCGGTATCGAGTGTGAAAATCTCGGCCGTAGGACGCGATTTGTTCTATCTTTACAAAAAAGCTCCGATGAATCCGGAGTTTGCATTCTCTCGTGCCGATTATGCACAAGCATTCGAATATGCTGCGATGCCTCCGACGCGCACTTTAGGCTTCTCTCTTAATGTTAAATTTTAATGGTATTTACGATTATGAAACGAATAAAGAATATAACTTTCATTTGCATACTGGCCGGAATGATCGCAGGTTGTACCGGAAACTTCGACAGTATGAACAAAAATCCCTTGGCCGCTACCGAAGTAACGCCTTCCTTGCTGCTGACTAAGATGGAAGAATACGGTTTCAATTGCCGCTCATGGGAGTATCAGGTGGGGAATAACCTATACACCAACGATTATGCGCAATACGTATCGAATACAGCGACTTATTTTGCCACCGCAAATTACGAATGGAAAGATAACTGGGCGAACGACGGCTTCTGGAAATCGTATTATACGTATTTGGCTAAACCTTTAAACGAGACGAAAGCCATGCTGGATCGACATCCCGAATACAGTAATATTTATCAAATGATGCGTATCATTTCGGCAATGGGGGCCGCGCGTACGACCGATATGTTCGGAGATGTGCCTTATTTCAACGCAGCAACAGGCGAAATCACCCCGAGATATGATTCGCAAAAGGACATCTATTACGATATATTTAAGGAACTGACTGAAGCATCCGGTTTGTTGGCAAGCAATACGAACCAACTGGACCCGGGTGCGAACGACATCATCTATAAAGGTGACGTAAAAAAATGGATCAAGTTGGCCAATGCTTGCCGCCTGCGTTTTGCGATGCGCCTGCGTTACATCGACCCGGAGAAGTCGAAAGCCGAGGCCGAAGCGGCACTAAAAGCGCCCCTGTTTGAAGGGAATCAGGACAATGCCGGAGTAGCACAGGCAAAAACAAACAGTGGACATTCGTTGTACACGATTGCTTTTTGGAATGAGTTTCGTGTCAGCAAAACAATGATCGACATGATGCTTTATGAAAGTTCCGTAACCGATCCCCGTATCTTACTGTGGTTCGGTAAGACACAGGCTTGGCTCTATGGGACTAAATTTCAGGATTCGGAAAATAAAATACCTGTGGCCGAGTGGCAGGGTATTCCCAACGGACGTAACACGTTCGTGAATCAGTATCACTACCTGAATAACTCGTGCGTATGGGGTTCGCGCGGATATCCCGGATGGAACAAATCGGAGGCGGGAACGGTGAAGAGCGGAAGCACGGCTGCCGACTTCAACGGAAAATCGCCGACAGTAGTCATCCCCATGATCATCTTTAACTATGCCGAAGTATGTTTCCTCAAAGCCGAAGCTGCCTTGTTCGGCTACAACGGCGCAGGCGATGCGAAAGCGAATTACGAAGCCGGAATCCGCGCCTCGTTTGCCGAGGCACGCAGCGGTGTTGATGCCGCTTTCTACTCGAAAGATAACGACGACGCATACATTGCCGGAGGAGAGGTGAAATGGGGAACGGATAAGGAAGATAATTTCCGTAAGATCATTACACAGAAATGGATCGGTATCTATCCCAACTCTATTGAAGCTTGGACAGAGTTCCGTCGTACAGGCTATCCGTTGTATGATGGAAAACGTCAGGGAATCCGTCCGATCGAGGTGAATAACAGCACGACCATCCCGCAGGGACAGTTCGTAAAGCGATTACGCTACCTCGACGACGAAATCAAACTGAACCCTCATGCGTCCGAGGCTGCACTCAATAACAAACAGAACTCCGACCCAAAGAGCATGAATGTTCGTGTTTGGTGGGACACGGGACGATATAAATAATACGACGAAGCACGGATAAAATACCCGGCAGGTTATTTATACTTGCTGGGTATTTTTTTGCGCTGTAATACGTCAGAAACCATATTCCGATAGATTCGGGATGGTATTTAGGGTGGTTCGGAACGTATTCAAAGTATTTCGGATATCCATTATGATACGTTCCGAACCTGATTTTACCCAGTTCGGAAATACCCGATAATACGTTCTGAAGTAGCCACCGACAGGTTCGGGAATACCCGACAGGTATTTCTGTATTACCCGTCGATACGTTCCAAAACACTCGAGACGACGTTCGGAAACACCCGATAATATGTTCTTGAATACCCAACGACCACTTCGGAAATACCTTTATCACGTTCGGAACGTGATTTGGCTACGTTCGGAACGTATTATTGCTGCTCGTAAATGTCCCGAGTAGGCAGAACGACAAACGAAGCAGGAGGAGGAATCAGTCTCCGATAATTTTTACCAGTACCCGCTTGCGCCGCTTGCCGTCGAACTCACCGTAGAAGATCTGCTCCCACGGCCCGAAGTCGAGCTTTCCGCCAGTCACGGCTACGACCACCTCTCGGCCCATTACCGAACGTTTTAGATGAGCGTCGGCATTATCTTCGTATCCGTTATGCCGATATTGACTATACGGTTTTTCGGGGGCGAGTTTCTCAAGCCACAGCTCCATATCATGATGCAGTCCGCTCTCGTCATCATTGATAAACACACTGGCCGTGATATGCATCGCATTGCAGAGCAGCAGTCCTTCGCGTATGCCGCTTTCGGCCAGACATTGCTTGATCTCGGACGTGATATTCACGAATGCTCGGCGTGTCGGTATCTCAAAAAATAATTCTTTTCTGTACGATTTCATATTCTTTCTAACTGTTTGTTCGGTGATATAAGTTTAAGATCAATAGGAGATGGAGACTTCGATGCCCGTTTCTTTACGTATGCGGTCGGCAATCGTATCGAGTTCGGCCTTTGGAATCTTTTCGAGGGTACGTACCGGAGTTTCCCTGTCGATCGTATAAATCATCACTTTGTACGGACGGATTTGTTTCAGCGCATCGATCCATGCTGCGACCTCCTCATCACCCGTATTGTCGATCACGACGCCATCGCGATGGCCGCGCAGGAACATCGTTTGAACGACGAGCCGTCCATCGAAGCGACATAATTGGCGGACAAGTTTTTCGCAGGTGAAGTCATCCCGGTCGGGATCGTCGATCTGGCGCATCCGTTCATCGTTCATGGAGTCGAGCTTCATGATGCACTCGTCGATCTCCAGCAGAGCGTTCATCACTTCCTCTTTGTGCAGCATGGTCGAGTTCGAAAGCACCGCCACTTTAGCCAGAGGACAGAGCGCATCGCGGACGGCAAGCGTGTCGTCGATAATCCCCGCAAACTCAGGGTGCATCGTCGGTTCTCCGTTACCGGAGAACGTGATCACATCGGGTCGCACACCTTCTTTAGCCATCTCCTGCAACCTGGCTGTGAGAGCATTCCGTATGTCTTCACGTTGGGGTGCCGGCCTTTTCGCCGGAAAGTCCTCGTTCAGTCCACATTCGCAATAGATACAGTTGAATGAGCAGCGCTTTCCGTCGAGAGGCGACACATTGATGCCCAGCGAAACGCCCAAACGGCGGCTGTGTACCGGACCATATACGATCTGTTGAAATAATATCGTCGACAAATTTCTTTCTTTTACGGGTTGTACATTGTGCAAATTTCAGGAATAGGAGCCATATACGCAAGTTTTTTCATCAGAATTTCCAGCGGATCATGGCATGAACATCGGTGCGGTTTCGGCCTTCGATCGTTTCAAGCCCCGAGCCGATATGCTCTCCTTCAAAATAATGGGTCCACCCGATTTTAGCAGCGATAACGAAGCGGTCTATGACTGAATAACGCAAGACGGTCGACAGGCGCATCCCTTTCCCGTAAAACGAAGCGCTGTTGAAAGCATAAAGCAAATTTTTTTCATACGAATAGATACGGTTCTGATAATCGTCCGTGCGGAAGCAGGCGATAAACAGATCGGTTTGGAGAGGGCGTTTTCGGGGTTTCCACTCGATGGCGTTCGAGATCATCCAGCCGTGACTTGTCGTTTTGGCTTCAGGAATAAAAAGCGAGGCATCGACAGCCGCTTTCCATGACCATTCGGGATGCGGATGGTACAACATCTGCGCACGCAAACGATGATGACGCACCGGGAGTACTTCCGTTTCGGGACGCTTTTCTTCTGTATGGTTCGACTCGTGTTTCCGATAGCGATAACGCACAAAAAACGCGGCATGTTCCAGGCCCGAATAATCGGCTTGCAACAAACAGTCGGTACCCGACGAAGGTGCATCGACCCCGAACTTCATCCACGGGAAACGATAAAAATCCGCATAGCCGGTTATTTTCCAAAAGCCAACGGGTGGCGTAAGCTCCCAGCCGATATATACGCCCTCCTCATTCCGTATATCGTTGCTTTGCGAAAACGCATGAGCGAAATAGGCTTGATAATCGGCAGCGTAGCGACGGTAGAGAATGATTCCTTTGACGGAGGAGGAAGGTGTCCATTGCAGTGCGTTCAGGGTCGCCCAGGCGCCATTGCGCGACAAAGCCGTTTCTCCGTACCCTTTCAGTGTATTTATGCGGAACATGTAGTCGACACTCGCATTCACGTTTCGGTTCCCGTGAAAAAGATAACGATTGTAAGGCTTCGCCGGAGGCTCGACCGTATGAGGTCCGAAGTTGTACGTAATGGCCGTCAGTCCGATATGAGAGCCGGACGCGGCATAACGTATGTTTGTTCCGATGGTTTGCGTTGTTACCGCATGCCGTTTGCTACGTTCGCTCTCCGTGCGGTGCAGGCCATCGGTCTTGAACGAGGTGATGATGGTGCTGTCGGTCGAAGCATCTGCTTTACGGCGCGAATAAAACACGTTGGCTGTCCAGTTTTTCCATACGAAGGTAACTGCCACGCCACGAAAAAAATCGTGTTCGTTCGTCGAGTAATGGCGCCGGAAGCCGTTGCTGCGATAGCCGGAAGAGGATAATACGGTGGTGCGTATGGGAATGAAATCATGGCTTAGCACCAATCCCTGGCCGAAAGAAGCTTTATAGTCGCCCGCCGCAAACGTCCTGAGCCATTTCTTCATATCGTTCAACAGCAGATGAGCCGAATAGTAATCATATCCTTTGTGACGGGCATTCCAGAACGGTTCTCCGGCATCTTTCTCGGCCACGAAGCCGGCCTGAATACGTTCGTCGAACGTATAAGAGTAACGGAGTGAATGGTAAAACGGTTCGCCAAGATATACCCGGTTGGGATAACGTTGCAATATGCTGTCGGGCTGCGGACGGTAACCCCACTTCTGCTCCAGCGTGCGACGATATTCGACGATGCATTGATGAGAACCGTGTTTTCGGAGGTTAGAGGCATTGATTGTATGTCGTTTCCGGCCGACCTCGCCGACATACACGAAAGGCTCTATCCATTTGATGGTCGGATGGTCTAACGCCACGATATTTTTCAGTTCGTAGACGGTCAGCAGCGCACCGTATTTCTGACGATAAGAAAGGATCGCCTCCACCTGTGTATCGGAAAGGAAAGGTAGCCGTCGCAGAGACTCGGCCGTAGCCGTATTCAGATCGATCGGATGTTCGGCAAGATACGAGAGTTCGGAGTACAGTGATTCGAGTCGCTCGCTGTTTTCCTCGTCTTCGGCCAACTGCTGGATATATTCTTTCCATCGCTCGTTCGTTCGCTCATCCTGACCGTTTGCGCAGAAGCAAAGAATCAGGAAAAAGATCAGCCCAAAGATAAACCCTCGTTGTTCCATACTCCATCATATTCAGAATGAGAAAGAAAGTCCGAAACCGGAACCCGCGCCCAGCGCCGGATGATACCAGAAGGCCACATCGGCCGTCAGACCGACGAGCGTATAACTCACACCGGCCGACGGAAGGAACGGATGAGTGCTTATTCCGCTGCGGATCCGAAAATCAGAGAATGCTTCATATTCCATTCCTGCGGAAAAAGAAAACGGCGTTTCTTCGCAAGTCTCCACTCCGACGGTCAGCAGAACCTTTTCCGCCACCCAATAATTCATACCCAACAAAACGCTTCGCATCACGAAATCCTTGCTGTCCGTCTCACGGTCTTCGAGCGAGACAGACGGGAAATTCATGACCGACACGGCAATCAGCCAATCGTCGGACGGATGGAAAGCCGCCCCTACATCGACGGCTATCCGGGCCATATCACGCTCGAATAACTCCGACTGCAAGAGGATATATTGCAGGCTGACACCGAGCGACCAGAGACGACTCAGCCGCCTCGCAACCGAAAAGCGGAACATGCTCTCGCGGTATTCGTCATAACCGAACGAAGCCAGATGAGCGCCGAAAGGCAACAAGGTATTCGGATAGCACAGTCCGCCGTTGAGCGTACCCAGCTCTTTGATGCCGTAACGGTTGAAATAATCGGCACGTATTTCGCGCTTTGGCATCAAGGCCAGCAACGACGGGTTCAACAAAGCCGAGAGGGTAACGCCTTGTCCTCCCATACCTGCGGTACGGGTATCGGACGGACGAAGCCGGTCGGTCGCTTCCGCAAAGCAGCAAACAGACCCCAAAACAATGATCAGCACCCCCTTTTTCATGATAAAATCCGTTTGATAACAACTCTATACAGCCTTTTTATAAAAACAATCAAGAGACGTAAATAGTTTAATTATTCAGGTGTTTTTTGTTGTGACTGCGGTTCGTTTTCAACATTCAGCCGTCTGATTCTCCTGTCCTGAAAAAGGGCGGCCGTTCTTTTATTGTGATCTCATTGCCGTCTTGTAAAAGTGGATGAATGGTTTTTACTTCTTGCGAACGTCGATACCGATGCCCGGTTTATCGGTAGGTTTCATGATGCCATCCTGCAATGTTGCACCGCGGCACCAATCCGATTCGGGCTGGATGAGCAGGTTACCGTCGAGGTCGCAGAAATCGACAGTCGGAGCGAGCTGGGTCGCCGCTGAGATGGCACATGAACTTTCGGTCATGCAACCGATCATCACTCGCATATTGAGCGAGCGGGTGAGGTTGACCATCTTCCAGGCTTCGCGCAGTCCGGTGCACTTCATCAGCTTGATGTTAATGCCGCTGTATGCATCTTTCAATCGCGGGATGTCCGTCAGTCGTTGCACGGCCTCATCGGCAAAGACAGGCAGCGGGCTATGTTCCGTGATCCATGCATGATCGTCGAGCTTCTTCTTCGACATGGGTTGTTCTACCATCACAATACCTTTTTCTTTCAACCACAGAATCATATCGAGCGCCTGATGCTTGTCTGTCCATCCCTGATTGGCATCGACGGCCAGCGGAATATCGGTCACTTCACGGATCGTCTCGATCATCGTTTTATCATGTTCCGTCCCGAGCTTGACTTTCAGGATACGGAATTTGTCAAGATACTCTTTCGTCTTTTTACGAACAACCTCAGGTTGATCGATGCCGATCGTGTATGTCGTCGGAGGGATATGATCGGGATTCAATCCCCAGATTTTGTACCACGGCTGCCCCATGAGTTTTCCGACGAGATCGTGCAAGGCTATGTCGACGGCTGCTTTTGCGGCCGTATTGTTTTCGCCAAGGCGATCGACATACGTCAGAATATCCTCCATCTCGAACGGACTGCGGAAGCGGTCTAACTCCACCCGTTTCAAAAAAGCGCATACCGAAGCCTGCGACTCACCCAGATATTGGGGCATAGAGGCTTCGCCGTATCCCGTCATGCCGTCGTATTCGATTTTTGTGCGGACGGTCGGCGTCATGGTGCGCGAATAAGTAGATACGGTGAACGTATATCTCAGCTGTAAATCGACCGGCTCGAATGTCAGTTTCATTTTGCCGTCGAGAGCTGCTGACCGCATCAGGGTGAACGGTGCGGCATGCGATGAGTCGAGAGACAGACTGCCTGCCGCTGCTGCGAACGCAGCCGTTTTCAGAAAATTCCTGCGATTCTGTTTCATTGTTTTTGTTTGTTCCATGGGTTTTGGTAATACGGATTATTTTTAATCGTGCTGATTCCGGACCATTCGCGAGCGCCGATGATACGGCAGGCACGTACAAACTCCGACGCGTTCAGGACATCGTAGTTCGGAGCAGACGGGGTGAGGCTGCCGACCTTTACCTGGGTAGCCTCATGGATGAATTCGCCGTTGCCCAGATAAATCCCGACATGACGGATACGGTCTCGGCTCTTTCCGAAGAAAAGCAAATCGCCCGGACGGAGATTCCCGTATCCGTTCGTGATATCGATCTGCTCGCCGGTGACGCATTGCTGTGACGCATCCCGTTGCAGGATGAGTCCGTGAAGGAAGAAAACTGTCTTTACGAAACCGCTGCAATCCATCGCTTTCGACGATGTGCCGCCCCAAAGGTAAGGTACGCCCATAAACGATTGTGCCGTAGCAAGAACACGTTCAGCCGTCAGATGGATATGCTTCAGCCATTCATCCATTGGCTGTGCTTCGGCTTTCAGGACAAAAGCCGTTCGTCCGTCGGGATATGAGACGCGATAGAAGGCTCCCTTTTTACCTTCGAGGCGGAGCATATTGCCCGCCACCAAGTCTGAGACAGGAGGCGACTTACGGTCGGCGCGTGAATAGGCGAAGCCGTGATGAGCCAGAAAAATGATTTTCGGGGCGTCTGTCCATGCTGCAAAAGCGTCGGCACTCATCTCAGTCACGTTGCCGGATTTCGTATATCCCGTATAATTGTCGGGTGTTTGAATGCGCAACCATCCGTCGTGCCGTTCCAAGATACGGACGGGAGTGCCCAGCAGCGCCTGAGTCGCCATCTCGGCAGGATACCTGCCTTGTGTGCGAATGCTGGCGACCGAAAGCGTCACCACGCCATACGTCCGTTCATCCATCGCGGCGGAAGGCTCAAGAGGGGCAGGCAGCGATTGAAGGGTCAGCCGGCGTATGGGAACGGTGTCTTGAGGCGTTTGCCGTACCGTATCTTTTGTTGCGAAGAGGCTTCCCTCTGCTGTTGTCAGCGAGGCGAAGCACAGGAACGCGAGAATAAAATATAGAAACCGTTTCATGATCTATCCGCAAAAAAACGGCTTTAAAGATAAGGCATATTTTACGAATACAAAAAATCCGAGATAAAATAAGCTAACAGGAAAAATTCCGGTCGTCAAGAAAGGAGAAAAGTGAATAGGCTGAAAAAAGACACAGTCTGAAAAGAAAAATCCCTGCACAAACATCCGAAACCGGATTTTCTATGTAAATTTGTGAGCGAATCATAGAGTAAGAAGGAATATGTTAACATCTAATGATCTTCAGTTACTGGCTGAAAAGAAGATTACGGAAACTGGTTTACAGGAGCAGCTGGATCGTTTTGTGCAGGGATTTCCATTTTTGGAGATCAAAGCGTCGGCGTCGGTCGTGAAAGGGATCCGCTCGATCTCGGACGAGGCACGTCAACAGTACATCGACCGCTGGAAAGCGTATCTGGCGGAGAACAAGAAAATACTCAAATTTGTACCGGCTTCGGGGGCAGCCAGCCGCATGTTTAAAGACTTGTTTAGCTTCCTGTCCGCCTCGTACGAGGTTCCCACAACTCCCTTTGAGAAGAAATTTTTCGACGAAATCGGGCGATTTGCCTTTTATCAATTACTCGATGCCTGTTGCCAGCAAAACGAGGGGCAGGATATTCCATCGCTGCTGGCTGCGGGTCAATACAAGGCGATCGTCAGTAATCTGCTCGAAGAAAAAGGACTGAATTACGGAGCACTGCCGAAAGGCTTGCTGCAATTTCATGCGTATGCGGATGGTGTGCGGACGGCGCTTGAGGAACATCTCGTCGAAGGAGCATTATATGCGAAGAACCGGACAGGCGAGGTACATATCCATCTGACTGTTTCGCCCGAACATCAGCCGTTGTTTGAGCAATTAGTCAAGGAAACGACGCCGGCCTACGAGAAAGCGTTCGGGGTGCATTACTCGGTATCGTTCAGTACGCAGCAACCCAGCACCGACACGGTAGCCGTGGATATGAAGAATGAACCGTTCCGCGATGCCGACGGACAGCTTGTATTCCGTCCGGGAGGCCACGGGGCACTCATCGGCAATCTGAATGCGATGGATGCCGATGTCGTATTTATCAAGAACATCGACAACGTGGTGCCCGATCATTTCAAAGACGCTACGGTCACGTACAAGCAGCTTTTGGCCGGAATACTCGTCGACCTGCAATCCCGGATCGCCGACTACCTGAAACTGATCGACAGCGGCCGCTATACGCCGGAGCAGGTGGCCGAGATGATCCGCTTCGTCGAAGATGAATTGTGCATTGAAAATCCGGAGCTGGAGTACCTCGAAGATGTCGAAGTGATTCTTTACATCAAACGGAAATTACTGCGCCCGTTGCGCGTGTGCGGCATGGTGAAAAACGTGGGTGAGCCGGGCGGAGGGCCTTTCTTTGCCGTCAACCCCGATAGGACGATCTCTTTGCAAATTCTCGAAAGCTCACAGATCGACATGGAAAAACCCGAAGCCCGTCAATTCTTCGAGCAGGGAACGCACTTTAATCCGGTCGATCTTGTTTGCGCCCTGAAAAGCCCCGACGGAACGAAATACAACCTGCCGGATTTCGTAGACCGGAATACGGGATTTATCTCGCAGAAGAGCAAAGACGGACGCGAGCTTAAGGCGCTTGAGCTGCCCGGCTTGTGGAACGGTGCCATGAGTGACTGGAATACGGTGTTTGTCGAAGTGCCGATCGAAACGTTCAACCCCGTCAAAACCGTCAACGACCTGCTGCGTCCGCAACATCAATAAAGTCGGACAGGCGGTTTTTTTAGGGGCAGCCGTATGGCTTTCAAACTTTTTATGTATGTTTGCAACACGAATTTTAAAATAAAGAACAATGAAAAAGATTGGGTTATTGATCTGTGTACTGGCCATGGCACTTACCTCGTGCGAAGGTCCGATGGGCCCTCCCGGACCTCCGGGAGCATCGGGAGAAAAGCTGAACTGGGAAATACTTTATTATACAGTTCATGCTGACGATTGGAAGTTGGTAGGAAATAAAGATGAACTAAACTCACATTATATCTTTGAATTCAAAGAAAATAAGCTGACAAAATTCATCTACGAAAAAGGTCTTGTCAAAGGTTTTCGGATATTGACATTGAATAATGGAGACAATGTCCAAACTCCGTTGCCTTATGTTGTGCCGATAGGCGAGAAGAATGGAAATAATGAAAAACTATGGAGTGAATATTATACCTATGACTTTATGCCTGGTTCAATTGCTTTTTACGCATACTATACAGACTTTTATACAGCAAATAAGCCGCCGACATGCACGTTCCGCATCGTCATGAACTGGTAAGACGATGACGGACGGATCATTCGAGATGATTGCCAAGACACTCTACGGGTTGGAGAATGTCTTAGCCGAAGAATTGACGGCGCTCGGCGCCGAGAACGTGCAGACGGGGCGACGCATGGTATCGTTCACGGGCGATAAAGCCATGCTCTATAAGGCGAATTTTCATTGTCGTACGGCTTTACGTATTCTCGTGCCGATCGCGCGGTTTCGGGCGAACAACGCCGATACAGTATATCAGGAAGTGAAACGGATTGAATGGGAGAAGTATCTCTCGCCCGAGAAGACCTTTTCGGTCGATGCCGTAATCTATTCCGAAGACTTCCACCACTCCAAGTTTGTCGCTTACCGCACCAAAGACGCGATTGCCGACTACTTCAGCGAGTGTGTGGGAGAACGGCCGTCGGTGCGTTTGAGCAACCCCGACCTGTATATCAACATTCACATCTCACACAAAGACTGCACACTGTCCATCGACAGTTCGGGCGAGAGCCTTCACAAGCGCGGTTATCGAACGGCACAGGGGGAGGCTCCTCTCAACGAAGTGCTTGCCGCCGGCATGATCCTGAAAACAGGATGGCGTGGCGAGTCGCATTTCGTCGATCCCATGTGCGGATCGGGTACCCTGCTGATCGAAGCGGCCATGATCGCGCTGAACATCGCCCCGGGTATCTACCGAAAGGGCTTTGCCTTTGAGCGATGGCCGGATTTCGACCGCGACCTGTTCGACGAGATCTACAACGACGACTCCTCCGAACGCGAATTTTCGTTCAAATGCTACGGGTCGGACATCTCACCGGTAACCGTCCAAAAAGCCGAAAAGAATATCCGGAGCGCGGGCCTGACGAAATACATCGAATTGCAGACGCTGCCTTTTCAACAATTCACCGAAGCGCCACAACCGGGGATCCTCATCACGAATCCGCCTTATGGCGAACGCATCACACCCGACAATATCAGCGAATTGTACAGTATGATCGGCGAACGGCTGAAGCATGTATTCACCGGATACAGCGCATGGATACTCAGCTACAAAGACGAGTGTTTCGATCGTATCGGATTGCGTCCCAAACACAAAATAAAATTAAGGAACGGCGACCTCGAATGCGAGTACCGATGCTACGAGCTGTTTGCCGGAACGAACAAAGCGTACAAGAAGGCTGAGGGCGAAAGAAAAAAAGCAGCGCCTCGGGCAATCGCCGAAAAGCAAAACCGAAAGGAAATGGCTTCGGGCAATTACCTGAAAGGTAAAACAAACGGAGACGGCTTTCGGGCAGTTACCCGAAGGGCTACCGAAATATCGCGGAGTCGTAAAAAACGTACAGGGACGTCAGAAAAAGACGAACGACATAAACTCAACCCTAAAAAAACAAACCGATGAAAAAGATTTACGTATTGCTTTGTCTCGCATTACTCGCAACGCAAATGAGCGCACAGGGAAAAACATTAACATTTCAAGACCTGATACCGGGCGGTAGAAATAACCATCGATTCGTGCCGAAAAACATCCGGCAGCTTCAATGGTGCAGTGATTTTTATACGTATGTGAAGGGGGACAGCCTGCTGATGGCTAAACCGACAGACAGCTCGGAGCAAGTCGCTTTCACCCGTGCGGGTCTAAGCGATCGGCTCATTGCAGCCGGTTTGCCCGAAATTTCGTCCATGCCGGCGTTCTTCGTGCCGGATGTTTCCGTGCCTGTGATCGCTTTCCGGTACAAGGGGAATCGGGTGCATTATGACTTGCGGAACGGACACGTCACAGCGAAGTATACACCGGATCCGGCAGGCAGTCGTTGGGAATACGACAAGGTAAACGGACGCATCGCATTCACACGCGAAAACAATGTCTGTATTCTTTCGCCCGACGGTACGACCGAAACGGTGACGAATGAGACGGATAAAGGCATCGTTTGCGGCACAGCCGTACACCAAAACGAGTTCGGTATTCACAAAGGGCTCTTCTGGTCGCCCGACGGTGCGGCGTTGGCTTTCTATCGCATGGACGAAACGATGGTTGCGGATTACCCGATCGTACATGTCGATGCACGCATCGCCCGAGCCGAGCCGTTCAAATATCCGATGGCCGGGATGAAAAGTCACGAGGTAACGGTCGGCATCTATCATCTCTCTACGAAACAGATCGTCTGGCTGAAAACCGGTTTGCCGAAAGAGAAATACCTGACGAATATCGCCTGGAGTCCCGACGCAAAAAGCATTTATCTGGCCGAACTGAACCGCGGACAGGATACCTGCCGGCTGGTACGATACGACGCCCGTACCGGACAACGTGAGGCGGAGCTTTTTGTCGAAACGAACGCACGTTACGTCGAGCCGCAAGCGTCGGTGCTGTTTCGTCCCGGTAACCCGCGTCAGTTCGTCTGGCAAAGTCAGCGGGACGGATTTAATCACCTTTATCTTTACGATACCGATGGTAAGTTGGTTAGGCAATTGACTTCCGGACGGTGGCTCATAAAAGAAGTCCTCGGTTTCGATGCCAAAGGCGAAAATCTGTTCTTTACCGCTACGGCACCGCATGACGCTCATTTACCGAAAGACGGCAGTGCACTTGAAACCTATGCATGGCGATTACAGATGAAAACCGGCAGACGCTATTGCCTGACCGAGAAAAGAGGCGTGCACGATATTTCGGCCAACGCAACGTATACTTATTTGATCGACCGGGTTTCGTCGCCGCAGATACCGCGCGACATCGACCTTGTGCGCATCAATGACGGTCGGACGGTGAAATCTCTCCTGTCAGCCCAAAATCCGTTCGCAAGTTACGATATGCCGACCATCCGTATCGGTACGCTCACGGCGGCCGACGGTAAGACTCCACTGCATTACCGCCTCGTGACGCCTCCGGGTCTGGACGAGACGAAAAAGCACCCGGCCATTATCTACGTCTACGGAGGCCCTCACGCGCAGCTCGTCACCGGCGGATGGATGAACGGCGTCGGCGGTTGGGATCTTTATATGGCGCGTAAAGGATACGTGATGCTCACGATCGACGGACGCGGATCGGCTAATCGCGGCTTCGAGTTCGAGAGCGTCATTCACCGGAACCTCGGCGAGGCGGAGATGGCCGACCAGATGAAAGGGGTCGAACTGCTCAAATCGTTACCCTATGTAGACAGCGAGCGTCTCGGTGTACACGGCTGGAGTTACGGTGGATTCATGACGACCAACCTGATGCTGACGCATCCCGACGTGTTCAAAGCAGGCGTAGCCGGAGGTCCGGTGATCGACTGGCACCGCTACGAAATCATGTATGGTGAGCGATATATGGATCATCCGAAAGAGAATCCCGAAGGATATAAAAAAGCCAACCTGTTACTCAAGGCCGGCCACTTAAAAGGACATCTGCTGCTTATTCACGGTACGATAGACCCGGTAGTTGTTTGGCAGCATAGCCAACTCTTCCTGAAAGCCTGTATCGATGCCGGTACATTCCCTGACTACTTCGTCTACCCCGGTCATCCGCACAACGTCATCGGCAAAGACCGCCCGCATCTCTACGAGAAGATAACACGGTATTTCGAAGATCATCTTTAAGAATGAATTACGAATGTCGAATTACGAATTGCGATGTTCGATTCGAACGCGAGTAACGCAAATAAACGCATATTTCACTTTTCGTTCTTCGTTTCTCACTCTCCTCATTCACAAACGATGGCTACGGTTCGAAGAGTTCGAACCGGTAGCCTTGTTCTTTGAGCCATTCGATAGACCAGGGAAGAGCAGCTTTCATACGGTCGCCGGCTTTGAGTGAATCGTGAAAGACGATGATGGAGCCGTTGCGCGTATATCGTTTTACGACGTTAAAAACTCCCTGTGAGGTCATGTGAGGACTGTAATCGCGAGTGACGACATCCCACATGATCACCTTGTATTTTTTGCGCAGTCTTGCCAGTTGCGGAAGGCGCATATGTCCGTGCGGAGGACGAAAGAGGCGACTGCCGATCAGCTCTGCCGCCTTCTCTACATTGTCCATGTAACGAGACGTTCGCGAACGGACTCCCTGAATATGATTGAACGTATGGTTGCCCACTCCGTGACCGCGTTCAAGTACCATGCGGTAAATATTCGGATGCTTACGCACATTGTCGCCGACGCAAAAGAACGTGGCTTTAATCTCGTAACGGTCGAGCAGGTCAAGCACCCATGGCGTAATCTCGGGAATCGGACCGTCGTCAAATGTCAGGTAGACACATTTCTCCTTCCGGGGTAGTCGCCAAACGCCTCCGCGGAAAATCGCTCGGTAAAGCCAGGGCGGTTGTTCGATAAACATCGTCGGTTACCGGTTGCGGCCTCCGTCTTGCGTTCCCTGAAAAGCCATGTGATATTTCTGGAACTCTTCGCGGTACTTGGCTCCGTATGTACGGTCATATTGCATACCCATTCCCAACGCGTTCTGCACGATGGCCAGATCACGCTGCCAATCCTCCCGAATACCGGCCCTATCGCGTGCGTTCAGACGCATATACCAGCGGATGTTCCGTAACGAGTTTTCGATGATACCGTCGAGAATCGAAGCTCCCTTCTCTTTTTGGCCGATCGCCATATACGTATCGCCAATCATCAGTGCACTGTAATCCAGCGGTACATTTTCGACGGGGAGAACTTCCATGCATCGATCCAGAACAGCCTGTGCTTTGTCGGATTTACCTTCTTCCAGCAATGCTTGAGCCAACTCACCGAAGATATACATCCGGTAGCTTTTGCACATACGCATCGTGTTCTCGTCGATGTATATTCCGGGCTTATCGGCACCGCCCCACCGGAACTTGTTCATCACGTTATCGTACATCTTTTCCGTATCGATGGCGCGAGCATTCGCTCCTTTCGTCATATAAGGCACGATGCGATAGGCCATCCCCGTTTTTTGGAAATACGGATCGAGGCGTACGAACTGGTTCGGGTCTACCGTGATGGCAAAATAGATCGGACGTTCCCAGTTGTTTGTGTGAAGCATGTCGAGGATCGTTACGGCTTCTTTGCCCAGCACTTCCTTGCCCGAGAGGTTAATGGTCATTTCCTTGACCATCTGCGATGCGTCCTGCGGGCTGATGGCACCGTGTTTCATCACCGTGGCCGAATCGACTTCCAACGTCAGCACATCCGATGGGATATGCGGAATATCACGTCGGTAACCCGGAATTTTTTTCGTGCGTGGATCATCGCTGCGCAGGAACTCCAAAGCTTTTCCCAAATCGACTTTGTCCATACGTTGGATGACGTATGTCATATCCCGTTTTCCCTGAATATACTGGCTGTGATCCCATGTGATCGGCAGTGGCGCGGATTCGTAGGCTTGACGTTTCATCTGATCGATGTACCAGTCGGTTTGCAAATAGCTTGTATTGCATACGCGCACATCGGTACGGATACCTTCCACCTCCTGCGCATACCAGAGCGGGAACGTATCGTTGTCGCCATTCGTAAAAATGACGGCATTCGGTTCGCACGATTCGAGATAGTTGGAACCGAAGTCGCGGCACATGTAACGTCCCGAACGGTCGTGGTCGTCCCAGTTTTGTCCGGCCATCTGGATCGGAACGAGTACGCATGCAAGCGTCGCGACCGTACCGGCCACAAGTCCCGGCAACTTACCGAACTTCTCCAGCGCTCGCGCTACGGCCCCGACACCCAATCCGATCCAAATACAATATGCATAGAATGACCCGGCATACGCATAATCCCGTTCGCGAGGCTGGAAAGGGGGCTGATTCAGATAAAGCACGATCGCAATTCCCGTCATAAAGAACAGGAAGAACGTCACCCAAAAAGACTGCATCCCTTTTTTTCCGCTGAACAGCTGGTAGAAGATCCCCAGCAGTCCGAGTAGGAGAGGCAGCATATAATACACATTATGCCCCTTGTTGTTGGCAATATCGAACGGCATATCATCCTGCGGCCCGACGAGGAACGTATCGATTGGTTTGATTCCGGTGATCCAGTTCCCGTTCATAATCTCACCATGCCCTTGAATATCGTTTTGACGACCGGAAAAGTTCCACATAAAATATCGCCAGTACATAAAGTTCAGCTGATAACGAACGAAAAATTTGATATTTTCGGCCAAAGTCGGTTTCATGACACTTTTTGTCTCGCCCATATCGATGACTTTTACCGGTGTTCCTTTTACCTTCGCCCACGATTTGTACCCTGCTACGTGACGCGCTTCGGGGCTGTGCATACGCGGGAAAAGCATCATCGTTTCGCTGACGTATTTGTACTCACGTACCGTATCCGAAATAAAATAGTGATCTTTTTCGTTTTTATCTTTTTTTATCACACGACTCCATATCTTGGGTCCTTTACTCGAAACAGGTGTTCCGTCGCTCTTGCGCTCCGGCACCGACACGTAGGTCTTGCCGTAGATAAGAGGCGTGTCGCCATACTGTTCACGCGCCAGATAACTGCGCAGGGTGAAGATATCCTTCGGGGCATTCTGGTTCATCGGCGTATCGGCTGTCGAACGGATAAGGATCAGTGCGTAAGATGAGTATCCCACCACGATCACCATCAGCGAAACCAAAATCGTATTCAGTGCACGGACATTGATATTTTTGAAGCGGAACAGGACGGCTGTTAAGGCAATCAACAACAAGATACCGAGTACATAGCCGTTTCCCAGGAAGGGAATACCGAGCAGAGCGATGGTCAGGACGAAAGAAATTCTGACGCGCATCGGAGAGATGTCTTTGCGCATCGTTTCCCAGATTGACCAGCCCAACATGCCCGCAATGATCACCACATAGGCATAAACGCCCGAATTATACGGCATACCGAAAACGTTCACAAACAGCAGTTCGAACCAGCCGCAAGTTTCGACCAGACCTTGCACGACACCATACATGATCAATCCGATGATTGCAAATGATACGAATAGAGCGATCAACGTCCCTTTGAACGTCGGGCTCGGGAATTTCCGGTAGTAATAAACGAGTACAATGGCAGGAATACAAAGCAGGTTTAGCAGATGGACACCGATGCTTAGCCCCATGAAGTAGGCGATCAACACAATCCATCGATCGGCATGCGGCCGATCGGCTGCTTCTTCCCATTTCAGAATTAACCAAAATACGAGGGCCGTAAACAGCGATGAGCTGGCGTAGACTTCACCTTCAACGGCACTGAACCAAAACGTATCGCTGAAGGTATAAACCAACGCTCCGACGAGTCCGCAACCCATCACCATGATGGTGTGTGTCAAAGTAAGTTCGCGTTTCCCTTCTTTCAGGATGATGCGCCGAGCCATGTGCGTGATACTCCAGAAGAGAAACAAAATCGTAAGTGCACTGAACAGGGCAGACATACAATTGACCATCTTCGCCACTTCCGCCGTATCGGATGTGAGTTGCGTAAACAGATTGCCCATCAGCATGAAAAAAGGTGCTCCGGGCGGATGCCCCACTTCCAGTTTATAGGCAGATGCAATAAATTCGCCGCAGTCCCAGAAACTTCCGGTCGGCTCGATGGTCGATAGATACGTATACGACGCAATCAGGAAGACGATCCATCCCAAAACGTTGTTGATTAGCTTATATTGCTTCATAATCGAGGATATGGTAAGCGTTTATTTTTGATATATTCGGCCGCAAAGATATAAAAATCTGCTGACAACATAACGCTATCTCATTACATATATTGTTTGTGTTACGAAAAAATCGTAAGAAAAAGTGCATTTCTTTTCATTGTTTCGCTGCCGGCACGTTTTCTTCATCGCATTTTACGACTTCTTAAAGAAAATCATTTCACCCGGTCGTTTTTATTTCTTTTCTTTGCGGCTGTTTTTTATTGAGTGATGAATAAGAATAGTAAGCATAGACAGTTGTTTCGCTGGGTATATACGTTATTGACGGTCGGAGTAACGGTTTTTATCTTTACGAACTCGCTACAGGGTGGCGAAGCATCCGGACTGCGCAGCGTTATGGTTACCGAGTGGCTGAACCGGCTGATCGGCTATCTGGGGATTGATTATCGGTTCACGGTGTATGCCGTACGGAAACTTGCGCACTTGACCGAATTTATGCTGCTCGGGCTTTTCCTTACTTTGACATTGCGTGTGTACACCCGGAGTCTGATGCCGCATATCTCGTGGCCGTTATTTGCAGGACTGTTCACGGCTGTCTGCGACGAGACCATCCAACTCTTCGGTCGCGGTCGCGGACCTTCGTTGCACGATGTCTGGATCGATTTTGCCGGATTTGTCATCGGACTCTGTATCGCTCTTTTTCTTATGCGTCCGGTACGCCGTCTCCCCAAGCCGGTGCGCAAGCATCGGAGGTAGAAACGGTTCAGAACGGGTCATACATATCCGATGAAGATTATTCGTGAAAAAGGAGGGGGCCTTTTCGCGAGGAATTATTTCTTGCGTTCAATCACATAGTCGGCGAGGAGTAACAGGCTGTCACGCGCTTCGTTGTGGGGCAATGAACAGATGATATTCGTCGCTTTTTCTTTATAGTAAACCATACGTGACATGGCATATTCGACCCCTCCGTGCTCTTTCGCGAAGCCGATCAGTGTCGCGATATTTTCGGGCGAAAAGTCTCGCTTGCGGAGCATGTCCAGGTAAGGTACTTTCGTCGATTCGTCCGTCGATTCGAGGGCGTAAAGCAGGGGCAGGGTCACTTTCCCTTCGCGGATGTCGTTGCCGCTGGGCTTGCCGATGGTGGGGTCATCGAAGTAGTCGAAAATGTCGTCGCGTATCTGGAAACAATAGCCGAGCAGCCGCCCGAATTCCCGGCATCGGCATTGTATCTCCGAGGTTGCTTTCGCCGTGATCGCACCGATCTCGGTACATGCCGAGAGTAACATGGAGGTTTTCTTTTCAATCGCGATCAGGTAGTCATTCTCTTTCAATATCTGCTCTTTCGCATTCTCGAGTTGCTTAATTTCGCCTTCGGCCATTTGACGGCTGAGCGATGCAATGATCGAAACGATCTGCATCTGTTCCGTCTGTGCCGCCCGCACGAGCGCTTCGGAGAGAATAAAATCACCCACCAGGACAGCCACCCGATTGTCGAAGAGGGCATTGATTGAGGGAAGTCCCCGCCGCTGACGGGTGTCATCCACCACATCATCGTGAAGAAGTGACGCCGTATGTAATAATTCGAGAAACACGGCTGCATGGATCGAGTCCGGTGTGACATCCCCGCAGGCCCTGGCTGTCAGCAACACCAGAAGTGGGCGGATGTGCTTGCCGTTCGAGTGATATACCGTTTCGATGGCTTTGCGTATGGTCGTGACATCGCTGTGAAGCGCTTCCGTAAATCTCTCGCGGAAGATTCCGAACTCCTCCGCGACAGGTTTTTCTATGTCTCTTTTATCTATCATAAATCCTGCTTTCCGAATGCAAAAGTAAGAAAAAGTGCCGACTGAAAAAGTTTTTTCGTACATTTACCCCCAAAAACGGCATACTTCTTATGAAATTGCTTTTAATCGACGCTTACGCGCTCATTTACCGTTCTTATTACGCTTTCATCAAAACCCCCCGAATGAACTCGAAAGGGATGAACACGTCGGCAATCTTCGGTTTCATCAATACGCTCGAAGATGTCCTTCGGCGCGAGACCCCGACGCATATCGCTTTCGGTTTCGATCCGCCCGGTCCGACGTTTCGTCACGAGGCTTATGAAGCCTACAAAGCGCAGCGGGAAGAAACGCCTGAAGATATCCGCATTGCCATCCCTTACATTCGCGAAATCATCGCGGCATACCGTATTCCGGTGTTGGAGATGCCGCATTACGAGGCGGACGATGTCATCGGTACAATTGCCAAGCAGGCCGAACAGGAAGGGTTCAAGGTGTTGATGATGACGTCCGACAAGGATTACGGGCAGCTTGTCTCGGAGCATATCTTCCAGTATCGCCCGAAATTCGGAGGCGATTATGAAACATTAGGAGTGTCCGAAGTGCTGACGAAGTACGGTCTGACATCCGTCGGGCAAATGATTGATCTGCTCGGGCTGATGGGTGACAGTTCCGATAACATTCCCGGCTGTCCGGGTGTAGGCGAAAAGACCGCGCAAAAATTACTCGCCGAGTTCGGGTCCGTCGAGGCGTTACTGGCAGGCACTGACCGGCTGAAAGGTGCCTTGAAAACGAAAATAGAACAAAATGCGGAACAAATCCGTTTCTCGAAGTTCCTGGCCACGATCGTCACTGACGTTCCGATCTCTTTCGATGCAGCGACCTGCATACGTAAAGAGGTCGACAGGGAGCATCTTCGCGAACTTTACATCGAACTGGAGTTTCGTTCTTTTCTAAAGAAACTGAACGATGTCTCTGCAGCAGAACACACCGAGAAAGGTGCTCCTGCCATGCAACAGCTCTCCCTCTTCGGTAACGATGCAGGGCAAAGATCGCCGATAGGCATGTCGCCGGGATCGGAAGAAGCAAGGGCCTCTGATCTGGTCGATCTGACGACTACGCCCCACGCATACTTCACGGCCGATACGGAGGAACAACGAAACAATCTGGCACAACTGCTCCTCTCTCAACCGTCGTTCGCATTCGACACGGAAACGGACGGTATCAATCCGTTGACGGCACACCTTGTCGGGATGTCGTTCGCCGTCCGCGAATACGAAGCATGGTACGTGCCTTTGCCTGCCGATATGGAGGAAACGAAGCGGATCATCGCTCCGTTTGCCGAGGCCTTGCAGCATCCCGCTATCGAGAAGGTGGGGCAAAATATCAAGTTCGACCTGTTGATGCTCAGGCGTTACGGCATACAGGTAGCAGGCCCCCTGTTCGATACGATGATCGCCCATTACTTGCTCAATCCCGAGTTGCGGCACAACATGGACTATCTGGCCGATACGTATCTGCGTTATCGTCCGATTCCGATCGAGCACCTGATCGGCGCACGCGGCAAAGGACAGTTGTCGATGCGCGACGTACCGGTGGAGAAGGTCAGCGAATATGCTGCCGAGGACGCCGATGTCACGCTGCGCCTGAAGAACCTCTTCGCTCCGCAACTCTCGGACGGCGGGTTCGATGCGCTGTTCCGCGATATCGAGATGCCGCTGATCTATGTACTGGCCGATATGGAGCTGAGCGGTGTCACTCTCGACACGAAAGCCTTGAAGCAATCGTCCGAGGAACTTACCGAAGCGCTCGGTCGATTGGAAAAGGAAATCCATGAACTGGCCGGAACGGCGTTTAATATCAATTCGGCCAAGCAGGTCGGAGAGATTTTATTCGACCGCCTCCATATTGAAGAGAAAGCGAAAAAGACAAAGACCGGCAGTTACAGTACGAACGAAAGTATTCTGGAGAAACTGCGCAACCGTCATCCGATCGTCGGGAAACTCCTTGACTACCGCGGCCTGAAAAAGCTGCTGAGCACGTATATCGACGCCTTGCCCGAGCTGATCAATCCCGAGACGGGCAAAATCCATACTTCGTTCAATCAGACGGTCGCCTCGACCGGTCGGCTTAGCTCGTCGAACCCGAACCTGCAAAACATCCCCATCCGCGAAGCGCTGGGGCGCGACATTCGCAAAGCTTTTATTGCCGATCAGGCTGACGGACTGTTCTTCTCGGCCGATTATTCGCAGATCGAGTTGCGTATCATGGCCCATCTGAGCGGTGACAAGCACATGATCGAAGCGTTCTGCAGCGGCGCCGACATTCATTCGGCCACTGCCGCAAAAATCTATGGCGTAGCGGACGAGGAGGTGACCTCCGAGATGCGTCGCAAGGCCAAAACAGCCAACTTCGGCATCATCTACGGCATCTCGGTGTTTGGACTGGCCGAACGGCTGAACATCGGGCGCGCCGAAGCGAAAGAGCTCATCGAAGGCTATTTCAAAACGTATCCCGATGTGCACGCCTACATGGACGAGAGCGTCCGCTTGGCTAAGGAACGTGGCTACGTCACCACGATATGCGGAAGGAAACGTTTCCTCCCCGACATCCATTCACACAATGCCGTGGTGCGCGGGTACGCTGAACGCAACGCGATCAATGCGCCGATACAGGGCAGCGCTGCCGACATCATCAAAATGGCCATGGTACGGATTTTTCACCGGTTTGAGGAGGAAGGGCTACGGAGCAAGATGATCCTTCAGGTACATGACGAATTGAACTTCAACGTGTGTCACGATGAACTTGATCGTGTACGCGAAATCGTGCTGCGAGAGATGGAGGGTGTTATGCAACTGCGTGTGCCGCTCGTTGCCGATTGCGGCACCGGAAAAAACTGGCTCGAAGCACACGGATAGGACACGATTCCATACGTAACGCACGATGGGGAATGAAAAAAAATCGTACCTTTGCCTCAGTTTTCAAAAAACGATACAAACATGAGCAAGCTGCATATTATCGATCATCCCATGATTCAGCATAAGTTGACGAGAATACGGGATATCAACACGGGTGCAAAAGATTTTCGCGATCTGCTCAAAGAGATCGCCATGTTGATGGGCTATGAGGTGACTCGCGATCTTCCGCTGACCGAAATAGAAATCGAGACACCTATGATGCGCACAAAGGCGTATGAAATATCGGGCAAAAAACTGGCCATCGTGCCGATCCTGCGCGCCGGGTTGGGCTTGGTCGACGGGTTGTTGAACCTTCTTCCGGTGGCCAAGGTCGGACATATCGGTCTCTACCGCGATCACGAAACGCACAACCCCGTTTTCTACTACTGCAAACTGCCCGAAGACATCGACCACCGCATGGTCATCATCACCGATCCGATGCTGGCTACGGGAGGAAGCGCGTCCGACGCGATCAAGATGCTGAAAGAGAAAGGTTGTACGAACATCCGCCTGATGTGCCTCGTGGCTGCCCCCGAAGGAATACGGCGTGTGCAGACCGATCATCCCGACGTGGATATCTATACGGCTTCGCTCGATGAGCGCCTGAACGACAACGCTTATATTCTGCCGGGCCTCGGCGACGCCGGCGACCGTATTTTCGGAACCAAATAATTCCACCGCAACATAAGATGCCTTTATGGCTGGAAGAATCATTCAGGTAGAGGAGCGAGTGCCTTTACTCAAAGGTATCCCGCTAAGTATTCAACATACGTTTGCCATGTTCAGCGCCTCGGTATTAGTGCCGTGGCTCTTTGGTATCAACGCAGCCATTGTGCTGTTGATGAACGGAATCGGTACGCTGATCTTTATTGTCATAACGAAAGGGAAATCGCCTGCTTACCTTGGTTCGAGTTTTGCTTTTATTTCTCCCACTCTGCTACTTATCAGTAATCCCGACTTCGGCTATCCTTATGCTTTAGGCGGGTTCGTCGTCACCGGACTGATCTTCTGTGCCGTGGCGATCCTTATCAAATTTGCGGGTACGAAATGGATCGATACCGTGTTGCCACCCGCCGCCATGGGGCCTGTGGTGGCGCTTATCGGGCTCGAATTGGCCGGAACGGCCGCACAAAACGGCGGACTTGTACCGAGCGAGACGTACACCGGAATCAACCCCCTGTTTGTCGTCGTTTTTGTGGTGACAATTGCCGTTGCCGTGCTGGGACAAGTGCTGTTCCGTGGCTTCGCCGCCGCCATATCGATTCTGATCGCCATCGTTTCGGGCTACCTTGTCGCGTTCTTCGCCGGGCTGGTCGACTTTTCGGGAGTGATGCAGGCCGGGCTGTTTGCATGGCCAAATTTCGTGTTCCCCCGATTCAGTCCGGAAGCGATCTTTATCATTATTCCGGCTTCTTTGGTGGTGATCTCCGAACATATCGGACATCAGGTCGTGACGAGTGAGATCGTTGGACGTGACCTGCTGAAGGACCCGGGATTGCATCGCACGCTTTTCTCCGATGGGGTTTCGACAGTCCTCTCAGGATGCTTTGGTTCTGTGCCGACGACAACATACGGCGAAAATATCGGCGTGATGGCCATCACGAAAGTATTCAGTGTCCGGGTGATCGGCGGAGCGGCTGTCTTTTCCATCCTGCTGGCGTTCTTCGCCCCGGCATCGGCGCTCATCAATTCTATCCCCGCCCCGGTGATGGGCGGTATCAGCTTCCTGCTCTACGGGATGATCGGTGCCTCGGGCATCCGCTTGATGGTAGACCGCAAGGTGAACTATGCCAAAGGACGTAACCTTGCAATGACGGCACTCGTCTTCGTCGTCGGACTGTCGGGCGTCTATATCCGGATCGGCAATGTGAAGCTGACGGGCATGTGTCTGGCTACACTCACGGGCATATTCCTCGGCGGACTCTTCTATGTGATTGACCGTCTGGGCATCGCCAATGATACGGATGAGCCGGATCATGGTTAATTCCTTATTATGATGATGTCCGGAAGGTCTGCATGTTTTTCGAAGCGGAGAGGTGCATAAAGTCGACTTTTTTGCTTACTTTTGCGAGGTTTAAAAGGTAAAAAACCTGTTTATGAAGCAATATGTAGATTTGCTAAGGCATGTGCTCCGTTCCGGTACGGCAAGGGAAGACCGTACAGGGACGGGAACGACGAGCGTATTCGGGTATCAGATGCGATTCGACCTGAGGGAAGGATTCCCGCTGCTTACAACCAAGAAACTGCATCTCAAATCAATCTTATACGAGTTGTTATGGTTTTTGAAAGGCGACACGAATGTACGTTACCTGCAAGAACATGGCGTACGTATCTGGAACGAATGGGCGGATGCGGAAGGTAATCTGGGGCCTGTCTACGGCCATCAGTGGCGCTCGTGGGCTGACTATGAAGGTGGGACGATCGATCAGATCAGTGAGGCGATCGACATGATCCGCCATCATCCGGATTCGCGCCGCATCATCGTCAGCGCATGGAATGTCGGGGATTTGCGAAACATGAGCCTGCCACCCTGCCATGCTTTTTTTCAGTTCTACGTTGCCCAGGGGCGGCTCAGCCTCCAACTCTACCAACGAAGTGCAGACATATTCCTTGGGGTACCGTTCAACATCGCCTCTTATGCGCTGTTGCTCCAGATGGTTGCACATGTTACCGGTCTCAAAACCGGTGAGTTCATCCATACCCTTGGCGATGCGCATATCTATCACAATCATCTCGAGCAGGTGAAACTGCAGTTGACGCGCGATCCTCGTCCCCTCCCGCAAATGAAACTCAATCCGGAAGTACGTAATATCTTCGACTTCCGCTATGAAGACTTCGAACTGTTCGGATATGATCCTCACCCGCATATTCCGGGAACGGTTTCCGTATAACTTTTTAACGCCAAAACCCCAATGATATCGATTATAGTAGCCACAGACCAACGCGGAGCGATAGGCAAAGACAACAGCTTGCTCTGGCGTCTCCCGAACGATATGAGACATTTTCGTGAACTGACTACCGGACATACCGTTGTCATGGGGCGGCGAACGTTCGAGTCTTTGCCCCATGGCGCCTTGCCCAATCGCCGGAATATGGTTCTTACAACCGAATGGGGCGCTCATTTTAATAATTGTTTGGTGTATAATACATTATGGGGTGCACTTATGGATACCGAAGAGGAGGAGGAAGTTTTTGTCATCGGCGGAGGAAATGTTTACAAACAGGCGTTGGAGGTAGCCGATAAACTCTATCTTACGCTTGTGCATCATACCTTTCCGGAGGCTGACACGTTTTTTCCACCCGTCGATCCGAAAGTGTGGGAAGAAGTATCCCGAACAGATGTGCCGACAGACGAAAAAAATCCTTACCCGCACAGTTTTTTAACGTACGTTCGAAAAAAATAACCCCATGCCGCATCTTGTTCCTGATAAATATATTACCTTTGCTGCGTTATTAACTTATAAAAGCATAGTGAAAATGAAACGTATCTTATTTGTCTTAGCAGCCATCTTGATGATGACGGCAGGTGTAGTTCGCGCACAGGAAAAAAGTGCTTCGATTACGGTAACCGGCAGTGCAACGTATGATTTTGGAGATATCGTTGAGACGTCAGGTCCTGCAAGTCACGTTTTCACGGTGATGAATAACGGAGAAATGCCGTTGGTCATCTCTCGCGTTGTGGCTTCTTGCGGATGTACGACGCCTGACTGGACGAAAGAACCGATTGCTCCGGGAAAAACGGGCGAAATCAAGGTCACATATAATCCGGCCGGCCGCCCGGGTAAATTTGTTAAAACGATTTCCGTGTACAGCAACGGCAAGGCTGATGGGAATTATGTCCTGACGATCCGCGGAAATGTCGTACAGAAGAACTCATGAATCGATGAGCGGAAGAATCTGCGTAGTCGGTATATTCCTATTTTTCTGCCTCTTTTCGGTGCCATGTTTGTTTGCCCGGGAAGAGGCTAAAATTGTTATACCCGAAACCGTTCATGACTTCGGCCGGATTGAAAGCGCAAATGGGTCGGTGAAGCATGTCTTTGCGATCAAGAACGAAGGCGTGGCGACCTTGGAACTGATTCGTATTTCTTCTTCGTGTCGTTGTATCGTTGTCGAATGGTCGGAGAAAACGGTGGAGCCGGGTCGGACGGCACAACTTGAAGTGACGTATAACCCTGTGGGGCAATCCGGAACTTTCAAACATGAGGTACAGGTTTTCAGTAACGGTTCGGAAGCTCCGCTTGTCCTTACGGTCAAGGGAGATGTGCACGCTGTGCCGGGGACTGCTGTGGCCGGAGAGCCCGAGTTTACGCCCGACACGTGGACATACGATTTTGGCAAGATTGATGAGGAGCAGAATTACTATACCCATATCTTTCAGATTACGAATACCGGCAAGGCACCGTTGATCATCTCGCATGTGCAGTCTTCCTGCGGATGTGCCGAGCCGGAATGGACAGCCGATCCGATCGCTCCGGGTGAAGTAGGCGATGTGGTGATCACCTATTCGGCGAAGAACCGTCCGGGTCCGTTTAAAAAGCATATCACTGTCTACACGAATGCGAAAGGAGGGAGGAAGCGTCTCTCCATTACGGGCGAAGTAATACCCAAACCGAGTGAATTGTCGGTCGTATATCAGGATACGATCGGAACGGTGCAGTTAGAGAGTAAAACATTTATGTTCCATACCATCCGTCCGAAAGAGATTGCGACGCAGGAGATATGGATTCGTAACTTTTCCGATGCCAATCAAACACTTTCGTTCGTTCAGATGCCGGCATATGTTCAAGTAGAAGCTCCTGCCGAATTGGCACCCGGTAAGGCCGAACGGTTGAAAGTAACCGTTGACGGTACGAAAGTTACGACGAAAGGACGGATGCTTGGCGGGTTTACATGGATGGCGCGTAGCGCCGCCTCCGGAGAAACGGTCTCGCATGAAATCCCTGTTTCCGTCAACTTTATCGATGATTTCAGCACGCTTTCGCCCATGCAGAAAACGTATGGTGCAGGTATCAAGCTCTCGACAACCCTTTTGGAGTTCGGGCGAATGAAGCGAGGTGGACTCTTCGGTATCGGTAGCAAGCGAGCCTCGAAGCAGGTGACCCTTACGAACGAAGGCAAAGAGCTGCTCGAACTGCATAGCGTATCGTGCGACGACCGGCGGGTACACGTTACCGGATTCAACCGCAAGATGCTTGGCCCCGGTGAGTCAGTCACCTTGACACTCCTTATTCGGCCTAAAGAAGTGATGGCGCCGATGGAGACCATGCTTTATGTGGTCTGCAACGATCCTCGAGGACCGGTTCGTCAAGTGAAAATCACAGCAGAATAAAAAAGAATTGAATGATGGTGCAAGAGGGAGATGAAACGATTTCCCTCTTGCTTTTTAAACGATAGATAAAGCAATGGATCATCCCGAAAACGACGAAAAATATAAAGGACTGAAAGTGACAAGTGGGGTGGCGGTTGCACCGACTGTCAGCCCTTATCTGCAGCAAATGCGTAAACGAACGCGCTCGTTCACGACGCATGAGTTTGTCGAAGGCATCTTGCGCGGAGATACCTCGGTGCTTAGTCAGGCGGTGACGCTGGTCGAGAGCTCCCGGCACGAACACCAGCAACAGGCGCAGGAGATTATCGAGAAATGCTTGCCTCATACAGGGCAGTCTGTCCGTGTCGGGATTACGGGGGTGCCCGGTGCCGGAAAAAGTACGTCGATCGATGCATTCGGGATGTACATGGTACGCAGGGGACATAAGCTGGCGGTGCTGGCGATTGACCCCAGTAGCGAGCGCTCGAAAGGGAGTATCCTCGGCGATAAGACGCGCATGGAGCTGCTCTCGCGTGAGCGTAACGCGTTTATTCGTCCTTCTCCTACAGCCGGCTCGTTGGGAGGAGTAGCCCGTAAAACACGCGAAACGATTATCCTCTGCGAAGCGGCCGGATTTGATACCGTCTTCGTCGAGACGGTCGGTGTCGGACAGAGCGAAACGGCCGTACATTCGATGGTCGACTTTTTTCTGCTTATTCAGTTGGCCGGTACGGGCGATGAGCTTCAAGGGATCAAGCGAGGCATTATGGAGATGGCGGACGGAATCGTAATCAATAAAGCCGACGGGGATAATATCGAACGCGCCAAGATGGCGGCCGGACACTTCCGCAACGCACTTCATCTTTTTCCGCCTGCCGCTTCGGGATGGTTCCCTAAGGTGTTGACATATTCGGGATATTACAATCTGGGCATAGAGGAAGTCTGGAATATGATCGAGGAATATATGGCGTTTACGAAGGCGAATGGCTATTTTGATCGGAAACGTAACGAGCAAGCCAAATATTGGATGTACGAAAGCATCCACGACATGCTGAACGATGCGTTCTATCATCATCCGCGCATAGAGGAGCGGCTGCCCGTCATCGAAAAACAGGTGCTGAACAACGAGGTCAGCTCGTTTGTCGCAGCCCGTGAAATGATGGACTTGTTCCTGAAGAAATAAGCGAAAGCAGATCACAAAAGATTCTTTTTGGTCCGGGCACTTCAAGGGTGTGGCAATGATATCCGAGAGTATTTTCATAGGCTAAAAAAGAAAAAGGAGGGTGTACCCAACATTGCGTTTTGGCACCCCCTCTTTGGGATAAATATAAAGGTACTTCTATAGCTCTTCTTTCACTTCCCAGCCGAGTGCGCTGGCGCCTAATACGGCGGCATCGCTTTCTTTCAGCTGTGAGAACAGCAGACGGGTCTTGTTTTGGAATACCTTCAGCATATGAGCTTCCATAGAGCGTTTCACCGGCTCCATAAGAAGCTGTCCCGCTTTCGTCAGGCCGCCGAAAAGAATGATTGCTTCCGGGCTTGAGAAAGCCACGAAGTCGGCAAAGGCTTCCCCTAAAATTGCTCCGGTTGTTTCGAAGATTTCTTGGGAGAGTTTGTCGCCTTTAACAGCCGCATCATACACATCTTTTGAGGTGATTTTGTCCGGTTCCAACTCACGTAACAGGCTCTCTTCGGTACGTGTCATCAGCAGTTCGCAAGCCGTACGGGCTACACCTGTGGCGGAAGCATAAGCCTCTAAACATCCGTGACGGCCGCATCCGCACAGACGTCCGTTCTCACGGCGTACGATCACGTGTCCCAGCTCACCGGCAAACCCGTCGTGACCGTATACCAGATTGCCGCCGATGACGATTCCGCTGCCCACGCCTGTACCCAGTGTGATGACGATAAAATCTTTCAAACCGCGAGCCGCACCATACGTCATCTCACCGATAGCCGCCGCATTGGCGTCGTTTGTCAAAGTGACCGGAATGCCTCCCGTCTGATCGCTGATCATCTGTGCCAAAGGAATTTTTCCTTTCCACGGCAGGTTGGCCGCGAACTCAATGCAGCCGTTGAAATAATTCCCATTCGGCGCCCCCACGCCGATGCCTTTGATCTTGTCTTTGCCTCCGGCCGAGTTGATCACATTCTGTAACCCGTCGCCAAGGGCTTTTACATAGTCGTTAATGTCATCATAATGCCCTGTCTTAATCGAACCGCTATACAAAATGGTTCCTCGGGCATCTACTACGCCGAATACGGTATTCGTACCCCCTATATCAATTCCAATTACATAAGGCTTCTCCATGAGTTCTGTGTTTTTTTATTAAATGATTATTTTTTGTATCAGTGAGCAAATATATAGGCTTTCGTGAAAGAAAACAATTTTTTTCTGAAAAAAATGTTTTAAAAGGCACAAAAGAGCGCTTGTTTAACCTTTCGGTTCGGTTGCTCTGATCTTGATCTCACTTTTTCCGTTCGATGTTTTTGTGAGGCTGATCCGTACGGCGATGCGTTCGGTCATCTCCGAGACATGTGAGATAACGCCGATCTTGCGTCCTTGGGTCTGTAAACGTTCAAGTGCATCCATAGCGACACCCAGCGTGTCGTTGTCCAGCGATCCGAATCCTTCGTCGATAAAGAGGGACTCCACGTTCATGCGATTCGACGACAGGGATGAGAGGCCGAGGGCAAGTGCGAGCGAGATCAGGAACGATTCGCCCCCCGAGAGCGAGTGTACCGTGCGTACCTCGTTGAGCATATCGAGATCGACGACTTGCAGAGCGAGTGATCCGGGTACTCGTTGCAGCTTATAGCGCGACGTGAGTTCCCGAAGATGCCTGTTCGCGTAGCCGAGTAGCGTGTCGAGGGTATATCCCTGAGCGATCTCTTTGAACTTATTGCCGGAGGCCGATCCGAGCAGGGTATTCAACTTTTGCCAGTTCTCGGCGTGTGTATATTTCGCCTGCCGTTCTTTCTCCAATGTTTCAACCTGCTTTTCGTTACGAGCGTTTGTAGTCAGTACTACTTCGAGTTCGGTCTGTCGCCGGGTACGTTCTTCGGTCTGCAGCTTTCTCTCTTGCAGACAGGCTTGCAGCGCTTCGTTCGTGGTGTTCTGATCTGTCGGCCGGTCATTGGACTCGTAATGCAATGTCAGGTTCTTATTTCGTTCGGCTAAGGTGGCGCGGGCGGTTGTCTCAGCTTCAGTCAGGGAGTTCAGCGCCTTTTTTTCAGCCTGAATCCACGCATTACTTTTCGAGAGCAGCTCCGGGAGTCGTTCGCGGGTGATACCATCTTTTCCGGCCATCCATGTTTCGACGGCTTTTTGTAGCGTTTCCTCTTCGGCAACGAACTTAGCCAAGTCTTGCCGGCGTTGGGCGATGTGATCGCTCAGACTTTTCTGCTCGGCCGACAGCAGGTTTCTTTTCTCATTCAGTTTTTTTATTTTCGATGTGATAAGAGACAAGTTGTCGGTAAAGTATTTCTCGGCAGCGTCGGCCGGTTTCCCGCGCAGCACAGTTTGTCGTTCGGCCTGCCATTGTTCCAATATGTTCCGACAGTGTTCATTCTTCCCGGTCGTGACTTTCCATATTCGGTCGGTCTCCTGTATGCGCACCCGCCCGTTCTCAAGATCGATTTTGAGTCGTTTGAGTTGTTCCTGCGCTTCGGTCAGGGCTGTGCTTGCATTGTCCCACTCCGTCTTGCGGGTAATCAGGTGTTCGGCCAGTGTAGCACGTTCGAAAAAGGTTTGCCAGCCGGGGAGAGTGATAAGATGTTCCTCTAACTTGCCGTATGTGGCAGTATACTGCGCCGTGTAATTCTCGATCAGTGCGGAAAGTTTCGTGATCTCATCTTTGCGTATTTCGAGATCGCCGGCGACCTCCTCCGTTTGCCGGACATTGTCAGCCTTCGCCTGTTCCAGCTCCTGTTCTTTCATACGTTGCGTCTCTGCGAGACTTGCAACCGGGTGATGGAGGCTGCCGCATACCGGACAAGGCATCCCTTCTTTCAGCTGTGCGCGGAGCGTCGCGATTTCGGCAGGCATCATCTTGTTCAGCCGTTCCGCCTCCTGCCTGAGTCGTTCCATTTTCTTCTCCCGGTCGGACAGGATTTGCTTACTTCTCTCCAATGTTTGTTCGTTACGTTGCTTCTGCTTGTGTACGGTCTGCGCTTCGGCAATCAGGGAGAGAAGGAGATCCATTCGTGCGGCGATCAGCTCAAAGTCGCGATGCGTTTTAAACCATTCCTCTCGTGTGATGAGTTCTGTTTGCGTCTGTGCCAGCGTCTCCTGTATGCAGCGGATGTCCTCTTCGGTTTTTACTTTTCTTTCTTGAGCATCCTTAAGCTCTCTTCGAACCTCTTCAAGGTCTTTCTTCGCCTTTGAAATTAAGACATCCAATTCGCGGGCGCGGACGATTTGAGGGGCAATCTGCTGTTGTTTATCCATGAGCTGCGTATGTTCCTGCTCACAGTCGGCTACGGCGCGTATGGCTTCGGTAAGCAACGGCTCGTTTTCGGCTTGTCGGCGGACGGCTGTTTGCAGATCGGCCTGTGACTCGGACAATGTGTGGCGGAGGTTTTCCAGATGTTTGAATGTGTCACGTATCTCCTGTACACGGTCGATTTGCACGATGTAGTCGTAACGCTCACGTGCTTCCGCGATGGCTTGCCGGGCTTGCGCCAGACGATGTTCGGCCTGTTTTTGTTCGTCGCACAAACGGGCGTGTTCGGTCTGCCATTTCAACTGTGCCGTCAATCGGTCGATCGTCTTTTTCAGTTCCGTCAGTTCGTGTGTTACCTCCGACTTTTCCGTCTCATACGCCCTTCGTTGCTCTTCCGAAAGTCGTTCGATACTTTCAATGTGCCGCGTGACGGCTTCCAGCTCCGCGCCGGCGTTCTTTGACTTCTCATAAATGGCGATCGAGAGGCGCGAATAGATATCCGTGCCCGTCAATTTCTCGAGCAGCTCAGCCTTCTCCGGCTGACGCGCTTTGAGGAATGTGGCGAAATCGCCTTGTGCCAACAACACCGAACGGGTAAACTGATCGAACGTAAGCCCGATCAGATCGACGATGCGTGCGAGCAGTTCCGTCTTTCGTCCCGGCTCTTCATGTCCTGTGGATAAATTGCGGAGGCGTATTTCACTGCTTTGCATCGATCCTTCGGCCTTGTTATAAGCCCGTTTGACCGACCAACGTGCCCGAAATGTCTCTCGGCTGAGCGATACGAAATCGACTTCGGCATAGCCTTCGCTCGTGCCACGGCGCAGGATATTACGACAATCGCGTTGACTGAGAGTCTTGTCGCCCACGTCGCGGATCAGGATATTTTCTGAGGCATGGCTCGTGCGTGGCGTCTGGTCGAACAACGCCAGACATAAGGCGTCGAGCAGGGTAGACTTACCCGATCCGGTACTTCCCGTAATGGCAAAAATACCGGCCGATTTGAGCGGTTCTGCGGTGAAATCGATTTCGAAAGCTTTTTCGAGTGAGGCCAGATTTTTCCCTCGGATAGCCAGAATTTTCATTGTTTTTTCTTTTTTCGTTCGGATCTACAAACATACGTAAAAAAGCCGAGAGAGGGATACAGTTAGAGCGATCCTTCGACTTCTCGGAGGATCTGTCGCAAAAGTTTCTGCATGGCTTCAGGCATCGGTTCATCGCCATATTGACGTTTAAAGACGTTCATGGCCAGATCCATCGGATCGATAGTCTGCAAATCTTCCGGGCCGGAAAGAAGGTCGCTATCTTTTCGCGCGGCCGTTACGGCTTCGATGCGTGTCAGTCGGACGGACTTGTCTTTCAGTGCCTCTTCGATCTGGTGCCGAAGGGAAGGCTCCGGTTCCGTGATCCGTATCTTGATTTCCAGATAGGGAGAATGTCCGTCCGCTTCTCCTGCCGGTAACCGCCCGATCTCTTCCAGTACTTCGGGCAAAGCGCGGGCTTCGCGAGGAAGGGTGATCAGCCTGACCGTATCTTCGAACTCGATGTGTTCGATCTTGACTGTATCGTCTATCTCGATAAAAACGACTCCTTGTCTGTTGTTCTTTTCAGCGAACGACATGGGAATCGGAGCGCCCGCATAACGCACATTTTCGCGTCCGGAAACACGCTGGGCGCGATGCAGGTGACCCAATGCGGTATATGTTATTCCGGGGCCGAAAGCATCGGGAGAGACGCATTCCAACCCTCCGATGACGGTGCGTTCCGAACGGTCATTTTCCGAAATCTCCGAACCGGTCGCCTGTAAATGTCCCATGGCAATCACCGGAAGATGTTTATCAGGGACGAGATCATACAGCTTTTCGTACATCGTCCGCACAGCCTGCGAATAATTTTCCGCATCGGGATAGTCGCCTTGCCGCAGGTAGGGCACGGCAAGGCAAGATCCTCCTTTTTTGAGTGGTACGATCAGACGGGCATAATCGATGTCGCCTTCCGGCGTCCGTCGCACCGTGCCGCGCACATCGATATGCATCTCCTCGAACAATGGGCTGGGAGCCTCAAGACGTGCTGCCGAGTCGTGGTTTCCGGCAATGATGATCATCTGCAGTTCGGGATTTTCGTGCGTTACTTCGCGCAGAAATGTATAGTACATCTTTTGCGAGTCGGCCGACGGGTTCGGACTGTCGAACACATCGCCCGCAATCAGCAGCACGTCAACTTGTCGGTCTTTCAGCACGTTTTTGAGCCATGCCAGGAAACGTGCGTGTTCAGTCCGGCGGTCGTATTCAAAGAAATGTTGTCCGAGGTGCCAGTCTGCGGTATGAATGATCCGAATCTGCCGTTTTCCGCTCATTTCTCTACTCGGATGCGTGCATCGACCGCGATAATGCCCTTCTCCGTAGCCAGCAGCGGATTAAGATCAAGCTCCTTGATCTCGGTTGCGAAACGAAGCAAAGTAGAGAGGCGCACGATAAATTCAGCAAATTGATGTTCGTTTACGCCTTTCTGTCCGCGGGTGCCTTTGAATATCTTATAAGCTCTCAACGAGCGGATCATCGAATAAGCTTCTTCGTATTCGAGGGGTGCGAGCCCCGAAGCCACATCGCCCAGTACTTCCACAAAGATACCTCCCAGACCGCACAATACGATATGTCCGAACCGGTCTTCGTACTTGGCGCCGATAAACAGCTCCGTTCCTTTCAGCATGGGCTGAATCATCACAGCTCTGACACCCGGCAACTTCATCATACGCCTGAACTCCAACGAAAGATGTTCCTCCGTTTTGATGTTTAGCGCCACTCCGCCGATATCGGTTTTGTGTACGGGGCCGACTACTTTGGCAACAACCGGAAAACCTGTCTGACGTGCGAAAGCCAACACTTCTTCCTCGCTTGTCGACACACATTCTTCGACCATGGCCAACCCCGCCGCCTTCAGCAGGATTTGCATGTCGGAAGGTTGCAGGTACCCGTTCTCGTCGATCCGGTCGATCGTGCGGCGGATCAGAGGGATATCGACTCCCTGCAATTCGATTTGTCCTGCCGTCGGTTTAGGCGTATTCACTACACGCGATACGGCGCTTGCCAAGGCTACTTCGTCGGAGAAGTTTACCCCACCTGCACGAATAAAATCTTCGACTTCTTTGGATGAATTGACAATCGACGGAAGAATAGGAAACACCGGTTTAGTGCATGTTTCCGACTTTTGGCGGATCATTTCCAACGCATCCGAGATTTTTCCCAATCCTGTGCTCCCGAAGATGGTAGCGATGGCATCCGTTTCGGGAAAATGCTGATCCGCATAGTCGATGGCCAGCCCCAGATCGGCCGCAGAGCCTGTTCCCAGGATATCGATCGGATTGGATACGGACGAGCCGGGCAACAAGCGTGATTTCAGTTCTTCGGCCCTCTTGCCCTGATAGGCCGGAACACCCAAACCACCGCGCGAGAGGGCATCAGTAAGAATCACCGCCGGGCCACCGGCATGGGTAACGACAGCGAAATTCTTGCCATGGATATCTTTCAAGGTGAAGACACAGGCTACAGTAGCCAGCTCTTCGCGGCTGTAACAACGCACAATACCGGCTTTTCGGAATAATGCCTCCACCGCCGAATCGCTCGATGCCAAAGCGCCCGTGTGGGATGAGGCCGCTCTCATGCCGCTTTCCGAGCAGCCGCTCTTAATGGCTGCAATCTTGCATCCCTTGCGTATCAGGGACGATGCATGATAAAGCAATTTATCAGGGTCTTTGATGTTTTCGATATATAATAACTTGATCTTAGAGTCTTCTTCCGGGTTGTAATGTTCGTCCATATACTCCAGAACCGCTTCGATGCCGATTTGCGAGGCATTCCCTACCGACCAGATCGAATTGAACCGAAGACCCTTCGGGATAGCACATTCCATGATAAACAGAGCAACGCCGCCGGAGGCCGAGATCAGATCGGCACCATTTGGGTGGAATTCCGGAACAGGAGCTGTGAATACGCTGTGATGATAACGGTTGGCCAGCCCTATGCAGTTGGGGCCGATGAGTGAGACACCCGCCTGCGAACAGATGCGCTGGATTTCTTTTTCAATCACCCCGCCCTCGGGTGTCTCTTCACTGAAACCTGATGAGATGATGATGATGGCTTTGGCTCCTTTCTGATGTACCAATACATCGACCGTTTCTTTACAAAATGATGAAGCAACGGCCAATACACCCATATCCACCTGTGGAAGATCGTGAACGGAAGGTGTCACTTTGATGCCTTGAATCTTTGTCTCTTTGGGGTTAACGATGTAGAGCTTCCCTGCAAATCCTCCGGTCAGGATATTCTTTACCATTTGCCCTCCCGGCTTGTTGATGTTATTCGAACCGCCAACAACGGCGATAGATTGCGGGTTTATCAATTGCTGTGTAATCATGTCTGTTCTCTTTTTTAATGAGTTATAAGTCGGACAAAAGTACAAAAAAAATATTTAATACCCGATTTTCCCGTAGAAAATTTCTTTCTTTGCAAAGAGACAAACGAAACAAACATCATTGAAATAATAATTTGATATGTTTTTCAGGCATATATGTACTTTCTGTGCGCTGATCACGAGTAGTGGGATATATGGCCCAATTTACCGTGAAAGGTACGGTGCTTTTTGAGGGTGCTGACAAAGCGGCGGGTGCGACGTTGCATCTGTTGCAGTCGCGTACGGTAGCGACTGATTACGCTCGGATATCGGACGCCCGTTTACCGGTGGCAGTTCGATGCGACGGCGCAGTTCAACGGGCCCGGCACGTTACCGACTCCCGATGCAAAAAACCCATTGTGGGAGAAAACCTACGATGCTTATACGCTCGTCGGCGCGCAGATCACGAAGCGGTTTAAGAAGCTGTCGTTGTATGTGGGGGTGGAAAACCTGTTTGACTTCACGCAACCGCACCCGATCGTTGCCTCATCCGATCCGTGGAGAGACGATTTCGATGCAACCATGGTCTGGGGACCTGTGTATGGGCGGAAAATCTACGGTGGTCTGCGGTGGAATTTATAATCATGTATTAACCATATAAAAAGAAGAAAAATGAAAATGAAAACAAAAACAATTCAATGGATGATGTGCTGTTTGCTGCTGCTGATCGGGAGTGATGCGGTAGCACAGAAAGAGGCGAAGAAAAAGGAAGCGCAGACGACGTTTGTCGTAAAAATCATGTGCGATAATTGCATCAAAAACATTAAAAAGAATATCGCTTACGAGAAAGGCGTGAAAAACCTGAAAATCGACTCCGAAAATCAGAAGGTAACGGTGATTTATAATCCCCGGAAGACGAATCCCGAAAAACTGATTGAGGCGTTTAAGAAGATCGGGAAAGAAGCCATTCCGATTGAAGAAGTCCCTTTGAAAAAAAGACAACTGAAAGAAGCAGAAGCAATCCGGACTGTTCAAGTGAGCGCCGCGAGTTTTACGGTTTCAGATACAACTGTGTTTTTTGCAGTCGACGGATTGCTGCAACCCATAAGAGGAGATTGTCATCCAGATATACATTGACAAAAGGTGTAGGCAACTCTTTCACACGAACGAAAACCTCACTGATACCCCACTGATCGATACCGGAGGATAAACGAATGGCATCGGCGATGTTTTTTATTCGGGCTTTGCACCGAAATCAGAAACGGCTGAATGAAAAGCAGACAAG
>ERZ772967.248-NODE-248-length-46243-cov-8.712912_pt1 | contig 46243 bp, 39 predicted proteins | sample MGYA00511677_ERZ772967 | MGnify/ENA primary metagenome ERZ772967 (study PRJEB29015, sample SAMEA2737931) | human oral metagenome | biome: human oral; feature: human-associated habitat; material: dental | place: China | collected 2146 ...
TGCGGGAAGAGCTGGAACGGAAGGGCGAGGCCCGTGGCCGGCTGATTGGCCGTGAAGAAGGTCGGGAAGAAGGCCGGGGGGACGGCCAGCGCCATACCCTGGCCAGGCTGCTGGCCAGGCGCTTCGGGCCTCTGGATGCCGAAACCACGAAGCGCCTTGCCGCAGGTACGCCGGAACAGATGGATCACTGGACGGATGCCCTGTTGACGGCAGGCTCGCTGGAGGAAGTGTTCCGGTTGCAGTGATCGGCCGACCGGTACAGCGCCGTCGCAAATGCAAGGCTTCGTGCCATGGCCGGCAGGGCAGGTTCTGCCTTGCCTGGCAGTATCTCCAGCGCGGCGGCGCATCGGGGAACATGCCGGACGAGACTGTCCCGTACGCTGATGTAGTCTGCATTGCCGTCACCGTACGGGATCAGCCCCGGTTCGGCCAGGTGGATGTGTTCCGTGATGTCGGCTGTATACGGCACCATGTCCTGCGGGTCTTCACCGTTGATCTGCATGGCCCCCGTGTCCAGCAGCATGCGCAGGGCGGGATGATCCACGGCCCGCACGACCGTGGCGCAGTCTGGGGTGGTGGTCATGAAGTTGGCACCGTACAGGGGGGCCACGGCCTCCAGGCACAGCATCACACCGTGCCGTGCCGCCACGTCACCAGCCTGACGGAAGAAGGCCACGGCCTGCTCGTGGGCCTGCGCATCGCTCAGCCCGGTACGGTCACGGTTGCGGGGTGAGCCAAATACCAGCCGGCTGGCGCCCAGTCCGGCACCGATGCGGCACACGTGGTGCAGGTGTGCCAGCAGGGCCTGCTGGCTTTGGTTGTCGCCAAAGACATTCAGCCCCCGGGTGCCGTACAGCAGCGACTGCATGCCCACGATGTCGATGCCGTGGTCCTGCCACCAGCGACGGACGCTTCGGATGGCGGCCTCGGTTGCACTGGTCACGTCCGGAAAATACTTGGTGGGGGCAATGTCGATGGCGTCGATGCCATATTGACGCAGCAGTGCTGCTACGGCAGCGTCGTCCTGTGTATCCCAGGCCAGATTCGAGATGGACAGTCGCATGGTGTTTCAGGCACCTACCGTTACCACGATTCCCGTCATGATCAGCACGATGCCGGTGAAGTAGCGCGGCGTGAAGCGCTCACCCAGCAGGACATGCGTGGCGGCAGGCACGATGACGAAGGCCAGCGCCATGATGGGATACACACGCCCCAGTTCGGCCGTCTGCAGCACCCATATCCAGAAGATCGTCATCACGCCCATCAGCGACAAGGTGGCGACCATCCGCCCTACCGTATGCGGTGAAAACCACGAACCGGTATCGTCGAGGGCGCTGGCCGCCAGCTTGGATAGTACTTGCCCGGTGGCAATACCGATGGCACACAGCAGTGCCTAGGGTAGATCATGCAAGTTTTGCCCGGTTGCGCCAAAGCCTGAAACCATACCGCCAGAAACACACCCGCGTCCAGTACCGCAGCATCCCGCCGATGTGCCAGAGGGTGAAGCGCAGTGACCGGTGGCTCTGCTTGCGGGCGTCGTGCACCACGCGGGCGTCGGCCGCCTGCGCCAGTGTCCAGCCGGCCAGGCACAGGCGGCTGCAGATGTCCACGTCCTCGATGTACAGGAAGTACCCCTCGTCGAAGCCCTTGATGGCCCGGTAGGCGCGGGCATCGAACAGCAGGAACATGCCGGCAATCCAGTCCGGGTCGCTGCCGTGGTTGGCCGGTTGCAGCTTCTGGCGAATCAGCTCGCGTGGCGTATACAGCTTGCGGGCGGTGTTTTCCAGCCGGCCTTCGGGGCTGTAGATCTGCGGCGCCATCAGGCCGCGCTCCGGTGCCGCGAAGCCCCTGAGCAGGGCGGGGAAGGGGTCACGTTCGAAGCGCAGGTCCGGGTTGAGCACGGCGAAGTACCGGGTGCGGCAGTGCGAAAAGGCCGTGTTGTGGTTGGCGCCGAAGCCCTTCGGGGTTTCGTTGCGGATCATCGTCAGCCGGATGTGGCCGGTGGCAAGGGGCGGCAGCTCCTGCTCGGGCACGTTGGCGGTGTAGATGATCTCGGCCACGTCGGGCGGCATCAGGCGCAGGATGTCCTGCAGCATGCGCAGCGCAATGTCGCGCTGGCCGTGGCTGACAACGGAAAGGGTGATGTTCATGTGGCCGGAAAGGGCGCCGGGCCGGCACTGGCCCAGGGAAACAGGAGACTCCCTGATGGGCTGCGTCCGCCAGGAGCAGGCAGCCCACGGCACCGTGGGTATCAGTTGGGGCGTTATTGTCGCGAATATTGGTAAGGGGTGTGTTGCGCCGAAGTTTCAATACCCCGGCTTCGCGTGACGCCGGTCGCCGAATGGCAGGTGGCATATGGCGGCCAGCCTTGCCGGCGTGGTGCCTTGCTGGCATGCGGCCAGGGCCAGCGCGGGACGAATGAGCCCACAACACGCTCCAGAGAGGGAAATGGGCCAGTGGCGCACACCGGTGGCTGGTTCAACCCCGGTAGGCGCCCCCTCGCCCCAGCAGCCCGTCCCACAGCCCCTGGTTCATCATGCGGATGCGCGGCCAGCGCGGGGTGGCCACCAGGGCATAGAAGCCGTACTTGATGACGGTCTGGTAGGCGTCCACCACCTTCCAGCGCCAGCCGATGTGCGGCATGCGCTGCAGCAGCAGCGCGTTGCGGAACAGGTAGTAGTGGCGCAGCGGGGAATGGTCCGGCAGGTGCTTGCCCATGAAGGCGATGGGTGTCTCGCCCAGCTGGTGCTGCATGCGGGCATCGCACACGCCCAGCATGCGGTAGCCGGCGTGGGCTGCCCGCAGGCACCATTCGATGTCCACATAGTCGATGAACAGTGCCTCGTCCATGTCGCCCACGGCGTCCAGCACGGCCAGCGGGATCAGGCTGCCCGAGGCAATCAGGTGCTCCACCTCGATCAGCTGGCCGGGGCGCTCGCAGGGGCAGCGCACCCGTTTGAAGCCTGCCAGCTGCACGAAGGGCGAGGGGCTGGTGGTCTGGCGCTCGTCCGCATAGCGCGGGCCGGCCGCGGCCACCGGCACGCTGCCGGGCGGCTGCTGCTCGATGGCGGCGCGCAGGGCCGCCACCATGCCCGGTTCGGGGATGCTGTCGTGGTCCAGCAGCAGCACGTGGCGGCTGCTCCGCGCACGCGCCAGCCCTATGCCCACGTTCTGCGCGGCGCCGATGCCGCGGTTCTCATGGAGGGGAGTCAGGCGGATGCGGGGTGGCGGGATGTCCCCGGGGGCAGACCGGACGGGGGACGGCGCCCTTTCGGCCGGGAGCGTTCCGGTTGGGCCGCTGGCTGGCGGCCTTTCTGCGTGGCAGACGAAATCCGTCAGTGCCGACAGAACCTCCGGCCTGGACCCGTTGTCGACGATCTCCACGAAGCCCACCTGCGCCAGGGTGGCCTGGCACAGCAGCGTCAGGCGGGGCAGGTCGGGGTTGTAGGTCACCACCACGGCCGTGATGTCGCCTGCCGGTCCGCAGGGGGGGGCAGCAGCGGCGGGGTTTTTGGCTGCGGGTGGGCGGCCGGCCGTGGGGCGCGGGTCGGGCTCGTTCAACGAAGCATCCTCGTGGACTGGACAGGGATGGGCACGTGGGGCGTGTCAGGCCCGGCCGTAATTGTCCTGGAACCGCACGATGTCGTCTTCGCCCAGGTACTCGCCGCTCTGCACCTCGATCATCACCAGCGGCAGCAGGCCGGGGTTTTCCAGTCGGTGGCGGTGGGTGGCCGGGATGTAGGTGGATTCGTTGGTGGCCACGAAAATCTCCTCGTCGCCATTCACCACCTTCGCCATGCCCTTGACCACGATCCAGTGCTCGTTGCGGTGGTGGTGCATCTGCAGGCTGAGGCTCGCCCCCGGTTTGACCTCGATGCGCTTGATCTTGTAGCGCTCGCCCTCGCCCAGAATGGTGTAGGTGCCCCAGGGTCGCGCCACGGTGCGGTGCAGCTGGGCAGCCTCGTGACCGCGTGCCTTCAGTGCCTTCACCACTTCCTTCACCTTCTGGGCCTGGTCGGCGGCGGCCACCAGCAGCGCGTCGGGGGTGTCGATGATCAGCAGGTTGTCCAGCCCCACGGTGGCCACCAGCCGGTCGTCGCTGTTGTGGACATAGGTGTCGTGACTGTCGACGAACACGGTGTCGCCGGTGGTGCGGTTGCCATCGGTATCGGGTTCGGACAGGCTGCGCACGGCATCCCACGAACCGATGTCGTTCCAGCCAAAGGCGCCGGGCACCACGGCCACCTGGCCGGATTTCTCCATCACGGCATAGTCGATGGAGATGTCCGGCGCCTCGCGAAAGCTCTCGCCCTGGATTTCCACCAGCGTGGCATGGCTGGTGTGGTCGATGCGGGCGTCGGCCAGGCAGGCCCGGGCGGCGTGCAGCACCTCGGGGGCGTGTTGCTGCAGGGCGTCCAGCATGGTCTGGGCGGCAAAGCAGAACATGCCGGAGTTCCACAGGTAGTTGCCGGCAGCCAGCAGCTGCTCCGCCCTTTCACGCGCGGGCTTCTCGATGAAGCGCACCACGTGGTTGCCCTGCGGCACGGTCGTGTTCACGGGCTGGCCGGCCTCGATGTAGCCATAGCCGGTTTCGGGCGCCGTGGGCTGGATGCCGAAGGTGACCAGATGGCCCTGGGCGGCCAGGGCGGCCGCCTGCTGCACCGTGCGGGCAAAGAGGACCTCGTCGCGGATGAGGTGGTCGGCCGGCATGACCAGCATCTGTGCCTTCGCGCCGTGGCGCTCGGCTACCTGCAGCGCGGCCAGGGCAATGGCCGGCGCCGTGTTGCGGCCAAAGGGCTCCAGCAGGAAGGTGGGCGTTTCGGCCTCCTGTGGCAGTGCCAGCTGGAATTCGTCCCGCGACAGGAAGAAGTACTCGCGGTTGGTGACGGTGAGGATCTCGCCCGGTTCGGCCACGCGGCGGGCGCGCCGGTACGTCTTGAACAGCAGGCTCTCGCCGTCGGGCAGCTTCATGAACGGTTTGGGGTGCCCCTCGCGCGAGACGGGCCAGAGCCGGGTGCCGGCACCGCCGGACAGAATGACAGGGATCAGCATGGTGGGTGACTTCCGTGGCATGGCTGCAATGAGCATGATGGTAGCGCCACTTGGCATGCTGCGTTGCAGCATGGTGGAATCACCGGCTGGGCTGGGGGCTGCCTGTGTTCAGGCATTCGATGGATGTGTGCGCTCTGGCTCTGATGCAAGCATGTTCGGCGGGGATGTCCGGTACTGGGATGGGCGCAGCATCGTTTCACATGAATGCTTATGCAGGATCGTTCATCGCGGCATGCCAGAATCGGCCGCACAGGATAACCAGGGAGCCTCAGCGTGCCGAAGGACTTTTGCGGAAGTTCCCAAAGGGGGGCGCGGGAAGGGTTTCGCGGGAATGAATGAGTACATGACACGCGCCAGATGCGGCAGGAGAAAACATGGCCAATAAAACAGATGACCGGAAAAATCGCCAGGTGGTGCAGGGCGTGCAGCGCATGACGCCCTCGGAGGCCTTTGTGGAAACCCTGGTGGCCCAGGGCGTGACGGACATATTCGGCATCATGGGCTCGGCTTTCATGGATGCGATGGACATTTTCACGCCGGCAGGCATCCGTTTCATTTCCACGGTGCACGAACAGGGTGCCGGCCACATGGCCGATGGTTATTCCCGCGCCAGCGGACGGCAGGGGGTGGTGATCGGCCAGAATGGTCCGGGCATCAGCAACTGTGTCACGGCCATTGCGGCGGCTTACTGGGCGCACAGCCCGGTGGTGATCGTCACACCCGAGGCCGGTACGCGCACCATGGGGCTGGGCGGTTTTCAGGAATGCAACCAGCTGCCCATGTTCCAGGAATTCACCAGATATCAGGCCCACGTCAACCACCCGGCGCGCATGGCCGAATACACGGCGCGCGCCTTCGACCGCGCACTGTCGGAGCTGGGGCCCACGCAGCTCAATATCCCGCGCGATTATTTCTACGGCGACATCCAGACCGAAATCCCGCAGCCCATCCGGGTGGAGCGCGGTGCCGGCGGCCGCGAGAGCCTCGACCGCGCCGCCGACCTGCTGGCGAACGCGACGTTTCCGGTGATCGTCTCCGGGGGCGGGGTGGTGATGGCCGATGGGGTGGATGCCTGCCGGGCGCTGGCCGAGCGGCTGGGCGCCGCCGTGGTCAACAGCTACCAGCACAACGACAGCTTTCCGGCCAGTCACCCGCTGTGGTGCGGGCCGCTGGGCTATCAGGGCTCGAAGGCGGGCATGAAGCTGATTGCCCAGGCCGACGTGGTGCTGGCGCTGGGCACCCGGCTGGGGCCGTTCGGCACGCTGCCGCAGCACGGCATGGACTACTGGCCGAAGGATGCACAGATCATCCAGGTGGATGCCGATCACCGGATGCTGGGGCTGGTGAAGAAGATCTCGGTGGGCATCTGCGGCGACGCGAAGGAGGCGGCGCTTGCGCTGCTCGACCGTCTGCAGGGCCGCACCCTGGCCGGTGATGCCACGAAGGCCGAACGCGCAGAGAAAATCCGCGCCGAAAAGGCGGCCTGGGAGCAGGAGCTGGATGCCTGGACGCACGAGACCGACCCCTACAGCCTCGACATGATTCGCGAGCAGCAGGGCGAGACTCCCTTCAGTGGCGGCCAGTACCTGCATCCGCGTCAGGCGCTGCGCGAGCTGGAGCGGGCATTGCCGCCGGACGTGATGGTGTCCACCGACATCGGCAACATCAACTCGGTGGCGCACAGTTACCTGCGCTTCGAAAGGCCCCGCAGCTTCTTTGCGCCGATGAGCTTCGGCAACTGCGGCTATGCCTTTCCCACCATCATCGGTGCCAAGGTGGCGGCCCCGCACCGGCCGGCCGTAGCCTATGTGGGCGATGGTGCCTGGGGGATGAGCTTCGGTGAGATTCTCACCTGCGTGCGCCACGACATTCCGGTCACGCCGGTGGTGTTCCACAACCGGCAGTGGGGGGCCGAGAAGAAGAATCAGGTGGACTTCTACAGCCGCCGCTTCGTGGCGGGCGATCTGGAGAGCCCGAGCTTTGCCGGCATCGCGCAGGCCATGGGCGCCGAGGGCATCGTGGCCGACCGGCCGGAAGACGTGGGGCCCGCGCTGAAGAAGGCCATCGACCTGCAGATGAACCACGGCCGGACCTGCATCGTCGAGGTCATGTGCACCCGTGAGCTGGGCGACCCGTTCCGCCGCGATGCGCTGTCGAAACCGGTGCGGTATCTGGAGAAGTACCGGGATTACGTCTGACCGGGGTGGGGGATAACCCTTTCCCCGGGGGATATCCCGGGGTGTTGCGGGGCAGCACCATGGGCGCTGGCGGGCAGGGGCTGCAGTAATATGGGCGCTCTTTCGTCTTCACTGCAGAGGTAACGCCATGACCGCACTCGCCTATACCCCGGACCTCTCCCTGCCGGCCCTGTTGCAGGGCATCCAGCAGCGCGCCAGTGCATTGAACCGGCACATCGTGCTGAGCGAGCCCGATGACCCGCGGGTGCTGCGTGCCGGCGTCGAGGCCCTGAAGCGGGGCGTGGCGCACATCACGCTGGTCGGCAGCCGGGCGGCCGTCGAGGCCTGTGCCCGGCAGGAAGGGCTGTCGCTGGAGGGGCTCACGCTGCGCGATCCCGCCACCGATCCCGAGACCGCCGCGCTGGCCCAGCGCCTCGTCGAGCGCCGCCAGCACAAGGGCATGACCCCCGAAAAGGCCCAGACCGAAATCCAGAAGCCGCTGGTCTTTGCCAACATGCTGGTCACCGAGGGCAAGGTGGATGGCTCCGTCTCGGGCGCCGTGCACACCACGGCCGACGTGGTGCGCACCGCCATCCAGCTCATCGGCCCGGCGCCGGGCAGCAAGCTGGTCTCGAGTTTCTTCCTGGCGGCGCTGGACAAGCCGCATCACCCGATCCAGGGTGGCCTCATCTACACCGACTGTGGCCTGGTCATCAACCCCACGTCCGAAGAGCTGGTGGACATTGCCCGTGCCGGTGCCCAGAGCGCGCGCCAGCTGCTGGGCGAGGAGCCGCGCGTGGCCCTGCTGTCGTTCTCCACGGCCGGCAGCGGCGGCCATCACGCGGACGTGCTGAAGGTGAAAAAGGCCGTCACCCTGCTGCGTGAGGCCGACCCCGGCCTGAAGGTGGACGGCGAGGTGCAGTTCGATGCGGCCATGGTGCCGTCCATTGCCAAACGCAAGCTGCCCGATACCCAGCTGGAAGGCCGCGCCAACGTGCTGGTGTTTCCCAATCTGGATGCCGGCAATATCGGCTACAAGATCACCGAGCGCATCGGCGGCGCCTTCATGGTCGGCCCGCTGCTGCAGGGCCTGGCCAAGCCGGCCAACGACCTGTCGCGCGGCTGTGACACGCCCGACATCGTCAACGCCATTGCCGTCACGGCGCTGCAGGGTGCGTGATTACAGGGATTCGACATGTCTGCCAGTATGACCCCCCAGCCGGCTCCGGGTGGGGCCGCTGGGGGCAGGGGGATTGCGGGGCGGTATCTGCCCGGCATCATGCTGTCGCTGGTCATTGCAGTGGCGGCCAGCTTCGTGTCGGAGCACTATGGCGGGCCAAAGTTCCTGTATGCGCTGCTGATCGGTGTGGCCTTTCATTTCCTGTCGGAAAATGACCGCTGCCGGCCCGGCATCGAATTCAGCGCCAAAAGGCTGGTGCGTGTCGGTGTGGCGCTGCTGGGCGTGCGCATCGTGGTGTCCGACGTGTCGGCCCTGGGTCTCTGGGGCATTCTGGGGCTGGCCGGCGCCGTGGTGTTCACGCTGTGCTTCGGTGTGCTGATGGCCCGGGTGCTGCGCGTGTCACCCATGTTCGGGCTGCTGTCGGGCGGTGGCACGGGCATCTGCGGCATTTCGGCCACCATGGCCATTTCATCCACGCTGCCGCAAAGCCCCGAAAGCGAGCGCTGCACGCTGATGAGTGCCATCGGCATTGCCAGTCTGTCCACGGCGGTGATGGTGCTGTACCCGCTGTGGGTACGCTGGTTCGGCATGACGGTGCCCGAGGCGGGGCTTTTTCTGGGCGGTTCCATCCACGACGTGGCCCAGGTGGTGGGGGCCGGCAGTATCCTTTCACCGGACATTGCAAAGGCCGCCACTCTGGCCAAGATGTTCCGTGTGGCCATGCTGGTGCCGGTGGTGCTGACGCTGTCACTGGTCTTTCGCCGGACGGTGGCTGCCGAGGCCGGCATGGCGCGGCCCCCCGGCGCCCTGCCATTGCAGCAGCTGCAAATACCGGAATCTGTGACGACAGGGGCAGCAGGGGCAAGAGGGGCAACAGGGGTAGCAGGGGCAACAGGGGCATCGGCCGCGCCGGCAACGGCCTCCGCTGCTGCGTCCGCCAGACGCCCGCCCTTGTTGCCGTTCTTTCTGGTGATGTTCGTGCTGCTGGTGGCGGTGAACAGTCTGGGGCTGATCCCTCCGGCCGTGCAGCACGTGGCCAGTGACCTGTCCGGCTGGGCGCTGGTGGTGTCCATATCGGCGCTGGGCATCAAGACCTCTTTCGAAAAGATTGCCGCCCTGGGCTGGCGTCCGATTGCGCTGATGGTGGCCGAAGCGCTTTTTGTGGCTGCCTGGATGATGATGGTGGTGGTGCTGATGCGCTGAGCCTGACCTGCGCTCCGGCAGGCTGTTTTGGCTGCCACAGCCACAGCCACAGTCGCAGCCATAGCCATAGTCGCAGCCACAGCTATGGTTACAGTTGCAGCCGGAGCGGTTGCAGGTGTGCTTGTGGTTGCGGTTTTAGCCGTGGCCGTGAGTGATGGTTTTGCTGGTATTCGGCGCCGTTGCTGACCGGAGCAATTTTGCTTATGCGCTGCTGCTATTGATAAAGCTGCGTGAACCGGGCTTTCAGGTCTGAAACTCACGCAGCGTTTTTATTTATGCGCAATGGGCGCAAACGGTGCTCTGCTCCGCATTTATAGTGACATCTTCAATCGCGACACCCGCAGGAGATGTACCGTGGAACAGGCAATTGGCAGATTTGGGGCAGAGGCCCATCCGCTCACAGGCGCAGCCGTGGCGCGCCCCCGCAGGAGCAGCACACAGGGGGGCGCAGCCGGTCAGGCGGGCATTGCCGCACGCGACATGGGCGACCAGACGCCTGCAGCCCGGCCCGGGACGGCAGGCGGCCATGGCAGCATTCACGGGGCCGGCGGACATGGGGTCTTTCGTGGTGCAGAAGGACACGAAGCCGTTCACGGAGCCCACGGGCATGGGACCGTTCACGGTCGCGGCGTGGCACCCGGCGGTGATCCCGAAGGGGAGCATGACGCGCGGCAACCCTACAATCCCACCTACGATCCATTGGTACATCCCACACCGGGGCATGGGCAGCAGTATTCGCCCACCTACTGGATCGACACGGCCGGTACCCCGCCGCAGGACGACGGTCCCATCGACAGCGATCGTGATGTGGATGTGGCCATCATCGGTTCCGGCTTCACGGGGCTGAGCACCGCCATTGCGCTGGCACAGGAGCATGGCATTCGTGCCGTGGTGCTGGAGGCCAACCGCGTGGCCTGGGGATGCACCACCCGAAATGGGGGGCAGGCCCAGTGCGCCTCGGGCAGGCTGAAGCGTTCGGAATGGATTGCCCGCTGGGGGCTGGACACCGCGCTGGCCCTGCATGCAGAATGCGTGGACGCCATGGATTATTTCCGTGCGCAGATAGCGGACATCGACTGCGATGCGCAGCCCGGCGGCCACCTCTACATTGCACATCGCCCGCAGCGCATGCCGGTGCTGGAAAAGGAGGCGAAGCTGCTGCGCGAGACCTTCCATTACGATGCGCAGATTCTGGATGCCGACACCCTGCGCGGCCAGTACATCGACGACCACGAAGCCGCCGGTGCCATGCACGAACCGGAGGGTATTGGCGTTCACCCCGCCAAACTGGCCTTCGGTTATGTCAGAAAAGCCCGGGCACTGGGGGTGAAGATCCATCCCGCCAGCCCGGTACTGAGCTGGGAACGGCAGGGTGAAGGTGTAAATGAACGTCATCTGCTGCGCACGCCGGGTGGTGTGGTGCGTGCCCGCGCAGTGGGCGTGGCCACCGGCGGCTACACGTCGCAGACGCTGAACTCGCAGCTGAAAGACCGGATCATGCCCATTCTGGCCAATTCCATCGTGACGCGGCCGCTGGCACCCGCCGAAATCGAGGCCAATGGCCTGCGTACGTTCCAGATCATCACCGACACACGGGTGCTGCGACACTACTACCGTGTGCTGCCGGACGGCCGGCTGCAGATCGGTACGCGCAGCGCCATTACCGGCAGTGACGCCACGGCGCCCCGGCACCTGGACCTGGTCCGTGCCGGCCTGGCCCGCAAGTTTCCCGGTCTGCAGGATGTGGACATCGACTACTACTGGTGGGGTTGGGTGGACGTGAGTCACGACATGATGCCGCGCATCGTGCAGCCCGACCCGCACTCGGCCCTTTACTACGCGCTGGGCTATGGCGGCAACGGGGTGTCGTACTCGGCCCAGGCCGGCCGGCGGCTGGCGCAGCACATTGCCGGAAAAACGGCCGATGTACCGAAACTGCCGATTTTCGAGGGGGCGCTGCCGTATCCGGATTTTGCCGGCCTGTTCAACGCCCGGTGGCTGGCCCCGTTCCGGCGGCTGGGCCAGTGGGGGCTGTATCACTGGTATCACCTGAAGGACGAGCGGCTGTAATCCGGGCTGCACATGGCTGGCCGGGTGCGACCACAGACGCTGTGTCCGGGATCGTGCAGGAAACGCAGGACAGGGAGCGCAAACATGGAAAAGCGAAAAGCCGAAGAGAAGACAATGAAAGGGCAGGCGATGCAGGACGCTGCACAGGACCGGACGGCTATCGCACAGACGATGGGCGCACCCGGCGCATTCCCGAAAAGGCGGCGCAGGAACAGGAGGATCGGCCTGCTGGCGCTGCTGGGCGCCGGCATCGTGGGCATGGGGGCGGCGGCCATGGCACGTGCACCTGCAGTCGCCGGCGCACCGGAAAACGTGCGGATTTCACGCCCGGCACAGGAGGCACGGGAGACCCACACCGCATCTGCAACATCCACGGCGTCGAGTGCATCCAGGACCACCGTGGCAGCCGAGGCGAATGGTGGCGCGGCTGCGGCAGGTGCTCACGTCGTGACCTTCAAATTGGCCATGGGCGATGCGCAGGGGGGCACACAGTGGGAGCTGGCCAAAGCCTTCCGCACGGCCTTCGAGCGCAGGACCGGGGGACGCGCACGGGTGACGGTGTTTCCGAATGGCCAGCTGGGCAGCGAAGAAGATACGGTCAACAATGCCGCACTGGGCACGCTGTCGCTGTCGGTGCTGGCCATCAACAATCTGGCGCCATTCTCGCCGTCGCTGGGCGTGCTGACGCTGCCGTATGTGATTCGCAGCGCCGACGAGGCCCGCACGCTGGTGGAAGGTGACATCGGCCACCAGCTCGTGGAAAACACCGTGCGCGATGCGCAGGTGCGGATCGTCGGCTGGGCGTTTTCGGGGTTCCGGGTGCTGACCAGCTCGCGCCGGCCGGTGGTGTCACTGGAAGATCTGCAGGGGCAGGTGATTCGCGTGCCCAAGAACCGTGTGATGATCGAGACCTGGCGGGCCTGGGGCATCAACCCCTCGCCGCTGGCCTGGTCCGAAACCTTCACGGCCCTGCAGCAGCGCGTGGTGGACGGGCAGGACAACCCCTACACCACGGTGGCTGCCATGCGCTTCGACGAGGTGCAGAAGTACATCACGCCCATCCATTACCTGTTCTCGCTGGAGCCGCTGATCGTCAGCGAGGCCGTGTTCCGCAAACAGTCTCCGGAGGTGCAGCAGGCGCTGCTGGATGCCGGCCGCGAGGCCACGGCACACAGCTTCCGCTACCTGCAGGAGACCGAGCACAAGGTGCGTGACCAGCTGCAGGCCCGCGGCATGCAGATCGTGCAGCCGGCCGATGGTGAGCGGAAATGGATCGAACTGGCACAGAACCAGGTCTGGCCAAAGTTCTACGACGCCGTGGGCGGGCGCGAACGGGTGGAAGCCACCCAGCGGGCGCTGGGGCGGTGAACCCGGGCCTGTTGGCCCGTGTGCGTGAGGTGGTGATGGACGGGTTTGCCAGTTCATCTTCGCATGACACGTCCCACCAGCCTGCTTGAAGTGGCGATGCCAGAGGAACCGCGGAAAACATGAAAAACCATGATAACGGTCCCGATCAACACAACGACCCTGGTCAACGCAGCGATCCCGGTCAGCATAACGGTCCCGGTCAGCACAACGGTTCCGGTCAACAGCACCGCCGGCATGGCGTCCTGTGGGTGCTTGACCAGGCAGAGGAATTCATCTGCGCCGTGCTGCTGGTGGGCTTCGTGTCGCTGCTGTTTGCGCAGATTGCCAGCCGGCTGCTGTTTGGCTACACCATCCCGTGGGGGGACGAGCTGGCCACGCATCTGTTCGTGTGGTTTGCGTATTTTGGTGCCGTGGTGGCGGCCAAACTGTCGGCACACAACCGGGTGAGCTTTCAGTTCGGGTTTTTCCCGCCGGTGGTGAAGAAGGTGTGCGAGGCACTGGCCGATCTGCTCTGGGTGGCCTTCAACCTGTACTTTGCCTGGCTGTCGGTGGATTTCGTGTTCTTCCGGATGAACCGCTTCTGGCAGTCGCAGACGCTGGGCCTGCCCATGTCGTATTTCTATGCCGTGCTGCCGCTGGCCTTCGTGCTGATGTCGGTGCGCATCGTCATCAACAACTGGCGCACGCTGGTGCGTGGCGAGGTACTGCTGGATCCGGAGCAGGCCCAGGTGGTGCAGGCATCGAAAGTTACGCATGCATCGAAGGCGACGCATGCATCGGAGGTTACGCACGCATCGAAGGCGGTGCACGCGGAGCACGACCCTCTGTCGCAACCGATGACGCATTTACGGGAGGAACAACGATCTGCCCGGCCAGGGCCGTCCAGGACGGCAGGGAGAGATGACCATGGAAAATGATCTCGTGCTGGTCATTTTTGGCAGCTTCCTGGGTCTGCTGCTGCTGGGGGCGCCCATCGTGGTGGCGCTGGCCGCGGCGGCGCTGGCGGGCTACTGGACGCTGGGTATCGATCCGATCTCGATGGTGCAGACCGCCTATACCTCGGTGGGGTCATTCCCCCTGATGGCCCTGCCGGCCTTCGTGCTGGCGGGGGCGCTGATGGAGGCAGCCGGCATTTCGCGGCGTCTGGTGGATATTGCCGAGGCGCTGGCTGGACCGGTCACCGGCGGGCTGGGCATGGCTACCGTGCTGGCCTGCGTGTTCTTTGGTTCCATTTCCGGATCGGGGCCGGCCACCACGGCCGCGGTGGGCATGCTGATGGTGCCGGCCATGACGGCGCGCGGTTACGACCGTGCCTATGCGGGCGCCGTCACGGCTGCGTCGGGTGGCATCGGCATCATCATTCCACCGTCCATTCCCATGGTGATCTTCGGCATTTCGGCCATGGGCCTGCAGGTGCCGGTGGAGGCCGTGCAGAAGCATGGCGAGTTTGCCGGCCTGTCCATTCCCAAGCTGTTCATGGCGGGGGCCATACCGGGACTGGTGATGGCGCTGGCGCTGATCGTCATGAATGCCGTCATTTCGCGGCAACGCGGTTACCGGGGGCTGACCGATACCTGGCGTCTGCACACACTGCTCACGGCGGTGCGGCAGGGGGTGTGGTCACTGGTGGCCCCGGTGATCATTCTGGGGGGCATCTACTGCGGGCTGTTCACGCCCACGGAGTCTGCCGTGGTGGCCATTGCCTACACGGTGCTGGTGGGGGTGCTGCTGCACCGGGAAATGACCTGGGCAAAAGCCCGCGACGCACTGCGTGCCACCACATGGATCACCGGGCGGGTGCTGCTGATCCTGTTTGCGGCCACCGTGTTCGGCCGGCTGCTGGTGGAAGAGGAGATTCCCGCCCGGCTGGCCGGCATGCTGCTGGGCCTGACCGACAGCCTGAACGTGGTGTGGCTGATCCTGATCGGCCTGCTGCTGTTTGTGGGCATGTTCATGGAAACGCTGGCGGCCATCATGATTCTGGTGCCGGTGCTGATGCCCATCATGTACATGCTGGGGGCCGATCCCACCCATGTGGGCGTGGTGGTGATCTGCGCGTTGTCCATCGGCTTTCAGACCCCGCCACTGGGCGAGAACCTGTTCGTGGCCTCGGGCATCAGCGGCATGACGGTGGAGCGCATCGTGGCGAAGGTGCTGCCCTTCACGCTGGTGAGTGTGATGGCACTGCTGCTGATTGCCTATGTGCCGGAGCTTTCACTGTGGCTGCCGCGGGTCATGGGGTATCGGTGAATGTTGGGGGACCGCTGCGTGTCGGGGTGGCGTTGGGTGTTGGGAAGGAGGGGCGATGGACAGTGTCGCGTGTTATATCGTTGTAACGCGGCAACATTGCACCGGATAGATGTATCTTTAGATTGCAGTTACGTAACGCAACATAGCAACAACGACGGCAAGGATCTGGGCTTCATGGCCCGGGCCACGGGCAAGTACGAACTGCTGGGGCGCAAGCATGATCTGTTCGTGACACTGAGCGCCTCCACCCAGAAGGAAGACTCGCGCTGGCGCCGTGTGACCAACAGTACCCAGTACAACATCTGGGGCTTTGATCATGGTGTCATTGCCAACCCCGACTGGAACGACTACAGCCAGCTCAACCTCAACGCCACCTACCACAACGAGATCAAGCAGCATGGCCTGTCGCTGGGCTCGCGCTTCAACTTCACGGATGCGTGGCACCTGCTGGCCGGCATGCGCTATGCCGGCGTGAAAACCAGCGGAAATTCGTACTTCACCTGGTTCAATGGCGCGGCAGACAACGACTACACCGCCAACCGTGTGGTGAACAAGAAGAAGGTTTCGCCCTATCTGGGGCTGACCTGGGACTTCAGCGGTACCTCCAGTGCCTATGCGAGCTGGACGGAAATCTTCAAGCCGCAGAGCAGCGTGGACGCCAGCAACAACGTGCTGAAGCCGGTGGTGGGCCACAATGCCGAAATCGGGACCAAATCGTCCTTCCTGGATGAGCGCCTGAACCTGTCGTTTGCCCTGTTCCAGATCACGCAGACGAACCGTGCCATGGTGGTGGCTGGCCAGCGCTACTCGGTGCCGGAGGGCAAGGTCCGCAGCCGGGGCTTCGAGGTGGAACTGTCGGGTGAAGTGACGCCCGACTGGAACGTGTTTGCCGGTTATACCTTCAACCGCAGCAAATACATGCGTACCGAGAGCACCACGTACAGCTATGGCACCAATTTCAGCAAGCACACGCCAAAGCACATGCTGCGCGCCTATACCAGCTACAAGCTGCCGGGTGAGCTGAACCAGTGGTCGGTGGGTGGCGGCTTCGAGACGCAGAGCGACATCAACAGCCTGGGCAATGTGCCGCAGGGTGGCTACACCATCTGGAATGCCAACGTGCACTACGACATCGACCGGAACTTCCGCGTGAGCGTGGTGGGGCGCAACCTGACGGACAAGCGCTACTACCTGCCGCAGAAAACCCGCTACCCGGGTGGCAACAACTTCTTCGGCGAGCCGCGTAACCTGATGCTGCAGGTGCACTGGAAGCTGAACTGAGCCGGGTTGAACCGGGCTGAACCGGGGCTCCGTGCGTATCATTGGGGTGACCCATGACACGAACGGAGCCTTTTTCATGGCTTGTGACGAAGCCCTTGCCCAGCGCATCCGCGAGCGGCTGGAAAGCATTCCCAGCTACCGTGAGGTGAAGATGTTCGGCGGCCTGTCCTTCATGCTGGACGGGCACATCGTGGCCATTGCCAGCCGCAACGGTGGCATGATGGTGTGCTGTCCACCAGAGGATGAAGCCCGGCTGCTGGCCGAAGCACCACCCGGCGAGGCGGAGGCCACGCGCATCGGCAACCGCCACCAGCAGAAGAAGAGCCGGGGGTGGATAACCGTGAATGCCGCCGCGCTGGCCCGGGAGGGCGTATTCGACCGGTGGCTGGATCTGGCGGTGGATTACAACCAGCAGCGGGGTTGATCAGCCAAGGCGCTGCACCATCTCCCGGATGATGGTGTGGATGATGACACGCAGGGTACGCAGTTCGCCGGCCAGCGCGGGCGCCAGCTCCGGGGTGACGATCTGCGCGTTTTCGGTCCCGGTTTCGGCATAGAGTGATTCGGCGGCAGGCACGATGTTCCGGCACAGCTGCGTCAGCTGCTGACTGGCTGCGGTGCGTCCCAGCCCCAGTACGGCAGCAGCTTCGAGCAGCAGCGGGCGGTCGATGTCATGGATGAACGACTTGCCCAGAATGGGCCACGCGAGACGCGTCTGCCGTGGCCAGGCGCTCTGGCCAAAGGCTGGCGTCTCGTAGGCGGCCACGCTGAGCAGATCGTAGAAGGGGGCCAGCCGGATGCCATCCGGATGCACCAGAAAACTGAGATTCTTCAGGTGGGCATCGGTGTTGCCTGTCAGGATATTGAAGAGCAGCCAGCCATACAGTTGTGTACGTGCAATGCCGGGGCTTCGGCAATGTCCTGCCAGTTCGGCAAGGCGCTCCATGCTGCCTTCGCTGTATTTGAACAGGTGATCCAGCCCGAGCAGCTGACAGGCATCGATGGCGTGCAGCCGCTGCCAGCCTCCGGCTGTGTGGGTGCGGTCGAAGCGCTGGACGAGGTAGACTGGGGCAGGCAGGTAACGGCGCTGGACATCGGGTACGGGCAGTCCGAGCCGCCGGGCAAGCCGCATCACGAACCATTCGTTGATGACCGAGTGAGGGTAATCACCGTGCGGATGATTGGGCTTGAGGATGTGTGAAGAAGGCTGGGCGCCGGCGGGTTCGTAGAGCACATCGGCTGGTGCCGCGGTGGGAGCGGAATGGGCACCTGCGGTGAGGCTGGCTGGCGCCGGTCCCGGCGCAGCAGGCTCCAGAAGAATGGCCAGCTTGTGCTGTGCGCCTGCCAGCGACATGCGTTTGTGTGCCCCGTGGGTGAGCGGTATCGTGGGCATTTGGCGGATTCGGTTCCCGAGGGCCTCAGCCGGCAGCACATGCTTCGAGGCCGCTGTCAGTGGCGCTACCCCAGGCGGGAGCAGGGTGAGGGAGCCGGCCGATTCGTGTCCATACCAGGCCAGCAGCCCGAAGCTGTCGGCACTGTCGATGTGGGCGTCACGCGCCAGCAGGATGCGCTGCTGCTCTTCTGGCAGCAGGTTGTCGAAATACCACTGGACCGGGCGCCGGGTTGCACCGTCCGTCAGGGGGGCTGCTGCAAGGGGCAGGTGAGGGCTGAGTGCGTAGCAGGCCGGGTTGTCCAGCCATCCCCTGCTGTACTGGAAAGACCATGTGCCGCCGGATTCCTGCAGCGTACCGGCATGTTCGTGGTTGATGTAGACCTGCAGCGAACGTTGCCGTTGAGGTGTGGATGTGGGCGGGGGAAGGTCAGCGGAGGTCATGAGCGGGACTCCGTCCGGTTCCTGCCCCGGGCCGCACGGTCCAGCATGGCTTCCGTCGTGGAAGGCACGTCCAGATAGACGTGAATCCCCAGCTCGCTCAGCACATGAAAGAGCTTGTGCCAGTACACGGAGCTGTTGCCGCGCTCGACCTTGCCCAGGAAGTTCTCGCTGACGCCAATGGCGCTGGCGATGACATCCTGCCTCATGTGTTCGGCCTTGCGGGTGGCACGGACGATCTCACCGATCTGGGCGGGGTCGTGGATGCGGATCTGCATGAAGAATCCTCGCGAGTATGAGGATTATGGGTGAATGACGAAAGGAGGGCGTCACAATCCTCATGACCGTGAGGATCAGGGGCCATTGGGGTTGCCAACAGGTTGAAATCCTCACAGTTGTGAGGATTATGGGCTATTGGCGCGGCATGGGCAAGGGAATCCTCATGGTTGTGAGGATTTGCCGCGGGCAGATTCCAGAGGGCCGGCCGTCGGGCGGAACCGGGCCTGGTCACAGGCTGTGCTGTACCGGTTCTTCCTGTTCGCGGGCCATGGCCTCGCGCAGGACATCAGCGCGGGGCATCAGCGCAGGACATCAGACAGGCTGGACAGGGTACCTGGTCCTGAGCCGCTGGGCCAGCGCCGTGCCGGTGTGGGCGTCATCCAGCTGCCAGCTACGGAAGTCGTGGAGGTCATGCGCCACTTCGGTGATCACGCCGCGCAGTTCCAGCGGCTGCAGCCATTTGGCGGGAATGGCACTGTCGCCGTACAGGGCGCCCAGCAGGTTGCCGGCGATGGCACCGGTAGAGTCGGAGTCGCCGTCGTGGTTGACGGCCAGCTTGACGCCATGCTTGAAGTCCCGTGCCACCAGCGCACAGTACAGGCTCACGGCCAGCGCCTCTTCGGCAATCCTGCCCTGGCCGAGCCGCTTGATGGCCTCGGCGTGGGGCAGATCGGAACTGGCCAGGGACTCGGCCTGTTCGATGGCGTGCAGGGTTTCTTCGTGATCGGGGGTGGCGCGCAGCAGGGCTTTGACGGGCGGCAGGCAGCTGCGCAGCGCCACGCCGCCGGCCAGCCCCTGGATGAACACGGCCAGGGCGCCGCCGGTGAGCTGGCCGGTGGGGTGTCCATGGGTGAGGCCGGCCAGCCGGTTGCCCAGCTGGAAGGTCTGCTGTGGCTTCAGGTGCAGGCTGTGCGCAAAGAGCCCCACCGGCGCCACGCGCATCACGCCGCCGCAGCCCTTGCTGTTGTTGCGGGCCGGAGCGCCTAGCGTCTCCATGCTGCGCAGACTGCTGAGGCAGGTCATGCCGGGGGCGCGACGGGCATGCAGTGCTTCCTGGGCAAACAGCCAGCCGTGCAGGGCGGGGTCCATGGCAAGGGCGGGGGATTCGCCCTGCGTCTGCAGCCAGTGCAGGTAGGCCAGCGCCGTGGTTCGGACCGGATTGAGGGCATGGCCATGGCTCTGTGAATGGCCGTGTTCCCGGGATTGACCGTGATGTTGCGGGTGATCATGCCTCTGGCTCTGGCTCTGGCTCTGGCTCTGGCTCTGGCTTTGGGCGTGGGCGTGGGCGTGGGCGTGGGCGTGGGCGTGGGCGTGGGCGTGGGCGCCGTGCCCCCCGATCCAGGCACGCAGCAGGCCGTCGGCGGTGAAGAGCGTCATCTGCGTGTCATCGGTGATCAGGCCCAGTCCGCCATAGGCCGGCTGGTAGTTGGTCACCCCCATGGGACCGAAGTTCAGCAGGATGTCGGTGGCCGACATGAATTCGATGGGCGCCCCCAGGGCATCACCCACGGCGCCACCCAGCAGGCAGCCGGTGTAGCGGGCAAGTGTCTGCTGGGGAGACTGGGAGACCTGCTGTGCGTGCTGGCCTGCCTGTGCAGGATGGGTACTGTCTGGCTGGCCCTGGTTGTGCGGATGTTGCGTGGCGTGCTCCTGCTGTGGGTACGCGGACGCCTGCCGCTGTGCCGGCGACGGTTGCGTGTGCTGGTGCTGCTGCCCGGTGATGCCTGATCCGCCCTGCGCCATGGTGTCAGTCTCCAATGGGGACGGCAAGTATGACAGATGGGCGGCGGGCCGGCAGGTGCGGGCGGGTGGATGGGATGTGGGAGGGGGTGGGTGGTGAAATGGGCTTCCTGCCCTGTGCAGACCGGCAGTAACGGGAGCAGAGGATGGCTGGTCTGTGACTGGAACGGGTGTTCCGTTTTTACGTTAGATGGTTGTAATTCGAGAAGTTATGGAACATACTTGGGCCATGTTTCCTTCGTCTTCATCTCTTTCGGGCAGGGTTCTCGATCTGGCTGGCCAGAAGGGTGTGCTGCGCGCCCGTGATCTGGACGCCATTCAGGCGCCACGGGTGATACTTACCCGTCTGGTTGCTGCGGGCCTGCTGGAAAAGGTCGAGCGCGGCCTCTATCGTCTGCCTGATGTACTGGTGTCAGAGCATGAAACACTGCTGACGGTGGCCGCCAGGGTTCAGCAGGCGGTGTTCTGCCTGCTGACGGCGCTGCAGTTTCATGAACTGACCACACAGCTGCCGCGACATGTGTGGATTGGCATGCCTACTGGCAGCCATGCGCCCAGGCTGGACTATCCACCGGTCCAGATGGTGCAGATGACGGGTGATGTCCATGCCACGGGTGTGGAGGAGCACTGGCGGGATGGTGTGAAGCTGCGTGTCTATGGCGTGGCCAAAACGGTGGTGGACTGCTTCAGGTACAGGCACCGGGTAGGGCTGGATGTGGCGCTTGAGGCGCTCAGGGAAGCGCGCGGGTATGGGAAGGTGTCTGCGGACGAAATTTGGCATTACGCAAGAATATGCCGGATGACGAGTGTCATGCGGCCCTATATGGAGACGGTGGGATGAGTGGAAAGGGTAATGACCGGGCAGCTTCGGTCCGTGCGCGGCTTCTGAATGTGGCAAAGGCACAGCAGGCAGATTTCCAGTCGGTCATTGTCCGCTTCGCACTGGAGCGCCTGCTTTATCGTCTGTCCGTGTCACCACATGCCGACAGGTTTCTTCTGAAGGGGGCACTGCTGTTCGTTCTTTGGTATGACACGGCGCATCGGCTGACACGTGATGCCGACTTCCTTGGGTTTGGCAATAGCGAAATGGATTCCATTGGACAGGTATTCCGGGAGATTGCTGCGACCAGCGTGGATGACGGTATCGTGTTCGACCCCGCCTCTGTCAGCGTTCAGGAAATACGCAAGGAAGACGATTATGGTGGAGTCCGTGTGACGCTTTCTGCCGAGCTGGCCAAGGCACGCTGCAAGGTTCAGGTCGATATCGGTTTTGGTGATTCAGTGGTGCCAGGCCCGGTTGATTCGGTATTTCCGGTGCTGCTGGAAGACTTGCCAAAACCGCATGTCCGCACCTATCCGGTGTATACCGTGATTTCCGAGAAGTTGCATGCAATCGTCTCCATGGGTGTCTCCAATACGCGCATGAAGGACTACATCGACCTGTACGTTCTGGCTGAACGGGAGCACCTTGATACTGACTTGATGGTGAAGGCGATACGGGCGACGTTCGGGTGCAGGGGCAAGCTTGCCCCCGCGGTGCTGCCCGAAGGGCTGACGGAAGTCTTTGCGCAGAATGCACAATGCCGGGCGAGGTGGTCTGGGTTTCTCCGGAAAAACGGGCTGCAGGGAGCGCCTCTCGAGGAGGTCGTTGAGCGGCTGGCGGCGGTGTATGGACCGGCCTTGTGTCGGGCCTCTCAGTGAGAAGGTGTTTGAGATGGGGGTCAGGGAAAAAGTATGTCATTGAAACTGGCAACGGTAGTGTTTGATTACCTGAAACTTCATCCGGAAGAGAAGTTCACCGCCCGCCAGCTGGCCGAGTGGGTGCTTGCCACATACCCTGCCGAGTGCGGCGCCAAGAAGGCGGCCAGTTCGTTCATCACGACCGACGCGCAGCTGGTGCAGCAGTTGACGGCCGAAATTGGAGCCCAGCGTCCCAGTCTGCAGAGGCGTCATCCCGAAGTGAAGACCACGGAGGGACGCCCTCGACGGTATTACTACTCGACCCTGTCCGACAGTGCCGAGGTTGCGGCGGTCGAACATGCAGTCTGCGGGCAAGACGGGGTGTCTTCGACCGAAGTTCGCCAGCCCCGGATGACCGAACACGCCCTGTACCCGATCCTGGACATGTTCATGCGCGAGGAATTTGGGCTGTACTGCCTGCGCATTGATGAAAAGCGTTCCTCCAGCCGGCGTGGCACGAATGGCAATCACTGGCTGCATCCGGATGTGGTGGCCATGGAGGACCTGGGCGCAGACTGGGCGCGGGAAGTGCGAGAGTGCGTGAGTCAGTGTTCGGCACGCCGGGCCCGGTTGTGGTCCTTCGAGGTGAAGCGGCTGCTGAACCGCTCGAACGTGCGTGAGAGTTTCTTTCAGGCGGTGTCGAATTCGTCGTGGGCCAACTTTGGCTATCTGGTGGCGGTCGAGGTGGTGGGGGCAGATACGCTGAAGGAGCTGCGGATGCTGTACGCCGCACACGGGATCGGGCTGATCCAGCTGGATGTGGAAAACCCGGCCGACAGCCAGGTGCTGATTCCGGCCCGTGAGCGCGACGAGGTGGACTGGGACATGGTCAACCGGCTGGCTACCGAAAACGCGGACTATCTGGAATACGTGCGGCTGATCCGGCAGTTCCACCAGACGGGCGAGGCGCGGCGGCGGGACTGGGGGGTGAGAGAGGGGGGTGAGAGAAACTCGCACCGGCGGTGCGAGAATTTGGTGCGGTAAAGGACTACCCGGCCTTCCTGGCCGAGGTCAAGGTGCGCGTCCAGTCCGCGCACGCACCGGGGGGCTATGCGTTGGGCCAGTAAGGAGGCCGCGGTGGCGCCAGTTCATATCCCGTACTGCGCCCCCCGCCCGGCATCTTCCGCAGCACACCCAGCGCCACCAGCTGGTTGATGTCCCGCAGGGCGGTATCGGGTGAGCAGTGGGCCATGCTGGCCCACCGGCTGCTGGTGAGCTTGCCGTCGAAACCATCGAGCAGGCGGTTGAGCAGCCTGACCTGGCGTTCATTGAAGACGGTGCCGGCCCAGTGCTGCCAGAAGCGGGCCCTGAAGAGCACGGCGTCCAGTGTGACCTGCGCGCTGTCGATGGCGCGTCCCAGCGTCTGCAGGAACCAGTGGAGCCATGCGGTGACATCCAGCGTACCTTTCTGGGTGTGTTCGAGGATGTCGTAGTAGGCCTTGCGGTCGCGCTGGATCTGGGCGGACAGGCTGTAGAAGCGCTGGGGACTGCCGTCGGCACGGGCCAGGAACAGGTCGCCCACGGCACGGGCAATGCGGCCGTTGCCGTCGTCGAAGGGGTGCAGGGTGACGAACCACAGGTGGGCGAGACCGGCCTTGATCAGGGCTGGTTCGGGCGTATGACGGTTGGACCATGCCAGAAATCTGTCCATTTCTTCGGACAGTCTGACGGCGGGAGGCGCTTCGAAATGAACCCTGCGGCGGTTGACGGGGCCGGAAACGACCTGCATCGGGCCACCGGCGTCGCTGCGCCACTGGCCGGTGGTGATACGGCTCAGGCCGGCGTAACCCGTCGGAAACAGTGCAGCATGCCAGCCGAACAGGCGCCCGGCCGTCAGGGGTTGCCGGCAGTGGCTGGTGGCGTCGAGCACCATCTCGACGATGCCTTCGACATGCCGGTCCACGGGGGCGATGGCGCCGATGTCGACGCCTAGCCGGCGGGCCAGCGAAGAGCGTACGGACTGGACGCTGAGGGTCTCGCCCTCGATCTCGCTGGTGTTGACCACATCGTCGGTGAGGGTGGCCAGGCTGGCCTGTTCGCGCAGGGCAAGGCCGGTGTCGGCCAGCCGGCCCAGCAGCACACCCTGGGCGTGGCTGACTTCGGCCAGCGGGCCGGCAAGGGCAGCCAGGTTGTAACGCCAGTGGGACCAGTCGGGGCGCTGCCAGATGTAGAGAGGTTCTCCGCTGTTCATGCGGAGATTGAAGCGTAGAAGGCGGCTTCTGGCAAGTATTTTCCGTATGTTTTGCGGTGAATGAGGGGCTTATTTGCCGCAAGGGGCCTCGCCATGCGGTAGCTGGTCATGCTTGTGGAGTGCCGTTACAGGGCGTTTTGTCGAGGCGACAGCCGCGGTCAAGTGCGTGTTGAGCGTGTCATGGATTAATGCGTTTCCACGAATTTCTCTTTGGGCCTGCTGGATACCGGGATGTCCCCATCAAGAACGGTGGCTGATCTGCCCGGCTTTACCAGGGGGTTAGGCGCGACCACGTGAGTGGGGGGCGAGGGATGCGGCCAAAAAAACCCAGCCGTTGCCAGCCAGGGTTTGGGCTGATGTTGGCGGAACGTGAAACTGAACCCGTGTCCGCTCGCCGAGCTAGATGGTAACGCCTTGGCCTTGAGGGCGTGGATTCGACGGCTTTTCCACTTCGGTTATTTGCTCAGGTGAAATATTTGCCGCATAATATCGTCGTTTTGCTTGGTTTATTTGACTAGCAATGAGCAAACGAACTGTTGTTTTATGGTCGTACGGCCATCAGATGCGAATGAGGAGCGTCTGACCATGCACCATCAACGTGTCGAGAGTCTGAGCTATCTATGCCCAGTGCGAGCGCTTGGCGTACATAGACTTTCGCAATTGCTGCTCAAAAAGCAAGCAAAGGACAGGGGTATGCCGTTGTTCACATTAATGTTGCCGCCTTGTCCAGCATCTCTCTGGATTTCGTCATCGCCTCCTGAGCAAAACGCAATTGCCACCGCGCTCTCAAACATGGACTCAGAACTGTCAGTGCTGGAAGCTCGTCGTGATAAAGCTCGTAACCTCAAACAAGCCATGATGCAGTGCTTGCTCATCGGAAGGACGAGGTTTATATGAGCGTTGCAGAGATGTTTTCCGATTTTGTTGATAATCTGGCGATTGCTAACGTGGAGACGATTAGCACACGCTATGGCGAACTGACGTCAGCTCTGAACAAGCATTTTCGAGACACGGAATCAAAAACCGAGAACACACTTCAGGTTGGATCGTTTGGTCGAAAAACGGGTATCAATGGCATTTCAGATCTGGACATGCTATACATCATGCCCAAGACCAAATGGGGTGATTACAACAAAGCCGGTGGGCAACTGGCCCTACTGAAAGATGCGAAAGAGGCGATCCTCAAGCGCTACCCAAAGACGAAAGTAAAAGTAGACCGCTTGGTTGTGACGGTCACCTACACGGACTTCCATGTCGAGGTTCAACCTGTTTTTGAGCAGAATGATAAAAGCTACCGGTATCCAGATACGAAAAACGGCGGTAGCTGGAAAACTACTAAGCCGAGAGAAGAGATGAAGGCTGTGGCGGATTTGGACAAGAAAAAAAATTCCAATCTGAGGTGTCTGTGCAAGATGGCCCGGGCTTGGAAGAATAAGCACGGCGTAGGAATGGGTGGGTTACTGCTGGATACGTTAGCCTACAACTTTCTTGACTCAACTACGGATTTCGACACCAAGAGCTTTCTGTACTATGACTTGATGAGTCGGGATTTCTTCAAGTATCTGTCTGACCTGGAAGAAGAGCAAACTGAGTACGCTGCACCGGGTAGCAAACAGCGAGTCAAGGTCAAAAATAAGTTTCAGAAAAAGGCCAAAAAAGCCTACAGACTCTGTGTGGATGCCATCGAGGCAGAGGGCCAAAAAAACGTCAATGACAAGTGGAAGAAAGTTTATGGGCGGCCATTTCCTTCATCCGCGACGGTGGCGGAAGAAGCTGTGGCAAGGGAGGCGAAGAGCTGGGATAATACAGAGGAGTTTATCGAGGACAAATTTCCAGTTGATATTCGGGAATCCATGCAACTGGATTGCGAGGTCAAGCAGAACGGATTCCGTGAGTTTTTCCTTCGAGACATGTTGGCCAGGAGGATTCCTTTGATGACCAAAAAGAGTTTGTGCTTCGAAATTACAGGCGTTTCGGCGGCCGAGCCGTATGAGATCTACTGGAAGGTCTTGAATCGTGGCGATGTGGCGAGAAATAAGAATTGCATCAGGGGACAAATCATCAAAGATGATGGATTGATGCAACGGGTGGAGCATACCAGCTTTTTCGGTGATCACATCGTTGAGTGTTATTGTGTGAAGGATGGTGTGGTGGTCGCCAAAAACCGGATTCACGTTCCTATTAATGGAGGGCAGAATAATGACGACTGACTGTATCAATGTTTTGGAAGGTCAGTTGCGTGAATGTTACGGGCGAGTTGTCTACTCACATAAAACACACGAGAAATGTGCGGATATTCTGCTTGAGCGACAAGGGAAAATAAAGCTAGCTCAGATCATTATTTCCGCCATCGTGACCGGTGGAATCGTGTTAACGTTTTTTGAGGAGGGAAAAGTTGGGGCGGCAATTAATACAGTGTTATCCGCAGGGCTTCTTGCTCTGAACGCCTATACGAAAGGCTATGACCTCGGTGAAATTGCTCAAAAGCATCAGCAAGCTGGCGCGGAGCTATGGATTGTGCGAGAGAAGTACCTGTCCCTCTTGACGGATATCCGCGCAGGGGATGTTTCGTTGGAGTCTATTCGAGTACGTAGGGATGCGCTTCTCGATGAACTACACGCGGTCTATGTCGGAGCCCCCAGCACAAATTTTAAAGCCTATAGCAGGGCGCAAGAGTCACTGAAGAAGCTGGAGGATATGACCTTTTCCGATGAGGAAATTGATGCATTCCTTCCGAAAGAATTGAAGAGAATTTCAAAGGGGGGTGGCAATGCATGATCTGCCGCTCATCTTGACCTGCCATCCATTGAAGACGGTGCCGGCCGGTGCTGCCCAGAGCGGGTCTTGAAAACTCACGGCGCTACGGGCCTGTGGATGGGCTAATTCTCCGCATGTATTGCGGAGAATATGAGGGGCATTCGCCGCAAGAACTCTGTGCGCGCTGCTTATCTGACCAGTGTGATGCTTGCTTCCGACACATATCGCGTTGCTCGATATCATCAATTCGATGACATCGTGCGCGTTTCAGTGTAAGATTTAGCGTCAGAGGCTTGGTTTCAGTGCCTCTGTGAGCGAATGAGGAGTGTCTGACCTTGCAGTCCCAGCGTCTAGAGCGTCTGAGTCATGCCCAGCGGGAACGGCTGGCGTACATCGACTTTCGCCTGTACTTCATGGGCGAGGTCGGCCGTCCAGATCTGGCCAGGCGTTTTGGCGTGGCGCCGGCTGGAGCCACCCGTGATCTGGCGCTTTACCGGGAGATCGCGCCCCGGAACATCGTGTTCGATGGCAGCAGCAAGGTCTACCGGATTAGCGAGGCTTTCTCTCCGGCGTTCGAGCACACGGCAGCGCGTGTTCTGTCGGTATTGGCCCATGGGTTTGGTGATGGCGTGGAGGTGGACCCGCAGCCGCTGCTGCCGTGTGAGTCGCCAACCGCGCTGAGTAACCCGGACATGGCTGTGCTGGCTCCCATCTGCCGGGCAATCCATGCTGGTCGGCCTGTTGCCATCCGGTATCACTCGATGAGCAGCGGGGTGTCCAACCGGGTCATCGTACCGTTTGCGCTGGTGGATACCGGGCTGCGCTGGCATGTGCGTGCCTTTGACCGCCGGCATGGCGAGTTCCGCGATTTCGTCATTACCCGTATCGAGGCGCCCCACGTGCTGGATGAGGCGCCGCAGCCCAACGAGCTGCCCGGCAACGATATCCAGTGGACAAGGATTGTCGAGCTGGACTTTGTGCCGCATCCCCGCCTGACGCGGCCTGAAATCGTTTGCATGGACTACGGCATGAAGGAGGGCGTACTTCACATGCGTGTACGTGCTGCGGTGGCTGGCTACATGCTGCTGCGCTGGAGCGTGGACTGCTCGCCTGACCACCGGCTTACGGAAGAACAGTATCGGCTGTGGCTTGCCGACCCGCTTGCACTGTACGGCGTGGAGAACGCCAGACTGGCGCCGGGTTATCAGCCCCCCGTGAAGCAGCAAGAACCATAAGGGAAGAACCAATGGCCCGGTTGTCTGATGGAAACGTACCTGACGTAACTGGCCAGCCAGGGAACGCATCGATGCACAAGAAACAACAGGACCAGAGCCAGATCAAGTGGGTGTCCGACTTCATCTGGAACATTGCCGACGACCGTCTGCGTGACGTGTATGTGCGTGGCAAGTATCGGGATGTGATTCTGCCCTTTACGGTACTGCGCAGGCTGGATGCCGTGTTGGAGCCTACCAAACAGCAGGTACTGGAGCGCAAGAGGTTTCTGGACGAACATGGGCTGATCGAACAGGAGGGGCCGTTGCGTGCGGCGGCCGGACAGGCGTTCTACAACGTCAGCGAATTTACGCTGGCAAAGCTGAAGGCTGTCAGCCAGGGGCAGCGTCTGCGCGAGAACTTCATTGCCTATCTGGATGGTTTCTCACCCAATGTGCAGGATATCCTCGACCGGTTTGGGTTTCGCAACCAGATCCAGCGGCTGGTCGAGTCCCAGGTGCTGGGGTATCTGATCGAGGACTTCCTCGACCCCGACATCAATCTTTCGCCTCAGCCGGTCAGGGATGCCGAAGGACGTATCCGGCTGCCCGCGCTGGACAACCATGGCATGGGCACGGTGTTCGAAGAGCTTATCCGTAGGTTCAACGAGGAGAACAACGAAGAGGCAGGCGAGCACTTCACCCCGCGGGATGTTGTGAAACTCATGGCACGGCTGCTGTTCCTGCCGGTGGCAGGCCGGATCGAATCCAGTACCTACTCACTCTACGATGGTGCCTGCGGAACGGGCGGCATGCTGACCGTGGCCGAGGAAACACTGCTGGAACTGGCCGAGGCGCGCGGCAAGGAGGTTTCCATTCACCTGTTCGGGCAGGAAATCAACGATGAAACCTACGCCATGTGCAAGGCCGACCTCCTGCTGAAGGGGGAGGGGGCGCAGGCCGGGAACATTGTGGGCGGGGCGGACAAATCGACGCTGTCGGCTGACCAGTTCAGTGACCGTGAGTTCGATTTCATGCTCTCCAATCCGCCCTATGGCAAAAGCTGGAAGACCGATCTGGAACGGATGGGGGGCAAGGCCGGGTTCAACGACCCCCGCTTCGTCGTGTCGCATGGTGGTGATGCCGAGTTCAGGCTGATGACCCGTTCCAGCGACGGGCAGCTGATGTTCCTGGTGAACAAGCTGCAGAAAATGAAGCACCACACCCCACTGGGCAGCCGCATTGCGCTGGTGCACAACGGCTCGGCCCTGTTCACGGGAGATGCCGGACAGGGCGAAAGCAACATCCGGCGCTGGCTGCTGGAGAACGACTGGCTGGAAGCCATCATTGCACTGCCCCTCAACATTTTCTACAACACGGGTATTGCCACGTACATCTGGGTGCTGGCAAACCGGAAGCCCGAGCATCGCAAGGGCAAGGTGCAGCTGATCGATGCCAGCCAGTGGTATGCGCCACTGCGCCGCAACCTTGGCAGGAAGAACTGCGAGCTGGCGGAGGCAGATATCCAGCGTATTCTGGATCTGTATCTGGAAGGGCAGAAGGAGACGGCTGAGTCCAAATGGTTCGATACACGGGACTTTGGCTACTGGAAGATTACCGTGGAACGTCCCCTGCGGCTCAAGAGCCAGCTTGCGGACGAGCGCATCAGGCCGCTGCGGTTTGCGTCGGGCGATGAGGCGCTCCGTGAGGAGTTGTATGCCCGATACGGCGACCGGCTGTATACCGGGTTCTCCAAACTGAAGCCGGAGATCGATGCCTGGCTGAAGGGCGACGGTGATGAAGATGAGGATGACAGCACCGAGGATGGCGCCCCAGCTGGAAAGGGTGTGCCCGAGAAACGGCGCAAGAAGCTGCTGGATGCGGACAGCTGGCAACGTGACCGTACCCTGTATGACCTGGCGCAACTGGCGCAGCGGGAACTGGGCGATGGCGTGTTCGATGATCATAACCTGTTCCGCGAGCGGTTTGATGAGGTGATGAAAACGCACGGCAAGAAGCCAGGTGCAGCAGACCGGAAGGCAATCTTTCGGGCTGTGAGTTGGCGTGATGAGGAGGCCGTACCGGTGGTGGCCAGGCGCAGCAGGCTGCGCAAGGATGACTACTTCGAACCCGGCCATGACGGCGCGTATCTGGAAATGGTGGGCAAGGAGCGTTTCATGCTCGAGTATGAACCGGACAGTGATCTGCGTGATACGGAGCAGGTACCCCTGAAGGAGCCGGGCGGCATCGAAGCCTTCTTCGAGCGCGAAGTGCTGCCGCATGCTGCGGATGCCTGGATTGCCATGGACAAGACCCAGATTGGCTACGAAATCTCGTTTGCCCGGTACTTCTACAAGCCGGAACCACTGCGCTCGCTTGAGGAGATACGGGCAGACATTCTGGCGCTGACCGAGCAGACGGATGGGCTGTTGCGGAAGATTGTGGGGGTGGTGTGATGACTGTAGCCTATTCAAGTTATCGGAACTCTGGAGTTTTATGGGCACCGAACATTCCTGCGCACTGGGATGTGCGCCGTATTAGTACTCTAGGGCGTGTAGGAAATGGAAGTACGCCATCCAGAAGCAGTACTGCATATTGGGGGGAGTCCGGAACTCCCTGGATAAATAGTGGCACGGTTCATCAAGGGGTAGTCACCAAATCTCCCCGATGGGTAACTCAGATAGCGATAAAGGAGTGTCATTTACCCATTGTGCCTCGTGGGGCGGTGGTCATCGCGCTAACAGGGCAGGGGAAAACGCGCGGGACAGCAGCTGTTCTTGGCGTTGACTCGACTATCAGTCAACATCTTGCTTATATTGATGTCAAGAGATCTTTGATTTCTGGTGAATATCTGCGTTTTGCACTGATGGCAGCATATGACATGTTGAGAACCATTAGTGATAGCGCTGGAGGTACAAAGGGGGCTCTTACTTGTTCGGCAGTTAAGTATTTCTCTGTCATGCTTCCTCCGATTGCGGAACAGAGCCAGATCGTTACCTACTTGCAAGCCCAGGATGCGCGTATTGCCCGATTCATCAAGGGCAAGCGAGAGATTATCGGACTGCTGATAGAACAGAAGCTGCGCATCATCGATCACGCCGTCACGCGCGGCCTTGACGCTTCGGTCAAGCTCAAGCCTTCTGGCATCGAATGGCTGGGTGAAGTGCCGGAGCATTGGGGGGTAAAACGCCTTAAGTGGGTCTGCAGATTTGCATATGGAGATTCGCTTTCGGAGACCAGTCGCCATGGAGGGAGTGTCATCGTATACGGATCCAATGGTCCAGTAGGTAGGCATGATATGGCGAATGCCATTGGGTCTTGTATAGTGATCGGCCGAAAAGGCTCTTTTGGGAAAATTAACTATTCCGAAAGCGATTTGTTTGCGATTGATACGACGTATTTTGTTGATAAGAGGTGTACAAAGGAAAATATTCGTTGGCTGTATTATGTGTTGATTTGGTGTCGGCTTGATAAAATATCAAAAGATTCGGCAATTCCGGGGCTGGACAGAAGGGATGCGCTGGACACGTTTGTGCCAGTACCAGGTGTGACGGAGCAAGAGAAAATTGCCGAGTGGCTTGATGTAGAAACAGCAGAGATAAACGAAGCTATCTCCTGTGTAGAAGAGGAAATCCGCCTGATCCGCGAATACCGCGACCGTCTGATCTTTGATGTAGTCACCGGCCAGGTGGATGTACGCGGCTGGCAGCCCGGCCCGGATGATGTCGTCAGTGACGACGACCTCGCTGCGCTGAACGATGATGAGGCCGAGCCCAACGAGGAGGGAGGCGATGACGACGCGTAAGAACAGCAACTGCAGAAAACTCGCACCAATGGTGCGAGAAACTTCCAAGGTAAAGGGCTACATGGCCTTGCTGGTCGGGGGCAAGGTGGGCATCCGGTCCGCACTGTATGAGAGTCTGCGCGCGGTCAACAAGAATCTGGCCGATGCAAAAGTGCAACCGCTGGTTGCACAGGTCGGGTGCTCCCACATCCTCATCCGTCTGTTGCGCTACTGGGATGTAGCCGGGAATTTGACGAAGAAACTGAAAGACAAGGTGCCATCGCCCAAAGCCATTGCCTGTCTTCCGGAGAGCATATGAAACCAACCGATACCAGTGAACTGGGCCTTGAACAACTGATCGTGCGTCATCTGGCGGGGATCAGTGAACATCCGCCTGTTCAGGCGAATGGGGCGCAGGAGCCGCAGGCCGTGTATGCACCGGGTGGATACGTGCTGGGCCGGGCGAGTGACTACAACCGCGATGTGGCGCTGGATGTGGTGCAGCTGCTCGCCTTCCTTCGTTCTACCCAGCCCAGAGCGGTCGATACGCTGGAACTGGAAGCGGATGGCGTCAGGCGCCCCCAGTTTCTGCACCGGTTGCAGGGCGAGATCACCAAGCGTGGGGTGGTCGATGTGCTGCGCAAGGGGGTGAGCCACGGGCCGGTACACGTCGATCTGTACAGGCTGCTGCCTACGCCGGGTAATGACGCCGCAGCGGATGCCTTCAAACGGAACATCTTCAGTGTGACGCGGCAGGTACGCTACAGCAACGATTCGGGCAACGAGCTGGACCTGGTGATCTTCATCAACGGCCTGCCGGTGCTGACCCTGGAGTTGAAGAATTCGCTGACCAGGCAGACGGTGGCCGATGCCATCGTCCAGTATCAGACCACGCGCAACCCGAAGGAACTGCTGTTCCAGCCGGGACGCTGCGTGGCACACATGGCAGTGGACGATGCCGAGGTACGTTTTTGCACCGAGCTGAAGGGCAGGGCGTCGTGGTTCCTGCCGTTCAACCTAGGCGTCGATGGTGGGGCCGGCAACCCTGTCAACCCGGATGGCCTGAAAACCGAGTACCTGTGGAAGGAGGTCTTGCGCAAGGAGTCTCTGGCCAACATTGTCGAAAGCTTTGCCCAGGTGGTGGAAGAGGTCGATCGCGACAGTAACGGCCGGCAGCGCAAGACCCGCAAGGCAGTGTTCCCCCGCTTTCATCAGCTTCGCTCTGTCCGGGCGCTGCTGCGACGTTCCCGTGCCGATGGGGTGGGCAAGCGCTACCTTGTTCAGCATTCAGCGGGCAGCGGCAAGAGCAATACCATTGCGTGGCTTGCTTACCAGCTGGTCGAGCTGCGCAAGGCAGATGACCCGACAGCGGCAATGTTCGACTCCGTCATTGTCATCACCGACCGCAGGGCGCTGGATTCGCAAATCACGCGCACGATCAAGGGGTATGCCAATGTGGATTCAGTTTTTGCGCATTCGGATGACGCCAGGAGCCTGCGCGAGTACCTCAAGCGTGGCAAGAAGATCATCGCTACCACGGTGCATAAGTTTCCGTTCATTCTCGATGAGCTGGGGGACCTGTCGGACAGGCGGTTTGCTCTGCTGATCGATGAGGCCCATTCCAGTCAGGGAGGGAAGACCACAGCCAAAATGCACGCCGCCCTTTCTGGCAAGGCGGGTGCAGATGAGGTGGAAGAAAATGCGGTACAGGACGCGGTGAATGCGGAGATCGAGCGGCGGATCGAGTCACGCAGGATGCTCTCGAACGCCAGCTACTACGCCTTTACCGCGACGCCAAAGAACCGGACGCTGGAACTGTTTGGTGAGCGAACAGTGGAGGGCGACCAGGTGACCTTCCGCTCCCCGGAGGAGCTGACCTATCCCACCAAGCAGGCGATTCAGGAGGGGTTTATCCGGGATGTGATGGAAAATTATACGTCCATAGACAGTTTCTATCACGTGGCCAAAACGGTGGAGGATGATCCGGACTTCGACAAGTCGAAGGCATTGAAGAAGATCCGTCACTTCGTCGAGTCGCATGAGACGGCTATCCGCCGCAAGGCGGAGATCATGGTGGATCACTTCGTCGAGAACGTGGACCGCAAGGGCAAGATAGGTGGCAGGGCACGGGCGATGGTGGTATGCAATGGCATTGCACGGGCGATTGACTACTTCCGGGAGATATCCGCCTATCTGAAGAGGTGCAACCGTCCCTACGAGGCGATAGTCGCCTTTTCGGGGGAGTTCGAGATTGCGGGGGAGAAGAAGACCGAAAGTGACCTCAACGGCTTCCCGGGCAAGGATATCCCCGCCATGTTCAAGGATGACAGGTACCGTTTCCTGATCGTGGCCAACAAGTATGTGACTGGCTTTGATGAGCCGCTGCTGCACACGATGTATGTGGACAAGCCGCTGGCTGGTGTGCTGGCTGTTCAGACGCTGTCGCGCCTGAATCGCGCGCACCCCGACAAGCACGATACCTTCGTGCTGGACTTTGCCGGGAACGCAGAAGCCGTGCGAGCGGCGTTTCAGGACTACTACCGTGCCACCATACAGGAAGGTGAAACCGACCCGAACCGGCTGCATGACCTGAAGGCGGAGCTGGATGGATCGCAGGTGTACAGCTGGGAGCAGGTCGAGGAGCTGGTGAGTCTGTTCCTGGGGGGAGCAGCCGGGAGCGGCTTGACCCCATTCTGGACAGCTGTGTGGGGGTGTACATGAAGTCCCTGGACGAGGATGGACAGGTGGCGTTCAAGGGCAAGGCGAAGGCGTTTCTGCGCAGCTACGGTTTTCTGGGCGCGCTCCTGAGCTACGGACACGCGGAGTGGGAGAAACTGTCGATCTTCCTGAATTTTCTGGTTCCCAAGCTGCCAGCGCCACAGGAGGCCGACCTTTCGGCGGGCGTGCTCGATACCATTGACATGGATAGCTACCGGGTCGAGGCGCGGGACACCCTGAACATGAGCCTGGATGATGCAGATGCCGCGGTCGCCCCGGTCCCGCTGGCGTCTGCGGGGGCAAAGGCTGATCCCGAGATCGAACGGCTGTCGGCCATTGTCAAGGCGTTCAATGACCTGTTCGGTGATATTGACTGGAAGGATGAAGACAAGATCATGAAGGTCATTACCGAGGAGATTCCGGCCCGGGTGGCACAGGACAAGGCCTATCAGAATGCCCAGGCATACTCTGATCAGCAGAACGCCAGACTCGAGAGTGATAATGCGCTGTCACGGGTGGTGCTGGACATGCTGTCCGACCACACCGAGCTGTACAGGTTGTTCAGCCAGAACTCGAAGTTCAAGCGTTGGCTGGGGGATGTTGTGTTTGAACGAACCTACCGGCGGGGCCTGGAAACGTTACCGCAGGAGGCGTCTGCGGCATGAGTTGGGGGAGCAGGATGACGGGAGCAAAATGACGATATGGTGATGAACGCGAAAACCAGCCCTGAAACACAAGCAGGCATTCCCCGTATCGAGTCGCTGCGGGTCGAGAATTACCGGGCACTGCGCCGGGTCGAGCTGAAGAACCTCACGCCGATGACGGTGCTGCTCGGCCCCAACGGCAGTGGCAAGTCCACCATCTTCGATGTGTTCAGTTTTCTGTCGGAGTGCTTCCAGTCGGGGCTGCGGTCGGCCTGGGGCAGGCGCGGCCGGGGCAGGGAGCTGAAGACGCGTGGATCGGCTGGGCCGGTCGTTTTCGAGCTGAAGTACCGTGAGCGCCCTCGTGACCCACTCATGACTTATCACCTTGCCATCGATGAAGGTAGTCGTGGCCCGGAGGTGGTGGAAGAATGGCTTCAGTGGCGCCGGGGAGAGAAGGGACGACCATTCAGGTTTCTGGACTTCAAACGTGGTATCGGCACAGCAGTCAGCGGTGAGCTGCCCGATGCCGAAGATCTGCGCAGGGAGACGACGCTGCGTTCTCCCGACCTGATTGCGGTGAACACGCTGGGCCAGCTGGCTGAGAATCCCCGGGTGGCAGCGTTGCGCGAGTTCATTACGGACTGGTATGTGTCGTATCTGTCGATCGACCAGACCCGCAGCCAGCCCGAGGCAGGGCCGCAGGAGCGCCTGAGTCGCAGTGGGGACAATCTGGCCAACGTGGTTCAGTACCTGAAGGAGCAGCATCCAGACCGGCTGGAGGCCATTTTCTCGGTGCTGCGACAGCGCATTCCGCAGCTGGAGCGCGTGGAGGCCGAGCCCATGCCCGACGGCAGGCTGTTGTTGCAGATCAAGGATGCGCCGTTCGACAAGCCGGTGCTGTCACGGTTCGCGTCCGATGGCACCATGAAGATGCTGGCGTACCTGACGGTGCTGCATGATCCGGAGCCGCCCCGCTTCATCGGGGTCGAGGAGCCGGAGAACTTCCTGCATCCGCGCCTCCTGCCTGAGCTTGCCGAGGAGTGCCGGGCGGCGTCGGAGCGTACCCAGCTGCTGGTGACCAGCCATTCCCCCTTCCTGCTGGACGCCATGCGCCCGAAGGAGGTGCGGGTGCTGTATCGCGACAGTCAGGGATACACACAGGTGGTCAAGGCCAGCGATATTCCGGGGATTCCCGAGCAGGTGGCCGCGGGAGGGAGTCTGGGGCATCTGTGGATGGAAGGGTTCTTTGGTATGGGCGATCCGCTGGTGAACCAGGGGGCTCCATACCCGTGCCGGCTGGAGTGTTCGTGATGCAGGAAAGGCTGATTTGCGGCGTTTGTGGAAGCCGTGGGTGTGCAGCCAACAAAAAACCCCAGCCGTTGCCAGCCAGGGTTTGGGATGATGGTGGAGCCGGCGGGAATCGAACCCGCGTCCGAAAGTCTTCTGCAACCAGTTCTACGTGTGTAGTGACGCCTTTAGGATCTCGTTGCCGTTACGCCGACGCACGGGCTCAACCAGCAACCAGCCACCTGGGTTTAAGGCTCTGACGAGGTGGCCCCGCCAGAGACGATTCGGTAAAAATGACACTGCTGCCCCTTGCGAGGCCCGGGCTACCGACAACCCGGTGCAGCGGCTAGGCCTCAAGCGGCCAGTGCGAAACGCTCGTCGTTGGCGTTTATTTGGTTTTCCGGTGGATTAACGAGGTGACGGACCCTCGACACGCCCTGAGCCGCTTCACTACCCCCGTCGAAACCAGGTCGGCCCCAAGAATGTCCATTGTACCTGCCCTGTCAAGAGGGGGCCAGTGGGAGGGGGAGTGGGCCGCACGGAGGGCTGCTGCCGGGTGACGGATGGGCTGCTGAAGACCGCAGTGCATGCCTGTGGCTGGGCAAGGGGCGAGCCGATCCCTGGCCAGTGGAAGGGAGGTGGCGCTGGGGGGCAGGCGTAAGCGCAGGGTTATGGATATCCTGCTGACCCGTCAGTTTGTACGGAAAACCGGCATATTGGTGTAAATGTCTGCCGGGTCATGACAGGCGCCGCAAAAAGCACTCCGTCGCTCATGTGTTCGGTCGTTCATATATGAATGTTTTCAGGAGGCGGCTCTGTGGTTTTGTGCGGTTGCAGCATGGCAGCGCTGGGTGTCGCGGCAGCGAAAAATAGCGTGGTTTTCCTGACAACGACGCTCGGGATTTGATGCAAATCAATGTTTCAATAGGGGTATGTGTGGAATTGACGGATGTCAAATATTTCGGATTTTCATTCCGATAGATTGGCTGCAGATGGTTTCGGCCGGGGTGGCCCCGGTCACGGTGTTCACTACAACCCGCTTCATTCCTGATAGAGAGGTTTCACCCATGTTTGCTTCTGCGATGCGCAAGGCACTTCTCTGCTCCGCCATCAGTGCCTGCTTCATTGGCACCTCCGCCATGGCCGAAGGGCAGATCGTCTCCGAGACTGGTGGCCTGCCTGGTTACGATGTTGTCAAGGCGCCGGCCAGCATTGCCAAGCTGCCGCGTGTGAAACAAAAGCTGGTTTCGCCCCCGTTCGTGCCCGAGCACACCCTGACGCCGCCGAAGTCCCCGCGGATCGTCGAAGTCGAGATGTTCATCGAAGAGAAGGAAATCGAGGTCGAGCCCGGTGTGTTCATGTGGGCCTTCACCTTCAACGGCCATGTCCCCGGCCCGATGATCGTCGTGCACGAGGGTGACTACGTCGAGCTGACGCTGAAGAACCTGGCCAAGAACGAGCTGGTGCACAACATCGACTTCCATGCCTCCACGGGCGCGCTGGGTGCTGGCGAGCTGACCCACGTCCAGCCTGGTCAGGAGGTGAAGGTGCGCTGGAAGGCCACCAAGCCGGGCACCTTCGTGTATCACTGCGCCCCGGGCGGCCCGATGATTCCCTGGCACGTGGTGCACGGCATGAACGGTGCCATCACGGTGCTGCCGAAAGAGGGCCTGCACGACAAGAACGGTAAGAAGCTGCACTACGACCGTGCCTACTACATCGGCGAGCAGGACTTCTATCTGCCCCGGGATGAGAAAGGCGAGTTCAAGCGCTACAGCAGCCCGGCCGAGTCGATGGCCGACGACCGCGAGGTCATGGACAAGCTGATCCCGTCGCACATCGTGTTCGGCGAGCGCAAGGGTGCCTACACGGGCGAGAACGCGCTGACGGCCAAGGTTGGCGAGACGGTGATGATCTACCACTCGCAGGCCAACCGCTTCTCGTATCCCCACCTGATCGGTGGTCACGGCGACTACGTCTGGGAGCGCGGCAATCTGGCCGACAACCCGGCGCAGAACCTGGAAACCTGGGCCATTGCGGCCGGTTCGACGGGCGCTGCCATGTACACCTTCAAGCAGCCTGGCGTGTATGTGTACCTGAACCACAACCTGATCGAGGCGGTGGACCTGGGTGCACTGGCCCAGATCAAGGTGGACGGCAAGTGGCACAACGACCTGATGGAACAGGTCGAGCCGCCGCATGACTCCCCCGAGCCCAAGGCTGCAGGCAAGAAGTAAACGTCTGTGAGCGCAGGGGAGCCGGGGTGCCGCAAGCACTTAAGCTCCCCGGGGCATGGAGGCCCACGGGTCGGCCGGCAGGCCGGTCGACCGGCGGCCGCCAGCGTCCGCATGGCCATGATTGGCCCGGATGTTCGATAGGGTATGAGCCATCAATGGGCCGAAGGCAGTATGCTGTCATCGGCCCTTCTGTTTTTTCAGGGCGTGGATTTCTGGAGGAGCTTTGTCATGTTGAAACGATGGATGGTGGCTGCCGGGCTGGGCATGATGCTGACGGCGGGTACGGGTATGGCGTTCGGGCAGGGGCCGCTTCAGGTGGCTGCCGCAGAGGCTGGTGCAACCCAGGCGAAGGATGCCGAGCCACAGGGCACGATGATTGCGCCGAAGCAGCCCGTGATGGGCCGGCGTATCACGTTCGATCTGGAAGACGAGAAGGGCAAGGTCACGCAGGACAGCTTCAGGGACAAATACCTGCTGCTGGCAGTCGGGTATTCGTCCTGTCCGGACATCTGTCCGACCACGCTGTTCGAGTACGGCGAGGTGATGAAGGCGCTGAAGAATCCGGACGCGATCGTGCCGGTGTTCGTGACGATCGACCCGGTGAACGACGACGCCAAGCGTCTGAACAGCTATGTCCACTTCTTCGACGAGCGGATCGTGGGGTTGGCGGGCAGCGCGCAGAACATCCGCGCCCTGGCCGACCAGCTGGGTGCTACCTATGGCTACCGGCTGGATGGCAAGAAGCTCGACAAGCCCGAGAAGGGCGTGCCGTATTCGGTCTACCACAGTGCACTGATCTACCTGATCTCGCCGGACCGCCGGCTGGTGGATGTGTACGACTACCAGCTTGGGCCGGAGGCATTGACGCAGGCGCTGGACGAGGTGCTGGGCGAGCCGGCGAAGGCTGGGGGTGATGCTGCCGGTGACATGAAGCACGATGGTGACATGAAGGATGAAGGCGGCATGAAGCATGACGGCAGCATGAAGGACGGGATGAAGCATGAAGGTGAGATGAAGCAGGGGGACGCTGCCGGTGATGGCCAGCAGCCGGCATCGGCCGCTGCGTCCGGTGAAGCAGCCTGACCAGGGCAGAGGGCTGGCCGTTGCGCCCGGCCCGGGGGCCGATCCGGCGTGCTGACGGTCGGCCTGCGCATGAACGGCCCACCTGTCCGGTCGCATGATCGCCCTGGCCGGTGCGGCGTCTTCTCCAGATAGCTGATGTCTCCATTGGCGGTTGTTTGGCAGTTGGGATAGGACCGGATGTGCGCGGTTGGTTGCTGCATGTTGATGGGCGAGCCGGTTATTTAACGTTGTGTCGCGTTTTCCGGTATGCTGACGGAGTTGCGAGAGGCTTTGTGTTCGCAACCCGAGGTTGTGGTGGGAGCGGCTGGCCGATGTGCATGCAGGGCTGTTCCCGTTTGTTTCCCCTGGAGGAGTTTTCCCATGAAAAAAACCATGATGTTTTCCGTTGCTGCCCTGCTGGCTGCTCCGGCGGTGCTGTTTTCGGGTTCTGCGGCCGCTGCCGAGGCTGCTTCGCACACCACGCTGAAAAATTGCGTGATTCAGGAAGTGGTACCGGGCAAGGACATGACGGGGGCCTATGTGACCTTCGTGCACACGGGCGCGCCGGTCAACCTGAAGGGTGCCGAGGTGCCGGACATCAGTCAGCGCGTCGAGCTGCACAACATGGTGATGAACAACGGCGTGATGGAAATGGGTCCGCTGAAGGATCTCACCCTGAACGATGGCGAGCGCGTCTTCAAGAAGGGTGGTGACCATGTGATGCTGTTCGACGTGAAGCAGAAGCCGGCCATTGGCAGCAAGCACACGCTGACGGTGTTCTTCGACGACGGTAGCCAGGCCAGCTGTGATGCGGTGGTGAAGTCGGTGAAGGATGTGATGAAGGATGCCGGCATGTCCGGGCATGGACATCATGGCAAGCATGGCCATCACAAGGGTGGCCACCACAAGGATGGTCACCACGGCGACAAGAAGCACTGATCGCCAGGTGTCGTGATGCTGGTACGTCCGGTGGTGCCGTGTCCGGATGGTCTTCCGGGACCGGCGGCCGGCGTGCCGGACTGATACGGGGCCGTTCTTTCTCCGGGTAGAATCCGGACCAGCATGTTCTGGCCATGGCCCCGGCATGCCCTGATGTGTGGGTGTGCTGGGGCCGTCGTTTTTCTGAGGGGGTCACATGAAACGAAGGCAGTTCATTCAGGCGGGTGCCGGTGCTTCACTGGCCATGATGATGGCAGAGGTGATGGGGGAGTCCCGGGAGAAGGGGGCCGAGCTGCCGCCCTGGGCGTCGGCACGCATGTCGAAGTCGTCGGAGGGGCTTTATTCGCCGACACGCCATGTGTTTGCGGCGGACCGCTTCAGCAATTTCATCAGTGTGACCGACATCGTGAGCGGGGCTCACGTGACGACGCTGGATTTCGGCATTCGTCCGCATGTGATGGAGATGTCGCGCGATTCTTCGATGATGGCGGTGGGCTCGCCCGAGTCGAAGTGGATGTACTTCATGGATCTGCGCACGCTCAAACGCCAGCGTGTGGATCTGCCCTCGCCGCTGTTCCAGATGTTCTTCGTGCCGCAGAGCACGCTGGTGGCCGTGGCCCTGCGCGACCAGGTGGGGATGATCGACTACAGCGATTTTTCGGTGCGCATCTTCCCGCGCCGTTTCGATTCCGACCAGCGGCAGGCGCTGCTCAACACCTATTATTCGCTGCTGTTCAGCTCGTTTTCGAAGTCGTTCTGGGTGCTGGACGAGGACAGACCCTTCATCTATCACAAGGATGGTGACAGCAAGTCGGACGATGACTGGCGCACCATCGACTTGTCGAAGCACATCGGCAGCGGTTCCGGACTGGGTATCGGCGTGGCCAGTACGGAAGACGATCTGCTGGCCATTACCACCGACGATGGCTCGGAAGGGCTGGTCTATTTCCCGCAGCAGGACCGGATACTGAGTACGGGGCCGATGCGTACGGTGGGCACGACGAACGAGCCGATGATCATGCCCTACATCGATGCGTACACGCAGCACGTGATCTTTGCGGATGTGCAGGGCAATGTGGCGCTGTTCGACCTGAAGAAGGGTGACGAGAAGCCGCAGCGCTTCACGGTGGACTTTTCGCCGCGCTTCATCCGGACCGGCTGGCTGGAAAGCACATGGATTCTGGCGGGCGACAAGGGCATCATGTTCCAGTCGTTCGACGATCCGTCCGACCGGCGGATCGACCGCTTCCGGCCGGAGATCATGAGCGTCTGGGTGACGGGCGACAGCAAGACGGCGCTGTATTCGCTGGACGAATGGGCGCCGCAGATCTTCCGTTACGACATCCGCACGCGCAGGAAGCTCAAGCCCATCCGGGTGCGCGGCGTGACCATGCCGGCCATGCTGCGGATGGGCAGCAACAACAGTATCTGCTACTGAGGGTGTTCAGGGCCTGCTATCGCAGGCCCGGGCGGGGGCGGGCTGGTTCCTGCTGGCGGCCGGCCGGTGTGACAGTCCTGTAGGGGCTGGTCATGGCTGGCTGTTCGGGGGCGGTGCCCAGGTAGGGGTTCAGGCCAGGCCCTGCAGCAGGGCATGGAATTCGGCCACCGAGCTGACGAGGTGGTCGGCCCCCCAGTTGGCGGCTTCGGTGGGGTTGCAGTAGCCGTAGGCGGCGGCAATGGTGGTCATGCCCACGGCCCGGCCGGCCAGGATGTCCCGCTGGTCGTCGCCGATGTAGATGCACTGCTTGCCCGTCAGGCCGGTTTCCTTCAGGGCGCGCTGCATGAGGTCGGGGGCCGGTTTGGGCCGGGGGGCCGAGTCGCCTCCGAAGGCGAGTACGGCGCGGTGACTGAGGTCCAGCCGGTCCATCAGGCTGTGGACCAGATATTCGAGCTTGTTCGATATGACCCCCCAGCGGATCTGCCGGGCCTCCAGCCAGGCCAGCAGGTCGGGCATGCCGGAAAAGAGCCGGGTGTGGGAGGCAATGCTTTTCTCGTAGCGGGTGAGAAACTCGGTGCGCAGGGCAGGGTAGTCGGGGTCGTCGGTGGTTGCGCCCAGGCCGATGTGCAGCAGGCCTCGCGAGCCGGCAGAGGCAAAGGGGCGGTACTCTTCGAGCGGCAGCGGCTTGAGGCCGCGGGCCTCACGCATGGCGTTGACGGGAGCGGCCAGGTCGTCGGCCGTGTCGGCAAGCGTCCCGTCGAGGTCGAAGAAAACGGCGGCGGGCAGGGTTTTGAGTTGCGGCATGAGGTACTGCAGGGAGGAGGAAACGGAAGACCCGGGGGCTGCCGGCTGGCGGCAACCGTGAAGCGTGGTCGCTGCCGGACAGTGCAGGGCCAGGGCCTGTCACATGAGATGCGGGGGGCGCCGGGCAGGGCGGACCCTTGTGGGGGGATTACCGGGAGGCTGGGGCGCAATCAGGCCGGTTTGCGGAACGAGGCCATGTAGTTGACGGCCACGTCGCTGGGCGTGAGGCTGTACTGCTGGGTGATGGGGTTGTACACCAGCCCCATGAATGCCTGCAGTTCCAGGCCGGCCTGCCGGGCCATGCGGGCCATTTCGGCGGGGCGGATGAACTTGCTGAAGTCGTGGGTGCCCCGGGGCAGCATCTTGAGGATGTATTCGGCGCCGGCAATGGCAAACAGCCACGATTTGGGGTTGCGGTTGAGGGTGGACAGCAGCACGATGCCGCCCGGTCTGGCCAGCTGGCTGCAGGCGCGGATGACGGAGGCCGGGTCGGGGACGTGCTCGAGCATTTCCATGCACACCACGACATCGAAGTGACCGGGCTGGCGGGCCGCCAGGTCTTCGACGGCGATTTTTTCGTACTGGGCCGGGACGCCACTTTCGAGGGCGTGCAGCCGGGCCACCTGCAGGGACTTGTCGGCCAGGTCCACGCCCAGGGTGCTGGCCGGACCGCTGCTGGCCAGGGCCTCGGTGAGGATGCCGCCGCCGCAGCCCACGTCCACGACGTTCAGGCCCGCGAGACTGCCGCCGGCCTGTTCGATGATCCAGCCCAGCCGCAGCGGGTTGATGTCGTGCAGGGGCTTGAATTCGCTGTTGGGGTCCCACCAGCGCGAGGCGAGAACCTGGAACTTGTCCAGTTCGGCCTGGTCGACGTTGGTGCGGCTGGCCGGGGCGGGGGACAGGGCTGTCATGGCGGTGGTGTCGTGATGGGGTGGGGCGGCGTCAGGGTGCGTGCCCGGCCTGTTGTGGCAGGGCTGGAGTGCAGACCATGGCGTCCGGCCTGGACGGAGGGGCGCAGCCGGGTGACTGCAACAGTTGTGGGTATTTTACGCCGGGTGGTGGCGTGGGCTGTGTGTGCCGCGTACAGATCATCCTCCCGGGGGCTGGGGGCCTGCATCGGTGTGCGGGAGGGCTGCCGACCGGGGAGGCATGGTACGGCCGCGCGACGGCTGGAGGCGGTGTGGTCGGGGCATTGCAGCCAGGCGTGTGGTGCAACCGGCACTGGTTGCAGCCGGTGTGTGATGCAGCTGGTGTGTGATGCAGCTGGTGTGTGGTATGGCCGGAGGAATGGGGCAGGCAACAAAAAAGCCACCACGGTGTGACCCATGATGGCTTCTTCCACCAGGAGCCCGCCGGGGCGGGCTCCTGGATGTGGCTTACTGCATGACCTGCCGGCTGCCGACCACTTCGATTTCCACGCGACGGTTTTTCGCGCGGCCTTCTTTGGTCTTGTTGCTGGCGACCGGCTGGGCTTCGCCCTTGCCTTCGGTGTAGACCCGGTTGGCTTCGACGCCCTTGCTGACCAGATAGGCCTTGACCGCTTCTGCACGGCGAACCGACAGACGCTGGTTGTAGGCATCATTACCGACGCTGTCGGTGTGGCCAACGGCAACGATCACTTCCAGGGCAACGCCGTCGAGCTGGCCGACGATGTCATCCAGTTTCTGTTTGCCCTCATCCTTCAGGACGGCCTTGTCGAAGCCGAAGAAGGTATCGGCTGCGAAGGAGACCTTTTCACTGGTGGGTTGAGGTGCTGCCGGGGGAGGCGGCGGGGGCGGCGGCGGCGGTGGGGGAGGCGGCGGAGGCGCCTTCGGCACCAGGTCCGGATCACATTCGACGATGGCCTGCGAAGCCTTGAAGCCCCTGTCGTGGTAGCACGTGTTGAACTTGTTGGTTACCACACCACCGTCACGCGAGGTGACGTAGCCAGTATCGTTCTGATCGGCTGTGATGTCAGGGCCCTTCCCCCCGCTGCCTGTAGCGCAGGCGGCGAGCAGCGCTGTCGCAGCCAATGCGCCAAGCTTGACCGATTTTTTCATGTTTCTCCTCTCGGTGAGACGACTCTCAGCTGAAAAACCAGCACCTTGACAAGGACGGTCTCTGGCATGGCCGGATTGTGACCCTGTGCAAAATGCAGTGAGCTTGCGTAAACCCGTCTGCCGGCATGAAACCCGCAGCTGGTGCAATGAGGAATACGCTTGACTCATTGTGCCATAGCAGCCTGTGGCACCGTATGGGCTTTGGCGTGTTCCGCGACGCTGGTGGCCGGAATTGTCGCTTGAGCGCAACATATCGGGCACCGAGTGTTGGCTTTGTGGCGCGCCGGGGGTGTTGAAGGGCTGGTGGCTCTGCCGGGCAGGTGAACGGAAGCGCCTGACGGGGAGGGGAGCGGGGAACGCGAGAGGGGGTACGGGAGGAATGGCGGGAGAGAGATGACGAGAGAAAGATGAAGGGATGGGACAACCGGGCGAGGGATGACGGGCGGATTCCGTGGCCGCCAGGGAGCGGGCGCAATGGGTGATGCCGGGCGAAACCGCTGGATGGGGCCTGGGCAGGGAGTGGTGTGGGTTTCTTGCCGATGGTGGCGCGGGCTTCAGGGTGCCCGGCGGAGTGCGGGACCGGATGGTCTAAAATCAGAAATTCTCTATTGATGGCCGGGGCGTGTCGCCCGGGTTTTTTGTGGGCGCGGGGTCGTGCGCCCCTGGCGGGTGGTGCGCTCTGGTGCAGGCGTTGCAGGTCTGCGGCGGTGCACGTGCCGGCAGGGGGGATGGAACCGGCCGACGTTCTGGGATTCCATGGATCAGGATCAGGATCAATTCGCCAAAGAGACGGTACCGATCAGTCTCGAGCAGGAGATGAAGCGCTCCTTCCTCGATTACGCGATGAGCGTGATCGTGGGGCGGGCACTGCCGGATGTGCGTGATGGCTTGAAGCCCGTGCACCGCCGGGTGCTCTACGCCATGCACGAGCTGAACAACGTCTGGAACCGTCCCTATCTGA
>ERZ772967.249-NODE-249-length-46201-cov-37.385797_pt1 | contig 46201 bp, 41 predicted proteins | sample MGYA00511677_ERZ772967 | MGnify/ENA primary metagenome ERZ772967 (study PRJEB29015, sample SAMEA2737931) | human oral metagenome | biome: human oral; feature: human-associated habitat; material: dental | place: China | collected 2146 ...
CCTGCGACTTTGCGCCAGCAAAGAAGCCTTCGAATCCTGTCAGACGCCCCATGTAGTATAAGCGCAGGCTCTATTTATTTAGGCTTTTCAGCTTGGACTCTATGTCTTTTAGAGATGTTTCAGCTAGACGCCCACCAGCTAGCCATTCAACGTTAGTCACATCAGGCAGGTCCAGCCTCGCTTCTTTCATAAACTCAGCCAGGTCAGACTCATCTTTGAACTCAAACTCGATCACGATTAAGCCGTCATGCCTACCCGAGAAGATATCTAGATCTGCCTGACGACCAAGCATATCGACAGCATAACGACTCTTCTGAACATTAGTCGAAATGCCACTACTGAGTGCCGTAAACTCTTCGCTCGACAGCGGGATAGTCGTTTCCATCATTGTCGTCGTATCGCCCTCCTTAATCGGTCGCTTGCGGGTAATGACGTAGCGGTCACCTTTGTAGCGTAGACGCAAGTCCTTGTGTTCATCTCCGTTGGGCACATAATAGTCATTCATCACTACTTCAGAGTCAGCGACAATATAAGGCTTAATATCATCAAGCCGATCAAAACCACCACCTTTCACCAAGTATCGCTTCTCTATCTCTAGATTCTTCATATATCACCTCTCCATCATTACCGTTAATAATAACCTAAGTATAATAAAAATTGCGCTAGACAACAAAACCATATCCTTATCCTCCAGCCCAAAAGTTGACTCATGATTAAAATAGAAAGTTTGGTCGTAACCACGGATGCTATGTTGCGTATAGACACTCTCGTAACACCAAGTAGCTCGCATGTAGTAGACATTGCAAGATAGTTTTACTGACACAAAGATTAGTGCATATTTGTTATAATATAACTATGGTATTTATATGGTAGTAACGACGATTCAAAAAGTTATCAAGATTGGCTCCAACTGCGGCGTAACGTTACCAGCCAAACAGTTGAAGGCGTTGGGCATACGTGATGGTGATGAAATTGAAATCACTATACGAAAGCCCTCGGTAGTGGCTGACGACGATCAAGTGCTTAAGACTGCAAATAAATTACTCAAGCGACACAAGACAGATTTCTCTAATCTGGCAAAGCGTTAATGGTTTACCTGACTTTAGAGCAGATCATACAACTTCACTCACTAGTGCTTGCCAAGGACGGTGGTGCAGACGGCATGCGCAATCTCGGGCAACTGGAAGCTGCAGTGTCGACACAATATCAAACAGTATTCGGCAAAGAGCTCTACACAACAGTATGCGATAAAGCGGCAGTATTGGTGCGAGGTATTATCTGTGACCTCCTAACCGCCCTAGCCATCTTTCGCCAGGCTTGCCTGGATATCGGCTAGGCTGAGGCGAATACCTGAGCCAGGTACCAGTTCGCCGGTCAGAATCTTCTCGGCAACGATATTCTCAACCGTACGCTGTACCACTCGACGCATCGGTCGGGCACCCAGACGAGGATCATAGCCGGCCTCCACTAGTGCCAACTTCGCCTGATCATCAACCGCCACAGCGACCTTCTGGTTAGCCAGATTCTTATTGATGCCGACTAGGATCAAGTCAATCACCTGCAGCAGCTCCGGCTTGGTCAGCGGTCTGAAGACGGCGATCTCGTCAAAACGGTTAAGAAACTCCGGCTTGAATTGCCCCGAACTAATCAGCTCATTTTGAATCTGCTCACTGAATTGCTCCAGCTGATAACCGGCCTCGATGTACTGCCTGATCTTGTCCGCCCCGGCATTGCTGGTAGCGATCAGGATAGTGTCTCGGAAGCTAATTGGGCGATTGTTGATATCCCTTAGTACTCCCTCGTCCAGTACCTGCAGCAAGGTCGTCAGTACATTGGGGTGAGCTTTCTCAATCTCGTCTAGTAGCACCACGCTAAAGGGATCCTTTTGCACCTGAGCCGATAGCGACATTGGGTCGGTCGCTCCGTCAGCAATCAAGCGAGCCACATCTTCCGCCCGGACATATTCGTTCAGATCAATCCGGACTAAATGATCCTCACCCGAGAAATAGACTGCCGCTAGCGACTTAGCCAGCTCAGTTTTGCCGACGCCGGTCGGACCGAGAAAGAGAAAGGTGCCGATCGGACGGTTCTCATTACGCACCCCCGCTCTAGCCCGACGCAAGGCTGATGCCACAGCCGAGACTGCCTTAGCCTGATTGATCATCCGCTGATGAATTAGTTCCTCTAGGTGAAGTAGCTTATCTTTCTCAGCTTGAGCGTCGCCGCTCTGTAGATTACCCCCGACCTTGATGCCTAGGGTTTGCTCAATAGTCTGCGCTACCACGCTAGGGTTAACCACCCCACCCGAAGCTCGCTGAGCGGCACTCTCCAGTAGCTGGACCGAGGCTCTAGGCTGAGCCACGTCATGGATGTAGCGATTAGACAAGCGATACGCCTCAGTCAGCGCCTGATAGGTGAAGAGCGTCGTACTGCCATATTCTAGTGGGATTATCCGATCTTCCAGTACCCTGATGGTATCGTTGTCATCAGTCGGAGTGATCTCGATCCGATTGAGAGCGCTGGTTAGTGCCGGCTTAGCCTGAGCGATCTGGAGAAACCGCTGCTCCTCCATCGCCATGATCAGCTTAAGTCCACCGCCCTCAATCGCCGGCTGAAGCAGATTAGACAGATCGACCGAGCCGGTGCCGTCCGACATAAATAACTCAGCATTATCTAGGAAGAGGATGATGTTCTTGGCTCGATATGCTTCGGAGAGTAAACGACCGATCAGTTGCTCAATCTCACCTCTGGCATTAGCTGCCGAGATTATCGCCGAGGCATCCAGCATAAAGACCTGGTTAAACTTGACGTCAGATGACGCACCTGATTTGGAGTCCATCAGGATATCAGCCAATGCCTCCACTACGGTAGATTTACCCACTCCTAACGGTCCGATCAGCGCCACGTTACGTCGAGCATTGCTAGAAAGATATTTAATCATGTCATCGACCAGTAATCGGTTGCGCATCAGATTACCCGCCATTGACCGTCGTCCTTCAGAATACTTGAGACTTAGATTGGTACCAAAATGCTCTAGGGTGGGAATATAGCCGAATGACCAGTCCCGAGCAATCCCGCCGGTCAACTTCAGGTCGCTACTGCGCCTCGCCTGCATCTCCCAATGCTCCAGCCATTCCACACCTCGATAGACATCGCTGGCGTCTATCCGCAAATTGTTAAGGATGTCGGTACAGTCGGGATTGAGGCGAATGATAGCCGCTACCACTACTACCGAGGGAATCGTGCTGGTTCGCTCAGGCAGGTGTGACCAGATGTTGATTGATTCCCGCCAGACGCTCTCCGTCAAACTTGGATCAGCCGGTGTCAGTTGGACTACTTGTTGAATTGGGATGCCTAGACGATTTGCCAGAAACTTTGCTCCGCCACTAACGGCTAGTGCCTCAATGATTGTGCGAGGGTTAGGGTCTTGGGGCAGTAAGCCCAGTACTTCCAACGATAAAATGTCACCGATGTTGCGAGGCTGCTTGCTCGCCGGCATACCCCTCAACCGAGAATGTAGCCACAGATATGGCACTAGCGACCAGCCCGCCAGCATCAATACCAACCAGCCAATTGCCATGCCCGCCAGTAGTAGAACTATGCCCAGTAACGACAGCATGATGGCTCCGACCAGAGTAATAACTCGAGTCAGCTTGCCAAAGCGCTGACAATATCTCGCCTCGATCGCCCGATTAGCCCGATAATTCAGCCGATAGTCTAGATTATTTTCCACGGCGCCCCCACGCTAACCATCAAGATCAGACCCAGTACCGGTGCTAATGGCAAAAGCGGCCAGCCGGCTAGGCGGAGTACACTAATGATGGCGTAGATAATCAGAGCCAGCGTCCCGACGAAGACCATGACCAGCCGCATCACGCTACCGACCAGGCGACTAATTAGCTTGTCGGCAATGACACTGGCCAGACTGGCGGTTTTACCCGCCTGCTCGCCTACTGAGATCTGGCGAAAGGGAGCAAAGAGCGTCTTAAGTAGCATACCGATGCTAAACTTGTCTGCCAGCTTGATGAATGACCGCTTGGTTAAGCTGATTTGCTCCAACCAGCCCTCCAAGTACCACCAAGACAGCAAGCTAATGATAACCATAACTGTATTATACTACAGCTATCCAGTACCGAGAGAGGTAACGGCGCTAAGGCAGACGCAATCACCTGGTCGCAGATTAGCGACGACCCATGCCGTAGCCCCAGTCAATGCCTTGGTCTATTTCTTTGAATTGACTATGGTTACCGGGTCGGCTATTTCTTGCCTCTTCTAGCTCCTCTAGCGTCAGGGACGTAGTCCTCTTGGGGCTTTCTCGCTTAGCATCCGGTCGAAGTGTCTGACGTGGACCTTGCTCCTCCGATTCCTCAAGCTCTTGTATCAACTGCCTCGCCTCTTGCATCATCTGCTCTGTCTCTTCCAGTTTCTGTCGCATTCGTTCTGCCTCCAGCGCTGCTTGTTCAAACTCCGAATCTAGTTGAAATGTCTGAAATGAAGTTCGATCCCCATACTCTTGTAGCAACCGCCTTGTCTCCGGTAGCATCAGTTCCAGCTCTTCCAGTTTCCGTCGCCCGTATTCTACCTCCAGCATCATTTGTTCAAACTCCGAATCTATAGCGGAAAGCTCAAGAGAGTGGCCATGACCATCACTTAGATTATTGTCAGAGCTATCATCTGCTTTATCAGCCCGTTCGTCACCAGCCCGGTCGTCATCAGGCTGATCTGTTTCTTCCGGATGCGCCAGCATTGACCAGTCATTGACATCTAGATTATAGAGAAAGCTATCATCGGGTAGCTGGTAGTCATGACTGGGACGGTTCATGTTATTCATAGGCCTTGCCCGATAATCCTTTCTAGCATGATGCTTGACTTAATAACTAATCTATACATTAGCATAATAACAGCGTAGTGTCAACCCATCACCCCCCATTAACGACGTTGGTAGACCAGCCTCATGTTAATTTAAGCTTTAGATTATTTCGTTCACTAAGCCCCCACTCTTCGTCTCGTCATCATTTCCTTTGTTGCCGCCCGACTAGTTACTCGCCACTCCAGCCCTCATTCCTTCACTCTATCATCATTTCCTTCAGACCCGCCTGGCTGGCTCGTGTGCTGCTGAGCTTCAAGCGCACACAGTCTTCAGGAAATGACTAATAGAGTGAAGGACAAAAGACACCCCTTGTGTGCTAGGGCAATTGATACATATGTAATTTCCCTGGTCTCACTACTTAGTCCAGCTTCAGTCAAAGATGAACGCTCCTAGTACGAGTAGTGCAGTGTGGTTGACGAAGGCTGTTGATATATCAGTAAGCTTACTGGTGCACGTGGTAGTTTATGCGGTGCCAACCTGTCCAGCTGATGCTAGTTAGGCTAACTAGACATACACAAAGTGTTATTACATCTTAAGTCCTCTTTGCAGTTGTTAGTGTTAAGCATCGTGCTGGAGCCTGAGGAAACCATACGCCCTGCTCTGAGCTACAGGACTGTATTGATACACACGTAATTTCCCCGGTCTCATTTCTTAGTCCAACCTCAGTCGAAGATAGACGCTCCTGGTACGAGTAGTACAGTGTGGTTGACGAAGGCTGTTGATACAGCAGCAAGCTAGCAATTGCCAGTGGTACTCGCTACGTCGCCAACCTGTCCAGCTGATGCTAGTTAGGCTAACCTGACATACACAAAGCATTATTGCACCTTAAGTACTCTTTGCGGTTGTTAGTATTAAGTATCATGCTGGGGCCTGAGGAGACCACCTGTACTACTCGTACACTATAGAGTTATACGTACAGGGAAATTACAGACTTTGCTCTGAGTCGTAGGTTAAACTTATTGCACATAGCCACCCTTACCCCGACTCCTAACTGCTGGTATAATTATACTGAGCTTAAATAATCAGGAGTAAAAACTATGTCAGGACACAGCAAATGGGAGACAACCAAAAGACAGAAAGCAGTAGTCGACGCCAAACGAGGCGCTGTCTTCACCAAACTGGGCAACATGATCGCCATCGCCGCCCGCAAAGGAACAGACCCCGACATGAACCCCGCCCTAGCCCTAGCCATCGACAAAGCCAAGCACGCCAACATGCCCGCTTCTAACATCCAGCGAGCCATTGACCGAGTCAGCGACAAAAACGCCTCGGCTCTGGAGGAGATAGTCTACGAGGCTTACGGTCCCGGCGGTATCGGGATTATCATTGAGACAGCGACCGATAACCGCAACCGCACCTTACCCGAGGTGCGCACCACCCTGACTAAGAACGGTGGCACCATCGCCGACCCGGGCTCGGTGGCTTTTCAGTTTGACCATAAAGGCGTCATCCATGTCGAGGCAACCGGCGACGAAGCACTGATGACTATCCTGGATGCCGGAGCGGAAGATGCCACTGACGATGGCAAGGAAATTACCGCTATTACCGATATGCGAGACCTTCATCAAGTACGCCAAGCCATCGTCGACGCCGGGTTAACGGTAGCTGATGCCGGACTGGAATATGTCGGTAAGACTCAAGTCGAAATCAGCGATCCGGACAAAGCCGCCCGAGCGATGCGCCTGCTAAACGCCCTTGATGACCTGGATGATGTGACCGGCGTCCACACTAACGCTGACATCACGGCGGAAGTCTGATATAATTCAGACTGTAGCTAAGTTTTGCGCCGAAAGACATGGGTAGTTAGTCGGGGTGTGGCGCAGTTGGTAGCGCGCCGCGTTTGGGACGCGGAGGTCGTCCGTTCGAGTCGGATCACCCCGACCAATAATTATTTTAAGGATCAAGGTGGATAAGCTAAAAAATAAAGCCAGAATAGCCAAGCTAAAAATGACCGGGTTGTCCGGTTGGTTGCGGCGCCACCTTATCCTGAGTATTATCCTCGGCATCATTCTGATCTTCTGCCTAGGCTCGGTCGCCTTCGCTCTGACTTTCTACCGGGACAAGGCGGCTCCCGGCGTCACTATCGCTAACGTCAAGGTTGGCGGGCGCACTAAAGAGCAGATCACTGCTATCATCCATAATCTGACTAAGAATATTCGCCTCAGCCTCAAGTACGACGGTAAGTCTGCCACCGCTAGTGCCAAAGACCTGGGAGTCGATATCAAGACCGAACAGCTCGCCGAGAGAGCCGCCCGGACCGGACGAGACAATCCGCTAGGCATCTTATTTAACAATCAGCATTTCGACCTGGCCGGCTCGTACGATAAAACGAAGGTTAAGCACTTCGTCGATGCCAACTTCCCCGAGCTAACCACTGACCCTAAAGATGCCCAACTAGTCTACGATAAGGATCAGAACCGCTACCGGGTTCAGCCCGGCACTGTCGGCAAGTCAGTCCGGCTGCTTGACCTATACCGTCAAGTCGAAAAGCTCCTCAAGGCGCCCCAGATCGCCAGTTATCAAATTACTACCGTCAATGACCATCCTACTATCAGCGACAAATCAGCCGAGGAGACCGCTAATAAGATCAATCAGTCGCTCAGCCAATCAATCCAGATCTTTAACGGTGATCGAACTCTCTGGACGATCGACCCCTGGACAATCGCCGACTGGACATCGTTCCAGCCTAATCATACGACTTCAAGCTATGACATCGCCTTTGATAAAGATAAGATTACCAAGTTCATCACCGAGACGGTTGCCGGTGAGCTGAGTGACAAACCGGTCAACCAGCTAGCTATCACCGATGGCAACAAGCAGGTGCTACAGGTAATCCGCCCGGGGCGCAACGGTCAGACCGCCAGTAATGTCGACGATATTGCCAACCAAGTTATCGCCGGCCTCAAGGATGGCTCCGGTAAACGAATTGAGATGACCACCAAGGATTCACCCTTCCAGACCGACGCCTACATAGCAGCAGACGGTCACTGGATTGAATACAATCGATCGACCTATGAAGTACGCCTGTGGGCCGGCAACGGCGTAGTCTGGTCGACTAATCAGACTTCTCAGGGCAAGCCCTCCACCCCGACCATCACCGGCTTGTTCAGAGTTTGGTACAAAGTATATCAGCAATGTATGCCCAATCCGCCGGCCAAAGAGCCTCTCTGTAACATTCATTACATCACTTTCTGGCAATCGTCCGGCTACGCTTTCCACGAAGCCTGGTGGATGAACTACGCCAACGGCAACGTCCGCCAAGGCATCTCACACGGCTGTGTCAACATGTTTATCGGTGACGCCAAACGAGTCTACGACTGGGCATCAATCGGCACGCCTGTCTGGGTGCATAACTAGACATCGGCTTACTGCGGTCTGGTCAAGGCGATCTGACGGGCTCGCTCTGACAGTCGCTCCAGATGAGCCAGCTCCTTCTCGGCATGACTATTAGCCAGCTCAAGCTTCGCCTCACCGTAGCGCCGGTAGCTCGCTCTAGCCAGCAACCAATCAGCCAAACGAGGACTCTTAGCTAATACCGGGCCATGTAAATACGTGCCTATCGCCGCCTGCTTAATCGCCCCCTCAAGCTTACCGGCACCATCGTTGCCCCAACCTTTGATTACTCGCCCTAGCGGAGCCTGCTCCTTACCAAGATCGGTTCGACCGCTGTGATTTTCATAACCGACCAGTACACCCAGCTCATCGCCGGCGTCGACTACTGCGTTACCGATCAATCGCTTCCGCCCTGCTACCGTGATGGCATCAAAGATACCCAGCCCCGTCAGCCGATCGCCATCGCCGGTCTGGAAATAATGACCCATCAGCTGATACAGCCCGCAGATAACCAACATCGGTACGCCGGCCTCTATCATACCCGGTAGCTCAGACTTTAACTTCACCAGGTCGCTCAGGATTGCCCTCTGCCCCGAGTCCTGCCCGCCGCCACCCAAGATTAGGTCGGCTTTCACCAGGTTAGCCATATCCGGTGTCGAATTATAACTAACCAACCTTGCCCGATATCCATACAGCTCAGCTCGCCGACAGATGATCTGGGCATTGCCGTAGTCACCGTAGAGATTCATCTGCTCGGGGTATAGCTGGACGATGTTAAGCTGGCGTCGTTTCATCGTTTTTCCTCCCGACTCTGCCTAGCTAGGAGTAGCTGTCTGATCTTTAACATCGCCGTATAAGTAGCAAAGATCTGTCCGTCACCCTCCAGCTGATCAAGAAAAGATCGAGTTGCCACGACAATATCCGGCTCAACCGACCTGAGTGCTACCCGATCATACTCCAGCCGAAGCGCCATATCGTACGCCCGGATGCCTGTCACACTCACTTCATCTTGCCTCAGTGAGTCAATCTTTACGTCCCATAGCCAGGAGACGTCTCTGCCGTCAGCGTACCGGTCGTTAATAGCGATCAGAGTCGGCTGCGCCTCAGCTGAATTGAGGCTCAATTGAAAGCCACTCGGGTTTTTAACTAGGATTAATCGGACAGTCCCCTCAGCTAGACTAAGCTCTTCGCCTCGTCCAAACGCCGGTTTAATCTTAGCTAATGTCTCGACTGCTCGCTGTGGATCAAATCGGTCCTGCTCGACCGCTCGCACCAAGCTCAAGGCGGCTCCACAGTTAAGAGCATTATAGATACCGAAGAGTCGCAATTCGGTCGTATACCGTTTGCCATCGATCAGGTACTGCGCCCGACGATCGGTTAGTCTATCCAGAGTTAATACGTTCTCAGCAGCAGCTTTAGGGCGTTTGGCTCGCTGACTAGTATGCAGCTCTTCATCTGTGCGGTACAATTGACTCGCCTCGCCACCTGCACCAAACCACGCCAGCCGAGCCGTCAGCCGATCACTCTGACCTAGCTGACTCAGCCGTGGGTCATCAGCATTTAGCACCACTACATCGGTCGTCTGTTCGGCTACATATGAGAGTAGCCGAGCCGTCTGATCAATCTCACCGAAGCGGTCAAGCTGATCTCTCAGTACATTGAGCAGCAGACTGTAGCGTGGTTTAACCTGCGCTACGAAATGGGTCGCATGAGCTTCGTCCAGCTCCAGCACTGCGATGTCGGCCCCCAGTCGCCCACGACGCATGACCGGCAAAGCCGCCGAGATGACCCCTCGAGCAAAGTTGCTCCCGCTGGGATTCGTAAATACTCGGTAACCGTCTGCTCGCAGGAGGTCGGCAACGATTTTGGTGGTGGTAGTTTTGCCGTTAGTCCCACTAACCAGCACTACACCATCCGGCAGCTTAGCGAGTAATCGCCCGAGAAAGTGGGGCGACAGCTTCTCGATCACTAGCCCCGGTAAAGCCGAGCCATGACCGCCACCCAGGCGCCGAGATAGAAAGACCAAACACTTGCCAATCAGGCTCACTAACCACATCATATCTAACTCGCCTCATTCTATCACATTATCACCGTAGAAATTGTGCTTAGTCAAGCGTTTTAGTACTAAAATGACGGCAACTATTGCCAGATAATATACACCCGCTATCTTCAGATCCGGTCGATACTCCAGCCCCGCTCCGGGGAGGGTAGAGCCCCAGCCGGCCACTGCTTTCACCCAATCCAGCAGAGCGTTAGCCGGTAGGGCAATAACGTTAGCTCCGGCCAGCGGCAAAAGAAAAGTACTTAACCCGGCAACGAAAGTAGCCAGCATAGCCAAAGGCAACATCGGCAATACCAGCAAATTAGTCACCAGACCAACAAGCGAAACCTTACCCATCGCCACAGCTATAATCGGCCAAGTAACTAGCTGGGCGCTGACCGTCTCCAGTAGGATCTGCACCAAGCTCCACTTGACCTTGATCAGGTCATGAAGTAATGGCGCCAAGATGATCACCCCGGCGAATGAACCGAAAGATAGATACCAGCTGACATCACCCCACAGCTGGCTAGGGTCAAGCATGATCGTCACAGTTGCCACGATGGCCAACAAAGTCACCGGGTGGGACTTGCGACCGACATACCAGAGGAGCAAGCTATATATCGACACCAGTACCGCTCGATCCATACTGGCTGACGGGCCGGTCAGCTGGGTGAATAGCAGCACCAGAGTGACCGATAGAATGACCGCTACTAAGCGAGACCTCTTCGCTAGCAGACGCCGAGCGAAGCGAACCAACACCGTCAGATTGTAGCCGCTAGCTACCAGTACGTGAGTCAGTGACGCCAGCATAAAGGCGTTTTTGATTCGCTCGTTTAGGTTGGCTTTCTGACCGGTCAAGATGCCCATACCCAGATCTGCATTCTCCCGGCTCATGACCTTCCTAAGACCATTAGCGAAGTGCTCCCGCACCCGCCCCATCGGATCAGCTCCAGCTGGACGAGCCACCTCAACCAGCCTCGCCCTAGGCAAGGTCGCCGCATAAGACCCAAAGCCACTGTCTAACGTACCGCTTAGCTTGACCCGATCGTAGCGAAGTAACTTAGCCGGCTGACCGTCCTTGATTGATGCCCAGATTCGCCCGCCCAAGTCATACCGGCGTCTACCTAAAGTTAATATCGGCTGATCAAGATTGATCGTCATCAACCCTCTACTCATCGCCGGGTCATCAGCTACCGTACCCTGCACCACCACTTCATCACCGACTAGGTTGCTATAGCGATCAATGCTGGCTAGCAACCCACTTGACCTGACTATTCCCAAGACTAAACCGCCCAATACCGCCATAGCTACCATTAGTCGCCAGCGACTAATCAGCGAGGCTAAGCTAAGCACTGCACCCAAGCCGAGCAGCCACGAGCCATATTTGTCTATTCTCGGAAACCACCGCACTACCGCTACGCCGGTCAAGAAACCCAGGCAGATCGCCGTGATCACCCATGAGACATGCGTCTTCTCTTTCAAGTAGCCCACTAAACATATTATGTCACAATGAGCTTAGGGCGGTCAGAGTCATAATGATGACTCACGGAAGCTATAGTTAGATCAGTCAGTCGCATCCGGCTAAAAATATAAATCGCCCTCCTAAAAGAGCGGTTGATTGGCTTGTTCTGATGTGGTGGGTCGAGTGGGGCTCGAACCCACGACACCAGGCTTAAAAGGCCCGTGCTCTGCCAACTGAGCTATCGACCCGTGATTAACTAGCAATAATATACCATAATTCCCGCTAGCCACCCAAATTATGAGCAGAGTGCTATTATGTTAATAGTAAGTAATATGAGAAGGGTGGCAAATGGCACAAACAGCAATCAAAGCAACTATCGTCGGAGCAGGCTTAGTCGGGAGCACCATCGCCTACACCATGGTGGCACAGGGAGTCGCCAGTGAGATCGTCTTAGTCGATGTCGATAATGATCGAGCCGAGGGCGAAGCGATGGATATTGAGCACGGCTCACCCTTCTTTAAGGAATCGCTCATTCACGCCGGCGATTACCAAACATCGGCTGATTCCGATATCGTCATCATTACCGCCGGCACTAACCAGCGCCCCGGTGAGACCAGGATGGATTTGATCGGTCGCAACGCCGCCATCGTCACCGGCGTCGCCAAGCAGGTTAAGCAGGTCTCTCCCAAAGCTGTCGTTTTAGTAGTATCGAACCCTGTCGACGTGATGACTCGGGTGGTTCAGGAAGTAACCGGCTTCCCTGCCGAGCGAGTAATCGGTTCCGGCACCAACCTGGACTCCGCTCGCCTGCGCTATTTACTCAGCAAGAAGTTTGGTATCGATAGTCGCAATATCCACGCCTATGTCTTAGGTGAACACGGCGACAGCGAGTTTGTCGCCTGGAGCAACGTCAATATCGCCGGTATGAACATCAACGAGGCATCCGACGCCTTCGGTGGGTTAATGGGCGACTACGACTACATCAATCTGGCTAACGACACTCGTAACGCCGCCTACGAGATCATCAATCGCAAAAAAGCTACCTACTACGGCATCGCCGCCAGTGCCGGTCGAATAGCCGAAGCTATTCTGCGAGATGAAAAGTCGATCATGCCCTTGTCGGTCAAGCTAACCGGTCAGTATGGACTGAAAGACGTCTACCTGTCTCTACCCGCCGTCATCGGTCAGCACGGCATCGTCAAGATCATCGCCCCCTATATCTCAGAGGAAGAAGAAGGTAAGCTTCACCATAGCGCCAAGCTCCTAGCTGAAGCATACGACAGCCTGCATTCCGCCAAGTAGTCTGCCGAGGCAAGCTTCTCGCCCTATTTAGCCAACATCTTCTTCAGGTACTGTCCGGTGAAGCTGGCTTGGTTCTTTGCCACCTCTTCAGGCGTACCACTGGCTACCACCCGACCGCCGTCCAAGCCACCATTTGGCCCCATATCGATGATGTAATCGGCAGATTTGATCACATCTAGATTGTGTTCGATTACCACCATAGTGTTGCCGGTATCAACCAGCCGTTGCATCACCCCTAGTAAGCAACGCACATCCGCCGAGTGTAGACCGGTAGTCGGCTCATCTAAGATATAGAATGTCCGACCGGTGGCACGACGACTTAGCTCGGTCGCCAGCTTGACTCGTTGCGCTTCACCGCCTGACAGTGTAGTAGCAGGCTGTCCAATCTTAATATAGCCTAATCCCACCTCCTGCAATGTCTTCAGCTTGTTTGCTATCTTCGGAATAGAGTCAAAGAATTGCACCGCTTCATCGACAGTCATCCGGAGTACCTGGCTAATATTCTTGTCATGCCATTTAATCTCCAACGCCTCCTGATTGTACCTAGCACCGTGGCACTCATCGCAGGTAACATAAACATCGGGTAGAAAATGCATCTCCACCTTGATCACACCATCGCCCTGACAGTGCTCGCAACGCCCACCCTTAACATTGAAGCTAAACCGCCCCGCCTTGTAGCCTCTGATGTTTGCTTCAGGTGTTGCCGCAAATAAGTCTCGAATATGAGTGAAGACACCGGTATAAGTAGCGGCATTTGACCTTGGCGTCCGACCAATCGGACTCTGGTCGATCACGATCACCTTGTCCAGCTGATCTATGCCATCAATTCGCTGATGTGCCCCTGATACTGCCTGAGCTCGGTTTAGCCTAGCTAGCAGCTCCTGACCTAAGATGTCGTTAATCAAGGTCGATTTGCCCGAGCCCGACACCCCCGACACTACCGTCAGAAGCCCCAGCGGAAAAGACACATCGATATTCTTTAGATTATGCTCTCTAGCCCCTACTACCGTCAGCAGACGGCTCTTATCGACCGGTCGACGCTTAGTCGGCACGGTAATCTTTTCCTCACCACAGAGAAAACGACCGGTAAGTGAGTCGGGGGTGGCTGCCACCTCGGCAGGCGTGCCGGCCGCTACAATCTCACCACCATGTACCCCGGCACCCGGTCCAACATCTATCAGATAGTCAGCTGAGCGAATCGTATCCTCGTCATGCTCCACCACCACCACCGTATTGCCAAGATCACGTAGGTGCTTCAGGGTGGCGATTAGCTGGTCATTATCTCGTTGGTGCAGGCCGATACTGGGCTCATCCAAGACATAGAGTACGCCTCTCAGTCCGCTACCGATCTGCGTAGCCAGGCGGATTCGTTGTGCTTCACCACCCGATAGCGTATTAGCCGAGCGTCCCAACTCCAGATAATTCAGTCCGACGTCTCTTAAGAAGTCCAGACGGGAGTTAATCTCCTTAAAAATCTGCTTACCGATCAGCTTCTCTCGCTCCGTCCAGTCAATCTTACTGAAAATATCACGGGCGTCGTCAATCGACAGGTTACAGATATCGACGATCGATAAGTCATGCACCGTGATCGCCTGCACTACAGGCTTGAGCCGAGCACCGTGGCAGTCCATGCACTCTCGCTCTCGCATAAATCGCTCGATATTCCGCCGCATGAAATCACTATCAGTCTCTCGCCAGCGGCGTTCTAGATTAGGAATCACTCCCTCGTAAGTCGTCTGAATCGTCCGTCTGCCTAGCTTGACCGGATAGACTTGGTCACCCGTACCATACAGTAGGAGTCGACGAGTCTGAGCATCTAGTTCACCGACCGGAGTACGCAGGTCAAAGCCGTGTACCTTCGCCACACTGGCCAGCTTCTTCATCCACCAGGCTTCGACGTTAATCCGGTTGAACGGTCGGATAGCGCCCTCCATGATGGTCAAACGATCATTCAGGACTAATTCCGGATCGACCACCATTCGACTACCCAGTCCCGAGCAAGTTGGACAAGCTCCAAAAGGTGAGTTAAAGGAGAAGAGCCTTGGCTCCAGCTCGGGGATTGGCTCGTCGGGATGGTCAGGACAGGCATAGCGCTCTGAGTAGGTCATTAGCTCGTTGCTATCGGCATCGATCACCTCAACTACTCCACCACCGATAGTCAGGGCCTGCTCGACACTACCGGATATCCTGGACAGATCTTGCTCAGTAATGACCAGACGATCGACCACCAGCTCGATATCGTGCTTGAACTTCTTGTCGATATCCGGCCACTCGTCTAGAGCATAGACGATACCATCTACTCGGGCCCGAGCATAGCCTCGAGCCATATACTGCTCCGGCACATGAGCGAACTCACCCTTCTTCTGCTTGGCGATCGGTGCACAGATGTAGACCCGCCGGCCTTTCAGATGCATGATCTCATTAATGATCGCTTGAGGAGTCCGCTTGTGCACCTCCTTGCCGCAGATCGGACAATGCGGGGTGCCTAGTCTGGCAAAAAGCAAGCGCAGGTAGTCGTATATCTCGGTCACGGTTGCCACCGTCGAGCGAGGGTTACGGCTAGTTGATTTCTGATCAATCGAGATCGCCGGACTAAGCCCGTCAATCTTATCCACATCAGGCTTTTCCATCTGACCCAGGAACATCCGGGCGTAAGACGATAGCGACTCGACGTAACGTCGCTGCCCCTCGGCGTAGAGGGTGTCGAAGGCTAGCGAGGACTTGCCCGAGCCCGACAGTCCGGTGATCACCACTAGCCGATCACGAGGAATATCCACACTGATGTCCTTTAGGTTGTGGACTCTAGCACCCTGGATACGTATCACCTCTGTCATTATCTCGGGTATCCTAGCATATTTTACCTGATTTGTCACTAGTCGTGGGCTGTCGCCATTAGTCCATGAATGAGGTCATATAGACATCTCCAGAAATCAACACGCAAGAAGCGCCCATGAGGACGCTTCTTGAGTTAATTGTACAGCATGGTACATTAACACTAGTATCTTAGCATATTTCACCTGATTTGTCACTAGTCAGTCCTAGTGACCGTTAGCTCATAAATAAGGCTACCGAGCTACCCTGACACATTACTTTTAGCAGTTCTAACGTAAAGATAACATGATAAAAGGAAAATGCCCCTTGCTCGGAAGCAAGGGGCGAGGGGGGAGACGGAAGAGACATCAACCAGCAACGCCGGCCGGCGTCACCAGCCCTCTTCCGTTGGGAGACATATCCTCCCAACTACAAGGAATGGTCACCCAAATAGGGCGATCCCCCTTGCACCCAACCTCAGCCACCGTAATGGTGGCAAGGTCGGAGGAAATATCTTCCTCTCTTGGTTTAACCCATAACGGGTAAAACCGATCAAGCATTCTCGCCAAATGGCGAGAATGCTCGTAGATTGCAGAGACGAGACATCTCATCTCTGCAATGAATTCCGCCTGGTCACGTGCGACCAGACGGAATTCTGGCTTAAGGTCGGGAGTATTCCCAACCTTAACCCCTTCGGACAGCCCAGGCTGTCCGACAATCCCGTCGACCAGGTCGACGAGATGGGGATGACCAGGGAGAGCCTTCTCCAGGCACTCCCTATCTCCGCCCCGCCAGTGCGTTATGTTCACGCACTGACCGAGCTTGTACCCGGGTATCACTACCCGGGTACGGCATCCCTCCCGGTCATAACGACCGGAGAGGATAATGCTTTGCGATGTTGTCATGATTTTACTCATGATCATCCCTCCTTAGGGATCGCAGGCCATGTGAGCTGGTCTCACATGCAACCTGATGGTGTCCACTGTAACACCCCCCCCCGCATTTGTCAAGCGTTAGCGTGATCGAAAGCTTATTTCGTCAAGGCGAGCCGGTCGGAGATACCGTTATGAATATATAGCTATATATAGCGATTACCACCCTTATCAACCTGAATCGTTTTACACTATATCAGGCAAAACACGGAGTCAAACTCAGGAAAAATCCGGAGTTACAGGGGTGATACAGAAACACCACCTGTGATACAATAAGGATAGGAAGAGATGAAAGATAGCGATTATATCCCCCGACTAATGGATGACGTGCTCAGAGAAAACTTGGAGCTTTACGGTGCTGTATCACTGGAGGGGTGCAAATGGTGTGGCAAGTCAACCACAGCCCGCCAGGTAGCTGGCAGTTTCATCGAGATGCAGAACCCTACTACCGCTGAAAACAACAAGGCTATCGCCAAGTCAGACCCCGGTATCCTACTTAGTGGCGACAAGCCCCGTCTGATTGATGAGTGGCAAGATACGCCCGCTATTTGGGATGCTATCCGCTACGACGTTGACAAGACCGGGCTGACCGGACAATATATCTTGACCGGCTCATCCACACCTAAAGTTAGCAAGCCCGCCCACTCCGGCGCCGGGCGCATAGTCCGACTAATCATGCGCCCCATGAGTCTCTACGAATCCGGCGAGTCTAATGGCGCTGTCTCACTAAAAAGCCTTTTTTATGATAATGAAAATATCGCCGGAGAAGCCGGATTGACACCTGAGGATATTGCCCGACTCTGCACCCGTGGTGGCTGGCCGGCTAGCGTCAAGCGTAATCCGACCAACGCCGGCAAATTAGCTCGTGACTACTTGGAGATCATCCTAACTAACGAATCGATGACCGACTTAGACAACGACATCTCCTTCTCCACTCCCAAGATGAGAGCCGTCATCCGGAGCTTAGCTCGCAATATTGCCTCTCCGGTAACCGGTCAGACGATCATGAATGACGTTATCGGCTCGGGTGAAACGATCAGCGACAAGACACTATCATCATATCTGGAGACACTGAACCGTTTACATATCCTTGACGACGTTGAACCCTGGTCGCCACAGTTAAGGAGTAAGACTGCTATCAGATCAGGCTGGAAGCGAAACTTTACCGATCCGTCGCTGGTAGTAGCATCTCTGCTTGCTTCGGAGAACGACCTACGACTAGATTACCGAACGTTTGGCCTAGTCTTCGAATCTATGGCACTACGTGACTTGAAGATTTACACCGAAAGCCTAGATGGTCGTCTATATTATTATCGAGATAAAGCCGGTCGAGAGTGCGATGCTATCATTCATCTACCGGATGGCAAATGGGGAGCCATTGAGATTAAACTCGGGTCAGACGAGACCTCCATTAGCGAAGGCTCGAGATCACTGCAGCGATTCGTCGATAGCGTTGACACTGAAGTCATGCGCCAGCCGTCATTTCTAATGATTTTGACAGCTACCACCAACTACGCCTACCGTCAAGACGATGGCATCTATATCGTCCCGATTGGCTGCTTGAAGAATTAGCTCGTGGTCCAAGATTCTTAGTATTCGGCAAAACACGGAGTCAAACTCAGGAAAAATCCGGAGTTACCCTAAAAAGAAAATACCCCTTGCTCGGAAGCAAGGGGCAGGGAAGGGCGATGTGTATGTCAAATCTTGACATACGTACGCCCGACACTCACGGGCGTATCATCGATTTCCTTCCCTAACTGGAAGACGTCGTGCATCTTCCAGCGCGAACCGCCTCCCTTTTTAGGGATGACGACTATCTTGGTACCCCGGAGGATAACCTCTCCTCCGGAGCTTAAAGCTTGCTGGATCTCTCCGGCAAGCTTTTCATCCCTGAGGATGAGGTCAAAATCGACCCCACTCTCATAATTTACGGGGCGGAAAAGAAACTTACTTGAAAGTTCCATTCTAATCCCTCCTTAGGGATCGCAGGCCATGTGAGCTGGTCTCACATGCAACCTGATGGTGTCCACTGTAACACCCCCCCCCGCATTTGTCAAGCATTAGCGTAATAAGCTAGCTCATTCGTCAAGGTAAGTTAATTATGTTCACAGGCAAAATCGACTATCGGCAGATATCACCCGGCCTAGGACTTAGCCGGACTCGTCTCCACTTCTTCAGCTAGAGCATACTTATTCTTATCGACTCGCTTAAACTGCGGTCGGCTCTGCAGGTTGAGCAAGATAGTAGTCTCTCGGACTTGACGAGCCTTGAGCACCTCCCGGACGATATCGTCTCGATACATCGGACCATGCTGACGAAGAACCTCGGTGATCACATCTGTAATCGAACCTTTCTTGTAACCATACTCAGCCAGGGCGTAAATACCCCGCCCCACCAGCACGAAACGATCATCCTTGATCAGTTCGTTGTGAATTGCCGGGTCGGTGGAGTTGTTGCGATTAAGTCCTCGGTCTCGGATCAGCTGGGCAATCTCACTGTAATGCATCGGCTTCTTACTATCTTTAAGGACAATATATACCTTATCTCTAATGGTCCGCGGATTGACTGAGGCCCATTTGGCTAGGCCCCATTTATCGTCCAGGTTAGCCACCTGCTTACTCAGCCGAGCGATCGCTCCGATCTCCTTAGGATGCTCGTAACCACTGCCAATTAACTTAAATAGTTCGTCCAGAGTAGCCGGCTCCTTCTTGTCCTTAAGCACCTTGATAATCTCATCAATTCTTGCTTTGACACTGCGATCATCCTTGTCGCTTGTCAACACCACCCCGGCGTGGTATTTATCATTCTCCGTAGTCGGTAGCATCTTGCCGCTAAGCTCGGCTAAGAACATGACATGGGCTCGACTTTGCCTCTCAGAGTCGCCCATCACCGCCTCGGCTAAGTCACCGACTTTGGCGGCTCGACCCATCTCGTGTAGTGACTTGACGATATCCATCTCCGCCACATTAAATGCCTGACAGGACCCTTTCTCCAGCCACAGCTTAATCCGGATCACGGTCGCCTTCTCGATCTGACGCACCCGCTCTCTGGTGATATGCATCGTCTCACCGACTTGCTCTAGCGTTTCTTGCTCACCCTTGATCCCATAACGCCGCGTGACAATATCCGCCTCTCGAGGCCGCTCTATAAATGACACGATCGACTGGACAGCCTCAGTCAATTCTGCCCTGGTATCAAGCGATTTGACCACCAATCTCTCCTTTCCGCATCAGCTGAGTAATTTATTTCACCTGTTTTTCACCTTATTTCAGTTGCAATTATACGACAAACTTTATCTATCCGCAAGAATGAAGCCTGGGACTTTAAGCACAAGCATATTGTGTCATGATAATTACCCCTAACGAATAGCCACACAATCGGCGCCGAAGATCGACCCGACCGCAGATTCCAGCTCAGCACAAGCCGAAGTCCGCACCGGCATACGCACGGCGTTCTTCTTAGATTCACCCAGCACTAAGATAACCTGATCTTCGCCTTGGTACTGATCAACCTTTTCTCTCATCGCCACCAGCTTCTTGCCGTCAGTAGGATCTTTGATGTGGATGTACATCACTTTCGGTTTGTCTGCCTCAACGATATCATAGAGCGACATATCAGTGGCGGGTGAGCTTGCTCTGGTTGCTACCGAATGATATTTTCGCCCACTCTCTGCCACCTGCTTCGCCTGATACTGGCGACTACCACCACGCCTTGACCTAGCCAGAGCAGCCTTGACTTCACTCATCGGCACGCCGGTCGGCTGATAGGCACTCAGCACATCATCAGTGACAACTTGAATCGAATCAGCTACCAAGGATGGGTCGGGCAGACGGTTGCCCTCTTTATCTTTACCGCTGATCCGACCTTTAATCAAGACCACATCACTGGGATTGATCGTCGCCGGCATATTAGCCTCAAAAGTCTTAGGAAAGACCACCACCTCTATCTCACCAAACTTATCCTCGATAGTTAGAAATGCCATCTTCGAGCCGGCCTTGGTCACTAGAGTCCGATTCTTACTGACCAGCCCGCCAACCGTCGCCAGGCTACCATCTTGGTCAGAGCTAAGCGAGTTAGTCGGATTCGTCTTTTCGTTCAGAAAGTCATCGTAGGCGTCCAGCGGGTGAGCTGACAGGTACAGACCAAGCAGTTCCCGCTCCCAATTAAGCTGCTCCTTGGCGTCAGTTTGCTTAGGCGCCGCACTCAATTCCAAGCTGGATACTACACCCTTAGTATCACCCTCCAGCATGCTGATCAGGTTACCCTGACCTGAGTCGGCTTCTTTCTGCGACTTCTGAGCAAAAGCAATGATGCTATCTAGATTAAAGAGTAGATCGGCTCGTGAGCCGGAGTAAGTACCGGCCGGAGCGCTCTTATCAATAAAACAGTCGAAAGCTCCTGCTTTGATCAGCGACTCGTAGACCTTGCGATTGCAGACCCGGCTATTGACTCGCCGAGCAAAGTCCTCCACTGAGGCGAACAGCCCATCTTTCTTACGCTGCTTGATGATGTCATCGATCGCCGTCGAACCGACGCTCTTGATTCCGGCTAGGCCGAAGCGAATGTTCTTCGTCCCCTTAACGACAGCAAACTCCTGGAACGACTCATTAATATCAGGCCTTAATACATCTATCCCCATCCGATTACACTCGGAGATCTCGATGGTTAGCCGCTCAGTATCACCCGAATCGGAGGTCATCAGAGCCGCCATAAAGGCGTCCTGATAATGTGACTTGAGATAGGCTGTCCAGTAGGCAATCAGGGCATAACAGGCAGCATGACTCTTGTTAAAACAGTAGTTGGCGAAGTCTTCCAGCTGCGACCAGAACTTCTCCATCAGCTCTCGCTCCACGCCGACAGTCTTGACCGCCCCATCGATAAACTTAGGCTTGATCTTCGCCATCAGGTCGGCTTTCTTCTTAGCCACAGCCTTACGCAGAGTATCCGCCTCACCGCCGGTAAAGCCACAGACTGCCTTAGAGATATTCATGAACTGCTCCTGATAGACCAATACACCATAGGTCTCTTTCAGCTGATCCTCCATGGTTGGGTGTGGATAGGTAATCGGCTCTCTGCCGTTCTTGCGAGCGATGAACGAATCGATGAATTGCATCGGGCCGGGACGATATAGCGCCACCATAGCAATAATATCGTCAAAACAAGTCGGCTTCAGCTCCTTAAGGTAGCGCTTCATACCGGCAGACTCCAGCTGGAAGACTCCCGTCGTTTCGCCTCGTTGCAAAAGCTTGTAGGCTTCCTCGTCATCTAGCTGGAGGTTATCAAGGTCAACCTCGTCCCCATAGACTTTGCGAACAATCCGCAGACAGTTATCAATGATAGTCAGGTTAGACAGCCCCAAAAAGTCCATCTTCAGCAGCCCCATATCCTCGACCTCAGGAGCCGAGAACTGAGTAGTGATCACACCTTTCTGCGCCATCTCTAGTGGAATAATATCAATCAGCGGCTCCGGGGCGATCACAGTTCCACAGGCATGAACGCCATGACTTCTGATCGTACCTTCCAGCTGAGCGGCGAAGTCATAAACCCGCTTAGCCGTGGGATTAGTCTCATACTCGTGCTTGATATCCGGGTCAGTCTGTAAAATCTCTCGCAAGGTACCGATATGAGCTGACTGCGGCCCGGTCGGCACCAGCTTCGACAGGCGGTCGCTCTCAGCATAAGGCACTTCCAACACTCGAGCCACATCACGCACCGCTGAGCGACTAGCCATCGTACCAAAGGTGACGATATTGCAGACATGATCTCGCCCATATTTATCAGCACAGTAGTCGATCACATCATCCCGACAAGTGTCCTGCATATCGACATCGATATCCGGCATCGAGATGCGGTCAGGGTTAAGGAAGCGCTCAAACAGTAGGCTGTACTTCAGTGGGTCCAGGTCAGTGATCCGGACGGCATACGAGACGATCGACCCCGCCGCCGACCCCCGTCCCGGGCCAAAGACGTAGCCTTGCGACTTACCCCAGTTAATGAAGTCCTGGACGATCAAGAAATAGCCCTCGTACCCCATCGAGCCGATCACACTTAGCTCCAGCTCGGCTCGCTGGCGCACTTCGTCTGACAGCATCGGCTTAATCTGCTCAACCGACAGCCGCTCCGCTTCCGCCTGCGGCACACCGTTATAACGCACCAGCAGACCCTGATAAACCAACTTATGAAAGAATGAGTGCTCACTATCACCTTTCGGGAGAGAGGGATACTTCGGGATCAGCACTTGCCCCAGCTCAATATCGACATTACATCGCTCGGCAACCAGCTTAGTATTAAGGATAGCCTCCGGACATTCGTCACCCCAGTGATCAATGATGTCCCTCGGGTCGGTCAAATGCAGCTCAAAATCAGCCAGGCTCATGCGATTTTTGTCGCTTAAGAAAGAGCCCGTACCGATGCAAAGTAGGATCTCGTGCGCCTGCTGACAGTCGTGAGTCAAGTAGTGTCCATCGCAGGTAATTACCAGAGGGATGCCCAGTTCCCGGTTCATTCGCTTCAGCCCCTCGTTAATCCGGTTCTGGATCTCCCAGTGAGTATTGCTCTTCGGGTGACCATGGTCCTGCATCTCTAAGTAAAAACGGTCACCAAAGACTCCCCGATACCACTTCGCCAGCTCGACCGCCCTGTCATAATCACCGGTCTTTAGGGCACAGCTAATCTCGCTACTGGCACAGCCTGATAGAACGATTAGTCCTTCGTTGTATTTCTCTAAGATCTCGTGGTCAATCCGAGGCTTGTAATACATTCCTTCCAGGTTAGCCAGACTGGAGAGACGCATCATATTGTGCCAGCCGGCATTATTCATAGCCAGGATAGTCAGGTGGAAGCGCTGTTTGTCCTTTGCCGGATCACGATCTTTGCGCCCTCGGGTCGCCATATACACCTCAATGCCGAGAACCGGCTTGACACCTGCTGCCTTCGCCTTTTTATAAAAAGTCAGATCGCCACCCATGGTGCCATGGTCGGTCACTGCCACAGCCTCCATGCCAAACTCTTTGACTTTACCGATGAGGTCATCTACCTTGGTCAATCCATCCAGCACGCTGTAAGTGGTATGGTTGTGCAAATGGACGAAGTCACTCGGGGTAAACTTGTGCTTGCGTGCTTCCTCACGGCTAATGCAGATCGGCGGTACATCAGTCCGATCATTCTGTTCCTTTGTCTTTACTTCCCCCTTACCCATCGCTAATCATTATAGCAAAATAATACTTAAATTGTGGTGCCGCCGGCCCTCCGAAGGCAACAAGAATAGACCCCTCTCCGGGGTCTATCTAAGCTTAGCCGATAGCTGCTAGTCGTCTAACTTGCTATCAATCTTATCGTCCAGCTCTTCTTTTTTCTGACCGAAGAACTTCTTAGCATCCCGCACTTTTTCACCGGCGAAAGCCTTAGCCTCACCGGCTTTGTCACCGGCTGCCTTCTTGACTTCTCGAGCTTTGCGAGCGACATCCTGCCGAGTCTCTTTACCTGACTTTGGTGCCGTCAAGATACCGGCCACTACACCCACGGCCGTACCGATAGCTGCTCCCAGGGCAAACTTGCCTGCGCCTGATGATTTCTTGTCACTGCTCATCTTTTTTCCTCCTTTTACCGCTAAGATGGTTACGGATATATTTTACTACAATCTTGGCAATTATCGCCGGATTAGCCAACCGATTAAGCGTAGCGAAGAATGAACGCAGACTATCACTGGCGTCCTCAACATTATCGGTGATACGCTTAATCTGGATGGAGATCCGAATCGACAAGACTAAGAAAATGATGCCTAACACCAGGAATATCGCCAGAAACACCGACAAGATCAGAACTAGTATTTGAAAGGCATCCATACATCTAATTTAGCACAAGCAGTTAACTAGTCAATAAAGCATACTTCATCATGTGTTATAAATAGATTTTTAACGAGACAAGCCTTGATGTTTGACTCCGGTATTCGGGGCAGCCAGCCGATACTTCGATCCGGTCGAGCCGGTGCCGCCGGTTGATTTCCTGGCGGTAGGCTTTCCGGTAGTATTGTCAGCTCTTTTGTCGCCGGACTTGTCTTTATCCTTGTTGTCATTTTTATCACCGGTCTGATCATTGTCGCCGCCCTTGTCCTTGTCTTTATCGTCATCAGGATTAACCGGATCAGTGTAAGTGAACAGCTGAGACAGCTTAGTCTCGTGATCTTCATCCTCACTTAAAGTAACTTCGACGGCGCCGGAGTGATCACTGGCCGGCGTTAAAAGCTTGATCGAATCATCACTCACTTCATAATCCGCCACCTCTTTATCGCCGAAATGAATCGCCGTGATGTTGGGTACTTTAGCAATTAGACGATTGCTAATTAGCTTTGGCTGATTAGTGTTGGCTAGGGCGTTAATACCGGGCAGGCCTTTCGCCGAGCCACCCCAGGCATAGACGTTACCCTCAGAATCAAGCGCATATGAGTAGCTCGCTATCTGACCGCCACCGGCACCGGCTGCCAGTACCTTCTGGATGGTCACCTTGTCCTCGGTTCCGTCGGGTCGATTCGGTTTCGTCGGTAGCACAAACTGGCTAGTGATCTCGCTAACTTGATTCCGGCTGATATTTGACCCATCACCTAACTGACCATAGTCATTAGACCCCCAGCTAAAGACTCTACCGTATTGCGACAGAGCTAATACATGAGAATTACCGATACTAATCCGGCTAATCCGATCGTCTTTCTCCAGGAGCTCCTTAAACCGCTTGGTTAGCTTGATCGGTACACTAGAGAGCTTGTCACCACTGCTGTGATCAGCCGGATTAGCTTTGTCATCGCCAATCCCCAGCATACCGGTCTGATGGTTGCCCCAGATAAACAGCCTGTCATTCTTAGTCAAGATTGCCATGACGCCATCACCGGCCGCAACCTGAATCACCGTATCATCGCCAAGCGACGGAATGCTGCCCGTACCCGGCGAACTGATGTAGTAAGCCGACATCGCCGGATCAAGCTTATTCGGTTCACCTCGCCTTGATCGCCCCAGCTCACCGTGATCATTGCGACCCCAAGTTTGCAAATTGCCAACATTATCCAGACTGATTGCCGATCGGTTACCCGCTGCCAGCATCTTGATATTATCTCCCAGCCAAGCCGCCTCGACCGGAGCAGTCTTGTCGGCGTACTTTCGATTAGTGTCACCATCAATATAATCTTGCACCTCGCCCCAGACGTAGATATAGCCTTGGTCGGTCAGGGCATAAGCCGTATTAGCACCGGCGGTAATAAACCTAATGAAATCACCTTGACGCAGAGTAAATTTGTCGGTGATCTCGACCGGTTGATTCCGATCTTGACGACTCTCGCCGCCTTGCCCTAGCTGACCCCTATCATTGTGACCCCAGGCAAAAACCCGATGCTTCTGACTAATGGCGTACGAACTATAGTCGCCGGCCGCAACCGTTTCGACCCGATCGCTCGCCTCTAAGTTCAGCTTAGCTGTCACATCGACAGGCTGGACTGTATAGCCAATTACTTTCCTGCTACCCAACTGACCGCACGTATTACTACCGACCGCCCAGATATGACCACTCTGCGACAAGAGCAAAGCGTGCTCGACACCCGCCGCTACATCAACGAACTTCTCGCTCTCTTCTCTAATGAAGCCCTTACCCTTGATCACTACCGGCGTGCCACCGCTAGTCGAGCCACTGGTCGGCGTCATCGTCTCTACTGAGAATGCTCTTGCCGGGATCGACAGAAAGCACAGAACTCCCGCCAGCACAAAAGTGAGCTGACGAGCTAAGTGGTGGATACGGTGGATGATCATGTACTTACCTAATAAATTAGCACAAGCATATCGGAGCTGGCAAGTAGCTGAACGGCGACTAGTATTCAACCGGTGCAATCGACTCCGCCCACAGCTGAAGTTCTTCTAAGATAAACTGATCCGCTGCCGGACTACTCGCCAGCTTGCTCAGCTCTGACAGATAAGCCGGCAGCTCCCGCTCCAGTTTGGCTCGACGAAACCTTTGCCAACGCTCTTCCTCCGACTCTGACAAGCTAGCCGGGTATTGGCGAGCCTTGTAGCGAAAGAGCAGCTCGTCCAGCCGTTCGTCGGTAAAGTTAGGATGTAAATCAGCCAGACCGGTTGAATCAGCTGCGGCGACCAGGCGGATCTTCGCCTGATCACTCTTAGGCATAAAACTGTCATACAGCTTACCTTCGACATCGCTAGCCGGCGGAAAGACAGGACGCTTGCACCAAGCCCTAGTCAGTCGTTTGATTAAGCCGGCTTGGCTATTCAGCTGATGATAATGCTTTATTGCCTCAGCCCGGCTTAGACTAATCCGAACTTCCGAAGCTGAGTCCAACACCCCCAGAGACGCTACTGCGGGACACTTGTTGATGCTCAGCTCCTTAATCGGTACAGGGACGAAATCATCCTGTCGTCTAGTCGCCCGATCTGCCGTCAGATTACCGAGTATCTCCGCCTCACTGAGCGAGATGAAATCAACCGGATCATAACGCAGATCCCAAACTAGATAGCTATTCGGGGTACGCCCTTCAGCAATCACTGTTGCCACCGTCGTCTTCTGGTAGCTCGACGAGTAGCGACCACTGGCATAGACAAACGGCTTAGGCTGACCGGGAACGATGATATTAAGTACCGAACGCTTGTCGTGGTGATCCAGCAAGTAGCGCCACATTGTCGGCTGACTCCGACGTAGTAGCTTTGCCAGGTTAATCAGCGCCTTGACATCAGCCAGGGCATCATGAGCATTGTCATTCTCAAAGCCGTTACATTTCGCCATATCTACCAGATTGACCGTAGTAATCAGCTGATCCGTCTCCGCTACCCGCTTAGTTGGCCAGTTAATTCCCTCCGGACGCAATGCTCGTACCAGCCGAGTCACATCCAGCAGATCCCAGCGGTCACGACCTTCTGCCCATGCCCACTGATAAGGATCATGAAAATTGCGCCACAAGGTGTGACGGATAAACTCATCGTCAAACCTCGTACTGTTATATCCCAGGATGGTTGTATCCGGTGTAGCAACCTGCTCTAGAAAGTAACGGCAAAAGTCCGCCTCGCTGATACCGTCAGCCACAGTCATTTGCGGCGTAATATGAGTAGTTAAGACCGCCCCCGGCGAAGGTAAGATATCATCGGTCAGCTTGACCAGCAAGTTAACCGGCTGACCGATCGGCTCAAGCTCATCGTCAGTTCGCTGACCGGCAAACTGCATGATCCGGTCGTACCTGGCACTAAATCCGGACGTCTCCAGATCATAAAAGAAGAACGTCCGCATGAACCCCTAGTGAATAAACTTGTAGCCCGCTAGATTATGGATGGTTCTGGTCGATCGGACATTCCAACCGGCGTAGTTCATCTCGCTGACGAAGACACTACCATCGGGATTAACTCGCTCGACGATACCGACGTGACCGTAGTAGCCGGACTTGGTCTGGAAAATAGCCCCAACCGACGGAATGTGGTCGACCAGAAGCCCCGAAGCCCTCGCTCCACTATCCCAGGTATTGGCATTACCCCAACCGCCGCTGACCGGTAGCCCCAGCTGAACTCGGCGATTATAGGCATACCAGGTGCAGTAGCCATAGGCATAGCGGTTACCGCTGACGATCGGCACATAGAAGCCTAGAGTCGTGCTGACACCCGACGAATCATTATTATAACCATACGAGTACGAACTTCGCCCATAGCGCCGTCTGGCTTGAGGCGCAACATACTCCGGGCGCTCTTCCTCAGGTAAGACACCATCCGGCAAAAGAATAGCCGTACCCGTCGCCACCTTGTCGCTATTTAGGTTATTGATATTAGTGATTGACTCAGTAGACGACTTATACTTATCAGCCAGCGCCTTAAGGTCATCGCCTTCTTTGACGGTATAGACTACGCCGTCGACAGCCGGGATAGTGATAGTCGAGCCGACCGCCATAGCATCAGTCTTGAGGCCATTGGCCCAGCGGATGGTCTGGGCTGAGACACCATGTGCTTTAGCGATCGTCTCCGCCGAGTCACCTTCTTTCACTACATAAGTCGCCAAAGCCTTCGACTCAGTCGTCGGCGCCACAATCTGCTGTTTGCTAACGCTAGTAGCATCAGCCTGCGCCATCTCGGCACTCACGTTAACCGACTCTGCATTACTGGAAACGCTATTTGATGATGACAGATTAGTCACTGACGCCACTGCCGAAGCAATATTAGCCGACTTGACATCATCAGCCGTAGTCGAGCCTGTCGTCACCGCTCCGCCCGCCAGCTGACCGCCGGTATTGTCAGCCAAGCTGGTAGCGACAGCATTAGACTGGTTAACCTGGCCAACTTTCTGACCTTGCAGGATATTAACGTCAATAGAATTGCTAGTCGACACACCCGGCAGGCTAACCTGGGTGATAGAGTCAGCATGAGTGTAACTCGTAGCGACTAACGTCAGTACCAGTATGAAGACGGCGATGTAAGAAGCCCGCTGTAGGAACTTCTTACTCCGTCCACTTGCCTTTGATTTGATTCTCTCGCTGGAAGAATTAATTAAATTACGATCAGTCATAGCTCGTGATTTAGATTAAATCGCTATTGATTATAGCAAGCCGGAGGTAGTTGTGTCAATGCTCTTTAGGGGTGGAGTAAGCTATCGACAGTAGTAGCGAAAGCTACTTGCACAGCTTGCCGCAGTGGTCAGCCACAGCCTGATTGTGCTGGTCAGCCGTCTCCGAGAAATATGTCTTGCCATCTTCGCCGGCCACAAAGTAATAGTAGCCGCTCGCCGGAGGCTCCGCCACCGCCAGCATAGCACTCAGACTAGGATTGGCGATTGGTCCAGGCGGTAGCCCCGGATTATTGCGGGTATTATAAGTTGAAGTACAGTCAGGCGAGTTGGTATTGCACATCCCCATCTTGTAGGCGTACTGAAACGTCACGTCCGAGCCCAGATTCATCCCCGCCTCTAAACGGTTGTAAAAGACGCTAGCTACCAGCTTCTGATCAGCTTGGTTCTTAACCTCCTTGGTTACGATTGAGGCTAGTGTAATGCCTTGATAAAAGCTTAGCCCCCGACCGGCAAATTTAACCTTGAGATTGTTGCGACTACTGACCAGCGCCAGTTGGTTAAGTGCTTTCTTGATCACCTTATCCAGCCCATCACCGGCCAGCACCCGGTAAGTATCGGGGTAGAGGTAGCCTTCCAGGCTGGCATTATCAGGTTTGTCAGCTAAGATCGGACTATCGTAATGAGCTGATAACGCCTTCTCTATCTCAGCATCGGTATAGTCGTATCCCTTAAAGACCTCTTTTAGCTCGTTAAGAGTCAGCCCGGGAGGTATCTGGATATCAACCTCATCACTATCAGCGGTGGCCAACTTATCAACAATCTTGGTCATGCCGTAGCTCGGACTAAGCATATGTGTGCCCGCCTGGATATCCCCGCCATGAAAACGCTTGTAGATTCGAAAAGCCAGAGTATTGCGAATAAAGCCCGCCTTCTGGAGAGCATTAGCCACTTCTTCAGTGGTAGCGCCCTTATCAATAACGAACTGTCGGACGCTCTTATCTGCTGCATTGACCGGCTCGGACGAGCTACACCACCAAACAAAGACGGTCGCAACGGCAATAACAATGAAGATCGCTGCGATGACTGCACTGTTACGCAAGATGCTATGTCTACCCCGCCGAGCTTGACGCTTTTGCTGACGCCGTCGACGCCTCAGCTCACCTCGACTCAGCGTTGCCTCAGTCTCCGCTTCGATAATTGGCTTAAAGTTAAGCTCCATGAAGTCGTTCGCTATCTCAAATGACGGCCGTCGCTTGACCTGACTGACATTCACCCGTTTATGACCCGGCTTAAGCTTGCCCACCTCTATCTTCATACCTTATTTCACCCCACCTAGATAATCAGTCAAGATGACCACCGCTGCTTGACTATCCAGCGTGCCGTCTCGCAACATTTGCTCCTTAAAGTGCTTCTTGTCTCGGCGAAGCATCGCCTCTGCCTGAACGGATGTTAAACTCTCATCCTGAAAAACCACTTCAACGTCCCGAATGGAGTTAACCGACATAGCATCCCCCAGATCATCTGCAAACTGACGACAGTATTCACTCTGCTTAGTCTCCAGCCCCTCGGCATTACGAGGCAGACCAACCACCACTGTCTTGATCCGGTGGTTTACGACCAAACGACAGATCTCAGCCAGAGCCTGCCCGTCACTCTCAACCGCTTTAGCCGGTGAGGCCAGTTTAACCTCATTATCGCCAAAGGCAACACCAATTCGTCGAGCCCCGACATCCAGCGCCATTAATCGTTCCAGCTGCTTCATTGATCGACCGTATAGACAACCTTTATCTTATTCACAGCCGGCACCCGACTAACCCAGAAGGGTGACAACGCTACGTTGACATCACTAACGCCCTCGGTCTGCTTGAGCAGCGACTTAACCTCCTCTGATTTACGACCGGTCGCTTGGCGTTTGGCGCTAGCTTCATCCACTTGCGGTCCTAACTTACCGGTAGTCTTAATAGCAACTACGTAGCCATTCTGAGCCGGAGCGAAGCCGCTAAACGCTATTTCTTTAACACCATCACTATAAATCTTCTGGTCAGGGCGTTTTTTGCTATTCAGCTGGTGAGACAGCATCCCCTTTAGATCACCCCGACTAACCCCCATCAGGGTGTAAGTAATTTCCATACTAGCGGTCGCTTGACCGGACGATTGCTCACCCACCGCCGGTGAGACTTTAGCCTCACTCTGCCCGACGCTAAAGCTATTGCCAATGGTAACTACCGAACCGGACATTTGACTAGCCAGATCCTTCTTAGCGGCATTGCTATCGCCTTTTTTCTTCAACGCCGCCACCGCCGTATCGACGTCAGCTTGCGATACCACCTTAACCGTCTGCTTATTACCGCCACTGAAGGTCACTTTAGCCAGGGCTGTCACTTTACTGGAAGAGTAGCCTGAGACAGACAAGGCAGTATTCTTCTCGATATTACCTTCAGGACCGATGTTCACCGCTGTCGCCTTAACGCTATGATAAGTCTTACACTCCCCCGAAGCATCTTTACCACCAATAACCGTTACATCGCCGTCAGTCGTAAACTGCATGCCGCTGGCATACAATCTGGTACCAGCTTCAATGGTGATGCTATTCTTCTTAGGTGTGTCGCTATAGGAATCATTAGGGGTAGCGTTATAGCAAAAAGCCACCGTGCCGGTCGCCTTAGTACCAACTTCTTTAGTGCCAGTAGCGTTGAACTGTACTATCTCGTTAGCTTTCTTTTGCTTGATGACCGGGGGCAGGATACCCTGTTCGTCATTACGTTCACCGGACGGCACCAGGTTAAGCGTCCGCTCAATATCAACAGCAGTTGTTTTCGCCTTGATAGTAATAATCGCCTGAGGAGCAATAACGAGCGCCCAGACGATCAGTCCAATCAGCAGTATCAAGCCTCCACCGATTAGTAAAATCTTCTTTCTCAGATCGCCGATATCAGGGATCTTGATCCGCTTACCGGTCGGCCGCTTCGTCGTTCCGGGGGCTTCATCGTCAGCCACGCCGTCACCATCAGCGTCGTTCTTGATATGATCGTCCGTCTCAATAGCTGCCACAGCCACGGATATATCATCATCCATCCGTTCTCCCGCTGACTCTCTGGCAACGTCATCCAGCCTGCCAATTGCTTCATTGCGCCCGTCGATAATGTCATCGTCGTCATCATCGACGTTATCCACCTCGATCAATCTCGCTTGGGCATTGATGTTCTTAGCCACCGGAATGGCTAGACCGGAGGCCAGATTGGTCAGTGCCTTATCCAGGGTAACGATACTGAGACGCTTATGCGCCAGCTTAGCTGCCCGCTGTAATAGCTTCAGGTTAACCGCACTCTGCAACACTCCGATCCGCTTAGGCGGCACCAGTGCCACCACTGTCTCTTTGGCAGCCTTAATCTTGCCTACGATAGAAGTCACGTCGTCGTCAGTGTCAATATAGATCAGACCCCGGCCCTGCAAGCCGGAACTTGGCGTATCATCTCGCCCTCGCTTCGCTACCCTGACCTTGACTCTCTGACTATCAAGCTTCGCCATCTTATATCCTTAGTACTCTATCTATTTTATCTCGGAACGTCTCCTTCGTCCCCGTGACTGACTCCATTGTATCATAGCCTACTCGCAAAAGCCCCAGGGCAGTAATCAGAGTGTGGTCAGTGATCTCGCCGGTCTCATCCTCTATGCCCGATACATCGCTAGGGCGAACGTGCTTGATGATCGGTCGTCTCGAGAAAGGTAAGTCCTTGTACCAGTTTGAGGTCTCCAGCCGATCTACCAAAGCGCCTAGTGATGAACCGCCACCACAGAGTAAGAACTTATTCGGCAAATGGTCAATAGCATCAAATTCGCTCAGCGCCAACTGCACGCCGCTGATCCAGACATCTAAAGTGTTGTCAATTGACTCATTGACCGTCCGGAGTACGTTGGGCTTGATCTTACCTCCGTCAATATTAAGCTTGAGCTTCTCGGCAGCCTCATAGCCAATACTTAGGTCGCCACCGATCGTCTTAGTGAAGGATCGACCAGCCACACCAAAGCACTTAGTACCCTCCACTCCGCCGTCATTAACCACGGCAATGTCAGTACTACCACCGCCAACATCACACAATATCGCTGTATAGTTGGGACTCTCATCTGCCCCCAGCACTGCCCGAGCTACCGCAAAGGGCTCGGCTGCCACTGCCACCAATTCTAAGTTCAGCTCAGTTGCCGTCCGCTCCAGCGCCCCGATATGAACCATCGGTGCAAATGCAGTGTAGATCTGGATCGCCACGTCTTTACCCTGGAAGCCAATCGGGTTGCTGACCTTGTAGCCGTCGATATGAATGCTGACGATAGCAGCATTAACCAGCTTGACCTCGACATCAGGATTACCAGTCTCAAAAGCAATCTGCTTCTGCGCCTTAGTGGCAGCCCTCTCTTGCACCTTGTCAATGATCAGTTGCATCTCCGCTTCACTCAGCTGATGATCCGGATTAGGACGTTTATAACGAATAGTTGAAGTAATCCCCTTAACGAACTCGCCAGCAATGCCAATCACCACCTTCTTAGCCTGGACACCAGCCTGATCCTCTGCTTTGGCCAGCGCTACCTCACAGTTCTTGACTACGCCAGTGATATCAGCGATAGCTCCACCAAACATGTTACCTGTCTCTTGGCGAGCCCGACCAACCCCGACTACCCTCAGCTTATCATCAATCAGTTTAGCGATCAGAGCCTTGGTATAGACCGTCCCGATATCTAAGGCGACGATATATTGATCGGTCTCCTCGACCCGTGAAAAAAGCTTCATATGCTAACTATTATACAACATAATCGGTTATGCCTATTCTACCTCGGACAATCGCCGGTTTGGTTCTCACAATCTATAGTATTGTAATCCACTCCTAGCGTGACTTTACCGCACTAGAACTTCTTTCCTGCGGCTTGGCTGAGCTGGCGCTGGCGATTCATGAGCTCATTATAGTCAGCTTGCCAGGTCTCGGCAATCTTGAGCCGGCGCTTAGTCGCCTCCTCTACCGATAGTTCAATCGGGAAGCCATAGGTGTCGTATAGCTTGAACACCTCACTACCCGTTAGTCCATCAGCCGACATCTTGTCGAACTCTCTTAGACCCTTTGCCAGGGTGCGACGAAAAGCCTTTTCTTCCTTAACCAGTACCGCCACCACCTCATCGTGACCTGCCTCTACCTCAGGGAAGTCCGCTCGGTAAATCCCTGCTACCACCGGCACGATCTCCTCCATGAAGTTCTGCTCTACCCCCAGCTCCAGGGCAAAGCGGATGGCTCGCCTGATTAGCCGGCGCATGACATAGCCCTGCTGCTTGTTGCTCGGCTTGACTCCATCAACCGCTAAGAAGGTAGCTGCTCTCAGATGGTCAGCGATCACCCGCATCGCCTGTTTTTCTTCATCATACTTACGTCCGCTCAGCTGCTCCAGCTTAGTAATGATCGGCATGAATAAAGAAGTACGGAAAACATCCGGCGAGTCGATCGCCGCCGCCGCAATCCGCTCCAGCCCGCCGCCGAAGTCAACATTCTGCTTCGGCAACTTCTTAAAGCCCTCCGGAGTACGAACGTACTGAGTAAAGACTTGATTACCAATCTCCATGTAGTGACCACAATCGCAATTAGGGTGACATTTATCACCATAAGCCGGATCATGGTCAATATGCTCAAAGGCATAAAAGACCTCACTATCCGGACCACAGGGATCACCCATCGGCGTAGTTGACGGGCCGCCATTACGGCTCCACCAGTTCTTACTGCCATCATAGAAAAAGATCCGCTCGCCCGGCTTGATGCCTCGCTGACCACCCTGCGCCTCACTGCCAATATCAGCCAGCTTAGCCTCAATGCCTTTACTCTGGAACAATTCTTGCCAGATCTGCGCTGCCTCATCGTCCCGAGGAATACCATTCTCCAGATCACCGGCGAAGCAAGTCACATATAGTCGGTGTGGATCCAGACCGACTTCGTCGACCAGGAAGTTAAAAAACCAGGTGATCTGGTCTCGCTTAAAGTAGTCCCCTAGGCTCCAATTACCCAGCATCTCGAAGAAGGTAGTATGACGATTATCTCCCACCTCATCAATGTCTTGTGCTCGGACACAAGTCTGACTGTCGGCTAACCTAGTCCCCAGAGGATGAGGCTCGCCCAGTAGATATTTGAGCAAGGGCTGCATGCCCGAGCCGGTAAATAGGGTGGTCTGATCATCCTCTGGCACCAGCTTGGCACGAGGGATCACCGTGTGCCCATGTTCTTTGGCGCACTCTAAGAATCGTCGCCTGATTTCATCAGCATTCATAGCTGATATTCTATCATACTCAGCTATTCAACCTTGACGATCTCACCATCTTTGAGGTGTAGCAAACGTTGATTACGAGAGCCTCGAAACTTGAGCGACAAATCCCGCTCCGCCAAGATGAACGGGCCATCAATCAGCATATCAATCGACTTGACCAGCTCCCACATCTCGGGAGTCGACCAGTCTCGCCCCGCTTTGATGTCGTCATACAGGTAGCCGGTGAAAGATAGTACATTCCAGCCCATCTCTCGGTGCGCCCAATCGGCCAGTTCTTTACAAGCCTTAGCCTGAAGCATCGGCTCACCGCCACTCAGCGTTAGTCCGGTCTGTCCCTCCATCTGGCGCAACTTTTGCTTGACCCAATCAATCTTAACCACCGTACCGGCCTGGACATCCCAGGTCTCAGGGTTGTGGCAGCCAGGACAAGCTCGGTAGCAACCCTGGCACCAAACCACCGCTCTGAGCCCCGGTCCATCAACGATACTATCACCCGCCACTGGCGAAGCCAATCTGATCTCATCGTCCGCTAGTTGCATCTCAGACCTTAGCCATCATCTTAGCTTGATTAGCTTTCTGGAGCTCTCGCTCGGCTTTTTGCTCGGTAGTATAGACACCATTTTTATTGACCGTAACTCCATGCTTGACCCTGGCCTTTTCCTCGGCCTGCTTCGCATCATTCCAGCGATCCAGTGAGCCGACCAGGTAGCCGGTGATCCGACGCAAGCGTTCAAAGCTAGGTCCGTCCGCTTCGTGTCGGCCACAACTGGGACAAACATCGTCATAGATGATGCCGGTGAAGCCGCAAACCGGATCACGATCAACCGGATGGTTGACCGAGCCATAGCCAATCCCCGCCTCTTTCATATGGCGAATCACCGTCTCGAAAGCCTCAATATTCTGGCTAGGATCGCCATCCAGCTCAATGTAAGTAATGTGCCCAGCGCTACACAGCTCGTGATAAGGCGCCTCTTTATCAATCTTATTAAAGGCTCCTATCTGATAGTAAACCGGTACATGGAAGGAATTAGTATAGAACTCTCGGTCGGTCACGCCCTTGATCTTGCCGAAATGCTGACGATCTATCCGAGTGAAACGACCCGACAACCCCTCGGCCGGCGTACCCAAGATGCCATAGTTCAGATGATACTTCTCATCCTTATAATAATCAGCTCGCTGACGCATGTGACCGATGATTTCCAGCCCTTTAGCCTGCATCTCGTCTGACTCGCCATGATGATGACCGGTCATCGCCACCAGTGCCTCAGCCAGCCCGATAAAACCGATCGAGAGAGTGCCGTGCTTAGTGACCGCTTCCAGTCGATCATCCGGACCAAGCTTCTCACTACCAAGCCAGTTACCTTGTCCCATCAGGAAGGGGAAGTTGCGCACCAGCATATTGGACTGAAACTTATAGCGCTGATATAGCTGGTCAGCTACCAGATCCATCAGGTCGTCTAGCTCTTTATAAAATCCCTTCCAGTCCGGCTTACTGCGTTTACCTAGGCAGATACCGTGCTTGATGCCCAGCCGCGGTAAATTGATACTAGTAAAGGATAAGTTACCTCGCCCGATCGTAGTGCCGTTTGACTCGGGGAAAATCGACTCGTAGACCCTGGTGCGACAGCCCATAGTAGCGATCTCGGATTTATAATCACCCGGCTTGTAATACTTTAGGTTAAATGGCGCATCAATGAAGACGAAGTTGGGGAAGAGTCGCTTGCTCGACACCCGCATCGCCAGCTTAAATAGATCGTAGTTAGGGTCTTCTGGATTGTAATTCACGCCTTCTTTTACTTTGAAGATGCTGATCGGGAAGATCGGCGTCTCACCGTGTCCCAGCCCCGCCTCGGTCGCTAGCAAGAATTGCTCACTAGCCAGATGCCCCTCGGGAGAAGTGTCAGTACCAAAGTTCAGGCTGGTGAAGGGCACCTGAGCACCTGCTCGAGAATGCATCGTATTCAGATTATGCACCAAGCCTTCCATCGCCTGATAAGTCTGGCGCTTGGTCTCCTTGATGGCGAAGTCAAAGATCTTAGCCGGGATGCCTTTGATCCGCTCGGTATAGGTCAGCTTCTCCAGCTTAGCCGGGTCAAGCTTGATTTTTTTACCGGTAAAGTCATTGTAATGCTCGACATTTGACTGAACGGCTTTACGGTAAGTCTTATTAACGCCTGGCGCCATCGCCCAGTCGAAATTGGGGATAGCCTGCCCGCCGTGTTGCTCATTCTGATTTGACTGCAAGATGATCGCCGTCAAGGCAGCATAACTACCGATACTATTAGGCGTTCTTAAGAAGCCATGTCCCGTCGAGAAGCCGCCATTAGCGAATAATTTCAGCGGGTCGGTCTGGCAGCAAGTCAGCGTTCCGGTGGCATAGAAGTCAAGGTCATGGATATGGATATCGCCATCGTCGTGAGCTCGGACATGCTCCGGTCGGAGCAGGAAAGTCTTAGCATACTCTTTCGACCCTTCCTCACCATACTGAAGCATCTTACCCATAGCAGTATCACCATTGACGTTAGCATTAGAACGCTTGAGGTCGCTGGAGTCCTTTGCTAGTGAGCCGGTAATGATATCAAATTGCGACATCAGCCGAGACTTTGAACCGCGCACTTTAGACCGTTCGTCCCGATAGACAATGTACGCCTTAGCCGTCGTCTTGTAGCTGGAGTTCATCAGGATATCCTCCACTTCATCCTGAATCTGTTCCACCGTCGGGATCGTCCCATCGTACTCCTGACTTAGTTTATCCGTCACCTTACCAGCCAGCTTAGTTGCTTCCTTACTGCTAAACTCTTTGGTAGCTGCCCCCGCCTTGGCGATAGCCGTAGTGATATTTGCTTGATTAAAACTGACGATCCGGCCATCTCTCTTCTGCACCGACTTCAGCATCCTGCCCTCCTTATGACTTTGTTTGTTGCATACGCTATATGTTGCGTGTATGATAGATTGTACTCACCAAGATATGGTGTAGTCAAGAAGTAACCACACAATTAGCGTTATGCTTTTTGCAACAGACGCTATAGATAGCGACAGTAATCCGGACTGTGGAAAAGCACCGGATTACTTAGGCTAAAATGAGAGGGAGCATGAGAAAAGGGTTAGAAATAAAGCAATTAACCATAGCCACCAAAGACGGTAAGCAGATAATTAAAGATATATCCCTGCACTTTAGTGACCGGACCAACTACGCCCTGCTCGGTCATAACGGCTGCGGCAAGACTACCCTGGTCAGCGCCATCATGGGCTCGCCGGAGTACCGGATAGTCTCAGGGCAAATCCGGCTAGACGGGACAGATATTACCGATCTGCCATCTAACGAGCGAGCTAAGCTAGGCATCTTCTTAGCTATGCAGTCACCGATCGAGATCCCCATCAGCTATAGCAATTTTCTCCGCTCTGTACTAGCTAATATTGATACCGGTGAACGCAATTTCTTCGACGTGCTGGACGAGCTCAAGCAAGATGCTAGCCGGCTCGGCTTTGATGACTTCGACCCGCAACGTCAGCTCAATGCCGGCTTCAGTGGCGGTGAAAAGAAGAAGTCCGAGATCCTTCAGATGTTAGCTATTCGTCCCCGTTTTGCTCTTCTCGATGAGCCGGACTCGGGGCTGGACCGAGATAGCGTTAGTCGACTAGCCGAACGCTTACTTGCTATCAACTACCCGACCAGTCTGATCGTCATCTCCCATCACGATCACCTGCTAAACGAGCTCAAGCCCGCTGTCACTTATAACTTAGAGGAGCTCTAGCTTTGTCTACGGTCGGTCTATCTGAGGCAACTATCCGACATATCTCGACTACGAAACACGAGCCGAGCTGGATGCTGGATATTCGCCTGGAGGCTTATCACGAGTTCGTCCATCAGCCAATGCCTAGCTTTGGTCCGGATCTGAGTAGCCTAGACTTCAGCACGATTGATTATTATCACCCGGTCAGAGAGCAGGTAGCGGATAATTGGGATCAGATCCCTGACGAGATCAAACAAACTTACCGGAAAATCGGTCTACCCGAGGCAGAACAACGCTACTTAGCCGGCAGCCAAGCCCAGACTGATTCCACTGCTATCTATAACCGTCTCAAGGAAGAGTGGCAGAGTCAGGGGGTAATCTTTACCGATACCGACACCGCCCTGAGACAGCACCCCGGCCTCTTTCGAGAGTATTTCGGCACCGTCGTCTCTAGTAGGGATAATAAATTCGCCGCCCTTAATACTGCCGTCTGGAGCGGTGGTAGTTTCATCTACGTTCCGCCTGGCGTGCATCTGACCATCCCCCTGCAGGCTTATTTCCTGATCGACGTCAGCAATGTCGGGCAGTTTGAACGAAGTCTGATCATCGCCGATCGAGGCTCGACCGTGCAATATGTCGAAGGTTGCTCTGCGCCAATCTTTAGTCGGAATACCTTGCACGCCGCCGTAGTTGAGGTAATCGTCAAGCCACACGCCCGAGCCCGCTACACCACTATCCAGAATTGGTCGACTAATGTGATCAACCTGACCACCCAACGGATGCTGGTTAAGGAAGAAGGTATCGGCGAATGGATCGACGGTAATATCGGCTCACAACTGACCATGAAATACCCCTGTCTCGTACTGGCCGAACGAGGCGCCAGGGGTAATATCCTCTCCTTAGCTACCGCCAAGTCAGGGCAAAAGCAAGATAACGGCGGTAAGGCAATCCACCTTGCACCGGATACTTCATCAACCGTCGTCGCCAAGTCGATTTGCTCCGGCAACGGCTCCAGTACTTACCGAGGCGAGATCATCATTGACGATCAGGCCGCCAACGCTCGATCTGCTACCAAATGCGATACACTTCTGCTAAGTGACGACAGTCTCTCTAATACTTACCCCACCAGTGTCATCAAGCGATCCGACGCTAATCTTAGTCACGAGGCAACGACCGGGCGGATCAACGAGTGGCAGCTCTTTTATTTGATGAGTCGAGGCCTAGACGAGGACGAAGCCACCAGCCTGATCATCCAAGGTTTTATTGAGCCCATCATCAGCAACTTACCTATGGAATACGCCGTCGAACTCAACCGTCTGATCGAACTATCTATGGAAGGGTCGGTCGGATGAGACAATATATCTTAGGCGATATCAAACAGAAGTATCTGCTCCGGACTAACCGGCGGCGGACAATCAAGCTCCATTTCGTCCACCGAGAGCCTCGCACTGGGTCAAATATCTCTATCTGTATCGTGGCCGGTAAGCAAGCTAAGGTTAAGTTGCAAGCTACTACCACCATCAGGTCGTCCGCCGTCGATAGCCACGCCTGGCTCGAGATCATCGTCATCACCAGTGACCAGGCGACCGTTCAGGCTGCCCCCAACCTCGAGATAGATAACAATCAGTGCCAGGCAGGACACGCTCTAACCACTAAGCATATTGGCAAGAATGAGCTCTTTTACCTGATGAGCCGAGGCCTCACTAAAGACCAGGCTTGGCAGCTAATCGTCTCGGAGGTAACCGCCCGGTATCATAATGGAGTAAGATTATAAGATGATTAAGGTACGATCACTTTTCCCTATCCTAACCGACCACCCCGAGCTAGTCTACCTGGATAGTGCTAATACCACCCTGAAATCTGACCTGCTGCTGAAAGCACTAGCTAAGTATTATCATCATCACCTAACCAACGTCGGGCGCAGCGGCACCGATTGGTCGACTTGGGTCACCAGACAATATCAGCTGGCTCACCAAGACGCCGGGGAACTAATCGGAGCAAAGAGCGACAACATCGTCTTTACCTACTCCAGTACCTACGCCATCAATATGGTGAGGCATGGCATCCAGCACACCCTCCATCCCGGCGATATCATCTTGCTAACACTCCACGAGCATAATTCCAACCTGCTGCCTTGGCTAGCATTAGCGAGGCAGACCGGTGCTCAGGTGAAATACATGGAGGAGCTACCCCTGTCAGACCTCTCCATGGTCAAGCTGTTTAGCTACAGTCTGGTCTCTAATCTGACAGGCGAAGTCTATGACTATCACAATTTGACTACCCAGATCAAAAAGCAGGGCGGTCTCGTCTTAGTTGATGCCACCCAGGCCGTACCGCACCTGGATGTCAGTATCGACCGGCTCAACTGCGACTTTCTGGTCTATTCGGCTCACAAAGTATACGGCATGACCGGACTGGGGGTGCTATACATCGCCGATGACCAACTTCAGAGCCTAATACCGATGGTCTATGGCAGTCAGACCTTTAGCCACATTGACCGATCCGACTATGAGCTGCTATCATCTACCGAACGGTTCGAGCCGGGTACTCCTAATATAGAGGGGGCATTGGGACTAAGGGTGGGTCTTCGGCTACTCAGAGCATTTCGCCACCGGGAAGAAGCTCTGGGCGAGTATTTCCTTGATCAACTCCGGCAACACCGGCTCGATCGGTTCCTCATCGGCCCTGCCAACCCGGACACCCGGCGCATCCCCATTTTTTCTCTGGCTCACCCGGCCGTTCATCCCCACGATATCGCCATGCTCCTAGAGTCACAGCAGATCATCGTCCGAGCCGGCAAATCCTGTGCCGATATTCCGGCGCAACACCTCGGCGAAACCCGAGGCGTTATTCGAGCTTCACTCGGTATTTATAATACTCAGCAAGACATCGACCGCTTCATCACCGGCTACAAACAAGCTATTAACCAGCTAGGTGACTAGACATGGGTGATCAAGACCTACTAGACGACATCATTTTTACCCATCGTCACCCCCGGTACCAAGGAAAGATCGCTCATATACCTCCTCTAACCGATGGTAACCCTAGCTGTGGCGACCGGATCGAACTGTATCTGGATATCAAGGGCGGTATCATCACCAGGGCCAGCTACACCGGTCAGCTTTGTAGCATCGCTACCTATGGTGCCGAGAAGCTAATTGGTGCAATCACCGACAAGCCTCTAGCTGACGCCTTAGCCCTATCGGCTAGCGACTTACTACCCCACGATTGCCCCCTTCTGTCTAACCCTACCAGGCTAACATGCTTCACTACCGCACTGAGAGCATTGCAGAGCCTAACTAAAATCACCTCTCTGAAGAGAGGTGACAATAAGATTGGTGAGTCAGGTGGGACTCGAACCCACGACACCAGGCTTAAGAGACCCGTGCTCTAACCAGCTGAGCTACTGACCCTCAGGGAGGTAGTAGCTAGATAATACCATATAATAGCTGATTGGTGAAATAGTGCACCTTGCCTGATGATTGGTAGGTTAGGCAGACCTGGCTCGGATAGGGAATATCAGATTTAGCGACATAAGCTAGTTCACTAGTTTTGTAGCCAGATTCGATCTTATCGTAGTCAAACACACTCAACGCCAAATACTGTTCTAATGTTAGTGACATATTATTCCCTCCCATAGTCATTAATAAAGCAACTCTTGCCGACACTTACGTTTAGTTTCTCGTATTTCCCTTCAAGCTGGCAATGACGATTCATATTTCTACTAATTGAATTAATCGTATACCTAACCGCATAGTCATTGTAGTTCCTAGAGCGAGCATACTCCAGCAGTTTCTCAATGTTCTTTATGTCATTGTCATTCGGCGATTCGCCATTTGTTACTATGTTGATGTCGTACGATATCTGATCGCCATAATTCTGTAATACTTGGTTGATGGGTGGAAGTTTCATTAGCCTATCCTCCAGGTTATCCTGTATGACCATATCAGAGTAATATTTGACTACTTTTATATCATTCCTCTTAATGAAGTCTCCGAGCAGCGCTTCCTCCTGATTGTTATAATATGCAGTAATAAATGTATCGTGATAGCGACCATTATTGCCCTCCACTTCAAAGGTGAGGCTAGCGTCATTCACTTCATGTGCATCAGCAGCAAAGAACTTTTTCATCCACATCCCAGCCATGTTAATATGACAGTTCTTAGTCACATACTTTTTCCCATATTTATTTTCTAGATATTTGACCATTTTTGCCTGTTCTCCACCACAATAAATATCCTTATAAAATACGGCATGAAAGAACGTGCCTATCAGGAAGCAAAATATTGTGATTATGATCCAGCGTCCCCAATGTCTTCGTTTCTTCGGCTCTATGGTACTCATGATTCAGTCCTTATACACCATAATAATATCATAAGCTGAATGCTCATTTGGTGGAATGTACTATATTTCACTACACGCTAAGTTATACAGTGAACTAGCACAAGCTAGTACACACTCATAACTCATCGTGTATAATGTCTGTAAATTAGCTAGGTATCAAGGATGTCATGGCACTAAAGGAAACAAAATCACTGGCAGACATAGAGGATAAATCATCGGGGGTCTCGAACGATATATTGATCGAGTCGCTCAGATATCAGCTTGCCCAGCTGACCCCAGAGGAACGCATGAAATTCGGCGGGCAAGAGATGTTTGATTTCATTATGCGACCAGTTTACAATTCTAAGGACAAAAAGATGTCTATCGAGCTACTATTATATATCTCTAGTCTGATAGCAGGGTGTGCCTGCCAGATGGCAGCTATGGCAGATGATCCCGGGGCAATCCTCACCTTGCGAGTTAAAGGTGGCGAGACATACTATGCCGGCGATGCAATCTTACAGGAGCTATTTGGCGAACAGTACTCGCCATGGTCTATTGTTGGCGGAGGTATGAAGCAGATCGGACAAGAACAAGTCTTTCGTGACTTTGATATCCAGGATTGTATCAAATACAGTATGGAGGCTATGGGTAGCGATAAATTCGGTGTCATCAGGATGCCTGATCAATACCGCCCGGAGGTGCTGTCGAAAGAATCAATCACCGAGCTATGGAAAAGTTGCACAGACCACCTCAGGCGAATTATCCCATCTGTATCTGAATGGCCCGGCTGTTATGGTGTAATGTTGCAAAAAGCCATTGTCTCAGCCGGAGACATCATCAAACCGGACGCTGCTCTGACAATAATCGCCGAGAGTATGCTCTATGCATCTAAGCTAGAGTTGCGACAACACGCCCACGAAGAGGAAGCACCTAGAGAAGTGTGCACTGTCCCGTACTACTCCTCTCACATGATCGGCACTACGACTACTGCAGAGAAGCCGGAGAAGTTTCCTTTCAACAACTCTGTACCTAAGCGCTACATTAGATGTATCGCCCTTTTAATGGCGGCTGCGATAGGTATACCTGCCACTATCGGTGTGTGGTCGTTCCTTTGTCGACAACACTCCGTATCATGCATTACGGGACTTCTTACCGCCCTTATCACTTGGGGGATATACGGATTAATTACTAGAAGTTATCCTGCAGTCCTTGATCAAGTTATACTCGGCATCATTGCCGTTGTCGGTACCATAGTTGGTTTCGCCTATTGTATTAATAATTTGTTGCCCATACATACAATGAATAACTTTCTGGTTGTTTTACAGTCCATGACATCACCGTCATTCTGGAGTGCATTGTGGGGCTCTAATCATGAGTTCGTTTCAGCGTTTGTAATATCATTATTTTCTGCCGCCGGCTTCATACCTTACATCCGCCATCGTATATCTAAAGATTAGGAGATTCTGCTGATTTAAGCTAAATACTAATGAAATCCGTCCTACCTAATATAAATCCTGATCCTGCGATTCACCCGCCTTCCATTCACTGAATAGGTTAATTTTATCCTGTCTGTTGCTTAGTTTACGAAGGTTATCAAGTGGCACCGTCAGACCATACTCTCTCTTCTCGCTCGTTTCAGATATATACGTGACGGTAGTGTCCGTTTTATCCGGTAGTGACGCCGATAGCTCAATCAGTTTATTTGCGATGTCTTCCTTTTCATCATCTGACAGATTCTTCTTTAATCTTTTGATCGCTAAGCCATAGGGGATTTGTTTACCGTAAATCTTGGCTATGTCGTCGAGAGCGATTATTTTACCGTCGATGTTTACCTGCGCATTTTGAAGTTCCAATGCTGACTTTATCTCGACGGTGTAGTCGGTGTCACTGCCAAATAGGCGGTATATCTCCGGCTTCAGTCTCTTTGATTCCTCGTTAGACCAGACAGCTCCGGCGTATCCATCATATCTGGCTGACGACGAGTGTATTACTCTGAACTTTATTTTACTGTTATTGGCAGGATAGGCTATGGCAACTAAATAACCCTCAATAGCAAACATTGCTCCCTCTCGCACTGGCTTCCCGACTACGAACTCTTGACCACCGTACTTATCTTTCAAATATATAGCCATCTCCACCCGTTCGTTGGTGTAATCTCTCCAGATGAAGGTGCGGGCAAGCACAACTATAATAAGGATAACCATTGGTACGATTACGAATACCTTGTGTTCCTTTATCTGTTTTCCTAACTTCATTTTATTAATTATTCTTCAGCTTTCTATGTAGTAAATGATAGCATAAGCCAGATGATTTTTGACGGAGTGCACTGCATTTCACCACATGTTTGCCAATTTCTCGTTAATACCGGTAAGTAAATCAAACGAGCTTGACTCAGATAGAGAGCCATCAGCCTTAGTGGTATAAGTATGGTGGCTACGCCAGTCAGCAACGAAGTCAATAATACTTTTTACAGCTTCCATACGTCCTCCCTATCAGTGAGTGTTATATGAACCGGCTACACTAATTTAGACAACTTTTTTAGAAGCTTCTTGTTGTCATATA
>ERZ772967.253-NODE-253-length-45853-cov-30.320123_pt1 | contig 45853 bp, 39 predicted proteins | sample MGYA00511677_ERZ772967 | MGnify/ENA primary metagenome ERZ772967 (study PRJEB29015, sample SAMEA2737931) | human oral metagenome | biome: human oral; feature: human-associated habitat; material: dental | place: China | collected 2146 ...
CTGCACGTGAAACCATCACGCCCGATGTGGGGCAGGCCCTGGCCGCCTTGGAGCCGCGCCCGCGGCGCCGGGCAGCTCGTCCGGCCGGCGCGCCGGCGCCGATCGATCTGGAGGCGATCAGGAAGTCGCTCCAGGATCCGGAGCCGGCAGCCGGGCAGGATCAGCCGGACGATCCGATGTCCGACGAGCCGCAGCAGCCGGTCACCGAGGCCGACACCGAGCCGCAAGACCCCAGCGAAGGGGATGCGGTCATCGCGGCAGCGCCACCGCAGAGCACTGGGTTACCGGAGATTACCGACCCGGACCAGGCTGCTCTCGAGGATCAGGCCGAGCCGCAGCCCAACACCGAGGAAGAACCACCGGCCGAGTCGGAGGAGTCCGCTGAGGCTGAGGGCGACGACGAGGACGCTCCTCGCCGCCGCCGTCGTCGCCGGGGCGGGCGGCGGCGGCGGCGAGCCGGTGACGCCGCCGACGACAACGAAGAGCACGACAGCGACGAAACCACCGAGACCGGCGACGGTGAGCAGGAGAAGCCGGATTCCGACGAGGCCGAGGAGTCTGGTTCCGGGACCCGGCGTCGACGTCGACGCCGCCGCCGCGGGGAGGAAGCGACCACCTCCGAGGATGATCCGAGCGATGTCGTGGTACGGGTCCGCGAGCCCCGCCAGCGCCGCGGCAGCGGTCCCGACGAGGTTTCTGGCATCGAGGGGTCCACCCGGATGGAGGCCAAACGGCAGCGTCGGCGGGAGGGGCGGGCCGCCGGCCGGCGGCGGGCCCCGATTCTGTCCGAGGCCGAATTCCTGGCCCGACGCGAGTCGGTGACCCGGCAGATGCTGGTCCGACAGAAGGATGACTACTCCCAGATCGCGGTGATCGAGGACGGGATCCTGGTCGAACACTACGTCGATCGGGCCAGCGCCACCTCGCTGATCGGTAATGTTTATCTGGGCCGGGTCCAGAACGTCCTGCCTAGCATGGAGGCCGCTTTTATCGACATCGGTCGCGGCCGTAATGCCGTGCTCTATGCCGGTGAGGTGGACTGGGACTCTTTCGGCGCCGACGGGCAATCGCGCAAGGTGGAGAAGGTCTTCAAATCCGGCCAAACGGTGCTGGTCCAGGTGACCAAGGACCCGGTCGGAGCCAAGGGGGCCAGGCTCACGGCGCATATCTCACTGCCCGGCCGCTATCTCGTCTATGCCCCTGGCGGGCACTTGTCGGGGATCTCACGCAAACTGCCGGAACAGGAACGCAACCGCCTCAAGGAGCTGCTCGGTGAGCTGGTCGGGGATCGGGCCTCGGTGATCATCCGTACCGCGGCCGAAGGTGCCAGCGAGGAGGAATTAGTCCGTGACGTGAACCGGCTTACCGCGCAGTGGGAGGCGATCGAGAAGAAGGTCAAGCAGGGTTCGGCGCCGCAGCTGCTGTACGGGGAGCCTGACCTGACGGTCCGGATCGTTCGGGACCTGTTCACCGAGGACTTCGCGGCGCTGGTGATTGACGGCAACGGCTTGGCCGAGGACGCCTTCGACATGGTGAAGGCTTACGTCGATCACGTCGCCCCGCACCTATCGGACCGGGTTTCTCGCTGGAACCGGGACGAGGGTGACATTTTCACCCGGTATCGGGTGGATGAGCAGATCGCCAAGGCCTTGGAGCGCAAGGTGTTCCTGCCCTCGGGCGGGTCTTTGATCATTGATCGTACCGAGGCGATGACCGTGATCGACGTCAACACCGGCAGATTCACCGGGTCAGGCGGCAATCTGGAGGCCACTGTTACCTCGAATAACCTGGAGGCCGCGGAGGAGATCGTGCGTCAGCTGCGGCTGCGGGACATCGGCGGAATCATCGTGATCGATTTCATCGACATGGTCCTGCCTAGTAACCGGGAACTGTTGCTGCGGCGACTGGTGGAGTGCCTGGGGCGGGACCGGACCCGCCACCAGGTGGCCGAGGTGACCTCGCTGGGGCTGGTTCAGATGACCCGCAAGAAGATCGGGACCGGGCTGGCGGAGGCCTTCACCGAGACCTGTGCGGGCTGCGGTGGGCGTGGGTATCACCGTCACACCGAACCGGTCGACACCCAGGCCCCGGCCGATGGGGGAGACCGTTCCGGACGGCGAGGGCGACGCTCCTAGGGCCAGGCTCGGCCGTACCGGATTCTGGGAGAAGCCCTCACGACGCAGGGCTTGCCCGGCCGGTGCCGCCGGGGGAGCAGTTTGACCCTCTTCCCCTGGGCCCCGTAGCATGGGGCGTCGGTGTGCTGCTCGGCTAAGGCCGAAGGACAGCCCAGGCCGCGCTGGTCGCGGCCTCAGAGACGAGACGAGAGTAGGTCAACCGTGTACGCGATCGTGCGCAGTGGTGGGCGCCAGCACAAGGTGGCCGTCGGCGACGTGCTGGAGATCGACCTCCGCGATGCCCAGGCCGGCGACGAAGTGGCGCTGGAGCCGCTGCTGCTGGTCGATGGCGATGCCGTGACGTCGGCCTCCGAGAAATTGGCCAAGGTGGCGGTGACCGCTGAGGTGGTTGGCGAGACCAAGGGGCCGAAGATCCGGATCCTCAAGTTCAAGAACAAGACCGGGTACAAGAAGCGCCAAGGGCATCGCCAGCGCTACACCCAGGTCAAGGTCACCGGGATCAAGTGAGGGACTGATATGGCACACAAGAAGGGCGCGTCCTCATCCAAGAACGGCCGCGATTCCAATTCTCAGCGGCTTGGGGTGAAGCGGTACGGCGGTCAGGCGGTCGGCGCCGGCGAGATCATCGTCCGCCAGCGCGGCACCCACTTCCACCCCGGCGACAATGTCGGGCGCGGTGGCGATGACACCTTGTTCGCCCTCGCCGCGGGTCAGGTGCAGTTCGGCACCAAGCGCGGTCGTCGCGTGGTGAACGTCACCGTCGCCGGCTGATCTTTCATCCGTGGAAAAGCCTCCGGGGTATCCCGGAGGCTTTTCTGATGCCTGAGGCCAGATCCGGCTTGGCCGGCACATCAGCCACCGAGGGTGGTGGTGACCCAGTTGTTGAGCATCGGGTACGGAAGAGCGCCGCGGCGGGTTGAGAGCACCTGCCCGCCGCGCAGCAGCACCAGGGTCGGGATCGACGAGGCCTCGAAGCGGGTGGTCGCAGCCGGGTTCTCGTCGGTATTGATCTTGACCAGCTTCAGGTGGCCGGCTCGTTCGGCCGCGATCCGTTCCAACACCGGGCTGACCGCCCGGCAGGGCGGGCACCAGGGGGCCCACAGGTCCAGCAGGACCGGAACCGTGGATTCCAGCACCACCGCCTGCAGATCGGCATCGGTGGCAGCCGCGACCCACGGCAGGTCGGTCTGGCAGCCGCCACAGCGGGGCCGGCCTGCGGCCGCTGCCGGCACCCGATTACGACGGTTGCAGGATCTGCAGGTGACGATCTCAGCCATGCCCCGGAGCCTACTGCGGTACCTGGAGCCGGCTGGTTGATCGATGCCAGGAGGACACCGAGCGGTGTGGGACGATGGTGCCTGCCACGCCGACCGAGGAGGAAGACCGCATGGCCATCGCGTCGTTCGTCGACTCCGTGACCTTGGAGGTGATCGCCGGCAAGGGTGGGCACGGCTGTGCCTCCGTCCACCGGGAGAAGTTCAAACCGCTGGGCGGGCCGGACGGCGGCAACGGCGGCAACGGAGGATCGGTGATCCTGCGGGTAGACCCCAATCTCACCACCCTGATCGACTACCACCGTCAGTCCCACCGGAAAGCTGCTAACGGGCAGCCCGGCCGGGGCGGACACCAGAACGGGGCCAATGCCGCCGATGTGGTGCTCTCGGTCCCGGATGGGACGATCGTCACCGACACCGCTACCGGGCAGGTATTGGCCGACCTGGTCGGCGCCGGCGCTGAGCTGGTGGTCGCCAGGGGCGGTCGAGGCGGATTGGGCAACGAGGCGTTGGCTACGGCAGCCCGCAAGGCTCCCGGCTTTGCTTTGCTCGGCGAGCCTGGTGAGCAGCGCCGGATCAGCCTCGAACTGAAGGTGCTGGCCGATGTCGGGCTGGTGGGGTTTCCCAGCGCCGGCAAATCTTCGCTGATCGCCGCCATCTCCCGGGCCCGGCCAGCGATCGCCGACTACCCGTTCACCACCTTGGTACCCAACCTGGGAGTAGTCGTGGCCGGTGATGTCACCTACACCGTTGCGGATGTTCCCGGGCTGATCGAAGGGGCCGCCGAGGGCCGCGGCTTAGGGCACGACTTTCTACGCCACATCGAACGCTGCCAGGCGATCGTGCACGTGATCGACTGCGCCACGTACGAACCGGGCCGTGACCCGCTTACTGATCTAGACGTGATCGAGGCCGAGCTGCGGGCGTACGGCGGCTTAGACGACCGCCCCCGGCTGGTGGCGCTCAACAAGGTGGACGTCCCCGACGGCGCCGAACTCGCCGCGCTGGTGGTGCCGGATCTGCAGGCCCGCGGGTTGGAGGTGCATCTGGTGAGCGCGGTCTCCGGGGCCGGGCTGGACAATCTGCGCCATGCCATGGCCACACTGGTGGCCAACCGCCGCGCGGTGCAGCCGGCCCCGACCCAGCGGATCGTGATGGCCCCACCGGTAGCGGCTGGTCCGCCGTTTCGGATCACCCGCCAAGGCGATGGTCACGGTGGCTTCTTGTGGCGGGTTCGCGGCGAGAGACCCGAGCGTTGGATCCGGCAGACCGACTTCAGCAATGCCGAGGCGGTCGGCTACCTGGCTGACCGGCTGCACCGGCTCGGGGTTGAGGACGAGCTGCTGGCGCTGGGCGCCGAGCCGGGGGATGCGGTGGCAGTCGGCGGTGAGGACGCCGTGGTCTTTGACTTCGCCCCGCAGATCGACATCGGCGCCGAGCTGCTGAGCCGGCGCGGCGAGGACAACCGGATGCAGCAGTTACGTCCGGCGGTGCAACGACGGCGGGCCAGGGACGCCGAATACCACCAGCGTAAAGCCGCCGAGCAGGCGGTCTCGGCCGCCCTGATCGGGCTTGACCCGGACCTGGGTCCGGATGCGTAGCCGGGTCCGTACCGCCCGCCGGATCGTGGTCAAGGTCGGCTCGTCGTCGCTGACCACGCCCGAGGGCGGGATCGATCCGGGCCGGCTGGACCGGATCGTCGACGCCGTGGCCGGCGCCCGGCGCCGGGACCGGGAAGTGGTATTGGTCTCTTCTGGCGCGATCGCGGCCGGGATGGGGCCGCTCGGGATGCGGACCCGGCCCCGGGACCTGGCATCACAGCAGGCGGCCGCCGCGGTCGGTCAGGGGCTGCTCGTGGAACACTACGCGGCCCGGTTCGCCGCGCAAGGCCTGACCGTCGGGCAGGTACTGCTGACTGTCGACGACACTACCCGGCAGGGCACCTACCGTAACGCACTGCGGACCCTGGACCGGCTGCTGGAGCTGGGGGTAGTCCCGATCATCAACGAGAACGACACCGTCGCCACCAGCGAGATCCGCTTCGGCGACAATGACCGGTTAGCTGCCTTGGTCGCTCACCTGGTACGCGCCGATGCGCTGTTCCTGCTCTCCGACGTGGACGCCCTGTACAGCGCGCACCCGTCCCAGCCGGACGCGGTCCGGATCGACGAGGTCCGCAACATCGACGAGTTGCGGGTGGATACCTCCCGGCTCGGCAGCCGGGTGGGGACCGGGGGAATGACTACCAAGATGGAGGCCGCCCGGGTCGCCACCGGGGCCGGGATCCCGGTGGTGCTGGCCAGCGCCGAGCAGATCGGGCTGGCCCTGACCGGTCGGGCCGGCACCGTCTTTCACCCGTCGGGCAGGCGGCGTCCCTCGCGTCTCAACTGGCTGGCTCACGCCTCACAACCGGCGGGGGAATTGGTTCTCGACGATGGGGCAGTCCAGGCTGTTCGAGGTGGCGGGGCTTCCCTGCTGCCGGCTGGAGTGACCGAGGTCCGCGGTTCCTTCCACGCCGGCGAGCCGGTGCTCCTGGTGGACCAGTCAGGGACCGCGGTGGCCCGGGGGATCGTCAGCTACGACGCCGATGTGCTGCCCCAGCTGCTGGGCCGCAGCACCCGGGACCTGGCCCGTGAACTGGGGCGGGACTATCAGCGCGAGGTAGTCCACCGAGACTCGATGGTGCTCCGGCGCCGCCGGCCCGATTCCGCCCGTTGACTAGCCGGTCAAGCTGCCTGATGCCCATGGTGGGATTGCCGTAATGCCCAGGTAGGTCTGATGGGCGGATCGGTGGTACGGGAAGCGATTCCTCTGCTTGCTCCCCGGCGCCTGGCTCGAGGCTGTTAGGGGTTGACATGCGCGCTGGCGTATGTGAAGGTCGATCCGGGTCCGGGTGTCTTCCAGGGACGGAGGGTGACGGGTATGGCTGGTGTGTTACTGGGCATGGTCGATCGGCCGCAGGTGCGGTGGTTCAGCCACCGGCGGCTTCGCTGAGTAGACCCATGCCGAACCGCATCACCCCTGCTGCGAGGCCCTTTCAAGAGGCTCGCCAAGGAATTGGACCTCCCAACCAGGTCGAAGAGGATACCGACGTCCACCCGCAAGGGAGAAAGACAGGCGGCGTCCAAGTCTCAGGGCGTTCGGACCTCATTGACGAGAACGCCGACGCGGGAAGAGGCGCGTCTCCTGCCGCGTGAGGAATGAGAGAGGCTTCGGGGCGTCAGCCTAGGTGACGGTCGCGATACCTTCGGTAATTACACGGGGCATGATGCTGTGAGCGCCGACAAGGAAGCTCAGGGGCTTGCTCGGTATACGAGGAAGACAAAACGTGAGGTGACCCGAAGGCAGGTTGAGGTGAGATTCGCTGGAAAAGGCGAGAGGCAGATCAGGAAATATGACGGCCTGGCCTTGAAGAGGGATGGCACCTATGAGGGGGTAGAGGTCAAAAGCGGCAGCGCATATCATAAATATTATCAGCCTTCTCATGTTCAGCGACATTTCGATGAACGCGTTTCATACGCCAACCCTGCGTGTGGGAAATGGGCGACCCATCTCGGTGACGAGCGTCCGAGTGATGTCCGTCGATTGACGTCTATGGTAAGGATAAAATTATGAAGCCGACTCATGCCACTGCCACTAATTGGCGGTTCTTTATGACTACTCCTGATGATCCGGTGGAGGCTGATCAGGAGATGGCAACTATGCTTGGTCTGCTTGATGGCGATGAAGAATGGAGTGCTGCGTTGTGGCGGCTTCCTGAGGATAATCCGACGCGTGCGTTGAATGGGGCTGGGGCTCGGGAGTTCCTGCAGTCTGCCGGTACAGCGCAGCGGCTGTCGATTGAGATGATGCGTCGAGAGCAGCGCGGTGACGATGGGTACTGTCTTTATGCTGTTGGTAAGCCTGGGGCTCCAGGGCCCGAACCGACGACCATCTCCTGGCAGGACCGCAGTATCCAGGTCGCTACTAATGAGGTGTATACCGCGGAGGAGGCCGCGGTCATCTACGCGTACTATCGTAAGCACAACACGGTCCCGCCGGACGCCACTTTGAGACTGATCGACACCTTCCCCGACGACGACGTGGGTGGAATCTGATACGTGCCTCCTCGAGGCAGATCGACCGCTACACCACCCAAAGCGGTCGATCTGCCCGAGCCTTGATCAGAGCCGTTATCGGGTGGTTGCCGGCTGGCCTGGTTGCGGGGACTGCGTACCGGCTGCGCCAGGCTGAGCGGACGAACTGGGCGTGTTGGGCTCTGGGGAACGGTCACGGTTGAGGTCGATTTCGGGCAGAGGCTTGAGCCGGTCCGCGATGACCACTTGCTCGCCGGCTGCGATACCACTGAGGACCTCAACGTCGGCGCCGCTGCGAGCACCAAGGGTGACGGTACGGGTCTCGACCTTGCCCGCAACGACAACAGAGACGGTACCAGTGGTGGTCGATTGTGGGGTGATGGCCGAGGCGGGGACCATAACGGCGGCCTGGGTGGTCAACGTGGTGATACTGACCTGAACCCGGGAACCTTCCGGCAGATCCGCGCCACCGGCCCCGACGGTAATCACCACCGGGTACGACACCGAACTGTTGGTGGTTCCAGCAGCCGGCGCCGATCCGGCGGCTGCGCTGGCGCTAGCGGCAGCGCTGGCTGCCGCGGCAGCCATCTGGTTGGCGGGAAGCGCGCCCACCATCGGGAGCAGACCGATCCGGGTAGTGGTGCCGGACAGGTCAGAGGCGCCGATGACGCTAGACACCGTCACCTTCTGCCCGGGCGCCACCTGAGGCCGCTGGGCCAGCGACACCGGGGCGGTGATCTCGACCGCACCCGGGCCGATGATCACGGCGGAAGAGGCGATACTCGCCGGCTGACCGACGGTGAACGGGATCGAGGCGACCACACCCGCGACCGGAGCGGTGATGGTGGCGCCAGCGAGATGATCCCGGGCCTGACGCAACGCCAAAGCGGCCTGATCGACCGCCGCCCGGTCAGAGATCAACCCGGCCTCGGTGACCGTGCCCGCCCCGCCCCTAGCCGCCGCCTGGGCCGCGGCCGCAGCCTGGCCTTGCAGCGCGGCCGCCTGCTGACGCAACAGGGCTGCCTGCTGCTGGAGGGCGACAGCCTGCTGGCGCAGCACCGCCGCCTGCTGCTGCACGGCCCGTCCCTGCTGCTGCACCTGGGCGGCCTGCGCCTGGAGCAGGGCCGCCTGGGCGGTCAGCGACTGCTGAGCCGCGACGAGAGCCTGCTGGGCGGTGGTCATCTGCTGGGGCAGCAGCACCGCCAACCGGCTCAGTCTCTCGACCGATGCCTGGCAGGCGGGATCCAGGCTGCGCGGCGCCGACGGCGAGGCGGTAGCCGAGGGCGTCGGCGCGGACACGGTGGCAGCCGGCAGGTCTCGAATCGGCGTCGCCGTACGGCTGCCAGCCGCAGTCGATGCCGTACGACTCGGCGTCGCAGAGACCGACCCGCTGGGGGTGGCGGAGGCTGACGGGGTGGCCGTGGTCGTGACGGTCTGGGTGGCCGTGACGGTCTGGGTGACGGTCACGGTCGGCGCAGGACCGAAAGGCGTCTGCGACTGCAGCGGTGCCAGGCAGGCCTGGGCAAAAACCGGGACCTCGGCTTGGACCGCGGCGACGCTCTGCTGCAGGGCGGCGAGGGCAGCAGCGGCCCGGGCCGCTGCCTGAGGGTCCGGGGCAGCGCCAGGAAGGGTGGCCCCGCCAGGACCGGCCGCCGGCCCCGGCGCACCGGCCGGGGCACCACCATGGGAACCGCCAGCCGCCACGGCGGGCCCGCCGCCGCCGGCGCCGCCAGCCGCCGCGCCAGCAGCCGGATTCGCTCGCCCAGCCCCGACCGGCGCCGAAGCCGCCGAGGGTTTGGCGTCGTAGATCTTCTGGTCGATCTCCAACTTCAGCCGCGCCTGCTGATAGGCGGCCTCAGCCGCCAAGACCTCATCCTGCAACGGGGTGCTGTCAATGGTGGCCAGCGGGGCCCCAGCCGCTACCCGATCGCCGGCCTTGACGTGGACCTGGGTCACGGTGCCCATCGTCGGGAACGACACCGACACCTGGTCGACGTGGTGCACTGTTCCCGACAGCGACAGCGATGTGGTCACCGTCCCAGGCCCCGCGGTCACCAGCCGGTATCGGTCGCTGAGAGCAGTCGCCCCGTTTGCGGTCTGATATGCCAGGACACCCGCCACGGTGATCCCAAGAGCCGCGGTGACCAGAATCCCACCAGTGAGGATGCGTCGTGCAGAAGGCATATGTTTACTCGTTCCGGAGAGCGTCGATAGGAGCAAGCCGAGCGGCCCGCCATGCGGGATAGACCCCAGCGGAGATCCCGATCGCCAGCGATACCAGGAGCGCTGCGATGGTGGCCGTGGGAGAGATGACGACATCAAGGCTGCTGATCACGCTGCTGATCAGCTGGCCGAGTCCGATCCCGAGTCCGATCCCGAGCAGTCCACCCAGAACCCCGAGAATGCCGGCCTCCACCAGGAACTGCTGCATGATCACCGCCGGCCGGGCGCCAAGCGCCTTGCGCAGCCCGATCTCGCGGATCCGTTCGGTAACGCTGACCAGCATGATGTTCATCACCCCAATGCCGCCCACGATCAGTGAGATGGCCGCCAGACCACTGAGCAGGACGGTAAGCACAGCGGTCATCCGGTTGACGGTATTCACCAGCGCCTGCTGGCTGGAGACCGTGAAATCGGGGGAATCGGCGGTCGTACGGTGCTGGAGCAGCATGGTGGCTGTCGCCTGCTGTTGGGCTGCTGACAAAGACTCCTGGTCCCTGGCCTCCAGCAGGATCATCGCCACATTGTTCATATTGGCTCCGGTCGCCATCCGGCTCGCGAAGGTTCCCGACGGGATCACGATCACGTCGTCATCGTTACCGGCGAGCGATTGCCCGGCAGCCTCCAAGACTCCGATCACGGTGAGGGTATGGCCATTGATCGTCAGGGTACGTCCTATCGGATGGCTGCCAGCGCCGTACAGCGTCGCCGCGGTACTCGAACCGATGACCGCCACCAGCCGGCCGCCACGCGACTCATCCTCGGTGAAGAAGCGGCCCTGGCTTAGCTTCTTGGCCCGGATCGGCAGCCATTGCGGCGAGGTCCCGGTGATGGTCGTGGTGGCCGACGTGGTACCGGCCTGGACGGTTGCCCCGGCCTGTGTGATCGGAGCCACCCGCAGGATATCGGGGCAGACCCGCTGATCGGCCAATATCGCTGCATCGTCAAGGGTGAGTGGGGTCACAGCTTGATTCACATTACGCCCGGAACCCATGCCGGTACCGGCGCCGGGGGTGACGATCAGCATGTTCGAGCCCAGCTTGTTGATCTGGCTGGTGATGCTCTGCTGGGCACCCTGGCCCAACCCGACGGTGAGCATCACCGAGGCGATCCCGATCAGGATCCCGAGCATCGTGAGGGCACTGCGCAGTTTGCGCGCAGCGACCGCAGCGACCGCGACCCGGATTGTCTCGAACAGACTCATCCGACCATCACCTGAGCTTCGGTGAGCAGTCCGTCGTAGATCTGGACCTGCCGCTGTGCCTGCTCGGCGACGTCATGCTCATGGGTGATCAGCACGATGGTCCGGCCCTGACCGTGCAGTTCCCGCAGCAGCCGGAGCACGTCGTTGGTGGAGACCGAATCCAAGTTCCCGGTCGGCTCGTCAGCCAGGATGATGTCGGGATTGGTCACCAGAGCCCGCGCGATGCAGACTCGTTGCTGTTGACCACCCGACAACTCGCCGGGACGGTGATGAGTGCGGTCCGCCAAGCCCACTTTGGCGAGCGCCTCCTGGGCCCGATGGTGCCGCTCGCCAGCCCGTACCCCGGCGTACATCAGGGGAAGCTCGACGTTGCGTTGCGCGGTCATCGCGCGCAGCAGGTTGAACTGCTGGAAGACGAAACCGATCCGTCGGTTGCGGACCGTGGCTAGTTCCCGTTCGGTCATCCGGCTAACGTCTTGCCCGCCGAGGTGATAGGTCCCGGCGGTGGGGACGTCGAGACAGCCCAGGATGTTCATCAAGGTGGACTTGCCGGATCCAGACGGACCGGTGACCGCTACGTACTCGCCCTGGCCGATCGACAATGACACCCCGCGTAGGGCTTCGAAGGTGACACTTCCGCTGCGGTACGTCTTACGGACGTCGCTGAGCTCGACGATCCCAGTCACCGCGATGACCGAGCCGAAGACGGAGCCGGACTGGCGGGGCTTGAGGCAGCCGGGCCCGAGGGGCTAGGGGAGGCTGCCTCGGCTGGGATCACGACCCGGTCGCCCTCCCGGATCCCCTCGAGGATCTCGGTCTGCTGGCCGAGGGTGCGCCCCAGTTTCACGGGAACCGGCTTCTCGGTCCCGTCCTTGACCATCCGCACCATGGACTGGCCGTTCTCGGTGTGGACCGCGCCGGTCGGTACGGCGAGCGCCTCCGACTCGCTGATGGTGATCGCGACATCGGCTGTGCCCCCGATGTAGAGGTTGGGCGGGTTCCCGGTGATGGTCACGATGATCGGGAAACTCGCCTGGCCCGAGCTGGACGAGCCGACGATCCCGATCGACGTCAGGGTCCCCGGCAGATGGGCATTGCTGCCAGTGGGGGTGACCAGGCTCGCCATCCCCTGTTTCAGGGATCCCAAGTCGGCCGTGCCGACGTTGGCGTTGACCTGCCAGGCGGTGACATCGACGACCACGATCTGGGCGCCAGCCTGCAGGCTGCTGCTAGCGGTGGCGGTGGTCCCGGCCCCGGTCGTGGTGGAGACCGATCCGGCCACCTTGGTGCCCTGGGTGAGGTTCACCTGGGCGACTACCCCGGCGAACGGTGCGGTCATCGTGGCCCCGGCCCGGTCATTACGGGCGGTGGTGAGCTTGGCCTGCGCGGAGGCCAACTGGGCCCGGGCCGTCGTGATCTGGGTATCGGTCGCCGAGCTGCTGTTGCGTACCGTCGTGAGATTGGCGCGGGCAGCCTCGACCCCAGCCTCGGCGCTGGACACCGCGGCATCCAGCATCGTGCTGTCCTGGGTGGCGAGGACCTGCCCGGCGGCGACTGCGTCACCGATCTTGACCTGGACCGTGGCGACGGTGCCGGCGGCCGGGAAATTGAGGTACGACTGGCGCTGGGATGCGAGGGTCCCCGAGGCGGTGATGCTCTGGCGCAGGATGGTCCGCGCGGCGGCGACGGTGACGGTCTGAGCGGTGGGAGTGGTCGGCGCCGGACGGGTCAGCCGCCACAGGGCCAGGCCAGCTCCGACAAGAACGACCACCGAGGCTGCGATCACAGCCACCATCACCCGGGTCCGGGGCCTGCCTCGCGCCACCTGAGTCCTTCCTTTCACAGCCATCAGTGATTGTGGCACGGGGTTCAAGAGCCGCTTAGTCGGCCCTAATATCACGACTCGGAGCGGCCAGGATCGTCGTCGTACGCAGAATTAGGCTTCCGGCATGGAATTCCTGGACCGGGCCCAGTGCGCCCGTACCGCCGCCCGGGTCCTGGCGACCGCCGTGCGCGACGCCAAGGACACAGCCTTGCAGGCCATGGCCGACCAGCTGCTGGCGTACGCCGGCGAAATCCTCGCCGCCAACCAGGCCGACGTGACGGCCGCCCAGAACTGCGGAACCCAGGACTGGATGATCGACCGGCTCTCGCTGACACCGGCCCGGCTTGATTCCATGGCCGACGGCCTACGGTCCCTGGCCGGGCTCGCGGACCCGGTGGGCGACGTGGTCCGGGGCTGGCGGCTGCGCAATGGGGTGGAGGTACGCCAGGTCCGGGTGCCCTTCGGGGTGGTCGGGATTATCTACGAGGCCCGTCCTCACGTGACCGCCGACGCAGCCGGGATCTGCCTGAAGTCTGGCAATGCGGTGTTGCTGTCAGGGTCACGTTCAGCCCGGCATTCAAACCAGGCAATCGTGGCTGCGTTACGGGCCGGTTTGGAGCAGGCCGGCCTGGTGGCCGACGCGGTCCAGCTGCTGCCGCCTGGGCGGGAATCGTCGGCGCAGCTGATGGCGGCTCGGGGGCTGGTGGACGTCTTGGTGCCTCGCGGCGGGGCCGGGCTGATCGCCTCGGTGGTGGAGCAGGCCTCGGTGCCCGTGATCGAGACCGGCACCGGCAACTGCCACCTGTACGTGGACGCTGCCGCGAACCTGGAGATGGCCCGCCGGATCCTGATCAACGCCAAAACCCAACGTCCCAGCGTGTGCAATGCCGTCGAGACCCTCTTAGTCCACCGTGACATCGCCGACCAAGCCCTGCCGGTGCTGCTAGGGGCAATGCACGAGGCCGGGGTGCGCGTCCACGGCGACGAGGCCTGCCAGGGCGCCTCACCCAATGTGGTGCCGGCTGTCGCGGGGGAGTACGACGCGGAATATCTGACCTTGGACCTGGCGGCTCGGGTGGTGAGTGGGCTCGACGAGGCGCTGGACCACATTCAGGCTCACGGCACGGGGCATTCGGAGACCATCGTTACCGACGATCTGATCGCCTCGCAGCGGTTCGTCGCCGAGGTGGATGCCGCGGTGGTGCTGGTGAACGCGTCGAGCCGGTTCAGCGACGGTGGGGAATTCGGTTTTGGGGCCGAGATCGGGATCTCCACCCAGAAACTGCACGCCCGCGGTCCGATGGCGCTGCCCGAGATGACCAGCACGAAATACGTTGTGACCGGGGCCGGGCAGGTTCGCGCCTGATGCCAGCCGGCGAGACGATGCGTAGGATGCGGCCATGTTGCCTCATTTTGTCGAGACCGAGCGCACCATGTGTGGTGACGTTGTGACCAGGAGTCTCAGCGTGACCCCGGCGGTCGTGTCGATCGCCTGGTCTGCGGTGTCCGGCGGCGGTATCCGATGACTCTCCCGCATGGCCTGGCCCGTGACCTTAACGGCGGCCAGCACCGCCTCGGGGTGATGGGCGGCACGTTCGACCCGATCCACCACGGCCACCTGGTCGCCGCCTCCGAGGTCGCCTATCGGTTCGGCCTGGACGAGGTGGTCTTTGTGCCCACCGGATCCCCGTGGCAGAAGGCCGATCGGGTCGTGTCTCACGCCGAGGACCGTTATCTGATGACGGTGATCGCCACTGCCTCCAATCCGCGTTTCTCCACCAGCAGGGTCGACATCGAGCGCGGCGGAGCCACGTACACGGTGGACACTCTGCGTGACCTGCGGGCGATGACCTCGGATAGCACCGAGCTGTACTTCATCACCGGCGCCGACGCGCTAAGCCACATCCTGACCTGGCGTGGCGCCGAGCAGCTATTCGACCTCGCCCACTTCATCGGGGTGTCACGTCCCGGCTCCCCGCTCGACATGGGGACCGTCTCGCATCTGCCCGAAGACAAGGTGACCCTGCTGGAGGTGCCGGCGCTGGCGATCTCATCCACCGACTGTCGTCAGCGGGTCACCCAGGGGCTGCCGATCTGGTATCTGGTCCCGGACGGCATCGTCCAGTTCATCGCCAAACGTGGGCTGTACGCCCCGCAGGAGCTGACCTCGTGACCGCTACCGAACGTTCCCGCCAGCTGACCATCCGAGCCGCCCAAGCTGCCAGCGCCAAGCTCGGCAGCGACCAGATCGCCTTCGACGTGTCCGACCAATTGGCGATCGCCGACACCTTCTTGATCGTCACGGCCGCCAGCGAACGCCAGGTCGGCGCTGTGGTGGACGCCGTCGAGGAGGCGCTGCTGGCCGAGCAGGCCCGGCCGCTGCGCCGGGAAGGCAGCCAGGAGAACCGCTGGGTCCTGCTGGACTACGGCGATCTAGTCGTCCACGTGCAGCACGCCGAGGAGCGCCGCCTGTACGCTCTGGAGCGGCTGTGGCGCGACTGCCCGACGATCGACCTGGGCCTTGACGACCAGCCCGACCAGCGGCCAGTCGACCCCACCGCCGGCTGAGTTTCCCAACCGGCCCCGGTTCGGCTACACTCATCCGCGGCTGAGCGGTCCGCCGCGAGCCACGGGGCTATGGCGCAGTTGGTAGCGCGCTTCCATGGCATGGAAGAGGTCACGGGTTCGAATCCCGTTAGCTCCACTTTGGGTTTATTTGATCGCGGAGAATCTCTGGTCTCGATTGTGGTTCACGTGTGTGACATGTGCCATCAGTATTTTCGAGGGAGGAAGCGCGGCACATCCGCTCAAGGTCGACTCGCTCAACTTGTCCGTAGGCGGGAAAGGCGGTAGCTAAAGACGGCTCTTAACTTTCCGTCCGAGGAGAGAGACGTCTGGAGAATCAGGCGGGATTTATCCGATGCGTCAACCGTGAAACGCGGAACGAGGAAGAGAGCTCGCTGCCGACTGAATCGGACCGATGGTCTCCCCCGGTGAGCAGGTAAAAATCTGGGTTCACTACACCAAGATGAGCGAACAGGGACTAGGGCCGAATTGGCTCACTGCCATCATGTTGCTGTCTACCCCGTGGGCGGCTGGTGATAGAAAAATGGTGGAATTCGAACCCTGCCGGTGGTCCTGGTCAGGGCAGATGCTGGTACAGCTCCTGCCAGATCCCGCTGCGGCGCTGGACCTGGCGTTCTTTGTACGCGCGTAGCCTCGAGATGTCGACGGGGTCGTCCTTCACGGCGGAAGAGATGATCGCCTCGGCCAGCTCCCTGCCGCCAGGGGTCTCGGCGCCGAACCAGGCAGCGCGGACCGCGGCCGCCATGCCGGTAGAGACCACCTCGGCGGTGGACATGGCACTAGTGAGCCGCTCGACCCCGTCATTGCCGGCCCTGCCGGAACGCAGTTCCCGGAAGACTTTCACCAACACCTCGGTGGCGTCACGGCCGAGCCGGGCCGGGATCTGGGCAGCCTGCAGCATCTGGTCGGTTTCGCGCTCGACGAGGTCCATCTCCACCGCGAGGTCCTCGATCGGGCCGATCGTCTCGAAATTAAAACGCCGTTTCAGGGCTGCCGACATCTCATTCACGCCCCGGTCTCGGATATTCGCAGTCCCGATCACATTGAAACCCTGGCGGGCGTAGAGGATACGGTGTTCGGCGTCCAGCTCGGGAATCGACAGGCTGCGGTCGGAGAGGACCGACAGCATCGAATCCTGCACCTCAGGGGCGCAGCGGGTAATCTCCTCAAAACGGACGATCCGACCCTCGGCCATCCCGCGATACACCGGCGCCGGTACCAGGGATGCCAGACTGGGTCCCTCGGCCAGGAGCAGGGCATAGTTCCAGGAATACTTGATCGCGTCCTCCGTGGTGGCCGCTGAACCCTGGATGGTGAGCGAGGTGTCCCCCGAGATCGCCGCAGCCAACAGTTCACTCAGCAGCGACTTCGCGGTTCCGGGCTCACCGATCAGCATCAGCCCCCGGTTGGTCGCGAGCGAAACCACACAGCGTTCCACGAGAGAACGACGGCCCACATACTTGGGGGTGATCCGGTCGCCATCACCGAGTACGAAATCCACCACGGACTGCGCCGACAGTCTCCAACCGGGCGCTGCCGGGCGTCCCCGGCGGTCCCGCTGCTGGAGCAGGTCGAGTTCCTCGGCCCAGCGGATCTCGGCCGGTGGGCGCTGGATGTCCGTCATCTCAGCTGGCCATGTGGTTGACGGTGGCCAAGACCTCGCTGGTGATCTTGGCCGGCACCCTATTCCAGGGCACCAGTCTGGGACTGCCGATGTCACGGATGCCCCAGCCGAGATCATGGGCGCTCAGGATCCCGCGCAGCGCGTACACCTTCTCGATCTTCTGGTCCTCCACTTCGGTGATGGGGCCCATCCACATTCCGTCGTATTCGACCACGATGGTGAGATCAGCGGTGGGGATCTGCAGAAAGTGCAGGCAGTAGATGCCATTGTCGTAGGCGTTTCCGCGTTGCCAGCCGTACGCGGTGAAGGCCGAAACCAGCTTCGTGGCTGCAAGCGCTGCCTGAGGAAGATCGTGGAGCATGGTGTCGTCGCCCTGATCAGCAGGAAGGGTGAAGACGGCCCGGTCAAGCTGGCGGAAGGCAGTGGTGAGCTCGTAGTCGGCGAGGATCTGGGCCCAGCGGCTGATCTGGTCGGCGCTGAGGTCGATCGGATGAGCGACGCCGACCGTGCCATCGGTGACGCTGATCGACTCGTCATCCGGGCCGACGAGCTGACCGTCCTTGTCGATGTGCGCGGTGGCGACCAGCTGGCCGGCGGGGTTGTAGACAGCCCAAACCAGACCGGCCAGCAGGCGCCGTAGCACCGGGTGCGGGGCGATGTAGCGGGCATGGTCGGCGAGACTCCAACGCCGGTCCGTGATCATGGCCTGCTCAAAGCGCTGGATCTGAGTCTTAGCCAAGGCCGTGACGCTTTTCTTGAGGTTGCTGAAGTCAGCCCGGGCCTGCTGGGCGAGGGCCGCGTCGTCGCTCTTGTTGGGCGCCGGAAGAGTGGTGAGGAGTTTGCCGGTCGGCCGGCCCTCGGGGCTGAGCAGCCGGGCGGTGAGCTTGCCCTCTGAGCTCAGTTGAACCAGGAACTGGCGAGCGCCGTACGAGAAAGTCCGGCTGCCCTGCGGGTCGAGGCCGCCGTCGCCGAGGATCCGGTCCTCGAGTTCGTCACGGCTAAAACCACGGTGGGCGGCGATCTCGTCCATGGCCTCGCCGGCACGCTTCTTCAAGGCGGCGAACTTGATCTTGGCGGCGATACCCGACAGGGCCTGGAGCGCAGTGTCAGTTCCGACGTTACGTAAGGCGGTCAGCCCCTTCACCGCCCGCTGGTGCTGGTTGACGCCCGGCCATTCGCGGATCAGAGGCGTCAGGTCGTGAACGAAGGTGGTGTCGCCAAGCCAGGCAGCCCCGGTCAGCAGCCACGACTGTCTGCTCGGCGCACCGGCCGCCAGCCACTGATGCAGGACAGCAGTGGCGAATCGGTCTCGGCTGACGAGGACCGCCCGGTCCCGGACAGCAGTGACGAGAGGATGCTGGGTCTCGGCGCCCAAGGCCTGGAACAGAGTCGTGAGCTGGGCCGGGCTGAGACGACAACCGTCAACCTGGAGTGGGGGCAGGCTGGCCAGGTCGAAAGGCAGTGGTTTCGGCTGCGGCAGGTCTACGGCCGCGGCGAGCCACCACGGCGTGTCGGCCGCCAGGTCGGGGGTGGTGGTCTCAGCGATCAGGGTCTCGATCACGGCCCGGGTGTGGCTAGTGGCGTGCGGGGCCAGGTCACGCAGCTGGTCGATACTCAAGGCTCGCAGAGTCGGGGCCAAGGCCGCGGCTTGGCGCGCGCTGAGGTTGGCGGCCACGGCTTGGGGGATATGGGTCCGCAGCCATTCCGCGGCGCTGGCTGCGGCCTTGGTGGAGAGGACATCCAAGAAGAAAGGCGTCATCCCGGGGCCGTGGGCGATCTCAGCGACCAACCGGACCCACAGGTCAGCCACTTCTTTCGGCTGGTTCAGGCTCTGCAGTAGCACGCTGAAACCGTGGCTGCCGGTGCCAATCAGCCAGGGCACCACATCCTTCCAGGAGTCGATGGTGGCGCCCCTACGACGAGCGAAGGCCGCACGCTCTGCCGCGGTGGGCAGGATCAGCGCGTGGGTGGCCGTGACATTCCCATCCGTTATCGAGTCGAAAGCGGCCCGGACCTGGTCTGGGTCGAGCGCGTCCAGGGCAGCTGCCACGTACATGGTGGAATCGGTGAGCTGCCAGTGACGGTAGGTCTGGGTCAGGGGCTGCGGCAATGGAGAGGGGAGCGCATCGCGAGCCTGCTGCAGATCCGCCGCAGGAAGGGTAGCCAGCACGGGGCGTGCGACGAGGGCACTGATATCCAAGGCCGGGTCGAGGCCCGAGATGACCGCCAGGTGGATGTCGTGGCGTTGTAGACCACCGGGTCGGGTGCGCTCGTAGGTCGACGACTGTTTCACCAGCTGACCGGTGGGCGCCTCCCAGTCGGTGGCGAGGACCACGTACAGCCACGACGGCACCGCAGAGATCCACACCTCCTGCGGATTGCCCCGGCTGCGGTACCGTCTGGCGACCAGGGCCTCCAGATGGTGCCGCCACCAGTCTCGGCGTTCCCGGCTGGGCAGGGTACGGAAGAGAGGCTCGCGCAGCACGATCCGCGGCCAAGTCACGTACGGATCGTGGATTGTCTCGACCGAGACGATCCGGTTTGCCCGGGCGAGTTCAGCATCGGGATCGAAGGGTTCGGTGTCGACACCGATCGTGACTGGGCAATTCAGGTCGTAGGCACGTTCGAAGGGGCTTACGACCAAGCCCAGGTCGTCGGCGGCGGCATCGGTGGGGGTGAGCATCACTGGCGCGCTCACCGGCTCAGATGCGACCGTGGTCGCTGGGCCCTGGTTCGATGCGACGGTGTTGGTGGTGCTAGTGGGGGCGGGGGGCAGGGCAGCGGTGCTGGCGCCTGCCTCGTCGGTGTAGCCCTTCTTTACCTTGGCGGCGACCTGCTTCTCGGCTTCAGCGAGAGCCAGCTCGGCGGTGGCGTACTTCTTGGTGCTGGTGGTGCCGCGACTGCCACGACGACCGTACGAGACGGTCACCAGATTTTCAGTCGCGTCGATGTACCAGAACTTGTCGGACTTGCCGTCGGTGAGGCTCAGTCGTCGCTGCATACCCTGACCCTAGGGCACCGGTGTGTCGCGGCGGTCATACGAGGGGGTGTCCGAAGGCGGAGATCAGCAACAGTCGGGCCGCGGCCTGCGGGTCGCCGGCGATGAATCGCTGGGCGGTGTCGGCGACTAGACCGCTGCCGGCCTGCCGGGCCTGTTTGGCGAAGTCCCGCCAGGCCGTGTCATGACGCCGGATCCGGTCGGCGCCCGCGACCAGCAGCTCCCCCAGAAGCCGGTCTACGACGGCCAGCAGCGCCCCCGGAGTCGTCAGCGGGCCAGCGGGGTGGGCTAGCTCGAGGTCCACCGCGCAGGCCGCCGGCTGTGCGATCTGGGGCTGGAACGGGACCTGGTCGCCGACGAGGAGGAAGGGATCCACTGTCGCGGTCTCCCCGCACCAGTGCCAGCGTCCCGAGACGTAGGCCTCGGCCGGGAACCGTGACTGCCAGTCGACTAACCAGGCCCAGGTGGCCCGCAAACTGTCGCCGGTACGGCGCCCGTGGCGCAGACAGAGCCGAAATGGCTTACCGGCGGCGTCGAGGAGTTCGGCCCACAGACTCGACACCGATGGCTGGTATGCGATTGCTCGGACCCCGCTCACCCGGCACGCGGCCAGGTCCGTCCCGGCTGCCCGGTCGCTCAGGACCGCTGGCAGACGGGTTTGCTGATGGGCCAGATCAGCCACGGTGTCTACCCGAAACGGCGCCTCAATTTGATCCAGGGCTCCGGCGGGTAGCCCCGCGACCGGTCGGTTGGTGTGGGCGAAGTCGCCATGTCCGAAGATCCGCCCGCCCCGGGTCATCACCTGACCGCCGCCCCAGGCGCCGATACCGATACCCGACACCAGCGACGTGGCGAGTTTCCAGGACGGGGTGGTGCCCTCGTCGACGATCCGTTTGGTGACCCGCATCGGGGCTCCGCTGCGGGCGTCGATCAGATGGGCGACCAGCCGGCAGTCGGTGTCGGTCTCGGTGAATTCGGTGCCGAGCCCCACCAGCCGGGCCCGGCCCACCCGGATCTCCTGCGGGGGAGAACCGGCCACCAACCGGTCCGGGACCCGTCCCGGGTCGGGGTTAGCCAAGGAGGCGCAGCGGGCAAGAAGTTCACCGGTGCGCCGTACCAGCCCCGACGGATCAAAGATCTGGCTGCGCCCGTCGTAGCGGGCCAGCTCGTCCAGCAACTCATCCAGCAGATCCGCCAGATGGTGCAGATCCTGGGCCCGGGCCCGGGCGCTTAGCCGACGCCAGACCCCAGACAGGTGCCGGTGGCCTGCCTCGGCCCCCACCTGGACCAGTTCCAGGACGGCATCGCGGATCGCGCAGACCAGGTCCAGGTCTGGGCGCCAACGATCTCCAGGACTGACCCGCAGGCCGGTATCCCCGAACGGCTGGCCCCGAGCCGCTGCCACCGCGACCGGCACATGGACGCAGGGATCAGGCTCATGGCAGGTGCATCGGACGTAGTTCAGATCGGCTCCAGCGAGGAACCGGACGGTCACCGGGACCGGGTAGGAGAGGCGGACCACGCCGATGCCTCGGAGGCTACCGACCTGAGCCAGGGTCCCGGCCTGGGCGAGCTTGCCGGCGCGTCGGCTCAGGGCCGGAGCGAGCGCCGCTGACAGGTCCTGATCTGCGATCTCGGCCGGGTCGAACGCGTCAGATCTCAGGACACCGTCGGCAGGGCCCAGTTCGGCGCCGTTCTGGCCTACCGTATCGGTCTGGCCGGCATTATCGGCCGGCTCGGCCTCGTCGGCAGGCTGGTCGGTTGCGGGGTCCGAGCGCCCGCCGGCCTGGTAGCTGAGGACCGCCCGGACAATGTGACGGCAGCCGTGAGCAGCCAGGCAGGTACATGTCCACTCATCGAAAGGCCGATCCACGAACAGGGTGCAGGTGGCGTCAACAGCGTCGACCACCACGGTGCCATCGGGCTGCTCGCTGATCGTGCAGGTGACCTGGTCGACCTCGCGGCGCGCGCGGCGGACCGTACCCTTGTTCGTCAGGTCCTCCAAAACCGCGTCCGACAAGGCAAACAGGTCGGGCCGAGTCATCGCACGACCTCCGCCACCCATTCGGCCAGATGATGCGGGGTCATCGTCGCGACTTTCGCCCCATGATGGGCCAAGGTTGCGGCGAGGTCGGCATTCAGGGCCGCAGTTCCCGCCGAATCGAGCGCCCCCAGGACCAGCACCCGGACCCCGGATTCCACCAGCCGGCGTACGCATTGGATCAAGGCCCGCTGGGAACCGCCCTCCTCCAGGTCGGTGATCAGGACCGCCATCGTGCGTCGGGGCTCGGTCACCAGCGATTCGACATAGGTCATCGCCCGTGCGATATCCGTCCCACCCCCGAGCTGCACCTTCATCAGGGTCTCGACGGGGTCGGCGATGTCCGAGGTGAGATCGACAACCTCCGTGTCGAACGCGATCAGATGGGTCCGCAACGCCGGCAGCTGCTGGAAGATCGACGCCGTGACCGCCGAATGGATCACCGACGTGGTCATCGAACCCGACTGGTCGACGGCGATGATGAACTGCCACTTTTGTGACTCTCGGCGGGTCCGGGCGACGAAGATCGGATCCGAGATCACCAACCGCCCGGCCGTCGGTGACCAATTCCTCAGATTCGCCCGGATCGTCCGGCGGGCGTCGAAATTCGCGGCTACCTTGTGGAAGCTGCGCCGCTGGGGGTCGCGACGCCCAGTAAGGCTGCGCATCAGCCGCGGCCGAAGCCGCTCGACGAGTTGCTGCACCACTCGCCGCACCAGATGCCGGGCTGCGGTCAGCACTTCGTCGTTCATCAGGTGTTTGGTCCGCAACACCGCCTGCAGCAGCGCCTCCGACGGCTCCACGCGTTCCAACAGATCCCGGTCCAAGACCAGGTCCGTCATCTGGTACCGCTGCAGCGCATCCTTCTGGACCAGTTCCACCGTCCGCCGTGGGAAGAGCTCATGGACCTGGTTGATCCACTCCGGGATCGTCAACCGAGACCCCGCACCGCCGCCAGCCCCACCGGACCCGCCGCCGGCGCCAGAGCCGCCCGCCTCCCGTTCGTACAGGAAGTCGAGCGCCTCGGCTCGTCCCAGGTCGTCACCGGTCAGCGCCCCAAGCCGCTGCGACCCCTCGCCCAGCACCAGCCGCCAGCGGATCAGCCGCTCATCCATGGCCGGCCCCCAAGAATCGCTCCATGTTTGCGCTCACCGCGGCCTCGAAGCCGGCGATCTGGTACGCCTCGGCAGCAGTGCCAGAGAAACGGGCCAGCGCGACAGTGGCCTGCTCGCCGAGTACCAGGTCGGCCACCTGGGCACGCTCCCGCGGCGGGTACCCGCTGAAGGCCCGCCGCAGACCCGGCAGCGCCGCGAAGAAGGCGTCCTGGTCGCAGGCGGTGAGGATCTCGTCGAGCCGCAGCAGCGCCGCCGGGCGACGCAGCGCCGCCTCCCGTGCCACGCCGAGCAAGCCGGCCACGAAGTCCCCCAGCTGCTCGGGGACCGCGATCACCGACATTGCCTCGGCGATCTGCGAGTCTGGGCGGGCCTCGGCCAGCCACTGCGCCCCCAGGGCACAGCCGCGTACCGTGGCGGCCTGACAGTCGTCGGCCATCACTGCCGCCAGGGCCTGGTGGAAGCCGGGGATGTCGAAGCCCAGGTGTTCACCTACCCGTTCGGCACAGTCGGCCAGGTGTCGCATCGCCGTGATGAATGATTCCAGCGCTGGGCCTTCGGGCAGCGGGGTCAGCCGCTCCAGCAGCCGGATCGCACGGTGAAATGAGGTCGTGAGGAGTCGCCCCAGGTCAGCCCGGCCGGTGGCTCGCAGGATCGGGTCATAGCGGTAGAGCTGCATCAGGACACCCACAGCCTGGCCGAGCGGTGGCAGCGAGGCAGCGGTGGCCAGCAGAGTCTCGGTACGAGCGTGCAAGCTGGTCGGGAGCTGGGCTATTCCGCATAGGGCGGCCTCCAGTACCAGCTCGCAGGCCGCGGCGGGATCCGAGACGATGTCAGCGGCCCGCGCCAGCAACGACTGGGCTACCGCCTGCTCGATGGTGCCGCCGAAACGGGCGGCTTGGACCAGGCCAGCTTCGTACCCGGTCGACCACTGCAGCGACCAGCGTTCGATCCCATCCGCGTCCGCTTTCCCGGTCCACCGGAAACCGGGGATCTGGAGGACGGTGACGCTGTGCAGCAGGCAGGACCGGGCCAGGCCCTCGTCGGTGGTCAGGTCCGCGAGCTCTTCGCGGGGCCTGGGCTGCGGCACCAGAGCGAGGGCCTCGAGCCGGGTCCGTAGCTGCCTGGTCAGGGGCGGTTGCCGGCTGCCCTTTGCGAGCTGACCGACCCGGTCCCCGCGCAGCATCAGCCGGACCCGTGCCAGCAGCGGATGCTCGTCGCCGCGGTCGTCCTTGACCAGGGCGGAGGTGATCGCCTCCAGCAGGTCCGTACGCCAGATCTGCGGATGCCCACGCAGCCGCGCCAGCCCGGCGGCAGTGACCTGGACCCCCATCAGGTCGGCGGGGGAAATCTGGCGCCCTGCCTTCCTCAGGGATTCGATCACGACCCCGAGCAGGCGCTGTGCCGTGTCGTGGCGGCCCTGATCGCGGTCTCGGTACAGCTGGTCGTAGAAACCGGGGGTCGGCTGGCCGGCGTCGTAGCCGTCAAGCGCGTCCAGCGCCGCGTACGAGGTAGGGGTCAGCGCGATGCCGTACCGTTCGTCGTCGGGCGGCGGCAACCAGGTGTCCACCGGTTCGGGACCTGCCTGCAGAAGCTGGCCCAGGCCGTCGACGTGCGCAGCGCCACATACCACCAGCAGATCGTCACCGTGACGGTCCCGGGCAAGGTCGATGCGGTAGGCCATGTGGGCCTCCCGGGCCTGGGTTTCGGGGTCCGGCTCGCCCCGCAACAGTGTGCCGAGCATCCGTATCCGCTCCTGGTACGACTCATATCCCAGGCCCGGGTCGATCTCGAGTAGTTCGTCGAAGAGGGCGTCGGTGTCGTCGACCCCGAACTCTTGCCGCAGACGTTCGGTGGCTTTCTCGGTGGTGGCCGGCTCGGCCCACCGGTTCTCGGCCACCGCGATGTCGGCGAACGCCAGCCAGGGCAGGTCGATGAATTCGGTAGGAACGCCGCATTCGTGGGCGGTACGCAGCGCCACCCATTCCGGGCTGAAATCAGTCAACGGATAGAAACCGCCCCGCCGTACGGCGGCCTGCGAGCTGGACTCGGGGGCGTCGGGAAACATCGGCGCCCACGTGTAGATCATGATCGGCAGGCGATGGTCGAGAACCATCTCGTCGAGGTGCGCGGTGAACTCCGTCGGGCCCTCGACCAGGAGCGCCGCCGGGGGATGGTCGAGAATCCGGCGCCGCACCAGGCGGGCCGCGGTCGGGGAATGATGCCGTACCCCGAAGAACTCAACCACCTGTTCATTCTGCCCACTGGAGGTGCCGGGCCTGCGGTTTACATGGCCGCGGTGGGCACGCCGGGTTCAGCGGCGGCTGATCGTGATTGCCCGTTGGATCAGGTATACCGAACCGGCGCCGACCACCAGCGCGCCGAGGGCTGCGACCGTGGTCAGGATTAAAGCCGTGCCGCCCTCACTGGCTGCACCGATCAACCACAGCAGCAGACAGAGCAGGGCGGCGGTGGTCAGGCACATCACGATCACGTCGAAGGTCACCCGGAGCGGATGGGCCGGATCCGGCCCGGTCAGGTTCACCGGCCGCCGAGGCGCGACGTCGGGCAGGTCGACGGTCAGCTGGTGCAAGTCATCCTCGGTACGGGCCTGAGCCGCCCGACCGAGCCGGGCCTCCAGCTCGGAGCGTTCCAGTTGCCCCGCCTGGAAATGACATACCAGCCGTTCTGCCACGCGGCTGCGCTCAGCAGAACCGATGCGGATCGAGATCGGGGCATCAGGGGTCATGCCTTCCATCATGGGCGCGACCAGGGCCTTCTCGCCACCGGGATCGCCGCAACCAGAGACCCTGGGGGCAGTAGGTGACGACCACGGTCGTAGTTCGATGCAACCGCATCTGATCTCGACGCGTTGTGAAGGGCAAAGGCAGGCCGGAGCCGATCCATACGGCAACAGTGATGGTCAGCCTTCCCCTAGGATGATTTCAAGGCGCCCGACGGTGCCCAGGAAGATGGAGGATGATGGTGGCTCGTAGCCTTCGGCAGGCAGCGGTCGCGGCAGTGTCAACAGGCCTGCTGGTGCTGTCCGGCTGCTCGTCAGTCGTGGCCTCAGGTGCCCCGGTCCCGCAGACGTCGGCCTCGCAGCCGTACGCCACTGCCAGTTCACCGGCCCCGGACCAGAGCACCGAGGCCCAGCCGACCCCGAGCGAGACCGTCAGTGGCGCCAAACCGAGCGCGGCGTCCACCAGCGCCGGGTCGACCGCCACGGCGAGCCCTACCGCCGGTCGCGCCATCTTGTCGCCCGGATCTTCGGGGGAGAAGGTCCGTGAGCTTCAGGCCCGGCTGGCCCAGATCGACTGGTACGAGGGCGCCATCACGGCCACCTACGACGAGAAGACGAAGGAGGCGGTCACCGGTTTCCAGGGGAAACGGTCGATCGCTGCCACCGGGATCGTCGATCAGGCGACCTGGACCAGTCTGACCCAGATGACCCGCCAGCCCACGTCTGACGAGATGAACAACGTCCTACGGCCCGGGCCGGCGTTGCTGAAGGCCGGCGCCACCGGGGACAAGGTCCGTGACCTGCAGGTCCGGCTGCGCCAGCTCAGCTGGTACTCCGGCGCGATCTCGGGGACCTTCGATGAGAAGACGGTCTCGGGGGTCACCGGATTCCAGAGCAAGCGGCAGATCCCGGCTACGGGTGAAGTTGATCAGCGGACCCTGGACCGGCTGGTGTCGATGACCCGCAAGCCCACCACCGAGGAGATGAACAACGCCACCCCCAGCCCAGCTCCGGCCGGGAACTTGGACGAACGGTGCCGCTCGGGCCGGGTGCTGTGCGTGGACAAGACCACCCGCAAACTGCGCTGGGTTGTTGACGGCCAGGTGGTGCGAACCTTGGATGTTCGGTTCGGTTCGGAACTTACCCCGACCCGGGAAGGTCGGTTCTCGGTCAACTTCAAGTCCCGCAACCACGTCTCGACGCTGTACCACACCCCGATGCCGTACGCCATGTTCTTCTCCGGCGGCCAGGCCATCCACTACTCGTCGGACTTCGCTGCACGGGGCTACCGAGGCGCCTCCCACGGCTGTGTGAACGTCCGCGACAAGGCGGGGATCGCCTGGCTGTTCGACCAGGTCAACCCGGGCGAGCTGGTGATCGTCTACCGCAGCTGAGCGACCCTGAGCTGACCCTGACCGGTATGGGCGAGGTGGCTGTGGTTGTGGCCGCCGTGCCAGAGTAGGCGCCATGCCCTCGCCTGTACCTATCACGCCGACAGACGAACCGGGGCGGCTCGGGTGATCGTCCTCGGCATCATCTTGGCGGTCGTCGCGTCGATCGCCTTCGCTTCCGGGGCCACCGCCCAGCACCGCGGCATCGACAAGGTCGTGGGGCCGGGCGGTGACCGCCATATGAGCCTGAGGCGGGTTCTGCAGATGCTGCGGACCCCGGTCTGGTTGTTGGGGCTGGTACTGATCGGGGTCGGAGCCACCCTGCACCTGATCGCTCTCAAACTGGCCCCGCTTACGGTCATCCAGCCGCTCGGAATCATGGCGGTGCCCTGGTCGGTGCTGCTGGCTGCTCGGCTCAAGCGTCAACGGCCGGGGCGGATGATCTGGGTCTCGGTCGCGGTCACCGTGGCAGGGATCGTCACCTTCACGATCTTCTCCACCACCCACGCCACGACTAAGCCGGATCTGACCAACCTGCCTCGGCTGTGGTTGTTCACCGGCGCGGTCTGGGGGCTGGCGGTTTTGTTCGGGTTCGGCGGCCGGTTCGGGCTGTCGTGGCTGCGGTGCCTGAGCTGGGCCTGGGGCGGGGCCGCCTTGTACGGGCTAGGTTCGGGGTTCATCAAAAACCTGATCGAGATCCTGAGCGGGCCGAGTCCCTTGGCCCATCCGATGCTCTGGGTCAGCATCGTCGGCCTGGCGACCGCGTACACGATCGGCGGGTGGATGATCCAGCAGGGGTACGCCTCCGGGCCGGCCGAGATCGTGGTGGGGTCGATGACCACAGTTGATCCGCTGACCAGCGTGCTGTTCGGACTTTTTGTCCTCGGCGAGGGCGCAGCGATCACCGTACCGGCAGCGATTGGGATGCTGGTGGCTGGTTCGATCGCCTGCGCCGGCGTGGTGCTGCTGTCGCGACACCACCCGGACGCGCACCGGCAGTACCAGGAGCCAGCGGAGGCCGAGGCGTGAGAATCCTGCTGGTCAGCGACACCTACCCTCCCGACATCAACGGGGCAGCCCGGTTCACTGAGCGTCTCGGGGAGGGGCTTGGGCGGCGCGGGCACGAGGTGCACGTGATCTGCGCCTCCGATGATCGCCGAGACCGAGACGAGTCACGGCAGGGGGTGATCGTGCACCGATTGCGGGCGGTGCCGTGGCCGTTCGCCAGCTACTTCCGGTTCGTCCTGCCATGGGACGCCGCTGTCGGGGTCCGGCGGCTGATCCGCCAAATCCAGCCCGATGTGATCCATGTCCAAAACCACTTCATTCTGGGGCGGGTGGCGCTGCGGAGCGCCCCTCGCTTGGGGGTGCCGGTGGTGGCGACCAACCACTTCATGCCGGAGAACCTGATGGAGCACGCCCGGATCCCGTGGGCGCTGGCCCGGATCGCGTTCGCGGTGCTGTACCGGGACCTGGCCCGGGCCTTCCGTCCGGCGGTCGAGATTACTGCGCCGACGCCCCGGGCCGTGGAACTGCTGACTGCCCGTACCGGCTTGGCCGGGGTACAGGCGATTTCCTGTGGAATCGACACCCGGCCCTACCAGGAGGCGTCCGCCGCGGCCGAGGCCCATAACCCACCCAGGATCCTCTTCGTCGGTCGGCTGGACCAGGAGAAACGGGTCAATGAGCTGATCGAGGCGGTGGCGCTGCTGCCTGGTGATCTGGACTACCGGGTCGAGATCGTCGGGGACGGCGGATACCGCCAACGCTGGGAGGAGCTGGCCCGTACCACCGGGGTGAGCGACCGGGTCCAGTTCCGGGGCTTCATCGGCGAGGCCGATCTGATAGCGGCGTACGGGCGGTGCGACATCTTCTGCATCCCCGGGGTGGCCGAGTTGCAGTCGCTGGTCACTTTAGAGGCGATGAGCGCCGGTAAGCCTGTGGTGGCGGCTGACGCGATGGCGCTGCCGCACCTGGTGCGTCCAGGCGTCAATGGCTGGCTATACCCACCTGGCGACGTCTCGGCGTTGGCGCAGCATCTGGAGATGCTGCTACGCGACCCCGAACGGCGTCGCCAGATGGGCCGGGAATCGTGTCGGCTCGTCGCAGCCCATTCGCTGGACCACACCTTGGACCGTTTCGAGCAGGTCTACTGGCGCGCGGTCAACCCCTGATCGGCAGCCCCGACAGCTGGTGGTGGCTCGAATCCGCCAGCACCAGGGTCGCGTCACCACGCGGGATCCGGAAGATGAGCTCACCCTGAGCGGTCTCACCGGAGCGTAACCGGGTGGATCGTAGCTGTGAATTGCTTTCCGGCGTCAGCATCCGGGAGCCGTTGTTGTTGTACGCGTAGAACAGGTAGGTGAAGCCTCCGGTCTCCACCGTGACCCGGACCGTGAGCCGGACCTGGTCCGCCTCCCAGGCGGTCTCGGTGATCTCCCAGGTCCCGGTCGCCTTCTGATAGGACGATTCGAACGGCATCCCGCTGCGTGACGGGGCATCTGTCGGTCGAGGTGAGGCCGTCGTCTGCGGGGTTTGGAGGTTGCGGGTGCCGAAGTAGCCGACCAGACCGATCACCAAGCTGAGACCGATCACAACGGCCGCGATGATCGGGCCGACGGAACGTCGGGGCCGGAAGTCATCGATTGAGACGGATGGTTCCCGTTGGCGTCCCAGCGGGACCGTCCCGGGGACTGGATCGGCTGGGGTAAACGAGGGCGAGGCAGGCTGCGTCGACCCGGGCATCGCGCCGGAGACCTGTTGAACTGGCTCATGGGACGGGAATAATCCGAGCGGCTGAGCCGGGTATGGCGGGTGGGCGGCAGGCCTGTTCGTCGGTGGAGCCGAGTACGGGCCACCGGGGCCGTAGGGTGCGTTCGTCATCACTGAATAGGGTAGCTGGGGTGGTGTTACCGCCGCCGCGGAATGAGACCACGTTCCAAGCTTGTCCACACCCGTACTAGGCCGGCGCGGATGCTGTGGATAAGTGTCTGATCGGGCCGCGATTCTCCATGGTCTGTGCCGTGACCACTCCGATTACCCTTCGAGCCCATTCCACCGATGACCAGCTGGCCGCGATCCCGGTCGTGCTGGGCTTCCATCCCAGCGACTCGCTCGTGATGGCTCTGGTCGTGGACGGCTGCTTGGGCCCACTGGTCCGGGTGGACCTGGCTGATGCTTTGCGGCCTGAACTGCGGCACCGGCTGCTGAGTGCCGTGGAGCAGCAGGTCACCCCTGAGGACTGCGAAGTGTTCATCGTTGCCTACGGAGACGATCGTCACCAGCTGCGGCGGGTAGCGATGAAGGCGCAGCGACAGGCCTCGTTGACCCTGAACGAGTCGGTGGTCGTCTGTCAGGGTCGCTGGTGGTACACGTACGCTGCCGACGACGACCCGGGCCACCCGTACTGTCCGCAGGACAGCCCGGTGGCGGCCGAGGCCGCCTACCTTGGGCTACCGGTACTGGCCTCGCGGGCAGACCTGGAACGGTACTTTGACCCGCCCCGGAACCAGCGGCGGATCTGCGCCCGAACCTTGACCTTGGCCCGGGAGCGGGTACGGTCGCTGCCTGCCGGGCAGGCACGGCAGCTCCTGCAGGAGGCATTGGAGCAGTGCCTGACCCAGAACCCCCGCCAGCTGCCAGGCCGCCGGCTGGCGCTGCTGCTGGCCTTGGCGGAGAACCCGACTGGTCGGCTGGCGTTCTGGAGCACCCTGAACCGAGAGACGGCCTCCGCCCAGCTTGGCCTGTGGCTGCAGGTGGCCCGCCGGTTCACCGGCGAGCAGGCGGTGATTGCTACCTGTCTGGTCGGTTTCGCTGCCTGGCAGAGCGGCAACGGGCCGCTGCTCGCAGTGGCCGTCGCCCGGGCCACCGCGGTTGCTGCGCGGCACCAGGTGGTGCAGCTGCTGCATACCATCCACGATCTGGCGATCCCGCCGCGAGAACTGGAGACAGTCCGCCGGATGGGCCTGCTTGAGTTGGAAGGATGAGCCCGTGGCTGGCCGGGCCCGCGGCCGGTACGTACCGGGTGACCCGCCAAGCAGCTCAGACCCTACGCCAGGCCGTGATCCCGACCCGGCTGACACCGTATGACCTGGTCAGTCCCGCCGGGGTGGGAACTAGCCAAACCAATCTCCACCAGGCCGACCGTGACCACCATGGCCGTTGTGACCGGCGCGGGAGGCCGAAACCCACCCGATCGAGGTATCGACGATGATCAGCAAAGGCGTGGCTCGGGCCCGGCTGAGCCAGGATGAGGCGGCCGCCATCCGTGAGCGGCTACGGGCTCTGCTGGCCGAACCGGGTAACGGTCTGGATGACCAAATACCGACCGGGGAACATCAGCCCCCGGCTCCCGCTCAGCAAGCCAGCCGGGCCTGCCGCGTGCCGATCGGCGGGAATCAGCCGGCTCCCGCGGGTGCTGCTGCGACCACCCGACTGCCAGACCCGGTACCCGTCCTCGCCGGCATTGCTAACGACCGCGGCGCACACCAGCTTGCGAACCCGGCCCCGGTCCTCGGAGCAGATCCGCCTCAGCCCCAGAGCGCTCCGGCGCCCCACAGACCACCGGACCCGCCCGATGCTGGGGCTGCGGAGTCTTCCCGGCCGGGCCGGTGGCGGCTCAGCCGTCGCCACGCGATGCTGGTGGCAGGTGGGGCAGTGGTCCTGGTTCTGGTGACGGTGGCCTACCTGATGACCGCCCGCCCGGTCGCGACCCCGGTGCCGGTGGAGCCGGCTCCCGTGAGTTCCGCGGCCTATCCGACCCCATCGGCCCAACCGAACCTGGTGGTGCACGTCCTCGGGGCGGTCAACCGGCCGGGTGTGGTTCAGCTGCCGCCCGGATCGCGGGTCGCCGATGCGATCCAGGCAGCCGGCGGGCTGACACCTGAGGCGAATCCAGGCGAGTTGAATTTGGCGGCGGTGCTGCCTGATGGCGCCCAGGTGGTGATCGGGACCCGCTCCCAACCTCGAGGTGAGGTCCGTGGTGCCGGTGCGGCTCCGGCCCCGGCCGGGGCGGCCGGATCGGCTGGGGCGGCGTCGACCAAGGTGAATCTGAATACTGCCACTGCCGAGCAGTTGGACGCCCTGCCCGGCGTCGGCCCGGTGACGGCTCAGGCGATCCTGCAGCATCGCCAGCGGCGGGGACGGTTCACGAAGGTGTCCGAATTGCAGGAGGTCGACGGGATCGGCCCGAAGACGTACGCCCAGCTGGTGAACCATGTCACGGTCTGATGATCTTGGGCATGACACGCGGCTAGTGCCGGCAGCGGTCGCCACCTGGGCGGGAATGTGGTTGGCGTCGGCAGGGCAGCTCTGGCTGCTGGCGCTCGCCGGCCTGATGTCGGCTGTGGTCGGGATACTGGCCTGGCGAGGCCGTTCGGTGCGGCTCGCCGTGGCGGCGTGTGTCCTGGCGGGGGCGGTGCTGGCCGGCGGGCTCCGCTCTCAGGCGCTGCGCAGCGGCCCGACCGCAGACCTGGCTCGGCAGCAGGCCGTGGCCACGATCACGGGGACGGTGACCGGCGAGCCTCGCCGTCTCGAACCCGCGGGTGGTCGTCCGGGAGTGGTCCTGGTGCAAGTGCGGGCCAGCGAGGTCACAGCTAGAGGTCAAGTCTGGTCGCTGCGGGAGTCGATTCTGGTGGCGGCTTCGGGAGAGCTGGCTTCCGGGTGGCAGGCCGTCCCACCCGGCGCTCAGATCCGATTCTCGGCTCGGCTCGGCGTCGCTGAGCCGGCCTCCGCGACGCCGGCCCGGGCAACGGCCCTGACGCGGCCCCAGACCCAGCGGCCACCGCCGTGGTGGCTGGAAGCCGTGGCCCGGGTCCGGACCGGCCTACGTGAGGCGATGGTCGGGTCTGCCCCGGAACAGGCCGCGCTGGTGCCCGCGCTCACGGTCGGTGACACCTCGGGGGTCAGCGAGCAAACCGCGACCCGGTTCCGGGTCACTGGATTGACCCACCTGATGGCGGTCTCGGGGGCCAACCTCACCCTGCTGCTGGCTTTCGTGACCACACTGGCCGGCTGGGCCCGAGTCCATGGTCGTGCCCGGCTGGGCGTGGCAGCGTTGGCCGTGGTGGCATTCGTCCTGCTGTGCCGGGCTGAACCGAGCGTGTTACGGGCTGCGGCTATGGCAACGGTGGCGCTGGCCAGCCTGGGACGCGGGCCACGCGCTGGTGGAGGGCTGCGTAACCTGAGCCTGGCTGTGATCGGGCTGTGCTGGGTTGATCCCTGGCTGAGCCGGTCTTGGGGGTTTGCGTTGTCGGTGACTGCTTGTCTGGGGATCTTGTTGTGGGCTAGGCGTTGGGCTGCTGTGATGTCGAGGTGGGCGCCTGGTTGGGTTGCTGAGGCGGCTTGTGTCCCGCTTGCTGCTCAGCTGGCGACCCAGCCTCTGGTGACGGCGTTGTCTGGCACGGTGAGTCTGGCCGGGCTTGGGGCCAATGTTCTGGCTGGGCCGTTCGTTGGGCCGGTCACGATCCTGGGATTGGTGACGGCGGCGCTGGGGTGGGTCAGCCCTGGGCTGGCTCGTCTCTTCGGGTGGCTGGCTGGGTGGGCGGCGGAACCGATTCTGCAGGTGGCCCGGGTCGGGGCCGACTTACCCGGGGCGACTACGCGCTGGCCAGCTACCCTGTTCGGGCTGTGTCTGTTGTTGGTCGGCTGTCTCGGGTTAGCCCAGGTGATGGGGGCCGTGTTGTCTCGGCCCTGGGTGGTGGTTCCGGCTGCTGGGCTGCTGGTGGTGGCTCTGCTGCGTCCCCCAGGACCGGCTGGCTGGCCACCGCCGGGGTGGGTGATCATGGCCTGTGATGTGGGTCAGGGTGATGCCACCGTGATCCGGTCCGCAGACCGGCAGGCAATCTTGATCGACACCGGCCCGGACCCGACCGCGATCGCGGCCTGCCTGGACCAGGCCCAGGTGTCGGCGATCCCGTTGCTGGTACTCAGCCATTACCACGCCGACCATGTCGCCGGCCTGGGACGGGTACTGGGATCACGCCCGGTCGGTCAGCTCCTCGTCTCCCCATACTCGAGCCCGACTCAGAATGCGGCCTGGGTGCGGGAACTAGCCGCCCAGCATCAGATCCCGATCCGGGTGGCCTGCCCTGGGGAGATGTTGACGGTCGGGGCTGTTCGGTGGCAGACCCTGGGCGCTGACCAGCCAGCCGGCCAGGCACCATCATCCTCCTCGACCGAGAACGATTCCAGCATCGTGGCCCGGGCCAGCATCGGCCCGGTGACCGTCCTACTCACCGGAGATCTGGAGCCGCAGGGGCAGCAGGCGCTGCTGGCGCGGGGAGTGGATCTACGGGCCACGGTGCTCAAGGTCCCGCACCACGGATCTGGGCGGCAACACCCGGATTTTCTGGCTGCTACCGGGGCGCGGCTGGCGCTGGTTGAGGTCGGAATCGACAACGACTACGGCCACCCGTCTACGAAGACCCTACGCGCCCTGGCCGGGTTAGGCATGACAGTACTGCGGACCGACCAGTCGGGCGCAATCGCACTACGGGTAAACGGAGGGCAGGTGATGGCCACCGCACAACGATAAAGTCGAGCCCTGATGGAGAACCACTCAGACTGGACGCCACCGACCGGGGCCGTCCACGTCCAGGGTCACTAGCCGCTGGGTGGCCCTGGTCAGCGCCACGTACAGCACCCGCTCGCCGCCAGGAGACTCGGACACGATCTGATCAGGCCCCAACACCAACACCCCGTCATGCTCCAGGCCCTTGACCTCGAGTGGGGTGAGGACCGCCAGCCGGGGCTCGGCAGCCAAAGCCGGGTCGTCGGTCAGCGCCTCCCGGACCGCCTGCTGCCGGCTAGGTGGGGCGATCACCGCCACCGTGCCCTCGACCTGCCCCAGCAACCGGGCCGTCTCGGCCCGGGCCTGGTCGGCCCACCGATCCTCGGTGGTGTCCAATAGCAGCGGCTCGATGCCCGTGCTGCGGACCGCCTGGGGCAGGTCCGCGTCCGGGACATGACGGACGATGTACGCCGCGGCCAGGTCGAACACCTCGCGCGGGGAACGATAATTGGTCGACAGCCGGAACGTACGGTGCGGAGCCGAGCCGATCAGGTCGCGCACCGCCCGGTCTGTCTCGGACAGATCCGGCCAGGATGACTGGGCCGGGTCGCCGACAATCGTCCAGGAGGCCTGCGGGCCTCGCCGGCGCAGCATCCGCCACTGCATCGGGGTGATGTCCTGAGCCTCATCGACCAGGACATGGGTGTAGGTCGAATGCGGTTCTGCCGGGTCGAGCTCGCGGTTGTCGCTGAGCCGGTCAGCGGTGGTCACGATCTCGGCCACCTCACCCGAGTCGAGGAACAGGGAATCGCTGGTCTGCGGATCGTGCGGCACCGGCCCCAAGAGAGCGACCAGCTCATCGAGCAGCGCGATGTCGGCCACGCTCCAGCCAGGCACCTGATAGGAGCGGGCCAAGGCCTCGACTGCGCTGGCCCCCAGATCGGTACCGGCAGCGGCTACCAGCACTTCGGGGTCGGTCAGCCGGCCCAGGGCCTCGGTGGCAGACAGCGGCGGCCACCAGGCGGCCACGAAATCCCGGAATCCTTGAGAGGAACGAATCAGGTCGTCGAAGTGGTCCCGGCCCGTGACGTCGATCTGTTCTGGGACCTTGGCCCACAGCGCCGACACCAACGCCGCCTCGGCTGCTTCCCGGCCCCGATTGTGCTGGTGGCGCGACAGCACCTGGTGGCGGATCCGGGCGATTTCCCGCTCGGTCAGGCGCAGCGCCTCACCTTTCACCGTGACCAGCAAATCTCTGCCCGCGCCTGGACCTGGCAGCGACACCAACCGCTGCAGCACCGGCAGTATCCGCAGCGACCCCTTGACTACGGCCGCTGCCGCGTCGTCAACCCGGACCGCGCTCTCGCCGAGCACATCGCTGGCCAGCTCACCCAGCGAGCGCAGCGTGACCGTGTCCTCGCCCAACGAGGGCAGCACCCGCTCGATGTAGCTCATGAAGACGCAGGAGGGGCCAACTACCAGCACCCCGCCGTTCTCGTAGCGGCGCCGGTTGGAGTAGAGCAGGTACGCGGTCCGGTGCAGGCCGACCACTGTCTTGCCGGTCCCGGGTCCGCCGGCAATCACCGTCACCCCGGGGGCGGGGGCCCGGATCGCCTCGTCTTGCTCGGCTTGGATGGTGGCCACGATGTCGCGCATCTGGTGGCCCCGGGCTCGCGACAGGGCGGCCATCAGGGCGCCCTCGCCGATCACCACGAGCTCCGGCGGGGCCGCGGCCGCGTTCAGCAGGTCGTCTTCGATGCCTACCACCAGGTCGTCGCGGCAACGCAGGACCCGGCGCCGAATCACCTCCATCGGCTCGGCCGCGGTGGCCCGGTAGAAAGGTTCAGCGGCGCGGGCCCGCCAGTCGATCACCAGCGGCTCGAAGTCGTCGTCGCGAACCCCGAGCCGGCCGATGTAGCGGGGACCGTCGTTGGTGAGGTCGAGCCGCCCGAAGACCAGTCCCTCATGCTCGGCGTCCAGGATCGCAAGCCGCCGAGCCGCCTGGTAGGCGAAGGCATCGCGTTCGAACAGGGCGGTGCCGTCTTCCTCTCGTAGGTAGGACTGCCGGTCGGAGGTATAGCGGGCTACCCCTTCGGCGGCGACCTGTCGGGCCGAGTCGGTGGCCTTGGCCAGGTGGGCATACACGGTGTCGACGTGCTGCTGCTCGATGGCGAGCTCACGGTCGAACACTGACTCTTGATCCGCCACGACCCTCCTTGCTGCACCAGGGACAGGACAGAATGATTATCTTAGGCGCTCGGTCTGGCGTCCGAGTAGTTTCACTGCTTGTTGGTCACCAGATCGTGCTGCAGCTCCCCGGCGTCAGCTGCCGGGCCCGTGACCTGTCCGCCGGTTCACTGCCGCGGATCAACGGCTGATCATGGCCTCCACGATGCGGGTGAACGCCCTGTACACCTCCTGGTTCTCCTGGCCGAATCCAGCCATGGCACCGAAGGCCACGACGACGATCAACGCCAGCAGCAGCCCGTATTCCACGGCGGTAGCGCCGCGTTGGCTGCCGCCGAGGCGACGACGAAGATGACGGTGTACCGTCCAGACACGATCATTCATCACTGTGTATCCCCCCATGGCGGTCGGCGCCGATGGAGGCGGACCGCGTGTCTCCATGGTCTAGGTGACGGCGGTGGGCTCGCCAGCGGCATGAGCGACCTCTCACCGCCGCCGAAGGATGGGCCGTGGTTGCTTGACGCGCCACCCGGGGTAGGGGCTACAGTTTCCCTGATCGTACACCCGTTCGATTATGGCAGGGGAAGGCCTGGTCCGCGGGGTACGGCAGCTGGGCCAGCCCGGCGCGGTCAGGACTCAACCCCTGGCCGCGCCGGCGCTTCGGTCGCCGGCCTCAGGACGAGGCGGCAGGTCACTGGTCTTTCCGGGGGTAAGGTTCGCCGGTCGCCGCCTGCTCGATAGCCGAGGCGAGCTGCGGGCCGGTCAGCCCGAAATGTTCCATGACCGCGGTCGGGCTGCCGGTCTCGCCGTAACGGTCGCGGACTCCCAACCGGACCAGCCGGGTCGGCAGCTGTTCGCCTAAGGTCTCCGCGACCACCCCGCCAAGCCCGCCGATGATCTGCCCCTCTTCGGCGCTGACCACGAGCCGGGTTTTGCTGGCGCTGGCCAGCAGGGTCTCGGTGTCGAACGGTTTGAGGCTGGCATGGTGCACGACCTCGGCGTTGATGCCCCGGCCGGCAAGGATTTCGGCGGCCTGAAGCAGGTGCCAGGTCATGGTCCCCGTCCCGGCCAGGGTGACGTCGGTACCGTCGCGCAGTACCCGCGCCACCCCGATCTGGAACGGGTCGTCGGCCGAGGTGAAGACCGCAGTCGCTTCACGCGCCAGCCGGATATAGGCGGGGCGCGGGTCCCGCGCGATAGCCAAGGTCGCCTGCTCTGCCTCGATGCTGTCGCCGGGGGCGAGGACCACCATGGCGGGCATGACCCGCATCAGGGCCAGGTCCTCCAGCATCTGATGGGTGGCGCCGTCGGGGCCGACATTGAGCCCCGCGTGGGAGCCGACCACCTTGACCGGCTGCTGGTTGAGGCAGGCCGTGGACTTGATCTGCTCCCAGTTGCGGCCGGGGCTGAAGGCCGCGTAGCTGCTGATGAACGGAATCCGGCCCAGCGCCGCCATCCCGGCGGCGACCGTGGCGAGGTTCTGCTCGGCCACCCCGACCTCGAAGTAACGCTGCGGGAAGGCCTCGGCGAATAGGTGCATCTGGGTGCTCTCCACCAGGTCGGCGCACAGCGCCACCACCCGTTCGTCGGCCCGGCCTGCGGCGAGCAGTCCCCGCCCGAAGCCCATCCGGATCGGTTCCGTACGTGGCGCGCTCACAGCCGGGCTCCCTGCGCGTTCAGCGCCGCGATCGCGGCAGCGGCTTGCTGTGGTGTCGGGACCTTCCCATGCCACCGGTGGTCGCCTTCCATGGCGGGTACCCCTTTGCCGGGTACGGTCTCGGCGACGATCACTGAGGGTTTCCCGGTGGTACGCCGGCATTCGTCGATCGCGGCTAGCAGGGCGGCGATGTCGTGCCCGTCGACGTCCACCGCGTGCCAGCCGAAGCAGCGGAACTTGTGCGCCACATCACCCAACGGCATGACCTGCTCGGTGTCGCCGTCAATTTGGATCCGATTCCGGTCGACGAGGCCGATCAGGCGTTCCAGCTGGTATTTCCCGGCGTACATCGCCGCCTCCCAGATGTTGCCCTCGTCGAGTTCCCCGTCGCCCATCATCACGTACACCCACCGGTCGCAGCGGTCCAGGTACTGGATTACCTGGGCCATCCCGGCGGCCTGGGACAGGCCCTCGCCGAGGGGGCCGCTGGTGGTCTCGATCCCCGGCAGCGCGGTCCGTTCGGGATGCCCCTGCAGCCGGCTCCCGAGCTGACGCAGGGTCATCAGCTCGGACACCGGGAAATAGCCGGTGTGGGCCATCGCCGCGTACAGGGCGGGTGCGGTATGTCCGTTGCTCAAAACGAAGAGGTCTCGCCCGGGCCAGTCCGGCTCGGACGGGCGGTGGCGCAGCACCTCGCCGTAGAGGACTGCCATCATCTCGGCCATGCCGAGCGGGCCGGCGCTGTGACCGCTGCCGGCGTGGGCGAGCATCGAGATGATGGAGATCCGGATCTGCCGGGCGAGTTCGGTCAGCCGGGCAACGGTTTCGCGAGACGTGGTCATCGGTTCGCTCCCAAGGTGGTGGCCCAGATCACGGCCAGCCCGGCGTGACCTGGCTGGGTGTTCTGGGGTCAGGCTACAGACTCATGCTGGCCGCCGCGGCGGGCGTCGGTTGGGAAACCACGGCCCCGGTACGGCATGCTGCTGTGGCCGGTGTGGCTGGAGAGGAGACCGATGGGTGGCAGCGCGGCACGGCTGGTCCTCTCGCCGACGTTTCCTCCGGCGGTCCCGATAGTCCTGGCGCCGATGGCCGGGGTGACCACCGCCGCCTACCGGCAGCTGTGCCGCGAGCAGGCCGAGTTGGGAGCTGCTGGCGCCCGGCCGGCTGGGCTCTTCGTTTGCGAGATGATCACCTCCCGTGCGGTGGTGGAGCGGGTCCCGCGAACTCTTGCCATGGTGACTTTCGACCCGGGTGACCCGGTGCGCTCGGTCCAGCTGTACGGGGTGGACCCACAGACGATGGCCGGCGCAGTCCGGATCCTGTGCGGCGAGCTCGGGGTTACCCACGTCGATCTCAATTTCGGCTGCCCGGTGCCCAAGGTCACCCGCCGCGGCGGTGGTGGTGTGTTGCCGTGGAAACGGGACCGGTTGGCGGCGATCCTGCGGGCCGCGGTACGGGCGGCCGAGCCGTACCAGGTCCCGGTCACGATCAAGACCCGGATGGGCATCGATGACCAGCATCTCACCTACCTGGATGCGGGCCGGATCGCCGAGGATTGCGGGGTGGCGGCGATCACGCTGCACGCCCGTACCGTGCAGCAGGCGTACGGCGGGCACGCCGCCTGGGACGCGATCGCGACCCTGGTAGGCCACGTCCGGATTCCGGTGCTGGGCAATGGTGATGTTTGGGAGGCGCCCGATGCGGTGCGGATGATGCGCCAGACTGGTTGTGCCGCGGTGGTGGTCGGCCGTGGCTGTCTCGGCCGGCCCTGGCTGTTCCGGGACCTGGCGGCGGCTTTCAGCGGCGGTGAGGTCACCACTTTGCCGACCCTGGGCGAGGTCTGTCAGACCGTACGCCGCCATGCCGAACTGCTCGCCGCGCAGTTCGGGCAACAATCGGGCCTGACGGACCTGCGCAAGCATCTGGCCTGGTACTTCAAAGGTTTCCCGATCGGCGGCGAGACTCGCCGGGCGCTGGGCAGGGTATCCACCAGGGCCGAGCTGGACGAATTGCTGGCTCCGCTGGACCCGGCGACCCCGTTCCCGGTCACGGAATTAGGGGTCCCGCGCGGGCGGCAAGGCACGCCCCGGGGGCGGGTGATCCTCCCGTACGGCTGGCTGGACTCCACCACCTTGGACGAGGCCGCCGACCTCAGTGACGCCGAATCAGATGTCTCCGGCGGCTGAGCCGGAATCGCCGATCTGACGGCCGGGGCTGGTTCGGCAACGATGCCCCGGGTGGCTTCGGGATGTCGGCGGGACGTGGCGGGCTAGGTCCGAATCCGCATCCGCCGACGATCATGGTTCGCGTGGATCTGCGGCAGCCCCTAGCCTGTGGGCATGGTCCCCACACTGTCGTTGGTGCTGATGGTGGTCACGCTGGTGATCTGCCTCGTCCTTCCCTTGGGGGGCTGGTTCTTCCTGCAGACCCGTCGTACCCCGGACGGGGACCGGCGCTACCCGCTGATCTGGCGTCCGGTGCTGTGCGGGGCCCTGGCCTTCTTTGTCTCCCAGATGCTGCTGCGGCTGCCGCTGATGTCAGTCGTGGTGCCGATGCTCGCAGAACCGGTACGCGGCTGGCTGACCAGCGCCCCGGTCGCGTCCCTCAGCGCCGGCCTGTTCGAGGAGACCGGCCGGCTGGTGGTGATGGTGCTGCTATTACAGGGCTTTCGGCGCTGGATCGACGGGATCGGGTTCGGGCTGGGGCATGGTGGCCTGGAGGCGATCGTTCTGATCGGCATGGCGCAGGTCAACAATCTCATCCTGGCGCTGGTCATCAACATGGGCCGGTGGGACCAGGTCGCCTCCCAGCTGCCGCCGGATTCCGCCCGGATCCGCGAGACCCTCGTCCATACCTCGCCGGTCCTTTTCCTGGCGGCCGGGGTGGAGCGGATCGCTTCGATCACGATCCACATCGGCTGCAGCCTGCTGGTGTTGTGGGGCGTGTACCGGGGCCGGCGGCTGCTGGCCTGGGGCGCGGCGGTGCTGTTGCACGCGGCCACCAATCTGATGGGGGTGTGGCTGCTGCCGGTTTCGCCGTACCTGAGTGAGGCGGGCCTGATCGCGATCGCCGTGGTCGTCGTGGTCGTGGCGTTGCGGTCGCGGCACCGGTTCGCCCCGGACCTGATCCGACCGGCCACGGCCCATCTTGGTCCACCGGCCGAACCGGTGGCTCCGGATCCGACTACCTGAGTCTGGTCCGGTACGAGACACTGGTGAGGTGACCTCCTCTCAGATCGGTTTTCTGGTCCTGGCTGTTGGCTTCTGGTTGATGCCCCTGGCCGGATGGCTGGTGAATCGCTACCGGCACCGTGACCTGATCTACGTCGGGCTGGCGCCGGGCCTGGTCCCGGCCTCGGATCAGCAGGTGCGCCAGCGGCGGGTGTCGCCCGGGCCGGAGTACGACGGGGAGATCCCGGTCGCCTTCACCCCGCCGCAGGGGCTGCGGCCCGGCCTGGTCGGCACTATCGTCGACGGCTCGGCTGATGCCCGCGACGTGACCGCCACCATCGTGGACCTGGCGGTGCGGGGGTGGCTTACGATCAAGGCCCTCGATCGGCACGGTGAGCAGGTCCGCGACCAGGGTGGCCGCGCCACCGGGCGCGATTGGGAGCTGGTCCGGGCCGCGCAGGAGCCCCACGACCGGCTGAATCAGATGGAGTCGGATCTGCTGCGGGGGATTTTCGAGCATGGTCCGGTGGTCCGGATGTCGGCCTTCGCCCGCCGCGGTGACGAGCGTTACCGGCGAGCTCAGGTGGCGTTGTATCGGCAGGCAGTTGACAACGGCTGGTACCGCAGACATCCGCGCGCCAAGGGCTCCGGCTCTTTGGGATGTGTCTTCTTCGCGGTTGGTCTGGGGGTGGCGCTGGTGTATACCCTGTCCCAGTCGCCTAGCCCTTGGTCGCTGGTGTCGGGAGCGTTGGTGGCGTTGGCGTTCTGGGTGATACCGGTGGTGCTGCGCGGCCGGACCCCGCGGACCGCCGACGGCACCGCGGTCCGGATCCAGGCGCTCGGCTTCAAGAAGTACCTCGCCACCGCTGAGGCTCACCAATTCCAGTACGAGGAGGCGGCCGGGATCTTCAGCCGCTACCTGCCGTACGCGATCGTGTTCGGGGTCGCCGATCATTGGGCGAAAGTTTTCGCCCACCTGGCTCAGGAAGCCCGTACGCAGGGGGTGAACCTGATGGCCGATGTCGACTGGTTCGACGCCTGGGTGGTGGCCGAGGTGGCGGGGGACCTGGCCGAGGCAGCGCTGATGGCCACGGACCTTGCCGATCTCGGTGACCTCACCGACCTGGGTGATCTTGCTGATCTGGTGGATCTCGGCGATATCGGCTCCGGTTTCACTGACCTGGCCTCGGGGATCGGTGACTTCGTCTCGGGGATCGATCTGCCGGACCTGGGCGGTTGCGACGGCTGCGATGGTTGCGACGGCTGTGACTTCGACTTCTGAGTCGTCCTGGCCGGTGATGTGGTGGTAGGTGCTCATCAGCGTTTCCTGTTCCTTGGTGCGAGGCCGGGAGCGACTCGTTTGGCGTACTTCTTGTGGACGGCCTGCCGGGTGACTCCGAGCAGTTCGGCGATCTGGCTCCATCCCAGGCCAGCGGCTAGCGCGGCCTCGACCTGGGCAAGTTCGAGGCTGTCGGCGAGCCGCCGCAGGGCGGCTACGGCCCGTAATCCGGTGCGGGGATCTGTAGTGTCGCAAGCGGCGGCGGTGATGGTGGCGACCTGCATGAGAGCAACCGAGGTTGACGCGAAGCAATGTGTCAACTCCGGTTGCTCGGCTGCTCGGGTCACAGCGGACGACGCGAGGCGCCTAGTCTGCCGGCATGGACGCTACGCTGACCCTCAGCAGCGGGGGAGCCGCCCTCTGGCTGCGTTTCGAGCAGGACCGGCTGCCGTACGTAGTGCACTGGGGCGCCGAGTTGCCGACCACAGATGCGGCGGCGGTCAGTGCCGTGACTCGGCCCGCCTTCTTACTCGGCCCAGACCACCCGGTCCCGGTGTCGGTTCTCCCCGAGGCCCGGTTCGGTTTCACCGGCCGGCCTGGGCTGGAGGGTCACCGAGGCCGCGGCGACTGGTCGGTGGCCTGGGCGGTCCAGTCGGTCACGGTGGACCGGGTCCCGGTGGGTGACGGGCTCACCGAGCACGGCCCGGGCCTGGTCGAGGTGATCGCAGCCGACTCCAGAGCAGCTCTCGGCCTGCGGCTCCAGATCGAGATGCTCGGCTCCGGGCTAATCCGGCTTCGGGCTGAGATCAGCAATACCGGCTCCGCCCCGTACCAGGTCAACGCGGTCACCCTCAGGCTTCCCGTGCCCCGGGCCGAGGAGCTGCTGGACTCGGCCGGGCATTGGGGCGCCGAACGCAGCCCGCAGCGGATGCCGTTCAGCGTCGGCTGCCACCTGCGCGAGGGCCGGGCCGGGCGGACCGGCGCCGATGCGGCCTATCTCATGCACGCCGGTGTTTCCGGCTTCTCGTTCCAGCAGGGGCAGGTGTGGGCGGTGCATACGGCTTGGTCCGGCAATCACACCACCGTGGCTGAACGTACTAGCTACGGGCGCTGGCTGGGCGGGGGAGAACTGCTGCTGCCCGGCGAGGTGGTGCTGGCCGAGCAGCAGAGCTACCGGTCGCCGTGGCTGTACGGCTCGTACGGGGTCGGTCTGGATGCGGTCGCCCACCGCTTCCACCGCTACCTGCGTTCGCGACCCCAGCACCCGTCGCCGCAACGGCCGGTCACGTTGAACTCGTGGGAGGCGATGTACTTCGACCTGTCCACTGAGGCCTTGATCGAGCTGGTCGACGCCGGCGCTGCGGTCGGGGTCGAGCGTTTCGTGATCGACGATGGCTGGTTCGGCTCCCGCCGCGACGACTACCGCGGCCTGGGGGACTGGTGGGTCTCGCCGGAGGTCTTCCCCGAGGGCCTGCACGCCGTCGCCCGGCGCTGCGCCGAGCACGGTATCCAGCTCGGGTTGTGGGTCGAACCGGAGATGGTGAACCTGGACTCGGACCTGGCTCGGGCCCACCCGGACTGGGTGTTGCAGGTGCCGGGTCGGATGCCGCCCGAGCAGCGTCACCAGCAGGTCCTGGACCTGACCGTGCCCGAGGCCTACCGGCAGCTGCGGGACCGGCTGCTGGCGCTGCTGGATGAATACCCGATCGGCTACCTGAAATGGGACCACAACCGGGACCTGGTTGAGCCGGGCTCGGTGTTGGCTGGCGGGGCGGCTGCGGTCCACGAGCAGACGCTGGCTGCGTACCGGCTGATGGCTGAGCTTAAGGCCCACCGGCCGGGGCTGGAGATCGAGTCCTGCTCCTCAGGCGGTGGGCGGGTCGACCTGCAGGTGTTGGAGGTTACCGACCGGGTCTGGGCCTCGGACTGTACTGACGCGGCCGAACGGCTGCGGATCCAGCGCTGGACGTACGGGCTGCTGCCGCCGGAACTGGTTGGTTGCCATATTTCGGCCACGCCGAACCATCAGACCCTGCGGGTTCACTCGCTGGCTTTCCGGGCCGCGACCGCCTTGTTCGGTCACCTCGGGGTGGAGTGGGACCTGCGCCGGCTCAGTGACGCGGACCGCGAGCAGTTGCGCTGGTGGATCGAGCGCTACCGGCAGCTGCGGGGACTGATCGGCACCGGCGACCTGGTCCGCGTCGACACTGCGGACGGGCTGTATCTGACCGGGGTGGTGGCGCCGGACCGCAGCCAAGCGTGGTACGTGATGGTCGCCACCACCACCTGCGCCCTGGACATCGGGTGGGGTCGGTTCCGGCTGCCGGGGCTGGACCCGCAGCGACGCTACCGGGTCCGTCCCCACCGGCCTGGGACCGACGTGGTGGACCCGAGCCTGCTGCCCGGCTGGTTCGCAGAGCCTGACCAAACGTCTTGGGCCGGCCTGGAGATCTCTGGCGCCTGGCTCGGCGACGAAGGCCTGGAGGCGCCGCATCTGCCCGTGCAGATCCCGCTGCTGCTTGAGGTCCGGGCAGTCTAGACGTCTTTTCTCAGGAGGGTACGCACTGCCCGCACCGGCCCCGTGAGCGGAGGTTTGATTCTGTGGCAGTGTCATCTGCCGACGCCGTCCGACGCCCCGAGCCGGCCTTGGTGACCCCCGGGACAGGGCTCTTGAGCGCGGGGGTGGGTGAGGGGGGCGTTGCTGACTGGGCAGCCTGGCTCATGCCGGAGTTTGAACGATCCAATAGCCCTCCCGACGGCACAAACAGGCCTCTGGCTAGGGGAAACACCCGATCCCACACCAACCAAGAGACGTCAAAAA
>ERZ772967.254-NODE-254-length-45834-cov-27.512484_pt1 | contig 45834 bp, 35 predicted proteins | sample MGYA00511677_ERZ772967 | MGnify/ENA primary metagenome ERZ772967 (study PRJEB29015, sample SAMEA2737931) | human oral metagenome | biome: human oral; feature: human-associated habitat; material: dental | place: China | collected 2146 ...
CTCAATGGATAGAGCATCTGACTACGGATCAGAAGGTTGGGGGTTCGAGTCCCTTTGAGCGCGCCGAGGCTCCGCACTGGTCGACGCGATCCCGGTGCGGAGTTTTCGCTGCCGTAATCGACCAAAGTTTCCGGTTTTGTGCAAGAATTTGAGGCATTGGATTCGTCAAAATGGAGTGCTCAAATGTCTGAGACTGCGGCATATGCCGGCGAACCTTCATCCGTCCTGCAGGGGAAAGACGCGAATGACTATCTAGAGCGCATGGGTCTCCGACCCGTCGAGGTCCACGCAGCCCTGAAAGCGGGAGACGTTGCCTCGGAGAATACGCCTCCCTATGCCCCGGCCACCGCTCCGGGACTGAATCGCTCGCCGGATAGCCACCGTCCACACAATGCGCAAGCTGCTGCATAAGCGCGACTGGACATGCGAGGACAGGCAGAACAGACCGACGGCGACCTCGTCCGACGGCGCGTATACATTGTCCTTCGTGCGAGGCGACGCTTTTGTCGCGGACCCTGACCCCCTCGTCGTGCCGAAAGCCGCCCGGCGAAGAGGCCCGACATACGCGACATCGGCGGAGACGACGTTGACTTCACGATCACAGACATCGCCGAACACTGAGCTTCTCGATCCTCTGCGCATTCAGTCCGCCCGAATGCGCAGATGACTCAGTCAGGCAGAGCTCGCACGCCGGCTGGGGCTGACCGATCGAACCGTCCACAGGTATGAAACCGTCGGCGCTCCCACCCGTATGGGATTCAAGCTGTCGGAAACTCTTGGGTTCCCCGACCGTTTTTTCGAGCGCCGTCCATGCGTCGAATTCGATGCGAAAGCCATCAGTTTTCGTGCGAGGCGAACGACAACGAAGCGGCAGCGCGCGGCCGCTATATCGGCGGGCAGCTTCGGCATTGAGGTAGACCTGTGGATTTCCCAACGCTTTGGCCTGCCCGACGTCGCTGTGCCCGACATGACGGGTGAATCCCCTAGAATCGCGGCGTCGTTGCTGCGCAACTTCTGGGGGCTCGGCGCCAAGCCGCTGCCGAATCTCGTTCAACTGAGCGAATCGAAAGGAATTCGCGTCAACGGCCTGCCCGACGTCGCCGCGTCCGTCGACGCCTTCTCTCTGTGGCACGGGGAGATCCCGCATGTTTTCCTTGCTCAGCGCAAAACGCCGGAGCGAGCCCGCTTCGATCTGGCTCATGAGATAGGCCATCTTCTCCTCCATCGCCGAATCGGCCCCGAGAGCATCAAGGAGCGTCAAGCTGACGAATTCACCTCGGAGTTCCTCGTTCCGACGGAAAGCATCTTTGAGCGTCTTCGCCCCAATCCGACTATCGACGAGCTTATGAAAGCGAAACGAGCTTTTGGCGTTTCAGCGATGGCCCTGACGTACGCGGTCCACAAGGCCGGCCGCATGACGGACTGGATTTACCGTTCTACGTGCTGCGAGCTGGCGCGGCGAGGTTTCCGAAGCGGCGAGCCCGAGGGGATGACGGGTTACGAACGTTCGCGCGTTTTTCCACACGTTCTCTCCTCATCGGCGCAGGGGCCGATTTCAACCGCGCGAATCGCGCGTGAACTCGCTCTTCCTCTGGAAGACGTCCATGCAGCCATGCTTCATACCGAGCTTCTTGGCCTCCGGTCTTCGGTTTCCGCGTCAAGCCCCGGCGGAAAGTGCGGCGATCCGCGCTTCGACCACTCAGCGAGCGGCAGCGACACCGCCCACAGCCGCCGCTCGGCAGACAGGACGGGAACGACGCCGCGATTGCGACTCGTATAGGGCAAGGTCCGATTGAAGTGTGAACACTTCAGGCTTTAGGATGCCGATCGCATGGATTCAGCGTGTGACGCGCGGCGAGGGGTCCTCGGGAATCTTCGGATGATTCGGATCCGGATTGTCGCGAGTGAACGTCGACCAACTGGGCGTCGGCAGAGATATCGACGGCGTCGGAACGGATATCCGGGACGGTGAGGGGATCGAGGGCATCGGCACGGGGCTCGGGGTGCAGCGCGGCAGGACGCTTCCAGGGCGCGTCGAGCAGGCCGACGGCGCCGTGGAGGCCGTCGTCGACGGGCTGGGGCTCGGGCCTTCAGAACCGCAGGAGGCAAGGCCGCCCACGAACATGACTCCAGCGGCAACGAACACAGGAAAAGTGACCAGAAACCGTCGGCAAGTCGGTTCTGTTTTCATACCGCACCTCCGCCTCTATATTCGATTCTCAACGTAATCAGTGTAACGGACCAACTGCTCAGGACATATGAGCTGAGTTCCACCATTGCCGCTGTCAGATCACTTTGCTCGATGCCCAGCCTTAAAGTGCGCTCGCATTTCACGGCGGACAGTGCTCCTTTTCTGGTTGTCTTTCAGCATCTCTTGCCTTTTCATGCCACTTCCAATTTCTTCTCGAAGCCATTTGAGGCAATCGTCTTGAGCTTCCTTAATCTCTTCAACGGTCTCAGCGCCTCGTTCATCGCACCATTCCTCCATGAGGTCGGCTTCTTCGTAATACGAAGCAGATTGTTCCTGGAAACTCGATGTCGGCACGATCACCCGCGAATTGTCATGAACCCACCTTTGAAGGAGAAGATTCAAACCCAACGGGTCGAGACAGGCAACGCGATTGACAAGGGTTGACGGCGCAACCGTGTGCAGATTGTTGAAAGTGGCTGCGTAATTACGCTCTTTGCCTTCTGCGTGAGGGAAGAGGTCAGGCAAAGGCATAAGCGCATAATTGCCCCGCCAAGCGCTCTCTTCCAAGATTGAGCGCTTCTTCACTTTCGCAACCAAAAGCTGCCACCTCAACGAAGTTCCATCTTCGCGCATCGAACACGGATGCTGAAGCACAATGACGCACCGTTTCTTGATTTTCCCAGTGCTTCCGGGCAATTCCATGTCGGCAAACACATCCCCTGTGAGAATCGGACGCGCGGCATTGATTTCTTCTCCGCGGGCACGGTATAAACTATTCCAATTCGGACGGCCAGCCGCGTAGGGAGACTCCAGGCAATTCACCACGTTCTTTACCTCTTCGAGCGTAGCGAATACTGGCCATCTTCAGCCTCGAACGCCTCGAAGTCACTCGAATAGCGGGGCCGCCACTCAGGATCGAATTCGGTCAGGAGGGTTTCAGGATCGACTTGGCCACTGGCGAAGTCGAAAACTAGATCGATTCGATCATTCGCGAAAAGCTCGATCGGAGTGACCGGAGCTTCGGGGACAAGAGGCACCTCGAACCATGACGCCGTTTCTTCCACCATGTAGTGCTGAGAAACGAGATCACAGGCTGCAACAAGCGATGCCGTCCGGCGGCGGCTTTCGCCTGAAGGACTTTGACCTTGGCGCCACTTTCGAATTGCGGGCACGCTTACACGCAGCATACGGCCGAGATCTCGCCATGAGAAACCCATGTCGGCAAGCTCCTCGAGCATTTGCTCGAACGATTTCTTAGCCCGTTCCGCCGTGCGTATCCGCCACTCGGACATGAGCGAGTTTTGATGGAGATCTTTAGTTTCTTCCTGGAGGGCACGAACTCGTCTCCGCTGAAATCCGGCAGCATCAGTGAGTTCAGCTGCGGTTCGCGTCATACTCACCTGAGAGAGACGAGTGAGCTCGCCACCGGTTGGGCGAGCTCCCACCTCGTCCGCACCCGTTTTGGCATTAACCATGACGAAGCACCTCGTTTCACAATCGATCGGTTATCAGCTCTTCGAAAGCCAGACGAATCGGAGCGTGCAAGCCATCGATTTGGAACGTCGCGGCCGTGCGCCTGTCACGGCTCAACCACAGGTAGACGGGCAACTCCAGCGTATGGGGAACGGGAGAAGAGTCCCCGTCCTGCTGACGGAGCTCGAACTCAATTGACCTATCTTCCTCAGCAAGAGGGAGGGCTTCGCGCAGCAGTTGCGAAACAACCGCGCGTTGACCGGAATTCAACGGCTCACAACGATCGTGCTTTACTTCGACCGCCGTGTGCACTATTGGAGGGTTGGGGTACACCTCGCTTTCCTGCATGCGAATAGAATACCCGAAATGAAACGGAAACAGAAACCAAACACGTAACGCGCGCATTGGCAGAACCAAGGGTCTGCGGGCGCTTCAGTCAAGGCTTTTCGACCCGTGTTTCCGACATTCTGGCCGACGGCTCCGTCGACAGCCGTCCGCACCCGCGTTCGCAAAAGCTCAGGCCGCGGCGCGCCTGCTCTTGAGGAAGCCCCGCAGCCCGCGCGGCGAGGTTAGCCACACCGCGAAAAAGAGGAAGCCGCCGGTCGCCACGACGGTCGCCCCCGACGCCGTGTCAAACCAGTAGGAGACGTAGACGCCCACGATGGTCGACGCCACCGAAAGCGCCGGGGCGATGAGCAGCATCCTCGAGAATCTCTGGGTGATGAGCATCGCCGTCGCCCCGGGCGTGATCAGAAGCGTCACGATGAGAACCGCGCCGACCGCCTGCATCGCCGTCACCACAGTCATCGCCAGGCATACGAGCAGCAGCGCGCCCATGCGCCACGCCGGGAGCCCGATGGCCTGCAGGTGGACCGGATCGAAGGCGTAGGCGGTGAGGTCTTTGCGCTTGAGCAGCAGGACGATTCCGGCCAGCGGCCCAAGGATGAGAACCTGCCACATGTCCGCCTGCGTGATCCCCAGCAGATCGCCGAAAAGCACATGGGAAAGATTGATGTTCGAGGGATTCTTCGACACGAGCACGAGGCCGATGGCGAAGAGCGTCGTGAAAACGATGCCCATGCTCGCGTCGGATTTGAGGTGGGATGTTTGCCGCACCGCGAAGATGAGGCCGACGACGAGGAGCGCGGCCGCGAGCGCGCCGACGGAATACGGGATCCCGAGCATGTGGGCGACGACGACGCCGGGAAGAACCGCGTGCGAGAGGGCGTCGCCCATGAGGGACCAGCCGACGAGGACGATCCAGCAGCTGATGATCGCGCACACGGCTCCGGCTATCGCGGTGACGACGATTCCGCGGACCATGAACTCGTAAGTCCACATCCGCCCGAAAGTCTCCCATAGATCAGGCATCGTCCTTCTCCTTTCCGGACACGGCGTTAAACCAAACGTCCAGAGCTGCCGCGCCATTGGCGCTCACACCGAAGGCGCGCCCGAGGTTCTCCGGGCGCAGGGCGTCCTCGACGTCGCCTTGGAAGACGACCTCGCGCAGGAGCAGGAGCGCCTCGTCGCACAGCTCGGACATCCCGGCGAGGTCGTGTGTGGCGACAAGCACCGCGGCGCCGCCGGCCGCCAGCTTGCGCACGAGCGAGACGATCGCCCCTTCGCTCGGCTTGTCGACGCCTGCGAAAGGCTCGTCCATGAGCAGCAGCCGCGCACCCTGGGCGATGGCGCGCGCGATGAACACCCTTTTGCGCTGGCCTCCCGACAGCGCGCCGATCTGCCGATTGCGCAGTTCCGGCACGCCGACCATGTCGAGGGCCCGGTCGACCGCTTCGACGTCGTCGGGGCGAGGGCGCCTCGTCCATCCCATTCGCCCGTAACGGCCCATCATGACGACGTCGGCCACGCTCAGCGGGAAGTCCCAGTCGACTCCCTCGTTCTGGGGGACGTAGCCGACCAGGCCGTCCCTGCGGGCCGAACGCGCGGACTCTCCGTACACGGAGACGTCCCCGGTCGAGCGAACCGTGCCGACGACCGCCTTGATGAGCGTCGATTTCCCGGAGCCGTTCATTCCGACGACGCCGCACACGCGCCCGGGACTGAGCGAGAAGGTCACGCCCGTCAAAGCCTTGACGGGTCCATACGAAACGCGAAGGCCTTCGACCGACAGCGCGGCCTCCATTCGCCTTCGCGGTTCGATTTCGCTGCGTCGCCTCATGTGGCTCCGCCGGCCAGTCCGGAGGCGATCGTCTTCGTGTCGTACTTGAGGAGGTCCAGATACGTGGGAGCCGGGCCTTTCGCATCCGTGAGCGAGTCGACATAGAGCGTTCCGCCGTACTTGGCGCCGGTCGCCTGGACGACGGCGTCCATCTTGCCCTCGACCGTCGATTCGCAGAAAACTGCGGGAATGCGGTTCTTCTTCACGGTGTCTTGAACGGCCGCGACGCGTTTGGGGGTCATCGCGCCCTCGGCGTTGACGCCCCAAAGGTAGTGCTCGGCGAGCCCGTAGTCCCTGGCCAGGTAGCTGAACGCACCCTCGCACGTCACGAGCGCCCGCTGCTCCTGCGGGACCGAGGCGAGCTTCTTTTGCATGTCGTTTGCGATCGCGTCGAGCTTGGCTTTGTATGCCTTTCCGTTGGCCTCGAACTCCTTCGCGTGCGACGGGTCGAGCTTGGAGAAGGCCGCGACCATGTTGTCGACGTAGATCTTTGCGTTTTTAGGGCTCATCCACGCGTGGGGATTGGGTTCGCCCTTGTGATCGCCTTCGGCGATGGGAATGGGGGTCACCCCTTTGGAGGCGACGACGGTCTCGGCGTCGGATTGCGAGGTGAATTTCTCGAACCACCGCTCCAGGCCCAGCCCGTTTTGGATGACGAGGTCGGCGTCGGCGCCGCGCCTAATGTCCTCCGGGCTCGGTTGGTAATCGTGTATTTCCTCGCCTGGCGAGGTGATGGATTCGACGCGCAGTCGATCTCCGGCGATCGACTTGGCCATGTCCTTCATGACGGTGAAGGTGGTGAGCACCAAAGGGCGGGAATCGGACGAGGGCCGCGCACTGCACGCGGCCAAGGCGAGCGCCGCAGCCAGGACGGCGGCGACGCCCGCGAGTCGACGGGCGGGTTTCCTGAACCCGCGATACTTCATCATGAATCACATGATATTTCGGTAGACCGAAAACTAGTGGGTCACAAGTCCTATTGAGAATCGATCTCAATCGGTTGCGCTACGCTGAAACGGCGAGGGGCTAAAAGGGCGGCGGCGTAGGAGGCGCAAAGAGTGCAGGCGGCCCGGCTCCCTTGACGGGCGGGACGACGGGCCCGGATTTGAGTATCGACAGGTCGGCTGACCCCTCGACCGCCGTGGACGCCTTCGCGCTCGCCTGCGTCGCGGATTTTGCGGCGAAGGACGCTTCGGGGGCGATCGTCGCTCCCTTGGGCATGAGCCCGCGCGGCGGCCTGACCGTGATCGTCGCCTGGCCCGCGGTGCAGGCGGGCGCCGTTCCCAGGATATAGACGACCCTTCCGTCGGAGTTCCGCGTGGGGGGCGACGATCGTCGGAGGGGCGACGACTCCCGTCGTGCTGGCGGCGGCAAGGATCGGCGCGGCCTCGGAGTTCACCGCCCCGTCGGGGCTGGAAAAGCGCGGGACGTCGACCGTCAGAACCGCGCCGTCGCAGTTGGCGTCGGTCGATGCGCAGGAAAACTCGACCGTGTAGACGACGTTGTCGCCGGTCTTGACCGTCCGCGCGTTCGGGGCGAGGGTCACGCGCAAGGTCGGTGCGCCGCCGTCGGCGAAGCTCGCCGACCCCAATCCGAAAACGAGAAGCGCAGCGGTTAAGAAACCGAGAATCCTTCGGCTTCCCCTCGATTGGGCGCAGGGCGACACGGTGCTCGACATGAAGATCCCTTCAGGCGTCATGGGTGAGAAGCGCACAGATGCGCCTCAACCCCGCCGCCCGCACCAAGAGGGAGTCACTAGTCCGCCATAGGCCCCAGGAACGATAAAACAGCGTGATTCACACTAAAGCGCTTCGATTTTGGCCGACAACGCCTCTAAATTCTCGAAGCGATACCCCAGGAAACCCAATTTCATTGCGGCCTCGACGTTCGTCAGAGAGTCGTCGACGAACAGCACGTCCTCGGGGACAAGTTTTCGTCCGGCGGACTGCGAGAGCCGCGCGAGGGCGACGGCGAAGGCCTCTTCGTCGGGCTTGGCCAGGCGCAGGCGGCACGAGAAGAGGACCGGGTCGAACAGCTCATCGATCCAGGGGTTGTGCCACCTCGTCCAACCGACGAAATCGCAGGGTATGTTCGAGAGCATCCCCATCGTCAGGCCGGCGCGGTTGAGGCCGCGCGCGAAGGAGACCATCGCTTCGTCTTTGGCGCCCAGAGCCGCAAGGTCGGCGGCGAGGGCCGCCTGCCAATCGATGTCGACGCCGGTCTCGGCGGCCACCCTCGCCCAGTACTCGCGCGAGCCAATGGCGCCCGCGTCGTATTCGGCGCGATTTTGCCCGCGGTAGGCGGGAAGGAGGGCGTCCGGCTCAACCCCCACCGTTCTCGCCAGCGTTTCAAATGATGTGCGTGATTGTTCGGATATGAATAATCCGAAAAGATCGAACAGAAGCGCGTGCATGTACCCAGATTAATTGACATACAGTTTATTTGCATTAACCGTCCAACCAGTGCACACAACTTCACTTTTCGGCCGCCTTCCCCAAAGCGGCGACGGATTCGCCGAGCGCCCCGGCGACGGCGGCCGGATCCTCGCCCGCATCGACCTGCGCGAAGGCCTCCAGCAGGAGCACGCGGGTGAAGCCCGCCCACATGCGCGGATTCTCCACCCCCAGCTCCTCCCATTGTTCGCGGAGGAAATCGTCGGCCATCGCGTGGATGTCGGCGACGTCCTCGGCGACGGCGGCGCGCTCGCCGCCCGCCCCGTCGGATCGGGCGGGGCTCCCGCGAGCGCGCATGAGGCTCATGAGCCAGCCGTGGGAAGACTCGTTCGACTGTCTGAGGCTGGCGACCGCAAACTGCCGAAGGCGGACGGCGGGCGGCGCCTCGGCGTCGACCTGCGAGAAGATCGCTTCGCGCCAGCGGGGGATGTAGCGGGCGAGCGTGAGCAGCCGCAGGTCGTCGACCGAATCGACGTACCGGTAGATCGAATTGCGGGCGATGCCGGCCTCAGCCGCCACGGCTGCGGCCGAAAGGGCGTCGGGGCCCGACTCGCGCAAAAGCCGTTCGGCAGCGTCGACGAGCTTCGTCTTGACGATCTCCCTGTGTTGGCGCACGGTGGGCGCGCTGATCTTCGGCACTGCCATCCCCCTTGGATCACTCCTTCGAGCATAATCGCCGCCCGCCGGAATCGCACGCCGCGGCCCCGCCGCAGAGACGACGAGGGCCCGGGAGGTCACGCATCCCTCCCGGGCCTCGCGGTGCACGCAAACGCGCACGCGTCAGACTTCACGCACATCGGAGGGGAAGGAGACGTTCCCGACCCGAATGCCTGACGCACACATCCTGTCTCCCGAGTCTGCGGTGCCGACTGCGCGGTTGCGCCCGCCGGCAATTGAATTATACCTGAAATACCTACGTTTTCGAAGGTACTACTTGCCACAGATTAGGGTCATTCTATCCGTCGTTCTCCTTTTCCCACAGCGTCGAAGGGAAGCCAGCGCCTCACCTGCCCGCCTTCGCGTGTCTCATCGTGTTGAGCAACATGTTCACGGTCGCGGCCGACCGCTTCTCGCCCTTGACCATCACGTTGAGGTACGTTCCGTTGAACTCGACCACGTAAAGATAACGGAAGTCTCCCGATTCGGTTATGTGCCTGGCCCCGACGGCGGGGAGCCCGGCGATCGTCGTCCGCCCGAGGTACTCCCCCGAGGCGTCGTCGTCCTCCTTCGACGCCCATTGGTCGGCAAGGTCCTCACCCGAATGGTACTCTTCCTCGTCGCCGACTTCGAAAAGCAGCGACGCCCCTTTCGTCTCTATGCCGATGGCGTCTTCGTCGTCCTCGTTCCGCTCGGTCAACGTCATCTTGCTCGGCATCGGGAAGGAAATGACGCCGGACGGCGTCTGGAGGTTGTACTGGCCCCCCTTGACGCTCCCTCTGAGCTTGCCGTCGCGGCTGAGAACCGAAAGCCTCTCCTCTTGGGGGTCGCTTCCGGGCTGCGAGTCCGAGCGCCCGTCGCCCCCCACGCCGGCGACCATGTCCGAGCCGCCCGAGCCTTGAGGCCCCGCGAAGTTGAACGTCTCCGCCGCCTTGAGCAGCGCGTCGAACTCCTTCTGGGTGGGCGCCGCCACCGTGAGATTCCATACTCCGTCTTCGATCCGCAGGAGGTACACCCTGTTGAGATGGCCGACCCTCGTCTTCGCGTCGACGGCCACCGCCTTGACGTTGCCGAGGGACGCCGTCTGGACCGGCCTGACCGACGTCGAGCCGCGCGACTGGACGATCTTGGTCAGCTGCTCGGCGGTCGTGTTGGAGACGGCCGTCGTCGTCGGAAAGAGCGAGAGCTTGACGTTCGGGTTCGACGAGCTCTCCACGCCGGCCACCCCCGTTTCCGCATACGTGCGCTCAAAGACGCGCATCGACGGGCCGACGTTCATCGTCACCCTTCCCGATCCGGTGCCGACCGTGAGCACGCCGTTTGTGACGCTGGCCGAACCGAGGGGAAGGCCCTGCCCCTGGGGCTGGGCCCTCTTCGTCGCCGTCGCGGTGCGAGCGGGCGTCGGGGAGGGCGTGGGCGACGCCGTCCGCGTCGGCGTGGCGCTGACCCCCAAGGTGACCTCCTTTTCAGGCTCGGAAGCGCACGCGGTCAGGCACATCGCCGCCGCGAACACAACAACCGCGAGCCTAGGACGTCGCATCCTCGACCACCTGGAGAAGAGCCGGGACCTCGGTCTCCGCCTTGCCCGAGTTGACGACCAGCTGGATCATCACCCCGTTGACGTTGACGATGTATATCCGCGAAATCGTGCCGTTCGTAGACTTGACCAGAATGGCGCCGGCGGGATACCCCGCCACCTTCTGGACCTCGGGCACGGTCTTCATCTGCTCGATGTCCTTCATCCCGCCGTTCTCGCGCATCTTCGCCAGAATCTGCGTGGGATCGGTCGTGAACCCCTTGCTGTCGATGTAGAAGGAGACGTTGCGCCCGGAATTCTGCTGGTCTTCGAAGCCGAGCAGGCCTTCGGCGCTGGGCTTGGAGGGGACGAACCCGTCGGGCATCCGCATGACGATCTTCGCGCCGTTGACGTCCACCGTGTACGTCCGCCCGGACACGGTGGCCTTCAGGGGGCCGACGTGGCGCGAGGCGGCCGTGCTGGGCGAAGTTTTCGACCCCGCATTGACCGGTTTGAGCGCGCGAATGGTCTTGAGGAGCTCGTCGGCGGTCGCGGCGTCGGGGGCGTTGATCGTGGCCGACCACAGGTAGCCTTTGAAATCGGCGACGACGACGATCGCCACATACCCGGTTTGGATGGTCGCCTGGGCGGCGACGGCCTTGAAATCCCCCAGGTTTTGGATGTCGTGGCGGGCCTCGATGTTTGTGAACTGCTTCGTCCTGAGCGTTGCTGCGACGCTGTCGGCCGAGGGCAGCGTCGTCGCCGAAGACAAATGGGAAAACATGAGATTCGTCTTCGAATCGGAGGAAGACGTCAGCCCGACGAGCTTGACGTCTTCCTGTTTGGCCTTGCTCACCGCGTAGCCGTTCGGAGCCGTGAAGCCGACCCAGACCTTGCCTGTGAACAGGCGGAACTCCGAACCTTGGATTTCTGCCTCCCCCAAGGCCGCCTTGGGGTCCGTTCCGACCGTCGGGCCGTTGCTTTTGGCCGGGTGCGGCGAGGTGGGAGAAGGGGCGGGGCCCGCGGAGGTTGAAAGCGAACATGCTGGAAGGGCGACAAGCACAACAACGGCGAAGAAGATTCGCAGTCCTCTCATATGCCCTCCTGGAGACATTCAATTTTACGGCACGATAATAGGCGACCCCGCGCCGAAAATCGGCCCTCGGCAAGGGGTAACCCTGCCCATCGCCCCGTTCCTCGGAGCTGGGCGCAGGCCCCGACGACGGCGCGATCGGCGGCGGCAAGGGGCCAAACGCCTGGAATGCCACGGCTTCCATGGGGAAGGCCCCTCATCGATCGGACAGAATACACATTACCCCGTGCTCGCGCTTATTTCAGGGGCGTTCATCCATTGACATTCCACGCTCCAAGTGCTTGTCTCCGACGGCGACGGAGCCGCAAAGCCGGGCCGGCCGGAAGGCGCCGTCAGGGCGCGGACGAGCCGCTCGGCGAATCCGCGCCCCCGTGGACCCAGATGTCGGTCGGAAGCTCGCCGGGCATCGAGGGGTTCCCCGTGGCGACGAAGGGCCTTTCGCGGTTTCGCAGATAGTCGTGGAGCGCCCCGAAGGCCCATTTGCCGAGCATGACGATGGACACAATGTTGATGAGCGCCATTCCCGTCATCGTCAGATCCGCGAAGTTCCAGACGAGCTTGAGCTCGGCGACGGATCCCAGCACGATCGAGACGATGACGATCGCCTTGAGGAGCTTGTCGCCCCACGCTTTGCCCTTCGTGAGAAAGTCCATATTGACCTCCGCGTAGGCAAAGTTGCCGATGACCGAAGAACCGGCGAAGACGCAGATGAGAATGACCATGACCGGGCCCGCCCACGACCCAAGCGTGGATTCGAGCGCAGCGATCGTCATGTCGGCGCCGGCCGGCTCGTCGGAAGAGGTCCAGTAGCGCTTGAGCGCCTCGGGATCGGCGTTGAACAGGATGAACGCGGTCGCCGAACACACGAGGATGGTGTCGACGAAGACGCCGGCTGACTGGATGAGGCCCTGCTTGGCCGGGTGCGTGACATGCGCGGTCGACGCCGCGTTCGGCGCCGAGCCCTCGCCCGCCTCGTTCGAGAACAGGCCGCGCCTGACGCCGTTCATCATCGCCGCGGTCATCGATCCGGCCACGCCTCCGAGCGTTTCGCGCAGTCCGAAGGCGTTTTCGACGATCAGGCTGAAGGTCGGGCCGACCTTGTCCAGGTTCATGAGCACGACGGCGACGGCGAGGCCGATGTACACGATCGCCATGAGCGGGGCGACGATCTCCGAGGCCTTCGCCACGGCCTTGAGGCCGCCGTAGACGATCGGCCCGCACAGGACCAGGAGGATTCCGGCCGTGATCCAGGGGTTCACGTCGAACTGCGTCTCGAGCGTGTTGGCGATTGTGTTCGCCTGAACCATCTCGTAGGAGATTCCGAACGAGCAGATGAGGAACAGCGCGAAGACGACCCCCCATTTGCGCGAGCCGAGCCCCCTCTGGATGTAAAAGGCCGGGCCGCCGCGGAAGGCGCCGTCGTGCCACCTGATCTTGAACAGCTGGGCGAGCGTGGCCTCGATGAAGGCGGTGGCCATCCCCAAAAAGGCGACGAGCCACATCCAGAAGACCGCGCCGGGCCCGCCCAGGGTGACGGCGATTGCGACGCCGGCGATGTTGCCCGTTCCGACCCGCGAGGCGATGCCGATCGCAAAGGCCTGGAAAGAGGAGATGCCGTCGCCGTCGACGTCCCGGGAGTCGAAGACCTGCTTGACCATCTGACCGAATAGGCGAATCTGCACGAAGCCGGTGCGAATCGTGAAGTAGATTCCGGCTCCGATGAGCATGACGATGAGTATGTGGGTTGTGATCCAGTTATTCGTCGTGGATATGAGCTCGGTCAGCTTGTTCATGCCGCCCTCCTAAAGACCGCCTGCGACGAGGAACGGTCGGCTCGCGCGATTTGAAAACCCAAGAGATATTACTAGAACATTACACGATTTGAAGAATCCGTTACCAAAAGTGACGTAAATCCGTGCCGACCGCAAGGAGCCGACCTTTTGGCCGCGAAATTTTATCAAAGAATGAGGCGTCACGCCTCGACTCCCCCCATGGGTATCATTGCCCATGCGACTATGGTCGTACGAGGCGGTACTATAGATGACGTAGTCAGCCACGGTTGATTGCGCGTGTGTGATAAGCCCACGTCAGCCTCCAATTACGACGTGGGCGACGAGGTCGCCGGTCGCCCAGCCGGGACCTCCGCCTCTTGGGTCTGCGCCTCCAATGGACCCGGAGATGAAGTGAGGCCCACCATGGCGGTGGGCCTCACTTTCTTTTTGCCTTTATCCCCGCCTGCGGGACCTGCGGGAGCCTTCGACGGCCTTTTGCCGCTGATTCGTCTGAAACTCTTCGTCGAGAAGCGTGAGGTCGTCGGCCGTGACGAGCTGGCTCGCCACCGCGTACTCCACGAGCCTCGCACGCCGATAGGTCGCGTGGACGCCCTTCCCTCCGCGCAGCCCGCGCACACCGAGCCTGTCCAGCTTCTCGCAGACGTTGTCGAGCTTGCGGTTGAACCGGGTCTGCGTCCACCCCAGACGCTGGGCGGCTTCCTCCGAGCGGGGAATGTCCGAGGGGCCGGTCCCCACCCGCCGCAGCCAGTTTTCGGCCAGGGCGAGGATGAGAAGGCGCTGGCTGGGCGTGAGCGTCACCTGGCCCATGGTCGTCTCGCCGACGTCGTCGCGCCCCGTGGACGAGACCTCGTACATCGTGTCGGGAACCGTCATGTCGATCTCATACGTCGTGGGGCCCGCGGTGAAGACGAGGCTCATGTTGTGCACGACGAGCGGAATCTGGCTTCCCGGGCCTATCCAGGATTGGAGCATTCCCGTGGTCTCGGCGACCGTCACGGCGATGCGCGAGCCGACGTTGCTGACCCACCACAGGCCGTTGTGCGACTCGATCACGAGGAAGTTTCGGTGGAGAAACGGATTGTCTTCAATCGCCAGGGTGCCGACGCGGCCGATCGTGAACGTGTCTCCCGGATCGATCTTGTAGACCTCGCCGCAGAACTCAATCTCGAGCGCCACACGCGCCTTCTGCGCGGGTTGCGCGACCGCAGCCGAGACCGCCTCGCTTTTAACATGTTGAGCCATCGATCCTCCTCCGTCTCCGGCATGACCCCGATATGGACCATTGTGTCAGGTATTGCTGTTAAACGGGAACAGCGCCGTCAATGAGAGATCCCTTATAGTGAGAGATAGGTTACTGTCCCGATGTCACAACGCATGCACTGACCGCCTTTGATTCGTTCGAAACCCCCACTCGCCTGACCTGAACCGTGATACACGTCTCGACAGGCCTGGCCGCCACGGTCACGCTCGTCTTCTCCGTGGCTTCGACTTTCCCCTCCCCCGCGGCGAACGGAGCCTTGTAGAGGTACATGTCGCCGTCGTGCGGGTCGGGATTCTCCCATGTGAACGTCACGCGCCCGTCTTTCACCGTCCCTTTGAGCTTTGTCACGCCCTGAGGCTGCTCCGCTCCGGGATCCATCTTCGTGGTTTCCGAGGCCGAGGGGGAAGGCTTGATGGTTTCGCCCTTGCCGCGGTTCATGAAATAGACCACGCTCAGCGCCACGACGAGGACGGCGACGGCCGCGATCGAGAATCGCGCGATCGGCTCGCGCAAAAAGGCCGCGAACTTTCGTTTGGCTCCGGGCGCCTCGGGCGGCGGGGCCTCCTCGGGCTCGTCGTCGCCGGCGGGCGCCCCGTAATACGAGTGGCGGCGGCCCGCGGAGGCGACGTCGGAGCTGTCGACGGCGAAAACGACCCCCGCTCCGCGATCGACCTCGATCGAATGCCGGCCGACCCGCCGAGGCACGTCGCGCGTGTTCTCGTCGTCGATCGGAGAGATGGTCCGCACCGCCTGGCGCGTCGCGTCCTCATCGACAGTGGAAGACTCCTGCCATTCCTCCCCCTCGCCCTGAACGTTCATGTCGGTCGGGCGCTGATGGAGCTGCTCGGCCTGGATGAACTGAAGGGCCGTCGCAAACTCCCGCACCGACTGGTAGCGCTGTTTGGGGTCCTTCGCCATGGCCGTGGCCAGGACCCTCTCAAGCTCGTCGGGGGCGTCGGTGCGCCCGGTCTTCGGCAGCGGGGAGCGCAAAACTCGATTGATGACGGCGATCTCCGAATTGTCGCCGTCGACGATCTCGAAGGGCGCGCGTCCGGCGACGAGGGTGTAGATCGTCGCGGCCAGAGAGTAGACGTCGACGGCGGGCGCGGCCTCCCCCTCGCCCGTCGCCTGCTCCGGCGGGGCCCAGGGAACGGAAAAGCCCTCGGCCTGAGTCGTGTCGCCCATCCGGGTCGCGATGCCGAAGTCCGTGAGCACCGGATGCTGATACGGAGTCATGAGGATGTTCGACGGCTTGATGTCGCGATGGACGATTCCCGCCCTGTGCAGCGTCTCGACCGCGCCGGCGATCTGTATGCCCACTTCGAGGGCGAATGTCACCGGCAGCGGGCGCATGCGCAAAAGCTTGCCCAGATGCGGCGGAGGGCAGTACTCCATGATGAGGTACATGCGGCCGTCTTCGGTCTCCCCGGCGCCGTGCACGGAGACGACGGAGGGGTGCGAGCTCATACGCGCCATGAGGTTTGCCTCCGCGCGGAAAGCCAGCTTCTGCTGCTCGGTCACGCCCCGCCGAAGCACCTTGATGGCAACCTCGCGGTGCGGAACCTGCTGATCGTACAGGTACACGTCGGCGAAGCCGCCGGACCCCAGATAGGACAGGTACCTGGCATTGGGAATCTTCGGCGGTGTGGCGGGGCGGCGGCCGGCCGACATCAGGCTCCCGACCTCGGACCGAGCATTTGGATGGTCACACCCTCGCCGATGTCGATGACGTCGCTGACCCTGAGGAAGAACGGCTCCGTCGGGCTGATGCGGATCGGCCGCTCATTCGGACGCAGGACGTACGTCCCGTTGTTCGAGTTCCTGTCGACGAGTCGAACGTCCCAGTTGTCGACGCGAATCTCGCAGTGGGTCCGCGAAATCTGCTGATCGGGGCTCGGGACGGGGACGAGGTGGGCGCGCGGACGCCCGGGCTCCGGGGCGGACGCCGGCTTGCGGCCGATGATGATGTCGGCGTCGAGAGGCACGTTGAGCCCCGTGGACACCCAGATCTCCCCGAGGGACGGGCGGGGGTACCAATTCGGCTCGCCTCCGAGCGGGCCGCTGCATATCCTGCACACCTTCCCGTGGGGCGGGTTGAGGTGGCCGTTTTGGCACAGCACGGCCAGGACCATCGCTTGAGGAGACTCCGCCTGGACGCGCTCCCGCTCCTGCGCGCTCTGTTCGCCGACGACCGTCTCCGCGTCGTAGTCCTCGGCGGAGGCCCCCTCCTCGGCGGCGACGCGGGGGAAGGAAGGCTCAAACGGCCGAGCCCCCTGCTCGCCGTCTCGGGGGGCCTCTTCCTGCGGCGGGCCGTCCCAGCCCGCCTGGCCCTCGACGGGCGCCTCCTCTTCGACGACGTCGCCCGCCGGCTCGGCCGCGGCAGGCTCCTCGGCCGAGGGGGCCTCGTCGGCGACCTCCCAGGGGCGGGGGCTGCGGCGGACGGGCTCCTCGGCGGGCTCGGCGGACTCTTCCGCCGCATCCGCCGACCCCTGTTCGAGGCCTTCTGCCGCCTCGACGGGGGAGAACGCGGCCTGGGCCGCGTCTTCGGACTCGTCCAACTGGTCGGCCATGGGGAAGCGGCTTTCGATCGGGAACCGCGGCTCCTCCTCGGGGACGTCGCCCTCGGGCGCTTGATCGGCGGCCTCGCCGGCCGACGAGAGGTTCGCGGCGATCTCTTCGAGCTCTTCGGCGGGAATCGCCTCCTCCTCTTCGGGGGCGCCGTCTTCAGCGGCCGGGGTTTGAGCCGCGGGAGCCTCAGCCTCCCGGGGGGCGGAGGCCTCGGCCTCAACCGGGGCGGGTTCCTGCCACTCGGCTTTCTCTTCCTCGGCCTGAGCAGTGTGGAAGTCGCCGGGAACCGAGTCGATGAAGAACGGCGCCTCGGCGGACGGCTCCTCCGCCTCTTCCGAAGATTCGGCCGAGGCGACGTCGTCGGCGCCGTTGACGGCGTCGAGCGTGGGCTCGTCGAGCGGCATGCGCGTCTTTTCGAGGGCGTCAATCGGGTTGACGGGAAGGGGGCTCTCCTCCTTCGCCGCGCCGTCGGCCTCGACGGGCTCCTCCGAGGCGCCGGGCGCCTCTTGCGCCGCAGCCGCCTCGGCCCCCTGATCGGCGGCCCCGTAGCCGCCGGGAGCCGGCGAAGAGCCCGCGGCGCCGTATGCGGCCGCCTCCCTGGCGCGGGAATCCGCGGCGGCTCCGCGGATCTCGGGATGGCCGGGCACGAATGCGAGAAGAAGGGCGGAGGTCGCGGCGATGCCGTCGGCGAAGGGCAGCCCCTCCGCTCGGCCGACGCCGGCGCCGGGCCCGGCGTCGAGAACGAGGTCGGCCATGCGGTCAATGAAGGCCTCGTTCCAGGTCGGGGTCTCCATTCCGGTGCCCAGGACGTTTCCGTCCCTGTCGCACGCGCGGAAGGCCCCGCGAAGCGCGACTCGAAGATGCTCGTCTTCGGACACCGCGATGGCGAAAGCAGGGATCTGGCGCGACGGGCGCACGCCGAAGCCGAGGGCCTCCACGAGCTGCTGGAAGGTCGATCCTGAACGGATGGCCTCCCACAGCCACTCTGCCTGGCTTGGGGTGGCGCCTTGAACCATCATGGCTCCGTGAGGCGCGACGACGGCCAGAACGTCGCCGGATTTTGCCTGCGCACGTGTGATGTACATTCCTAACCCCTCCGGGGAACGGTGTCGTCGCCGACGATGCGGCGAGCGGCGGTAACGGTCTCTTCCTCAATATTGCCGCTTGGCCGCTGCGGACCACAATCCACGATGTCGACGACGACCACCGTGACGTTGTCCGAGCCGCCGGCGCCCAGAGCCTTCTGGACCAGCGTTTGCGCGGTCTCCTGCGGATCTTCCATGTATCGCGCCACCTCGCTGATCCTCTCGTTCGACACGACGGAGCTCAGGCCGTCCGAGCACAGGACGAAACGGTCTCCCATCGAGAGGGGCACAAGGAAGACGTCCGCACCCACGTCGCTTCCAGAATGCCCGCCGAGGGCGCGCGTGATGACGTTCCTGCGGCCCCAGTTGTTCCCGTCGGCCACTCCGGCGTCAATGAGCTCTTGGACCTCCGAATGGTCTTTCGTGACCTGGATGAACGCCATTCCGGACAGGTGGTAGGTGCGGGAGTCCCCGATGTTGAAGACGCGGGCGTACGGGAATCCGCCTTCGACGCCGAGGACGAGGCCCGTCAGCGTGGTCCCCGGGATCCCCGACTCGCTGGCGAGGCCGCGCACCGTCCTCGCCGCCAGGGCGATTCGCTCCTCGAGCTCGCCGGCGCTCACGAAGTCCCGGCCGTCAAGCGAGGCGAATGCGTCCACCGCCGTGCGGGAGGCGACCTCTCCGGCGCTGTGGCCGCCCATCCCGTCGGCCACCACGAACACCGGCGAGGAGGCAAAGAGGGAGTCCTCGTTCAGTTCCCGCATTCCTATGTCCGTCGCGAATCCGCAGCGGGCATACGCGTAAGGGTTCATTGGAACGTCACCCTCACGCGGCGCCCGCCGAAGACGACGCTCGCGCCGTCGGTGGCGAGCACGGGGTGGTTCGGCTGCACGGGGACCGGCTGGCCGTCCGGCGAGACGACGATGGTTCCGTTGGTCGATCTGAGATCGTCGACCCTGACGCCCCCAGGCATGAGGGTGAGCGCGACGTGGGTCTTGGAGACCGATTTCTGCAGGTCGGCCACGGGCATCGGCACGGCCGAGGGCCACGACGGGTCGACGACGGGGTTCCTTCCGAGCACCACGGTTCCCCTGAGGACGTGGGTCACGCCGTCGTCGAACATGAGGCGCACGGTGGCGGGCTCGCGGCTGCCGGCGACCCTCTCGATGATTCGGGTTTCGTCGAGGCTTCCCGCCCCGGCGCCCTCCGGGGCCTCGGCGGCTGCGGGGGGAGAGACCGCGTGGCGGGGCGAGCGCGCCGAACGCGACTGGCGCTGGGGGGAGTCCAAGGCGGGCGGAGAAGCCTCGGCGGCGGGAGAGATTCCGTACTCGTCGAGCTGCTCGGCGATCCGAGCCTGAGCTTGCGCCCGGTTGCTGCGGGCGCGCCTGGACATCCGGCCCTCCTCAGGATCGGGCGCTTGATTCTGAGGCGCGAACTGGGAGGTCTCCGGCGCGGGGTAGCCGGGGGCGTCGTGCCGCGGCCCGTAAGCCGCCTCCGGCGCGCTGTAGGCCGACTGCCCGTAAGCCGCCTCCGGCGCGCTGTAGGCCGACTGCCCGTACTCCGCAGGCGGAGCCTGACGCTGGTCGACGACCCTGGAGAAGCCGGGGCCGACCAGCCCTGGCGCCTGCGCGTAGGGATCGGCCGGCGGCTCGGCGGCCGACATTCCGGACGGAGCCCCCTGCAAAGGGGCGGCCATCGGCGATCCGGCCGACTGCGCCAGCTGGGCGCTCGCGGCGGAGGGGGCGCCGAATTCGTCGTCGTCCTCGATGGGGCGCCGCGTGTCGACGTAGATGATGCCTCCGACCCTGTCGAACCACGTGCGCCCGAAACGGTCGCTCGTGAAGTGAAGGATGAACGGGAGGCCGACGACGAGGGTCGCCAAAGTCACCGCGGCCTCGACGGCGTACTTCTGTATTGCGAGCACTCCGGCGTTGCCGCCGTCCCTCATTCGGACGGCCGCCACGCCGAGGGACGTCAGCCCCGGAAGAGTACCCCTCTTGGCGACGTAGCAGCAGTTGCCCGCGATGAAAACGACGATCAGCCCCACGCACGCGACGTAGGGCATCGGCTTTTCGCCAGGCGGCGGGAAATCCGCGTCCACTATCGGTAGAGCCGAGGCTCCTAGCTCGGCCACAACGATGAGAAGGCTGAGGATCCGCGACGTGGTGCGACGCCGCTTGCCCGCTGGCTGATAGAACACCCTCTCATTACTCATGAGTTCCCTCTTTTTCATTAGGTCTCTTGGGAGGATATACCGACCCGGCGGATCCGCGCTCGCCTTGTTCATGGGGACTGCTAGCCTTGAAGGGCTTCGCTCGCTTCCAGCGGCGCACCACGCCCGCCCGCGGAGGTTTCGACTTGCGGCGCGCGCCGAAGGATTTCAAGGAAAAACGCGACCTTCTGGCCGAGGCTCGACGGATGACGGACTTCGCCTCCTCCGCGCTTCGCCACGTCGCCGTCAAAGAAGTATCGCCAATATCACCGCTTCCGAAGACTGAGGCGTCGGCCCTGCGGGCCGTTTCTACGATGGGCGCCGAATCGACCTCCGCTTTTCCTGCGGACGCCTTCTTCCCGGAGAGGGCCTTTGCGACCGCGTCCGTCACCGCGGACGCCTGCTCGCTGCGGGTCATCCGGGCGTCGACCGCCACCCGCCCGTCGCGGGCGACGTCGAGCACGTCCTCCCACGCTCCGGCGGCCCTCTCGTCGGGGCGGCCTTTCGTCCGCCGCCTGCGCGTGCGGAGCGCCTTCGCGGCGAGGACGGCGACGAAGGGGCCGACGACGAGCAGCGTGACGCCCAGCCCCGTCGCGATGTAGAAGAACCAGCGGGAGACCCCCGCGTCCTCGTCCTTCTTGCGGTCGTCGTCGTTTTGGTTGGTGGGGGTCAGCTCGACCGGCTGGTCGAGCGGATCGGGCGGCTGGATCACGATGGGCCGGGGGTTCGGCTTCGGTTTGGGCTCTTGAGTCTGCAGCTTCTTGTCTCGCGGCGGCGTCGGGTCGAACATCACCCACCCGTATCCGTCGAAGTTGATCTCGACCCACACGTGGGCGTCGCGGCCCTTGATGTTGATCGTTCCGTCCTTGTGGGAGTCGGGGTAGAAGCCCATGACGACGCGGGCGGGCATTCCCGCCGACCTCGCCATGAGGGCCATGGCGACGGCGTACTGCTCGTCGTCGCCCTGCATGTACTCGGCCTCCAAAAAGGCCTGGATCCTCTGGTTCCTGTGCCCCGGGCGCGAGGGAGACTGCTCGCCGCCCGCGTAGAACCCGTTGTTCTTCAGGTGCTGCTCGATTGCGCGGGCCTGCTGAATCGGGCTCATCGTCCCCTTGAGGATCTTCTGGGTCTTTGCGGCGACGGCGTTGGGCACGTTCGCATTCTCCTCCATCGGCACCGCCCCGAAGGCGTGGCCTTCGAGCTGCCTGTCCGACGGGGCGGGCCGGACGAGGTCGACGATCCTGTACGAGTCCCCCTCCCTCAGAGGCGTGACGGTCAGAGCCGTCTGCTCCGAGGGCGAGTAGTAGAGGTCGTCTTGGAGCTTCTTGGCCCGGTCGCCCGCGAATTTCAGGTGGGTGAGAAGGCCTCCTCCCGGAACCCACACGCCCGAGTACTTGCCCACCGAAATCGAAAGCCCGCTGGGACGGGACTTGGCGGGCGGGTTCTCGAGGGAGACGTCCGGGCCGATGCGCCGGAAGCCCTTTTTCGGGTCCGTCGAGACGTTGTAGACGATCCCGTCGTAGACGTCGAGGGTGGCCAGGCGCACCCGCTCGTCCTTCTTCAGCCCCGCCACGGAGAAAAGGGTCTCGCTCGCATGCTGGTCGTTGTACGAGCGGAAATCGGACAGAGGCGACGGGTACTCGCGCACATTGAGCGGCGGGACGACGTGGTCGCGCACGGCGTACCGCGCCTGCGAGTCCGTGAGCGCGGGAGCGAGCGCGAGCGCCGCCACGGCGCCCGCCCCCGCGAGCGCAAAGGCCCCGTTTCGGCGCCGTCGGCTCGCCTTCTCCCCCGCCTCCGCGGCGGAGACCGCCACGACTCTGCGCCTTTCGATGACGCGCGAACACCAGACGAGGCCGATCAGGCCCACGGTCACTCCGATCCACCGGGCCAGAGGCGCCTGCCTCGAGCCGAAGAGGATTCCCAGAATCACGACCAGCCCGACGGGAATGACGCCCCACTCGGGCCGCGAAGTGCGCAGCGCCAGCGAGCCGCATATGAGCGCCGCGACGAGGCACGCGAAGTAGGGCAGGACGGTCGGCCCCACGAAGGCCGCCGCGGGCGGGGTGAGTGTGAGAAGGTCTTTCCACCCCTTGATGGTCTGCACCATGAGCATCTGCAGAGCCTCGGAGTTCGGCAGCCAGCCCGCGGCGGCCACGGGCCGCAAGGCGATCGCCCCGCCGAACAGCAGGTAGCATGCGACGCCGAAAACGGCCGTGAGCCACGGCGTGAGCCGGGCCGCGCAACCGACCCAGGCGACGGCCACGCCCACGGCGATGCCGCCGAGGGCTGCGACGTATCCGCTGAGGTCGCCGAAAACCGGCCCCCACGTCATGCTCGCGGCGACGAGCATGACGACGAGGACGCCGAGGTCCATGTAGCGCAGGCGGCTTGCGGGCATCAGGCCACCGCCTTGCGCAGAGCCAGGGGCAGGTCGTCCAGCCGGGGGACGGTCACAAGCGGCAGGCCGGCGATGAGCGAGCGCGCCGTTTTGCCCCGCTCGTCTGCCCGGAGCGCGAATGTGCGGGCGTTGACGGGGAGGATCGCGTAGCCGCTGTGGATTTCGGCGACGTCGACGAGGGACCCCGTGACCAGGGCGATGACGCTGGCGTTGGGGGCCTTGTCCATCGCGACTCGGGCGAGCTCGCGCAGGCGGGCGACGCCGGGGCGGGCGTCCAAAAGGGTCAGGCCGTCGAGGAAGGGCCTGGGCGAGCTCGTCGGAAGCGGGCCGAGCTGGCTGACGAAGCTCAGCTCCCTGCGCTCGCGCAGGACCGCCGCCCCGATCGAGGCGGCCACGCTGACGCCGAGCTCGTACTCGCTTTCCGAGGCCCAGGACCGGGCGTCGTCGTCGAAGACGATGAGCAGGTGGGCCCTTCGGGTCTCCTCGAATTGGCGGACCATGAGCCTGCCCGTGCGGGCAGTCGTCTTCCAGTGGACGTTGCGCCGGTCGTCGCCCGGGATGTAGTCGCGCAGGGCGTGGAAGGCGACGTCGTTGGAGGAAAGGTCGTGGGTCGCGGCGCCCTCGATGTCGCGGATGAACCCTATGGAAGACGAGCCCACGTTGACGGTTTTGGGGTGGACGTAGAGGTCTTGGCGTTCCACCCACACCTGTTCGCGGCGCAGCAGGCCGAGCCCGTCGCCGCGCACGGACCTGACCGGCCCGACCGGGATCACCCCCCGCCGATGCGTGGGAATCGTGAAGATTTCGTTGAACGCGCGGTCTCCGGAGAGGATCGGGATCCCGAATTGCGCGACCGTCGCGCCCACGGGCACCTCGACGACCGACGACGGGCAGGGCCGGGCCGCCGTGTTGGCGACCGTCAGCTCTCCGACGGCCGTTTCACCCGAGACGACGCGGCTGGAGGCGAGCGTCAGATCGACCTTGTAGGAGACCTTTCCTATCGTCCATGCCACGGCGGCGATCCACGCGACGCCCAAGAGCACCGCCAGGCAGACGAGCTCCATCCAGTCGCGCTGGCGGCCGTAGTGCCAGGCGAGGACCGCCAAGGCGAGCACGGTCCAGCCGAAACCGGTGACGACCCTGAGCACGGGGATCGCACGGCGGACTCCGGGCAGCCCGGACGCCCGCTCGCCCAGGCGGCGCAGCGCCCGGGCGGCCGCTCGCCGCAGACGGGAAGCGCCCGCCCTGAGGGGACGGCGGGCCCCCGATTCCTTCACATGCAGAAAGGCCATCCTATTTGCGCAGCGTCGGCGCGGGCACCTCTTCCAGGGCGCGCTCGACGACAGCCTCTCTGGTCGCCCCCGCGAACTCGGCGTCGGGGTCGAGGACGAGCCTGTGATCCCACACAACGTGGGCCAAGGCCTTGACGTCGTCGGGGAGGACGTAGTTCCGGCCCTGCGAAAGGGCCCACACGCGGACGGCGCGAACCATCGAGATCGCGCCGCGCGTGGAGACTCCGACCCGCACGTCCTTCGACGCGCGGGTGGCCTCGACGAGGTTCTGGACATAGCCGAGCACCGCTTCGCTGGCGAAGTTGTTCGCCGCCCGGCGCGACATCTCGTCGACCGCGCTGGTTGAAATCACGGGAGGGAGGTCCTTCGAACGGTCCGGCGAGGCCGCGCCCTTGAGGATCTCCACTCCCGCGGCGTTCTGGGGGTATCCGACGGAGGTCTTGACGAGGAAGCGATCGAGCTGCGCCTCGGGCAGCGGGTAGGTTCCGGCCTGCTCCACGGGATTCTGCGTGGCGATCACCATGAAGGGGCGCCCGGTCTCGTGGGCCACGCCGTCGACCGTCACGCGGGACTCCTCCATGACCTCCAAAAGCGCGGACTGGGTTTTGGGCGAGGCGCGGTTGATCTCGTCGGCGAGGACGATCGAAGCGAAGATCGGCCCCTTGTGGAAGTTCCATTCGCCGGTTTTCTGGTCGTAGATTGTCACGCCCGTGATGTCGGACGGAAGAAGGTCCGGGGTGAACTGGATGCGCGAATGGGTGCCCTGGACGGTAGCCGCGATCGACCTGGCGAGAGCCGTTTTTCCGGTCCCCGGGGCGTCTTCGAGAAGCAGGTGGCCCCCCGCGAACATCGCCGTGAGGGCGAGGCGGATGACGTCGTCCTTGCCCAGAAGCGCGCGGCCGACGTTGCTGACGATTCTCCCGAACGTCTCCGCGAACCACGCGGCGTTCTGCTCGGTCACCTGTTCTTGTTGCTGAGTCATGTTCTTCCTGTCGATCTCTTTCGCGCTTTCTCACGCCCGCAGCGTGCGGAACGCGGCGGGTTCGGGCGGCAGAGCGAGGGCCTCCTGCGGGAGGCGCCCGCCCAGCGCGCCTCCCGGATCGGAGCGCCAGGCAACTGAGTACATGCCCACGCGCTCGCCCGGCATGAGGTCGTTGCAGCGCTCGTCGCTGTCAATCTCTTGCGGGGAGGACTGCCTGACCCTGATGCAGTACCTGACCGGCCTCAGCCCGACGTCGTCGATCTTCACCGAGTTCTTCGAGAAATCGACGGACTTCGACTTCTTGATGCCGCTTCCCGTTATGGTGTATTCGCCGGAGGACCCGTTGTGCGAGCCTCCGCTCCACGTGCAGACGACGTCGTCGTCGCCGGGCTCCTCCCAACCGCAGGAGAACGTGTCCGGCGGCGTCGGCTTGCCGTAGGGGACGACGGCGTTGGACGAGGAGACGAGGCTCGTGCGGTTCTCCGAGACGGTGCGGGCCCGGAACTGAAGCTTGACGCTCTGTCCGTTGGGCAGGCCGCGAACGACCTGGCCCCCGCCGTTGATCCGGTTCCAGGAGCCTCCGCCGTTGGTCGAATACTCGTAGACGAGCTCGGACTCCCTCCAGCCGTTGGTCGCGGACCCGCGGGGCGCGTTCGTGATGCTCACCTCGCCCGAGGTTCCCGTCGCCTCGATGCGGCCTCCCGCGGGCGCGCTGAGCGACCCCAGGATCCGAACGGAGCCGGCGTTTGCGGACGTGGACGAGTTCGGGTTCTTGCTGTTGTAGGCCGTGACGGTGAAGCTCACGGGCTGGCTCGAGTAGGCGATGTCCATGACCACCGAATTCTTGTTGCCCGCGACCGTCACGTTCTCCCCCGTGCTCGCCTGCACGGTGTAGGACTCGATCGCTCTGCCGTTGCTCGGCGCGCTCGTCCAGCGGACGGTCGCCTGGCCCTTGCCGTCGCTGCCCGATTTGTTCACCGACGTGTTCTCGACATTCGCCGAGAAGGCGCCGGGGCGGCCGAAGGGCGTGACGGGGGCCGAGGGCGCGGACGGCTCGGACTTCCCCTGCCTGTTCGTCGCCACGAGGGTCGCTTGAACCGAAGTCCCGTTGGGGACCCGGACGGTCGCCGACGTCGCGCCTGGGGCAAGCTGCACAGACTGCCCCGGGGTGACGTTGAGCGTGAGGGCCGTCACCGGGCTGCCGTCGGAAGACACGCGGTTCCACGAGAAGGTGACGCTTCCGTCGCCGGGAGTCGCCGTCAGGCCCGCCGGCCGGTTGGGCACGATGTCCATGAGCACGGGCGCCGACCGCGTGGGAGTCGAAGCGCCGACGGCGTTGTACGCCGTGACCTCGAATACGTGGTCGATGCCGAGAGTCCGCCCGTCCAGCTGGCATTGGGTGACCGCGCCGCAATGCTTCTCATCGCCCTGCGTCACGTCGCGGACCACGACGTCGGTCACGGGCGAGCCGTTGAAGTCGATGACCTTCCACATGACCGTCGCGGAGTTCTTGTTGGTCACCCGCGCGCCGAGGATCTGCACCGGAGACGGCTTGCCCAAAACCGAGAGCTTGAACTGGCCGCGCACCGACCTTTCGGGCAGCCCCGTCGCGTCCATGAGCTGGTAGGAGACGTAAATCTCCCCCGTCACGTCGGGCGGAATCGACACGGAGACGACGGTTCCCGAGGAGGAGGCCTTGACTCCTCCGACCTTGCTCGAGACCGTCGGCTGGCCGGCTATCGACAGGGGCTTGTCCGGGAAGGGGTTGACGGCGAACTTGGACACGTCGACCTTCACCGTGCTCCCCGCCTTCACGGTCTCCTCGTAGGAGGCGACCTGGATGAGCGGCCTGTCCGTCTTGACGATCGTCACGGGAACCTGGCCCTTGACCGAATTGTGCCCGTCGCTGATGGACACCTCCACAGCCCCCGCGGAGCCCGGCTGCGAATCGGCGTCGGCCTTGACCGAGAGCACGGACCCGGAGACCTTGGCGTCGATCCCCTTCGGAGCCTTGACCACCTTGTACGTGAAGTCCTTCGGATCGTCGCCCCGGTCTTGGTCGGTCGTCATCGCCGCCAGGTTCGCCGAAACGGGCTTCGTCGATCCGGCCTCGACCTGCACGGGCGTCGGCGTGAACTCCGGCGGACGGTTGCCGGACGGCTTGACCTCGACCGGAAGCTGCAGGGTTCTCACCAGGCCGCTGCCGTCGTTGCGGTCCTTTCCGTCCGTGACCTCGAGGGTGATCATCGTCGGGCCGGAAAAGTCCGGCTGCGAGGTGAAGGTGATCGTCCGATCGTCCGTGTAGAGGGGGTCGCCGTTCCATCCGACAGAGGCGGCCACCTTGCTGGGGTCGGTCATGATGACGGACCTGCCCGAGCGCGTGAGGATGTAGTCGTTGATTTTGATCTTCTTCGGCTTTCCGGCCTCGGCGACGATCGTCTTCGACGTGTCGACGACGGGCTCGGTCTGCCTGGCCGGGGGCACGCGCACGACGGCGGCCGATTCCATCCCCGTCGAATCCTTGACTTTGTAGAGGACGATCCGCGCCTTGTCGGAGGTCTTGATGGTCAAGGACTTGTCGGAGTTGACGGTCACGCCCTCGTCGTCGGACTCGACTTTCTCGTCGTAGACGTCGCCGTCGGGGTCGGTGTCGTTGGCGAGCACGTCGACCCTCACCTTGTCCTTGCCGAAGGCCTTGTCCCGGCTCACCGAATCGTCGCGGGCGATGGGCGCGAGCGCGGGGGCGTCGGGCGAGACGTTGACCGTCAGCAGGCCCTCCGCGAATCCGCCCCTGCCGTCGGTTATCCGGTAGGAGACGGGATAGGACCCCGCCGTTTTGGGCGTTTTGACGATGACCTCGTTGCGGCGCTCGGAGACTTTGAGGCCCTTGGCCCTGCTCTTGGCCGAACCGGCCACGAGCTTCGGCGTGTCGCCGCTGTCGGGGTCCGAGTCGTTCTGCGTCACGGGCACCGACACCTTCGTCCCGGGCCGCACCCGGACCTGGTCGGAAACCGCGTTGGGCGGCTGGTTTGTCTTGGGCGCCGGAACCACGCCCACGCGCACTCTGGCCGTCGCCGTCTTCCCGTACGCGTCGCGCACGATGTACTGGAAGCTGTCGGTTCCGGGCTTGCCCGCCGTGTACTTCAGAGAGTCGCCGCCGACCTCCACCAGGCCGAGCTTCGGCGATTCGCCCGGGCCGACGAGCTCGACCGAGTCGCCCTCGGGGTCGATCCCGTCGAGCGGGACCGTTATATTCAGCTTTTCGCCGACGACGGCGCGGGCCGTGATGTTCTTCGGTATGGGCGGGCTGTCCTTCTCGGCGTCGGCGGCCGTGACGGTGATGTTGACGGTGGCCGACTCCGTGTGGCCAAGGGAGTCTTGGACCGTGTACACGACCTTCACCGAGCCGGGCTTCTTCCCCGCCCTGAAGCGAACGACGTTGTCGGAGAGGAAGACCTCCCCCTGATCCTTCTCGGCGTTCGACTGCAGGTTCGGCAGCACGGTCATCTTGAGGTTGCCGGGGGACCTGTCGTTCGCCAGCACGCGCACCGATCCGACGTCTCCGGCCCGGACGACGAGCTGGTCGTCGGCGAGCACGGGCGGCGCCTGCGCGTCCGCGGCGGGCACGGGAATGACTTTGACCCGGCCGGTCGCGGTCTGGCTTCCGTTGGAGACGGTGTACGTGAAGGTTTCGGGGGCGTCCAGCCCGGCCGGCGCGCTGACCCTGGCATGCTCGTGGTTGTACGGAGAGACGACGAGCTTGGACCCCGGCTCAGTCTGGACGGACTGGAGCGTGAGCACGCCTCCGCCGGGGTCGGAGTCGTTGGTCAGCACGTCGACGAGGTTCTGGCCTCCGGCCGGCAGCATCGCGATGTCGTTCTCGGCGATCGGCGTCGAGTTGGCGTCGCGCTCGACAGCTTCGACGCGGATGATCCCCATCGACGACGTCGGCCCGTCCGAGACGAAGTACGTCTGGTAGTAGGTGCCCGGCTTGGACGCAGAGACCGTCACGGTGCTCTGATCCGAGGAGGCCTTGGCGGTCAGGCCCTGGGGGCTCGGGCCGAGGCTCACGAGCTTGAGGGAGTCGCCGTTGGCGTCCGTGTCGTTGGCCAGCGGGTCCACCGTGGTCGATTCGCCGGCCACGACGCGCACGAGGTCGCCGTTGGCCCTGGGGGGCTGATTGACGCCGTCGGTCACTTCGACGACGACGGAGCCGTTTGTGTCCGCCTGTCCGTCCGAGACGACGAGGTTGACGTTGCGCACGCCCGCCCCCTGGCCGAGGTCGGAGATGGAGACGGATCCGGTCTCCCGGAACGAGGCGTTCAGCCCCTTCGTTCCGGCGGCGCTCTTGAGGTAGATCTGGTCGCCGTCGGGATCGATCCAATCCCCGAGCACCTGAAGGGTCGTCGTGCCGCCTGAGGAGAGCTTGGCGCTCGTATTGATCCTTTGCACGGGCGGGGCGTTCTGGCTGAACGGATGGACGGAGACGCTCACCGTCGCGGTCGCCTTGCCCCCGCGCCCGTCGTCGGCCTCGTACGTGAAGGAGGTCGATCCGCTCGCCCCTTCGGGCACGTCGATCTGCAGAGCCTGCCCGTTGCGCCCCGGCCGGACGGTCCCGAAGGACGGCTGGCTGAGCGCCTTGACCGTCAGGATGTCCCCGTCCTCGTCGTTGTCGTTGAAAGTCACGGGCAGCGTCGTCGAGCGCCCGGGCCGGACGCCGAAGGAGTCGTTCTCCGCCTTCGGCGGGTGGTTCTCATCCGTCCTGTTGGGGTCTTGCTGCTGGGTGTTGAGGTCGGAGCTGTCTTCCTTCTTGTCGTCGTCGACGTCCTCGCTCTGGTTGATGTTGTTCCAGTCGTTGACCAGAACCATGTCTTTGTCGGGAAGCCACACGTTGCCGTTGGCCACGTCGTTGAGGGCGATGATCTTCCTGTTTGTGCGGAAGCGCACGCTCTTGCTCGCCTCGAGTTTCTCGGCGGGGCGCGAGACGTCGTCGGCGTTGCCGTCGCAGTCTCTCACAAAACGGCCGGTGTTGGCCCACGCCGCGTAAGCGCACCCCTGGTGGAGCACCGGAGGCGCCGCGTTTCCCCGCGCGTTCGGGTTGTCCGGGTCGGCGGCCTTCTGCGTGACGGCGCCGTCCTCGAGGGAAACGCGGTACAGCGACGTCGACGAAGCCACAAGCGCGTCCGACGACTTCGGCCCCGGCTCTTGGAGGCGCAAACCGTTGCTGTCGCCGAGCGAGACGAGCTTGCCGTCGGGAAGCAGGAGCCTGCCCGAGTCGGGGTCGAGCACCACAGGCTTGTCTCCGACCGAGCTGATCTGGAGCCCCTTGACCGAGGCGAGCTCGTCCGGGAGCTTGTGCTCGATCCGCGTGAAGGCCGAGCCCTCGGCCTTCATCGTGCGCAGGACCCTCTCCCTGGCCGAGACGACGTGGACGGACCCGTCCTTGCCCACGGCCATCGTTCCGTCCTTGACCCCTTCGGTCGTCGGCTCCGCGGCCTCGGGCGAGAAGCTGGGAAGCGACTTGGGGTCCGTCGTCCAGACCTTTCCGGCCTTCGAGTCGATGAGCCCGATCGTGCCGCCGCCCAGCCCGACGCCGTCGACCGTTCCGAGTTGCTGCTCCGTGCCGATGAGGGACTTGGCCGGATCGACTGTCGCGAGTGTCCCGGCCTCCATGTTGCGGTAGAGAACCGTGTCCTCTTCTTGGAGCACGTCGAATTTGTCGGTCTTCGTCCTGTCGGAGGCGTCGATCGATTGTGAGGGGTAATTCACATGGCCTAGCATGCGCGAACTCTGGTTCGTGACCCACACGCCGCCGTCGTTCAGGGAGAGCTCGGCTCTGTCGATGCCCTGGGACGCGGCGATGGCCGCTCCGTAGGCGAGAAGGATCGCCGCAGTCGCCCCGGTTGAGACCAGACGCTGGGCACGCTTCGAAAGCCCGCGGCGGCGGCGCCTGGGCCTCGGGGCATCGCGTGTAAGGTCGCGTGAACGCGGCAAAGACATCCTTTTACCTCCTATTGGATGTTCCGTGCGCGGGTGGCGTGTGGGAGGAACCCACGCACGGCTGAGGCGCCTCGCCCCCTTCGATTGTTCGAACAGCGCGAGGAACCCCGCTGTTCAAAATATATTGCCTTTTGCCCTAGCTTCCAAGACGCCTTCCCCCGCTTTCGCGAGTGCAGCGCTCGCGGCCCCAACCGAGCGTCGCCCCGCACCCCTCGCCACTCACCCCCGCACCGCCATCCTCACAGCCCCCGGCCTCCTCACCCCGCGCATCGCTCCGCCAGCCGGTCAACCTCAACGGACGCACGTTCAGATTTCGCACGCTTGCGCGCCAAAACGTTCTCAAAGCGGAATAATTTGGCCTAAACACAAGGAAATGCGGCCTTTTCCTTGACTCCCGCCTCGCTCGCCTCGGCTTCCGCCCCGATCGCGCGGAACGAACAGGTGGGCTTTTGCCGTCATTTCGGGAGAGAATGACCGCATGGGTTTCATCGACTGGGCATTCGACGTCGCGACGGCGCACCCCGACTTGACGGGCGCGCTCATCGACGTCGACGGCGAATGGCTTGACATCCTGCTTCCCGACGGCCGCACGTTCCGCTTTCGCCCCGGCCAAATGATCGACGGATCGAAGCCCGAACCCGTCCGCCGCAAGCTCCTCGACCGCCTCATCTCCATCGGCGTCGCCCGCGCCGAGTCCGCGCCCGCCGAGTCCGCGCCCGCCGAGTCCGCCTTTCCCGCGTCCGGATCTCCCGCGTCTTCGAATCCCGGTTCGAGCGCGCCCGGGATCGACGCAGCCTCCGACCGATCCTCGGGCCCCGAATCTTTCGACGAGGACCCGCCGGAGGACGAGCCCTCCGCCGTCGCAGCAGAACGCCTTGAACCGTTGGACACAAGCAGCGGAGAGTCCGTTTTGGCCCACATCATGCCGATCGTGCGCAGCGCCGACTACTTCGTCGCCTCCCACGACCACGCCCGCGACGACTCGATGATCTACGTCCCCCTCACTTCTTTCGTGGGCGCGGGCATCGCGATCGACGGCCGCGACCTCATCACGCCCATGTACTTCTCCGACGCCGAACGGCTGGGGCTTCCCACCGACATCGTCGGTTTCTTCCAGCAGGCGCTCATGCACCTGCGGACCTCCGACTTGGCCAACGGCCAGCCTTCCGTGCAGGTCCAGCCGGGAACTCTCGCGGGAGCGCAGATTTTCGAGTTCGCCGGCCCTCCCAGCTATCAAAGCTCGTGGTTCATGGACGTCGAAATGGCACTCACCGTGGCCGAGTCGCTCAGTTCAGTCCACGACGACGGCCTCGCCCTGTTCGTTCCCGCCTCGCGCGACCTGGCGTTCGTGGTGATGGCCGACGATCCGCATCTCGCCCCGCTGTTTCAGTATCTTTCGCGGGCCACGACAGACGCAGAATCGATCTACCCGCTTCCGCACGTGGTGACCGGCGACGGATGGAGCGAGTGGATTCCGATGAACGACCACCCCGCCGCCCGCATCCTCTCCAAGATCCGCGCGCGCTCGCGGGCGGCGATCTACAGCGTGCAGGAACGCGAGATGCGCACGTGGCCCAATGACTTCGGAAAGCTGGCGCCGTTTGAAGTAATTCGCGACGGCGCTCTGACCTCCTCCGCGACCCGCTGGACGTCCCTCGACGGCTTCGGATCCGTTCCCGACGCCGAGTACATCGACTTCGTGCGCCAAAGGTCTCCCCATCCGTGGGACGCTGAGACGTCCGACCGCGTGCGGCTCCGAACCCAGGTGGCCCGCGACGTCTGGCACGAGGGCATGTCCCCCATGCACAATGTGTGGCCCCCGCGCTGGAATGTCGCCGGCTTTCCCGACGACGCCCAGATGGCCGCCCTCAAGGAAGCCTCAACCCGCGAGTTCTAAGCGGAGCGCATGGCTCCGCGGCCCGCTAAGTCCCTAGCCCATGCTTCTCCCCCGCTTTCCTGCGTAGAACCGGCCAAGGGTCTCCTCCTTGAAGTCCGCGTAGTCGCCCGCCTCGATTGCCGCGCGGATCCCGTCGACGAGCCGCACGGTGAAGTGCTCATTGTGGATCGTCGCGAGTGTGGAGAAGAACATCTCCTTGGCCTTGTACAGATGGTGGAGGTACGCGCGCGAGTAGTGCGTGCACGTGTAACAGCCGCATCCGAGCACGAGCGGATTGAAATCGCGTCTGAACTGGGCGCGCGTGAGATTGAACCTCCCGTCCGGCGAGTAAATCGCGGCGTTGCGGGCAACGCGCGAAGGGTTGACGCAGTCGAACGTGTCGGCCCCGGCCTCCACCGCCGCGAAGAGATCGTCCGGCTCGGAGATCCCAAGAAGGTGGCGCGCCCGGTCTTCGGGCAGTTCCTGCGAGACCCACCCGACGATCGTCCCGAGATTCTCCTTCTCCAGCGCCCCTCCGATGCCAAAGCCGTCGAATCTCTGCCCGTCCGCTTCCATCCCGCCGAGGTCGCGGGCGGCCTTTCGCCGCAGATCCTCGTATTGGGCGCCTTGGACAACCCCGAAGAGCTGCTGGTAGGGCTTGCCTTCGCGTTCGGCCGTCAGTGCGCGATGGGCCGCCAGACACCGCAGCGCCCATCGCCTCGTGCGTTCGAGGGCCTCCTCCTGGTAGGCGCGGGAGTTGAGCAGCGTCGTCAGCTCGTCGAAGGCGAAGATCACATCCGCTCCAAGCTCATGTTGGATGCGCATTGAGACTTCGGGCGTGAATCGGTGGCGACTTCCGTCGAGGTGGGATCGGAACCACACGCCGTCGTCGTCGACGTCGGCCAGGCGTTCCTTCGACGGCGCCACCGTCCTGTCGGCGTGCGACAAACCCGAGAACTCCTCGGAAAGCACCTTCTTGAAGCCCGACCCCAGAGACAGGACCTGAAACCCGCCCGAGTCGGTGAACGTCGGACCGCGCCAGTTCATGAACTTCCCGAGCCCGCCGGCTTCGTCGACGATGTCGGAGCCCGGCTGCAGGTACAAGTGATAGGCGTTGGCGAGCACGGCCTGCGCGCCGACGTCGGCAATCGCCTCGGGCGCCACTGCCTTGACCGTGGCTTTGGTTCCGACCGGAACGAAGGCAGGCGTGGCAATCTCGCCGTGCGGGGTGGCAAGCACTCCCGTGCGGGCAAGCGGGTGGGCGTCTAAGCGGGTTCGAATCTCAAACGTCATCTCTTAATCTCCTTGCCGTCGGCCTCCGAAACCCGCTCTTCAGCGGAAGATTCTGCGTACGCGGGATCCGTCTTCTTGACGAATCCGATGACGGCGTAGGTCAGCGGCAGGAAAACGGCTTCGACGCCGACTTTGTAGGCGAAACCGACGAGCATGAGGTTGAGGATCGTGGCCCATCCGGCGTTCCCTGCCCACGCGATGAGGCAGAAGACGGCGGTGTCGGCGGCCTCTCCCACCACGGTCGATCCGAGCAGGCGCGCCCATAGGCGTTTCTCTCCGAAGGCCTTTTTGATCTTGACGAGCACAAGGGAGTTGAGGAGCTGGCCCGCGAGGTATCCCAGCAGCGAAGCGACGACGAAGCGCGGCACCTGGCCGAGAACCGCTTCGAAGGCCGCCTGGTTCTTGTAGTCGGGGTCGGCAGGCGCGATCTGAACGAGCCAGAAAGTCAAAGACGCCAGAATCTGAACGACGAATCCGGTGACGATGACTCTGCGCGCCAGCTGAAAACCGTAGACTTCGGAGAGGACGTCGCCGAGGATGTATGTCAGCGGGAAGAGGATGGCTCCGCCGTCGAACACCAGGTGCCACGAGAGGCCTCCGACGGCTACGTCCACGCCGATGAGTTTCGTGGCGGCGATATTGGACAACAAAAGGAATGCGACGAAGCACACTGCAACGATGTCGAAGTGTCCTCGGCGGACATGACGGTGGCTCACGGAGAACTCCTTTAGACGGGTCTTTCAGCGCAGTTCGCCCCGCGCTGCCACCACGGAGGCCGGTTTGAAACCGAGACGTCGAATCGCTCCGCCGTCCTCGTAGAGTGTAGCGCCGCACGCGCCCGACGCGAAGCCCAAACCCGCGATCGGCGTATGTTCAATCGTCTTTCGCGCTCCATTTTCACACCCCGTGCCTTCGCGTTCCAATGACTGTTCCGTCTGGCCGGGTGAAGATGAATCCACCGTCGTGGTGGGCGATCGTTGTCATCTCCCGATGGACGAGGGCATGGTGATGCCAGCACAGCAGGACGGCGTTGGCCAAGTCCGTTGCGCCTCCCCCTCTCCAAGGCAAGGCATGGTGTATCTGGCCGTGGGCGATTGTCTCCGAGCACCCCGGGTACCGACAGGTCCGATCCCTGGCGATTACAGCGCGAGTCTGCCCAGGCGTGAACAAACGCTTGCTTCGCCCCGCGTCGAGAACTTCCCCGGTCGCAGAGAACACGATGCGGCCAGCCGAAGAATCACATGTCAGCCTGGCAAGCTGAGTCATCGACAGTGCGGTCCCGTCGTCAAAAGCGGCCGGCTCCGCTCCAACCAAAGCCTTCAGATCGATTGCAGAGGGAATGACCGCCAGGAGGGGCCCAAGCTTCTTCCGTTGCCAGCGAACCTTTTCTAGGCACGCGCCGGCCCGCCCCTGCCCGCCGGTCTCGACGCACCGCCTCGAAGCATCGGGGCTCACGCCGCCATCGGTCCGGTCCGTTTCGGCGGCCCCGACGCCGCCCGCGTCGACGCCTCCGGTCGCCGCGACGTCGCTTTTGAACATCGAGAGCGAGCCCTCCGAAGAATCGTTTGCGTCGAGGGCAGGACAGCCATCGGCGGCGCCTTCCAAGCGCATGAGAGTCGCCAGGGGAACATGAACCGACAAATGCGGGCGGATGCGAGCCCCTGCGGCCAGAGTCCCCTCGTCAAGGCGGGCACTGGCAAGCTCAACAAGGGCGCCGGCGCGCCGTTCCGGAAGAGTGCGCGAGTCGTCGGCGTCTTTTCGCCCCATGAGCGCGCTCAACGCCGTGTCAACGAGCGCCGAGGTCTCGCTGGAAAGCCAACCGCTGACGCGCATCCCCCATCCCGCTGGAGAAAATACGACTTTCTCCCGCGCGGCTTCGTCTTTCTCCGCCGCCACGCCCATGGCAGGGTCTTCCCGCAGGGCGCGCGCTTTGAGACGTCGCTCGAATTCGCGCGGGGCAAACTGACGCGCCCACTGAACTATCTCTTCTTGAACCCCCTCGCGGCGAAGCGCCTCCCGCAGGGCGGGCGTGGAAAACACCCGCCGAACGCCGTCGACATGCTCGGCGAACACGTCCCCCGACTCCAGCGCGGCGGCCATGACCGGCAACTCCTCGCCTAAAGATTGGGCGCGCGCGATTTCGCGGGCGGCGGCAGCCGGCGACTGCCCCGAGGCCTTCTCGTTCCAACGGGCCAGCGTTCGCTCACCCGAAGCGCGCCAACTGCCTCTTTCGCCAATCGCAAGGAGCCAGCGCCCCCGCACCGCCCCCAGGCGCGAGGCCAACCCCGCCAGCGCCTCGGCGCCGGCAAGAAGCTCCTCATCAGAAGCCCTTGACACATCCAGACCGGCCAGAACCGAAATGTCGGCCTTCAAACCGTTCAGAGACTCGCCCACACCGGGCGTCCGATCCCCATCGAACGCCCTCCCGCCGCCCGCACGGGCACGGCTTCGAGAAGGCGCCGCCCCCGGGTGGCAAAACACGCCCGCCACATCGACGTCGTCGAGAGCCATTGTGCCCGCCTCCTTCTGCAAAACCTCTGGCGTTTCCCTCTTCCCTCATCATACACAAAGTTTGGTATGGTTTCAACTTTTTGTTCGACATCTTCTGTCATTTATTCGCTAGGTCAAACGCCACGAGACGCCCGACGACGCCGCATTCGCGCCGCACGCGCAACTTCCGCGTCGACGTGCCGCTGTCGGAGAAGGTGCGCGCCACAACACCCCCGCACGCGCAACTTCTGCGCAGCACCCCGCCCGTAGCGGCCGAAGGCCCGAATCGCACCAGAACAAACCGCCCCAAAACGAACCGCCCCACAACAAACCGACCTACAACGAACCCGAAAACAAACAGCCCGAGAGCAAACGAACACCAGAACAAACCGCCCCAGAGCGAACCCTAAAACCCGATATGCAAAACCGCCGAGCGGTCAGCCGGGCTCACAGCCTGCGAAACGGCCAGATCCTTGCCGTCGCGATACCCGACGCTTTGCCCGGGAAGCAGGAATGCGTCGGCGGAAAGCAGGTAGTCGACCACGTTTGACAGCATCGCATAGACCTCTTCCTCGCTGTGCAGGGACCCGACTACCTCGAGGTCAAGATGCCCGAACAACGGCAAGCCCAACGTCCGGCCGTAAACGAGGTCCGGCTTGGACACGCGGATTCCCACCCACAGCGGAATCGGGGCTTGCCCTTTGCTCAAGAGGTCCGCAAGTTCAACCACCATCTGCGGAGGCTGCACGACGCCGAGCTCCGGCCGGAAGAGCCCAACCGCCGACTTCTCGCGCATGAGCGCATCGGCCACTTCCGCGAGAACAACGTGCGCGGTCACCGCACGCCGCCTCAATGCGATTTCGCGGGGAAGCCCCTCCAGCTCGGAAATCTCCTCACCGGTGAAACCCGGCATCCGCGAACTGCCCGCCTCCGCCGCCCGATCGCCGACGTCGCCATCTGAATCGCCGCCTTCTCGTTCAAAACCGTTCGCTTCAGCCCCAAAACCGCCAACGTCCTCCATCGGGGCGAAACAGGTCAAGGCGACATGAAAGCCGTGTGCGGGAAGCCGCCCCCTTTCCGGCAGGGCCTCCCCCGAAACCGGGCTTAGCAGAACGACGACGTCGCGCAACGCAAACCGCAGAATGCTGCCGCCCCGCTCCCATGCGAAGGCGATGCTCTCATTCCACAGCGTTCCCACACGCGCCGCAGCCCCCTCGAGGTCGATGGGGGCGGTGAACAGAGCCGTCGCGGAGAAAATCTCCGGAGCGTCGGGATGGATCATCGAAACGAGGAACTCGGTCATGCCGATCTCCTACGAAACAAGTCGAAACCTCGGGGACAGGTCGAAACCGCCGGAACGAGTTGGGATTCGGCAGTCGAAACAGGTCGAAACCGCCGGAACGAGTTGGGATCCCGCCGCCAAGCCGACGGCGATTCGCCAGACCGCCGACGACTCGCCGACGACTCGCCAAGCCGCCGGCGTCGAGCAGAGCGGCTTCCGGAAAGCGCCGAACAACGGAACGGCGCCTTGGGATCGGATGGCCGACGGGCAGCGACTTCCAGGCGACGCCGAACAGCAAAGGCGCCGAAAAGACGCGGACAAAACAAGGGCAAAGACATAGATAAGGCTGGGTGGTTCGAATCGACAGCAGCGGAAACGAACCACCCAGCCAATTGGCAAGGAATCCGGGATTCCCACACGCTCACCTCATTTGGGACGGATGCATCTTGCCATTGCGCGCACCCGATGGGGGCGCAAGCTCTATGAAGTTGTGCTGCTCTAATGGTATACCGCAGACTTGCGATCCGCAGCAACCGTAGGTCTAAAAGTCTAGGCACTTTCGACCGACATCACAAATCGACTTAGCCGACAGTGAAATTCATCAGAGGTCTGCCAAACGCGTGTAGGTCTCGACGAAAACTTCTTCCGGAGTCCCGGGGTTTTCAACGACAAAGCCGAGCTCGTCGTCCTCGAGCCTCTCCAAAGTGGCGTACTGGTTGGACAGCAGCGAAGGGTTCATGAAGTGCCCGCGCCTCTTTTCCATCCTCTCCGCGTTGAGGTCTTCGGGCGGCGCGACGTGCGCGAAGACGGTTCGAGCGCCATTTTCCCGCAACGTGTCGCGATACTTGCGCTTGAGGGCGGAGCAGGAGACGACGGTCGAATGGCCGACGGCGTTCTCCGCCCGCATCCAGTCTCGAATTGCCTCGAGCCACGGTTGGCGGTCGGCGTCGTCGAGGGGAAGGCCGGACGCCTGCTTGTCGCGGTTCGCCTGTGTGTGGAACTCGTCGCCCTCGGCGTAAACATAGCCGAGTTTGCCCGCGAGCATCATGCCGATCGTTGTCTTTCCGGAGCCCGCAACGCCCATGACAACGATGTTGACGGGCCCTTTCGCCCGCGGCGGCGCTGGCAAGTGTGGAATGTCGGATTCGCTCATCGCTTCCTCGCTTTCGCTTTCGCGGCGGAGTCGGCGCCCGCCGCATTGCTTGTACCGTGTCTACGGTATCCCATTGCGAAGGCTGCGGGTATATGGGCTTGTCAACTTTGACGCAATGCACGTCCCAGTTCCGGCGGGGTGCACGCCCCAGTTCCGGCGGGGTGCACGTCCCAGTTCAGCCCGCGCCCTTCCCAGGTCCGCCGTCGCCGTCCATGTTCATGAAGTGCGGGCCGCGCGCCGCGAGTTCGACGGCGTACATCGGCCCCCAATGCCTCCAGGGCTCCTTCGACAGGTAATCGTTGGTGAAGCGCATGTCGTCGGAGACTTCCGTGACGCAGAACTCGGGGATCTTCAGGCCGACGACGGGCGCGAGCCTCTCGCACTCGGCGACGATGAGCCCCTCGTTCTGGCCGGCGAACACGTCGAACTCCCAACCGTCCTCGTCGTACCAGAGCGAGTAGCGATTCTTCAAGATGACGGTGGGGCAGCGCCGGATGATCTGGGTTGCCACGGCGAGGTCCAAGCTGGATTCCATTTCGTAGCGCTCGCCTTGGACCGCCGGCGACTTCACCGCCATCGAGGCGGAGGCCTCCTCTTCGGCGTCGGCCAGAAGCCCGGTGAGAAGCCGCCGTTCGTACGCGCCCAAATAGTCAGTCGCCTCGTCGAAAGCCGGGCACTCGACGGACCTTCCGGGAAAGGCGATCCTCACGCGCACGGCGTACCCGTCCTCGGCGAATACGTACGCCTGAACGATCACCTGCTTCGAGCCGTGCCGAACCACGTCCTTCGGCAGCGCGCGCACCAAGAACTTGCGCTCGAACTCGAATTGAAGGTCGACGTCGTCGGAATCGCTCATGTCTCAAGGATACGGAAGTCGGGCCTCTTGAAGGCCCCGCCGAGCGCATACACACCGAGCGAAACGGCGTAGGCAATGACGGTGAACACTGCGACTCCGCTGTATCCGGTGAACCTGGACAGCAGATGGCCTCCGATCGCCCCGCCGACGGTGGCGCCCGCGTACATGGCGGCGCTCGCCAGCGACGACACCGTGCCTCGGGCCAGGTCGGTATGGCTCTGAAGCTCGCTCATGAGCACGGGGAACAGGAAACCGCCGACGAGCATCGCCACGGCCAGGACGATTACGGCGACCCGCATACTGGAGACGAAAGCAGTGCCGAGGTAAATGGCGCCGAGGGCGACAATCCCAAACAAAAGCGAACGCCGTTCCCCGAGGCGTGCAACGAGCCGCGACCCCGTCAAGGAGCCGATGGCGTTGCCGAAGCCGATGACGATCATCGCCGTGCCGATCGCGTTCTGATCGGCGCCGAAGTCCTTTGCCAGCCACGATCCGATGAAAGACAGGGCGGTGAAGTTGCCGGTCTGGAAGAGCAAGTACGCAATCAGCGACAGCAGAAGAGGGCGCGAACGGACGACGTGTGCGTAAGGCGCAAAGAGCCGGCCGCCGGAGGCCGCGGGCGCCACATTCGGGAAACCCTTGTAGAGAATAACCCACAGCACGGCGCCGGAGGCGGCGATCACGAAGAACGGAATGCGCCATCCCATTGAGGACAAGAAGGAAGCGATCGGGATGCCCGCCACTTGGGCGATCGCAAGCCCCGCCGTCGCATACCCCATGGTTTTGACAATCGCCTTTGGCGGCACGGTCACCGGGATCGACGCCCAGATCTGCGGTGCGACGAAGGCGGCCGCAACGCCCGCAAGCGAGCGCGTGGTGAAAAGCGACCAAAAGCTCCACGTGCAACCGCAAGCCGCAGTGAACACGCCGAATCCGACCAGCCCGGCAAGCAGAACCTTGCGGCGGTCAAGCCGGTCAGAGACGGGGCCCGCAACAAGAGCGAACAGAGCGTAGCCGAGAGCATAGGCTGAAACGAGCCAGCCGGAACGAGACACGCTCACCCCGAATTCCCGTTGAAGCAAGGGGAGCAGCGGAGCCGTGAGGAACGTGTCCGTGCCGATGACGAATAAGGTGGAGAAGGAGAGCAGGCGCATCGTGGGTTCCGATGCGGGCGTGAACTGCGAAGAGACAGTCATGATTGCACCTTTCAGGCTGCCCCGCAAACCGTGACGAGACGGCGGAACGCATCCCCAAGGGCGAGCCAAACTTGCGGATCGGAAGATTGGAGTCGCCGACGCATGACGACGGCGCCGCCATTCTTCATTTCGAAATTTCTCGAAATAATGATCCGTCCATGCTTTCGCGGCTGTCAAGGGCAAACTCGTCACCTACCGTCAAGGGCAAACTCACGTTAGTCGTCCACGGCAAGCCCCGCCCATCGTTCAAGCCCTGCCATCGAGGGAAGGCACACCGCATCTGCGACGGTAGACTCGAGCCGAAGTCGACGAAAGGTCCAGCAGTGGGGAAAGAAAGGCTGCGTCATCCGGCTCGTGACGCCATCAAGCTTGACGGCGTCCTAAGTGCGCTGTCCGACCCGATCCGCCGAGACATCCTTCGGAAGATCGCATCCAACGGCCCTCAAGTTTGCGGTGACTTCGACTACGACGTCGCGCCGTCGACCATGTCCTATCACTGCAAAGTGCTCCGAGAGTCCGGGCTCGTGCACACCGAGGCGATCGGCAAGCACCGTCAACTCACACGCCGCGACGAGGCCATCGAAGCCCTCTTCCCCGGCCTTCTCGAGTCGGTGGGGCTGCCTCCCGGCCAGGGGAGGTGGCCAGAGGACGCAGGGCGCCAAGAAGGCGCTGAGCCCTAAAAGCGCCGCGCCCATAGCGCGCGGGACGCGCCTGCGCCGCCTGTGTTTTGCTGACCCATGCGTCGCCGCGCCCATAGCGTGCGGGACGCGCTGAGTCACAAGTTCCGGCGGCGCCCGCGCCGCGGCCGCCGTCCGTGGCGCCCAGGACACGCTGAGCCACAAGAGTCCAATTGACGATGTCCGCCCCTCCTTCCAAAACACGAGCTCATCCACCTCGCGCGGACAGAAACACCCAGAGAACCGGCAGACCAGTCGGCAGGCCGACGGCAATCAAAGAGACCGAAAGAACTAAGCAGACCGAAGAAATCCGGAAAGCTCCGGGTGGCGCAGGAAAGCCGGGATCCTCCGCGGACGGATCCACACCGGCGCGCCAACGATGGCAAAATTGCCTCTATGGACAATCAGCTTCCCGTCGGAGCCGACCAGACCCCTACCGGTGTCGGCCAGCTTCCCACCGGAGTCGATGTGGTGGTCGCCGCCCAGACCCTCGGTTCGACGATCCGCCGCACTCCGCTCGATATGTCGCTTCGCCTTTCAGGCATTCGCAATCAGGACATTCTGCTCAAACGCGAGGACATCCAGGTGGGCCGCTCCTACAAGGCTCGCGGCGCGTACAACTTCATTTCGAGCCTGAGCGCGGAGGAGCGCGAAGCAGGCGTTGTGTGCGCATCGGCAGGAAACCACGCCCAGGGCGTGGCCTTCGCGTGCAGGCAGCTGAAGATTCACGCCAAGGTCTTCCTGCCGTCCACGACCCCGCGGCAGAAGCGGGCTCGCATCGCGGACATCGGGGGACGTTGGATCGAACAGGTCATCGTGGGCGCAACCTTCGACGAGGCCTCCGCGGCGGCGCAAAAGTACGCGCGCGAGCACAGCGCCACCTACGTCCACCCTTTTGACGACCCGCGTACGATCGCCGGCCAAGGAACCGTGGTCAAGGAGATTTTCGAGCAGGCGTCCACGCCTCCGGCGGCCGTGGTCGTTCCCGTGGGCGGCGGCGGCCTCCTGGCGGGAACCGCGATCTGGCTGCACACGTTCCACCCCGAGGTGAAGGTCATCGGCGTCGAACCGGAGGGCGCGCCTTCGATGCGCGCGGCCCTTGACGCAGGTCATCCGGTCACCCTGCCCCACATCGACGGCTTCGCCGACGGCACCGCGGTGGCCCGAGCCGGAGACATCACCTTCGAGATCGCGCGCCAGTTCGTCGACGAGGTCGTCGTCGTCCCGGAAGGCGCCCTGTGCACCGAGATGCTCGAGCTCTACCAGGTCGAGGGCATCATCGCCGAACCGTCCGGGGCGTTGGCAAGCGCCGCCGTCGCCCGCTTCCTCCCCGACCTTCCCGACGGCCCGGTTGCCTGCGTGGTCTCGGGCGGAAACAACGACGTCTCGCGCTACGCCGACATCGTGGAACGCTCGAGCGTCTATGAGGGGCTGCGCCACTATTTCCTCGTCACCTTCCCCCAGAAGCCCGGGGCGCTTCGCCATTTCCTCGACGGCGTGCTGACCGACGGCGAGGACATCGTGCTTTTCGAGTTCACGAAGAAAAACAACCGCGAGACCGCGCCCGCCCTCGTCGGCATTGAAATCCAAGAGCCGGAGCGGATCGGCGAACTTCTGGCCCGCATGGAGGAATCCCCTCTGAGCATCGAAAAGCTCGAGCCGGATTCCCCGGTGTTCTCGTTCCTCCTCTAGTGCGCCCCCGCGCCGGCCAGGCCGCCGCCAAGGCCCTTCGGTCGCGCAAGGCCCTTCGGTCGCGCCGACGCCCGCTTGGCCGGCCTGGGTCGCCGTCCGTTCGGAAGTCCGCTTCGGCCTCTCCCGCCCAACCCCACGCGGTCGCCGCCGTTTGCCTTCCCCGGCGGCGCGCCACTCTCAAACAGCGTAAACTACGACGGAAAAGACAAAGGAAGGACTCCCATGAGCCTGAAGAAATTCGTCGCCAAAACGTATATGCGCTTCTCGCGCTGGACGTGCGTCACCGATCCGCTTCCCGAGAAGGTCGTTCTCATCGGCGCTCCGCACACGTCGAATTGGGACGGATTTTTCATGGTCATGGCATTTTGGTCGATCGACCGGGACTACAAGTTTCTGGTCAAAGAGTCGCTCGTGAAAAATCCTTTCACGCGCCCCCTGATCAAGCTCGCACACGGAATAGCGGTCAATCGCTCGTCAAGCAACGGAATCGTCGGCTCGATCGTCGAGGAGGCGAAGAACAGCGACGAATTCGCCCTCGTCATCGCCCCGAAGGGAACGCGCGCCAATCGCGAATATTGGAAGTCCGGTTTTTACCGCATCTGCCTTGAAACGGGCCTTCCGCTTCAGCTGGGCTTCGTGGACAGACAACGGAAAGAGTACGGCTGGCGTCACAACATCGCTTTGACGGGCGACGTCAAAGCCGACATGGAGAAAATCCGGTCCTTCTACGAAGGCAAACTCGGCAAACGGCCGCAGTACAGCAACGTTCCCAGGCTTCGGGCCGAGGACGACGCCGAAGCGCGCGCGCACCTGCTGGGCGAGATGTAGGGGCGTTCGAAGAAGAGGGCTCGAGCACCGCGCTAACTGTCAGTTTCGCGCAGTGCCAAGCCTCAATCCTTGCCACCGGCTCGCGGTTGCCGCATCGCCGTTGACTCACTCCGAGACGTCTGGAGAACGGACGTCCCGAGTTCATTATCTGATACGCGGGAGCGACGCACAAGGCTTCGCGAGCGCGCACATTGAGCCGTTCCGCACTATGCGGGCGTACCGGCGTCGATCTTGCGGATCGCGCAAGTCCTTGTGTCATCGCGCTGCACCTGTGCGAGCGTCGCTCGGTTTCGGCGATGCGCCTAGCCTCCACTGCATATCGCGCTGTACCCGCGCCGCGGGCGTCGCCTCATTTGGGCGGTGCGCCGCACCTAGCGGGCAACGCTGCCCGGCACGCGGCCCCGTTCCTCACTTGCAGATTTAGGTTAAAGCAATTAACCTATTGCCATGGCGACATCCATTTCTACTAATTCGCGGGCCGCGTCGGCGAAACAGGAGAGGCTCGCGGAACCAAGCGCGCGGTCGACACGCGGCAAGGCCGGCGACAAGCGGCGGACGGACACCCGAGCCCGCCTGGCGGCGGCAACCGTCGAAATCATCGACGCCTCGGGCTGGCCCTCGGTGACTCTGGCGGCCGTCGCGAAAGCGTGCTCGATCTCGACTCCTGCGATGTATAAGCATTTTCCGGACAAGGCGGCTCTTTTCGAGGCCGCGCAGGAGGAAATGTCCGGCAGGCTCGGCGCGCTCGCGGATGCGGCCGCCCACGAGAGCCCCGTCGATTCAATCTTCGACGTCGGCGAACGCCTCATCGCATATTCCGAAGAGCACCCCAACCTCCTCGAATTCGCGTTTTTCGGCCCGTCGAGCAACAACACGTCCGCCGTCGACGCCGGGGCGGGGGCACGCTGGGAGCTGCTTGCCTTCGTCCACCGTGAGATCGGGCGGTTCGTCGAGTCCCAGGCCCTGCCCCCGTGGCGCAACGCCGACGAAGCCGGGCGCGACCTGTTTGTGAGCCTATGGTCTTTCATTCAGGGCTACTCGAAGCTCGTGACGTCCGGAACGGTTCGCCATCGGAGCGCCTTTCTGAAAGCGGCGTTGAGATCCGTGCTGTCAATTACGACGGCGCAGACCTCGGTCGAAGAGCCCCGAGGCCCAGCGGAAACGGCGCAAGCAGCCCATGTCGAAGCGGCGCAAGCAGCCCGCGCGGAAGGGGGAGATTGCGCCGACAAGAAATGAGCAAGTACCGGAAACAACCGAATGCCAACCCAGCAACCAAATCAACCCAGCAACCAAATCAACCCAGCAACCAAATCAACCCAGCAACCAAATCAACCC